>Ga0210377_10001851_pt1 | contig 18907 bp, 33 predicted proteins | sample PLM4_65_b1redo_FD_155480 | JGI IMG/M metagenome (GOLD analysis project Ga0210377, IMG submission 155480) | Groundwater sediment microbial communities from an aquifer in East River, Colorado, USA - PLM4_65_b1 redo | ecosystem: Environmental > Terrestrial > Soil > Riparian zone | place: USA: East...
GAGAGTAGCGATTTTCTCGGGAGAAGTGCTTGATTATGCGGATGAGATTTGCGATGATGAGTTGGGCACCGAGGACGTTGAACGCGTCCCCGGCACCACTTGCCAGCAATCCTCTCCGCGCTGTAGACGCAGCGAAGATCGAACCGCTCGCCGGTTCGGCATTCTCTCAACACAGCCAAGAGTTCGCAAGTTGACGCAGCGCAGCGTTTTGTGCTGTGCGGAATCTCGTGACGAACGACGGGGAATTAAGCCGTCTGAGCGGCGCGAGCGGTAGCAGTTCCGGTGAGGCGGGCGGTGGGGGTGAGCGCAACTCATCTAAGCCTGGGCTGTTGCTGATTCATCTCTGACGACCGACGCGACACGACCGACCGACGGCAGACGCACGACACAGACGTTTTCTGTGGCGGGTACTCAGGACTTGAGACTCAGACGATGAGCTTTCGGGGACTGCCAGAGGGAGGGAGCGAGCCGAAGGGAGCCGGGGGAGCCGGACTGTCTTTAAGGAGAGATCCACGCGAGGCACGTCACGGCAGGACTTGGCGAGTCTCGGCGCGGCTCGGCATCACAAGACGAGGCGAGGAACTTATGAAGCGAGCGATTCCAGAACTCAGTATCGACACGCAGACGGTTGAACGGCTCCTCGCTGAGGCGGCCGTTGGTGAGGTCGTGGCTTATTCGACGTTGAGCGCGTCGGTCGGTCGTGACGTGCAGAACGGTGCGCGGCACATTCTGAAAAGTGCGCAGACGCGGCTCCTGCGAGATCGGGAAATGGTCTTTGCGCCGGTATGGGGCCAAGGGATGAAGCGGCTGGACGACGCCGGGATCGTCGGCACGGGAGTCAGCACGTTGCGGCGCGTTCACAACCTCGCGCGGCGGGGGGGTCGGACGCTGGCGGCGGTGCATGACTTCGAGGCGTTGCCGAACGATCAGAAGGTCAAGTTCAACCTGATGGCTGCGCAGCTCGGGATGTTGACGTATGTCACGTCTGGGCGCATCGCGAAGAAGCTGGAGGCGGCGGCTGGCAAATCAGCGGCGCCGATGCCGACGGCGAAGTTTCTGGAGGCGATGAAAGAAAGCTTGTGATCGTGGCGGCGCCTTGCGCGTCTGGACGAGGCGGCGCAAGGCCTGACAAGGGCACGGCCAGGCGGCTCTAGGCATGGCCAGGCGGGACTCGTCGGGGCTCGGCTCGGCAAGGCAAGGTTTCTACCAAGATTGAACTCGTGGCCGGTCGGGAAGAGGCGGGGCGGGGCTAGACGTGATATTGCGGGACAGAGCCAGGCTCGACACGGCTAGGCTCGGCAGGTCCGGGCAAGACATGGCAAGGCGAGGTTACTACCAAATTTAAATTCGTGTCGATGCGTGGCGAGTCGAGTCACGGCTAGTCATCGCGGGGCGGCACAAGACAAGGCGAGGGTTACTACCTATGAGAATTGCACAGGCGCAGCTTGAAAGCATCGCGCCCTATTCACAGTCACGGTACTACGCGATGGAAACGCCAAAGGCCACGCGGGGCAGCGGCAGCGTCACCGAATCAGGGCAGGACTATGAGGCGCGCACGTGGCGCGAGCGCGTCCACGTCAACGAGTCTGGGCACGTGATGATCCCGCCGATGGCATTCAAGAACTGCGTCGCGGAGATCGCCAAGTATCTCGGGGTCCAGATTCCAGGCAAGGGCAAGAGCACATACACGAAGCACTTCGAGGCGGGCGTGATGGTGCTCGAAGGGCTCGTGCTCCCGGTGACGAAGGCTGATGTTGAGGGCGAATGGTTGCACGTCCCATCAGATGGACGGCGGGGCGGTCCCAAGCGCGTGCCGAAGTGCTTTCCTGTGATTCGGTCGTGGTCCGGCACGGTGACATTCCACGTGCTTGACGACGTGATCTCGGCCGAGGTCTTCGAGCAGCATCTACGGGACGCCGGCAACTTCATTGGCATCGGGCGATTCCGCCCACGGAACAACGGCTACTACGGGCGGTTCAAGGTCAACAAGGTGACGTGGGCGTAGCAGCAGGGCACGACGCGGCAATGCATGACCTGTCTTGACTAGTCTGGGTGGGGCAGCGCGAGGCAAGGCGAGGGCTTTTCATATGGGAAAGCGCGACAGTTACGCGATGGTGGCCGACGACGATCCCCACTGGCTCCGCTTCTGGTCAGTCTATCCCCGTCGAGACGCCAAGCAGGACGCACGGAAGGCGTGGGCGCAAGTGAAGCCGACTGAGGAGCAGATTGTGCGCATGGAGCAGGCCTTAGCGTGGCAACGTCCTCAGTGGGCACAGGACAGCTACAAGTTTTGCCCCTTGCCAGCGACGTATTTGCGAGGGCGACGGTGGGACGATGAGCGGCCAGGATCGAGGGGCATGGAGCAGATCGGGAGCGCGGTGCGGTGCTGGTACGGCCATCAACCGCCCTGCTCAAGTAGTTCCGAGTGTCGGGACAAGTTCTTTCGAGAGGCCAGAGCAGCGAGGCAAGGATGAAACAGTACGACGACTTCGCGATCTCCATCCGCGCCTTTGGCCTCTTCACGCTTGCGGAGCAGAGGAAGGCGTTGGAGCGGTTCGCACAATTGCGGTACCCGTCGATTACCGATCGCTTCTTTGAAGCCGTGCATCAAGTGATTCGCGAGGCGAACGACGCCAAGGCAAACGTGTGACGTTTCGCTGTCAGTGGTGCGGTCGGTTCTATACGTCGGAGTTACCAGAGGGATCGGCGTGTCGAGATCATATCCCTGAGTATAACGAGCGGCTGGCGCGCGACATTCAGCGGTTCAACGCGAAGGTGAGTTCCGAGTGTCGGGACAAGTTCTTTCGAGAGGCCAGAGCAGCGAGGCAAGGATGAAACGAGGTGATGTAATGCAGGCGTACCGTGCGGTCAAGGCGCCACTCGTGAAATATCCAGAGGCGTGGGGCGTGCAACAGTTTAGGGGCTACGTGGACGGTCGCCCGTCCTATCAGCTCGTGAAGCGGTTCGTTCGCAAGTCGGACGCGGTGGCGTTCGCGGCCTTAAAGGAGTGCGGCTTAGACACCGAGGACGTGTGCGTTGAAGCGACGTAAGCCACCGACTCGCGGGCCGGCGTTTTCAAGTTGCGGAACGTGCTCGGACGGGTGGGTACTTCAGAGCTTCTCGCATGGGCATTACGTCGTGCGTTGTTGGTGTTGGAAGGCGTGGAGAACGAAAGCGATCGAGAACCCGCGGACGTCCGCGGAGAAGAGCACGAAGTGAAGAACCAGATGCCAAAGGAGCAGCCATCGCCCGCGACGCAGTACGCGCCTCAGGTCGTGCGAGAGACGGAGTTGCGCGAAATGTATCGGCTGATGGCGAAATATCGACTGGAAACTGAGGCGTGGTGCCGCTCGCGGGGAGCCACAGAGACGGAGAAAGGCACGTAATGGGCACCATCGAGCACGGCGTTGAATCCGCGCACTATACCAACGGACACATGGGCTATCAGCCGGTGGTTGTCTGTAGTTGCGGGTTCGGCACGGCGTACGTCAACGGATCGTGGGAAGACGCCGGACGTGACTTTGACGAGCATTTATCAGCGGTACGTGCTGAGGGAGCCACAGAGACGGACCCCCGATGAGTGCGTACTACAACGAATGGGACACCAAGACAGCCGCATGGTTGCGGGAACTGATCAAGGCAGGGTTAATCGCTGATGGCGAAGTCGATACCCGGAGCATCGTCGATGTCCAGCCGTCCGACCTTGCCGGATTTGTTCAGTGCCATTTCTTTGCCGGGATTGGCGGATGGAGCTACGCCCTGCGACTTGCTGGCTGGGGAGACGGCCGAGCCTGTTGGACAGGAAGTTGTCCCTGTCAGCCATTCTCGCCAGCGGGGCGCGGCGATGCGACCACCGATCCGCGCCATCTTTGGCCTGCGTGGTTCGGCCTCATTAAGGAGCTCCGCCCTGCAATCGTCTTTGGTGAGCAGGTTGCGGGCGCGGATGGCCGGGCGTGGCTCGATCTCGTTTGCGACAACATGGAAGCGTGTGGCTACGCCATCGGGCCGGTTGATTTACCGGCTTGCAGCGTCGGCCCTGACCACGTCCGACAGCGGCTCTGGTTCGTGGCCGACGCCGACGCTGGACGATTCAGCGGGGCGACAGTTGGGCAATCCGCACCTGACGCGGTTCGGCACGTGGCGTCATCGCAACCGGAAGGGTTCGCAGTCATTGGCGCGTCTGGCGCAAGTGTGCAATCACCTTGGCCGCCCGGACCTGGCCGCGTCGGGGGAGATTCCGCGCATGGATGATGGGGTATCCCGCTGGGTGGTTAACGGTTTTGGAAACGCCGTCGTTCCGTACGTTGGAGCCGAAGTAATCGCCGCCTACATGGAGATCGCCGATGTCTGATCCCCTGACGGCCTCCCCCGCCTCCTCCGTCTCCAGACGGGAACTGGAAAAGCTGGTGGAGAAGTGGCGACAGCAGGCGCGGGCCGATGCGAAGTACGGCGTCAAGCACGCGATGGGGTCGAAGCGCGAGCATTACGGGGCGGTGAATGTCGCATTGGCGAAGTGGGAATGTGCGGATGAACTGGCGTCCGCCCTCTCCGCGATCGCCGTGGGCGAGACAGACACGAAATGAGGAAAGAGAAAGCGTTGACGCGCGTGGACAGGGAGCGGCGCGCAGCGGGACCGACAGGATCTACCGCATCCACCAACGAGGTAGTTCGACCGATGAGGATTGCGATTGTGGGCTCTCGTGATTACCTGAATCTTGACGAGGTGAGGCAGTTTGTGCGGGAGCAGTCGCGCGATACGGTCATCGTCTCAGGTGGGGCGGTTGGCGTGGACTCAGCAGCCGTCGCGGAAGCGCGGCGACTCGGGATGCCGTACGAGGTCTACCTACCCGACTGGCAGAAGCACGGGCGTCGTGCGGGCGCGCTTCGCAACCAGCAGATCGTAGCGGCTGCTGATGAAGTGGTCGCGTTCTGGGATGGCGTGTCACGCGGGACGGCGATCACGATGGAAATGGCGAAGAGTGCCCGGAAGACGCTCCGCGTGTTTCAGCCCGGGTTACCCGTGGCGGTCGATGCGGTAGATCCCCATGTTGGAGGTGCCGACGAATGACCACGCGCGACACGTCTTCGTCTCTTGCGCCTTCGCTTACGCCGGATCTCCGGAAGAGAGCCGAGGGGCTGTTGAGTGCCATCACGCCAGTCGATACACCGAAATGGACGCTGATTCGCTACGACCACGGCGGCGGGCGGCTCTTCATTGACGGCGAGGCAGGCGAGCGCACGCTGATTGCTGATTTCTACAACCAGGGCGACAGGGAGTTCTATTCAGCGGCGCCTCAACTCGTGCGCGAATTGCTCGCGGCCCTGACGCCCCCCGCGTCTCCTCCAACGAACAAGGAACTACGCGACCTCGCGTGGCAGTGGGTCATTGAGAACAAGACCTCTGACGGGAAGGGCATGTTCGATAGCTGGTTCACGATTCATGCCCAAGAGGCCGTGCGATGGATGGCGACGTTCGCGCAAACCGTCCTACAGGTAGCCCCAGCGTCTCCCCAGACAGAGACAGCCGACACGCCATGATTCGAGTCGTGCAATTCAGCGGCGGCAAAGACTCGACGGCGCTGGTCCTGTGGGCGATCGAGCAGTGGGGCGACGACTTCCTGCCGATGTTCTGCGATACCGGCTGGGAGCATCCGTTGACGCTGGGTTATATCGAGCACGTCAACCGCACGCTCCTTAGCGGTCGGTTGGTCGTGCTGAAGTCGGAGCAGTTCCCGCAGGGGATGGTCCAGTTGGTCGTGAAGAAGAAGCGCGTCCCAAGTGCGAAGGCGCGGTTTTGCACTGACGAACTGAAGACCGAGCCATCGGTGCTCTATATTCGTGACCTGAAGGACGAGGCGACGGTCTATCAGGGCATCCGTGCGGACGAATCCAAGAAACGGGCGGACGACGGGCCGCGATTCTTCTCCGATCGGTATGACTGCTGGATCGAGCGGCCGTTGTATGACTGGACGGTTGAGCAGGTCTTCGAGATGCACCGCAAGCACGACGTCAAGCCGAACCCGCTCTACATGCTCGGCGCGGGTCGCGTCGGGTGCTTCCCGTGCGTCCAGGTCAACCACGCCGAGTTGAAGCGAATGACCGAGACGATCCCGGAGATTTGGGATCGCATGGCGGAACTGGAAGCAGCAGCAGCAGCAGGGCGCACGTTCTTTCCGCCAAATTACATCCCGGAGCGGTTCTGCACGCGGCGCGACCCAAAGACGGGCGTCCGTATCCCGACGCTCGAAGACGTGCGCGCCTACGTGACGCAGCCGAATCAGCCTGAGTTCTGGGACGATCAACCGCGCCACTGCGTGAGCATCTATAACCAATGCGAATAACTATTCGGTCCGTCTCGCCCCCCGCGTCTCAGCCTGTCTCACACGACACAAAGCCATGAAGAACAAAGATTTAGCGCGCGTGGACGGCTCTCCCCAACCCGAGGAGCAGCGGGCTACCGCACCGACGGTGGAGCCCACGCCGACGATTGCTCAGCACTCGCCGTTGCCGTGGGTGATGCGCGCTGGTGTATGCAGGCGCGACCATCCAGACACGTCTGCCGACGTTCACGGCCGAGACGGACAGTTCATTGCTGACTGTGGGTGTCACGACCGAGCCACGGCCAACGCGGCGCTGATCGTTAAGGCCGTCAATCGTTACCTAGAGGCCGAGCCTGTCTCCCCCTGGTTGCCGATTGCCTCAGCGCCCAAGGATGGCAACGCGCCCGTGCTGCTGTGGATTCCCGGTTACGGCGTCGGGATCGGCTGCTGGTTGACGATGATGTTGATGTGGTCCTACTCCGACAGCGTTGAGGACGAGCCTACTTACTGGATGCCGTTACCTGACGCGCCTGTCTCCCCTCATACGGAGAAGTGAAAACAAGAACGACGAAGATTTGGCGCGAAGGTACACCCGGACGTAGGTCGCACGGTTGCCCTACCGCGTCCTAGAGAGGAAAGCCACTCGTGAGAAAGCCTCGGAATCAATTCAACGTCGGTGTGCGTTTCGAGTCACACGCGTACAGCATCGTGAGCCTCAAAGACGTAGACCTCTCGCCGGCCGACGTGTTGAGCGAGTTAGAGGAGTTCTGCGCCCGCATTCGTCGCGATCTAGCCGCCAAGGCGGTCAATGCGTTTACGCCTGATCAGGCCAAAGCGCTGGTATCGGAGAAGTGAATTGACACACGACGTGACGGCAGCCGATGAGGCCACCGTCCGTGCGGAAGCGCAGCGGTTGGTACGGCTCCCGATTGCGACCGACGTGATGCGGCTGCGCGCGCAAGTAATGGGGCTGCAAATCGTTGTGCGGGATCTGCTGGCGCTGCCGGTATCGGTATCGGAGAAGTGATGATTAGATACACAGCACGACGCTTGACATGGTTCGCCCGCGTACTGCTATTCGTGTCGCCAGCGCGCAGGCGTCAGTATGAGGCTGAGCAGCGCGCGATCATCCGCGAGATGGTAATGGACGAGCCGCACGCGCCTATTTGGTGGGGCCTGAGGTGATGACCGCTGACGAGTTTGAGCGGGCCTACGCGGAGCGCAGCCAGCGAACAATAGAGCAGATTCGAGCCTTGGGTCGGATTATGCGGCCGTGTCGGTGTCGAGAAGAGGGCTGCGAAGGGTGGCAGAGCGTGAGTCGGACATTTGCCGAGCAGCAGGATCGGGAGTTTCCGATGTGGGATGGCCGAGAGCATGAGTGAGCCTGAACGCCCTGCGAAGGTGCCATGCCCCGCGTGTGGAAGCTCCCAGAGCTTCGTAGAGGATACCCGTCCTGCCGTCCACGACGCCGGGGTCCGTCGCAAGCGGGTCTGCCGAGACTGCGGGCAAGCGTTCTACACCATCGAACAATTCGAGCGCATCGCCTCCTAATCCGCAAGAAAGTCCTACATCTCGTAGTCTGCGAGTTTCCAGCAGGCGCACACTTACCCTAAGCCATTTCTGAAAGCGAGTCGTCCATGCGGCTACTGCTGTACACGAGCGCGATCCTGATTGGGGTACCGATCGGCCTCTATCTTGGGGCGTTGGCGTATTTCGTGGGCTGCGAGTTGTGCGACATGTTCCATGAATACGCAGACATCCGGCATCAGGAGCGGCACGCGTAGGTGGTGCTGTATCTCGGCATCGGCCTTCTGATGCTGCTGGCGTGGGTCGTCCTGACTGGCCGTGCGGTACATCGCTGATGGCCGTCGCGCTCGTGATGGTCATGGCCGGATGGTGTCTCTGGGTATGGACGCACGAATCTCATGTGTGAGCTGCAATTCGTGATCGGCGCTGTCGTAGGCGTCATCGCGCTCGCAGCGACGGGCCTGGTGCTCTGGGCGGGACGATGACGGCCTTCTGGCCACTGATATTTGCGGGCGCGCTCACGGCGGGGACGATTGCCGCTGTGCTGATCTGGCTCGCTGTCGAGGCGTGGTGGCGGCCAGAAGCCAAATATCGAGAAGCGAAATATCGGGGGCGTGATGGGCGTGTCTGACATCGCGAAACTACTCAGCCAATCACGCGCTGCTCATCAGCGCAGCCTCCACGCTCGAGGCCGGATTGACGACAAGGGCCGCATCAGTCACCCGCCCCAGGTGAGACAGGCCGGCTCAGACATTCAGCAAGCGCTGAGCCTGAGACTGGACGCCCACGCGCTCGATCCTCGCCAGCAGGATCCTACATGGGCCGAGGATCGAGCGACGAACAAGGGTGTCTCCAGCGACGGGATGATCGCATTTCTCGGCCTATTTCTTTCACCACGTGAGGCAGCGGCTTCATTGAAATCATGAAAAAGGGACATGGAGGCGCAAGGAAGGGCGCCGGCAAGCCGAAAGGCGTGCTGTGGCCCTCGACTGTCGCGAAGGTGGAGGCGCGTGAGCAGGCACGTCAGTTCGTCACCTCACATCTCAGGCCGTTGCTCGAGGCACAGCTTGCGGCCGCGCTTGGCACGCACAAGCTGATGCTGCGACGTGACGATGGGACGTGGCGGCCTGCCAGTGACGAGGATGACGTGGAGAAGGCGCTCAACGGCGACCCGAACAAGTATTGGATTGCGCCAAACCCGCCGAACACGCAGGCCGCCAACACGCTGCTGGCCTATGCACTCGACAAGCCCACGGAACACTTAGAAGCGAAGGTCACGACGTCCGTGGCCGAGTTATCCGATGAGGAGCTGAAAGCGCGGGCGCGCGAACTTCTCGAGGCGGTCAGTGGTCACTGAGGAACTGGCCGTGGTCGTCGCGGAGCTCGAGCGTCGGCAGTCCTGCAAGTTCGGCCAATACTTCACTGATCGCCAGCCATTTCCTCGGGCGGCCTATCCCAAGCATCTGGAGTTCTTCGACGCCGGTAGTCGGTTCAAGGAACGGCTGTTCATGGCCGCGAACCGTGTTGGGAAGTCTGAGGGCGGGGCCTTTGAAGTCACCTGTCATCTAACAGGCCGGTATCCGCCGTGGTGGACGGGGCGACGCTTTGATGGGCCTGTAGAAATCTGGGCGTGCGGCACGACGTCAGAAACCACGCGCGACATTGTGCAAACCAAGTTGTTCGGGGCGTCTGATCGCATTGGGGAATGGGCCGGCGGGATGGTGCCACCGAATCTCGTGGTGAAGCACACCAGGCGCCCACATGCCCTCCCGAACTCCTTGGAAAGCGTGTGGGTGAAGCATGTTACTGGCGGCACCAGCATCGTCGGCCTGAAGACATATGAGCAGGGCCGGAAGTCGTTTGAAGGCACGGCGAAGCACGTCATCTGGTGTGACGAGGAACCGCCATCGGATTGCTATACGGAGATGCTGTATCGAACCCTGACGACGCAGGGGATCGTCATGGTGACGTTCACCCCATTGCAGGGCATGTCCGAAGTCGTGACGGGGTTCCTCGAGCCTTCCGAGGCGGCCCGTGAGCATAAGTTCTACGTGCAGGCCGGGTGGAAGGACGTCCCGCACCTCTCCGAGACGGACAAGGCCGCACTGATCGCGACGACGCCGCCGTACCAGATCAAGGCCCGAACCGAGGGTGAGCCGGTACTGGGCTCTGGCGCCATTTACCCGATTGCTGAGGAACAGATTATTGTCCCAACGCGTGCCATCCCAGACACGTGGAGACGGGTGTATGGCATGGACGTGGGGTGGAACAGAACGGCCGTCGTCTGGGCCGCTGAGGATCCAGGGTCGGCTACGTGGGAGCTCTACGACGAACATTACATGGGGCAAGGGGAGCCTGCGAGTCACGCGCTGGCTATTAAGGCGCGCGGGGAGTGGATGCAGGGTGTTATTGATCCCGCCTCCTGTGCGAGCTCGCAGAAGGACGGGGAGAAGCTGATTGAGATTTATCGCTCTGGGCAACTCGGGCTCAAGCTCCAGGTGGCTGAGAACACCGTCGAAGCGGGCCTGATGGCGGTGTGGAACGCGCTGATCACTGGGCGTCTCCGGGTGCAGGGCCATTTACACAACTGGCTGAGCGAGTTTCGCAAGTATCACCGAGATGAGCGCGGAAAGATCGTGAAGGCGAACGATCACCTGATGGACGCCACGCGGTATGTCGTGGTGTCAGGGGCACCGTATCTCACCGTCGCGCCGAATCTGGCAAAGGTCAAGCCGTACAAGCCGGCGAGCCGGTGGTCGTGATGGGGTGGGCCAGCCGAGCGAACCCGCATACCACTGAGGACGCTAAACGTCTTAGTCGGCAGGAGGCGCGCCTACGGGGTGCGCTGGCGCTGTTTCCTGATCGCGCCACGTTCGAGCAGTGGGCGACGACGAAGGCGCTGACAGACGAGCAGCGCGGGCATCTGGAGCGGTTTCTGCCATCGCGATTGCAACCACAAGGGACCGTATGACCTACGCGCAGTATTGGGATGAGCGCCGACGATACGAGGCGATGGCGATCGCGGCGACGCAGCCGCTGGACGTGGCGGTGTTCGCGGTGCAGACCTCGCGGCTCTGGGAGCCCTACGACCACGTACCGGGGGTGATTCAGCGGCACGGGTATCTAGGAAGGATATGGGATGCCGGACGCTGACCTGAAAGAGCTGCGCGATCAGTTCCAGAACGATCTCGATGAATGGGCCGAGGCTCGACTAGAGCGCGCCCACGACATGCGGTGTCTAGCTGGCGATCCGTTCAGCGCCGAGGATAAGCTCGCGCGGGAAGAGGCGAAGCGCCCGCTGATTGTGGCGGATGAGTTGTCCCAGTACGTCAACCAGATCGTCAATGAAGTGCGGGCCAACCCTCGGGCGGTGCAGTTTGCGCCCACCGGACCTGGCACTAGCGAAGACGTGGCCGATTTCTACGCGAACAAGATGCGGGAGATCGAGTACCGCTCCCACGCCCAGTTGGCGTATACCACCGCGTTTGAATCCGCCGTCATGGGCGGGTACGGCTTTGTCCGCGTCACCAGCGAGTTCCAGCCGGACTCGGCCGATCATCAGGAGTTGGTGATTACTCCCGTGGTGGACCCGAACACCGTGGTCCCCGATCCGCGGTTCCAGCGGCCTGATCTGTCCGATATGAAGCGGTGTTTCGTGTTGGAGCATCGCAAGATTGCCGAGTTCAAGCGCGACTTTCCAAAGGCCCAGGTGTCCGACTTTGGCGGGTATCTGAACGACAAGTCCTATGCATCGTGGGTAAACGATGATCGCGTGCTGCTCGCGGAGTACTGGTGCGTGCATCAGACGCCGATCAAGCTGTTGCTGGTGCAGCCTCCGTCTGTCGCCCCGCCTTCTGGCCAATATGGCCTGCGTCCCCCAGTGGCCCCGCCGCCGATCACGATCCCCCTTGAGCAATGGGCGCAGATGCCCGAAGGCTCGAAGGTGCTTCGGGAACGGGACGCGATGAAACCGCGTGTCGTGCAGCAGTTAGTGAACGGCGTCGAGATTCTCGATGAGACGAGTTGGCCTGGGCCGTACATCCCGATTGCCGGGTGCATGGGGCGGGTGTTGTATCTGGATGATACGGGCACCTCGAAGCGGCTGCTGATGTCAGCGGTGCGATTGGCGCGGGAGCCGTTTGAGGCGTACTGCTTCTACCGAACATGCGAGATGGAAAATGTTGGGATGACCACCAAAAACCCATATTGGGCGTATGAGGGTCAGATTTCCCCAGAGCAGCAGCAGGACATCGCGAAATCCCTCCATGAGCCCGTGGCGGTGCTGTTTGCGAAGGCGGTGACGGCGGCGACAGGGCAGCAGGTGTTACCCCTGCCGCAGCGGAACATCAGCGAGCCGGCGATTCAGGCGTTGTCGATGGGTGCGGAAGAGATGCGCCGGGCAGTCCAGGCGGCGATGGCGACGAACTTCCTCCCGACGCAGGCGCAGCGACAGAACGAGAAGTCTGGCATTGCGTTGGACAAGATCGATCAGGCGCGGCAGAAGGGCTCGTTTCACTTCGTGGATCACTACGAAATGATGCTCCGTCATGTGGGGTGTATCTGCGAGGCCGCGATGGATGAGATCTACGACACGGAGCGGGAAGTCCTCGTCCGGAAGGGCGATGACTCCACTGAGCATATTTGGGTGAACTCCAACAAGGAAGGCGCGATCAAGACGCTCACAGGGCAGTACGCGACGACGGTCTCGAGCGGCCCGAGCGTGGACAGCACCCGAGAAGCCGGGTCGGAGTTTGCCGACATGCTGCTCGCCTCTCAACCGCTCATGGCCCTGCTTGGGCCTCAAAAATCCGCGAAGATTGCCGCCTTGGCGGTGAAGCTCAAGGTGAAGCAGACGGGCATCGGGGCGATTGGTGAGCAGATCGTGGACATCATCGATCCACCGAAGGAAGACGGGCAGGAGCCGAACCCGGAGGCCCTGATGGCCAAGATTCAGGAAGCGAATCAACTGCTCCAGATGGCCCAAGCCAAGATTCAGGAACTGGAGCAGGACAAGGCGGCCGGGGTGACGAAGGAGAAGCTCGGGGCGATGCGGGATTCGCTCAAGGGCGAGCTCCAAGTCGAGATCCAGAAGATGAAGGGGCAGCAGGCGTTGGCACTCGAAGCCATGCGGGGCGAGATCGCCCAGAAGCAGCAGGATGACAAGCAGGCGCACGATCTCGGGATGGAAGCCGAGGGCATGGCGCACGAGGCACGGGAAGCGGAGCGGTCGGCCATGATGCAACTTGCGGGCGGGGCGAATGAGGCTAGTCAGCCGGAGGCGGGCGCGTGACGCCGAACGAGCGCGAGTATCAGCTCAGGCTCAAGCGCGAAGCTGAATTACTAGAAGACGTGGTTAGGGCGACGAAGGTGCTGCTGACGCAGCTTAAAGCGAACTCCCCAGAGGCGTACGCAAGGATCATTGAATTTCTCACAACGGAGACGGTGAATTAATGCTCTACCAGTTCACTCAGCGACTGAAATGCTCCGTGACGGCGATTCACTATGATTTCGTAGCGAAAGTGGGCTGCATTGACATGGAACACGGAAACGTCTCGGATATGCACGGCGCCATCGTGTGTTTTCATGAGATTGATCCTGACGTGCGGCGCATTCTGACGCGTACGCCAGATGGGAGCGACACCTGTTACGACAAGATGACGAACTACCCGCCCACATGGCGCGCGGTCGATAGCGAAGGCCACGCGTGGCCGGCCGTCGCATTCGATCCTCTTCTTGATTTTCCTATCGAGTACACATTTGACTAATCGACCGAGATTAAGACTGGTGGCGACTGGCGACAGGCCAGCGGTCGAATGGCGCGTCCTCGAAAGAGGTGAGTTTCATTGCTCAGCCCGCGCGCTAATCGATTTACCAGATGCCGGTGAGGACGCCCATCCAAGACCGGCGCCAGTCTTATTGTCGGCCGATGACATTCGATGGACGGATCTGCTGTGAGTACCGGAGAGCCAGTGCCCCCTGCGGCGGAATGGTGGCAGTACCGCGATATCTGGCCGCGATCACTTTCGGCGGGGATCGGCGGCGAGCCGTATAGGCCAATGCCCCTCGCCGGCCATGCAGGCTCGTGCGACAAGGTGACGCAGGCCACAATCACTGGCAAGACGGATGCGACGTGCAGCTGCGGAGCGAACCTATGAGCCGTCCCATCAAGAATGAGCGCGACACGTCAGAGGTTCCGCCGCCGTCGTCAGTCACCGTGACGGCCGAGCCGAAAGTGGTGCTCTATAAGGCCGATGGCACACCGCTCGTGCGGCCGATTGGGTTCACGCGGTATGCCTGAAGCCATCTTCTGGGTCGGAGTTGTGACGGGCGCGGTGGGGGCCGTGGTCGGCGTCGGGACGTTCATCTGCGCGATTGTCTGGGCGGTCAACGAGAAGCCGCTGTCATGATCGAACGGGAGATCGCCTTTACGATGGCCGTGCTCATGTCGGCCCTGACTGGGGTGCTGATGTGGCGGGATTATCGACGGTGGAAGCAGGATCGATGACGGCCGATGTCCAGCAGTTAGCAGCGCAGCTACAGGCCGCACTGGGCTTGTCCGTCGTGTGCGGCTCCGTCACCCTGAATTTCAACAACGGCGATCTGGAGAGTGTTCGCACCGAAACATTCAGGCGCGTGGCGAAGACAGTTGACAAACGCCCCGAACGGGCGCACGCTTGACGAGATAGTTACACTCGCGCCCGAACCGCGCGACAGCAGAATTGAATAGCGCGTAAGCGCGCAGCTCGACCGAACCAAACGAGGGCTGGCGGACGTTCTCTCACTCCGAGAGGGCGCTCGCCAGCCCTTTTTGCATTTCTGGAGTGTGTGTGGAACAGCAGACGGTGCTCCCTGACGTCTCTCCCGGCTCGTCACCGGCCCCCGTCCGCGCTGACGCGGTCTTGGACTCCCTGAACCACGAGGAACGCACCTCGTGGCAGAAGACGGGCGAGTTCCCCGATCGCGTGAAGGTCAACACACCCAAATCTGACGTACCGGCCGCCTCGTCAGCGGCACCCCCCGACGTACCCGCAGCCTCGTCAGCCGCGACGTCCGACGACAGTCCCGCCTCGTCAGCGGATCCCGTGAAGAAGGACGGCCACAAGGGCAACGCCGATACACGTCTCCAGGAACTTTTGCGTGAGCAGAAGGACTGGCAGCGTCGAGAAGCCGCGCTCCTGAAGGCCTTGGAAGGACGTTCGGAACGTCGGCCTCCTGACGCGCCTGCGTCAGCCGCCCCGACGAAAGCCGAATGGGAGCGGTTCGCCGCGATGGCGGATGCCCCGCAGGAAGAAGCGTTTGCCACCCTGCGGGACTACACGATCGCGATGAGCCTGTTTGTGTCCGACAAGCGCGATGGCGAGCGAGCGGCACACGCCCGCAGTGAGCACGCGATCAGTCGGCACAACGACACGGTACGGAAGACCGTCGCGGATGCCGCGGCGCGGATTGAGACGTTTCGGGCCACCGACCCCGATCTCGAAAGCAAGATCGATCCCGGCCTGGTCGAGATCGTGCCGGCGAGTCTCGTGCCGAGGAATCAACCCATTCAGCCGCATCACGCGCTGATGGAGCAGGTCCTTCGCTCGGACTTCACCCCACAATTGCTCATCCACTTCTCGACCGTGGAGGGGAAAGCCGAATGGAAAGCCCTCTGCCAGCTCGGCTCCCGACCTGACGCCTTCTTGCGGGCCTTTGGACGCTTGGAAACGCGGTTTGAAGCCGCGCCCGAGGCGTCACCCACGAAACAGACGTCTTCAGCTCCGAAACCGCCGACCGTCCTGGGGAGTCGCACCGCCGAAACGGTGGACCCCGTCGAGTCGGCGATCAAGAGCAAAGACCCCACTGCGTATTTCCGCGAAGCGAACAAACGCGAGCTCGCGGGACTGCGCCGGTAACGATCGATGTCCACAGTCCAGAACGTTCTTGAAGTCTCTGACTGGCTCACGCTGGAATGTCTCCGTCTCCTGAAGAACGAACTGTTCATCGGAGGCGGGTTCAACAGCGATTTCGCGAGTCAGTACACCCAGGAGTTCGCGGTCGGCGAAACGATCCGCGTGCCTCTCCCGTGGCGGCCGATTGGTGGCGAGGGGATGACCTACGACCCCGAACCGATCGATCGCCGGCACTACACGATCACCGTGGACAAGGTGCCGCACGTCCACTTCGAGTGGAACAGCGTGGAGCAGGCCCTGCGTCTGACCCGCGGGCGGGAAGCGGTCAGCGAGCAGATCCTCAAGCCGGCCATGCAGAAGATGCGGCAGAAGATCGAGCAGTACGCCGCGAACTGGGCCGCGATTCACTCGCCCAACGTCGTCGGCACCCTCGGCACCAACCCGACCACGCTTGGGTTTGCGGGCTCGGCTCGGTCCCAGCTGCTCGAGATGGGCGGGTGGACGGGGAAGAAGCGGACGTGCGCGATTGCCCCCAGTGTGATGGAAGCCATCGCGTTGGCGGCCACCGTCACGACGCCGCTGTTCAATCCCGGTGACGAGATCAGTACGGCCTTCAAGGAGGGCTATCTCGGGCGCAACGGCGGATGGGAAATGGCCGAGTCCATGTCCCTGAAGCAGCACACGGCCGGCACGTGGGCGTCGGCGGTGACGATCAGCGGGAGCGATCAGACGGGATCGTCGCTGCTGGTGGCCTGCACCTCGGGCGACACGTGGAAGGCGGGCGATAAGGTGTCCATCGCGGGACGGTACCGGGTGAATCCGGGCACGCTCGCGAGTATCACCTCTCGTGTGTTCACGTTCACGGTCCTGGAAGACGTCACGGCCTCAGCGGGAACGGCGACGCTCTCGATCTCGCCGGCCATCGAAGGGCCGGGATCGGGCTACCAGAACATCAGCGTCCTCCCGCAGAACGGGGACGTCCTGACGCTCTGGCCTGGCACCTCGTCACCCAACGGCAAGTCTGGGGCCCTGGGGGTGCTGTTCAACCGGGATGCCTTCGCGCTGTGCGGTGTGAAGCTGGCCAACCCGGAGAAGGGCGCGGAAATCGCGTCGCAGAACCGGGATCCGGAGACGGGAATCGCCGTGGCGTTCATTCGGGCGTTCGACTACGACGAACGACGGTGGATCAACCGCTTCGACGCGTTGCTGGGCTTCGGGGACTTCTACAACCAGAACTGCTCCGTCGTGTTGGCGGGGGCGTAAGGGAGATGACCATGACGAAGCGAACACTCATCTTCATCGCGCTTCTGGTGGCGCTGTTCGTGGCCGGGACACAGCCGGCCGCGGCGCAGACGTCGATCACCACGACCACGATCACCGAGCCGATCCTGATCGCGGCACCCGGCGCCATCACGATTACCGTGGCGGCGACGACAGGGATGACGGTCACCGGGATTCTCTACATCGACGGATCGGTGTACCGGATTCTGGCGATCAACAGCCTTCTGGTGCAGGTGATTCAGCAGTACCGCCCGGCGACGCATCTGGATAACGCCAAAGTCTATGTGGTGCCGACAGCGGCGCAGATCGGGCTGAATCCAGTCGGGAGTTGTATCCGCAGCACGGCGGGGGCGTTTCCGCAGTACTCCCCGTACCGGCTGATGTTCAACCTGAGCACGGGGGACGTGGCGTCCTGTCGGCTCAGTGCGACGGCGGGCACGTGGAGGATCACGAACCCCTACTCAGTTGGGGCGCCGTCAGACGACCCGCCGCAGACGTACTAACGTGCGTGTCCTCATCGGCGTGCTGATCTGTGGGTTGTGTGTGTCCACACACGTACGGCTCAGGGATTGGCGCTCCGATGAGGCGCTCTTTGCCGCGGCCGTCAGGACGGCGCCGACCCTTCCACGGCCGGCGCTGAACCTGGGGGCCGCGTTTCTCCATCGGGGAGCGTGGGATGAGGCAATCACATGGACGGAGCGGGCCGTGAGACTGAGCGCGAGCCATCCGACCGGAACGTATCTTCGTCCACGCGTCGAGGGGCAACGCGCCTATCTCTGGGCCGTGGCCTGTGCGGAGCTCGAGTCGCATTCGTGGTGTGTCTCCTGATGACAACCGCCATCTACGCGCCGTCGCTTGCGAATGGCTATCTGTACGAAGACCTGACGGCCACGAATCGCACGTGGTCGGGGTGGGTGGACGCGGGACAGGCCGCCGTCGCGGCGCCGGCGCGGAGCCTGTCACGGCTCTCCGTCGATCTGACGAGGCACGTGTTCGGGCCGAGTGCTCGGCCGTTGCGGATCGTCAGTCTCGGCTGGCATGTGCTTAACGGGTGGCTGCTGTGGCTCGTGGCGCGGCCGCTGCTGAGTGCGTGGGGCGCGACGTTGGCGGCGGGGGTGTTTCTCCTGCATCCGATGCAGACGGAAAGCGTCGCGTATCTGGCCTCGCAGCCTGAGTTGATGGCTGCCACGTGGATCCTGCTGGCGCTGCTCGCGAGTGCGCGCGGGTGGATGGTGCTGACGGGGATCTGTGCGGCACTGGCGATTACGGGAAAGGACATGGCCATCGTCGTCTGGCTGCTCGTACCCCTGTGGGCGTGGCAGACGGATCAGCGATGGTCGAGGGCGCAGATCGCCGGCTGGATCGTCGCCGCGGCTGGGATGGTGGCCGCATTCGATCTCGCGCTGGCCGAGCATGGGTGGCTGGTCGCGCCATCGGTCGTGTATGTCGCCGGCCAGCTTACGCAAGCGGGGCGATTGGTGCTGTTGATCCCCGAGGCGCTGATCCATCCGCACGCGCTCACGATTGATCACGACTGGGCATGGATCACGCGCACGACGGCCTACGCGGGCGCTGGAGGGTGGCTTATGGCGCTCGTGCTCACGCGTGGCTGGTGGAGATTTGCGCTGCTCTGGACGGCTGTGGCGCTGCTCCCAAGGCTCGTGCTGCCGTTACCGGACGGGATCCATGAACGGCACCTGACTACCCCCTTGATCGCGTGGAGTCTCGCGGTCGGATCTCTGTTGAAGGAGTCGTAAGTGGCTGAGTGGAAGAAATATCCGCAGACTTTGCACAAGTGGCCGCAGCTCACCGTCACGGTGAGGGATGACGATGCGCTCGCGGCGCGCGTCGATGAGGGTTGGTCCGAACGGCCCGTGATGGAGGAGC
>Ga0210377_10001853_pt1 | contig 18896 bp, 14 predicted proteins | sample PLM4_65_b1redo_FD_155480 | JGI IMG/M metagenome (GOLD analysis project Ga0210377, IMG submission 155480) | Groundwater sediment microbial communities from an aquifer in East River, Colorado, USA - PLM4_65_b1 redo | ecosystem: Environmental > Terrestrial > Soil > Riparian zone | place: USA: East...
GCCCCGAAGCCGAACGCAACACCTGCGGTGCTGGTCGAGGGAAAGCTCGAGCCCGACTGCGTGGACGTCCCCTCCCACACGGTTTTGGCCATTGCCGGCGAAGGAGGACCAGATCAGCCGTCGTTCGAGTCGTCGCTCGGTGCGCTGTACGGCATCGCCTACACGCTGAAGTTCGCTCGCAAACACGACAGCCGGGCCGGTTTCGAGGTGGGCGTCCTCGTGGGCGACTGGTGGGCCGAGGGAGCCGACCTGCCGCTTCACGCCGTGCCGGCGCGGGAGACATGGCGGTGGCGCCTGCAGCTCGCGGTCCCGACCGACGTGAAGCCCGGCGAGCTGCAAGCCCGCCGACATGACGCGTTTGCGAGGAGAGCGCAGCCGACCGAAGAGGTCGGCAACCGTGTTCCGAAAGAGCGCCTTCTTGATCTGATGGCGGATCTCCGAGAAGAGACGACGACACTGGCTCTCGATACCGCGCAGCTCTCGTCGCCGCCCAGCTCGGTCTCCTGCTCGGTCACGACCGACAGCTGGTCGGCGATGTCGATGTTCTCGAACTGCGCGAGAGAGCTTTCCTCGGCGGCGTAGAACTTCTCGAGCGCCGCGAGGATCTCCGCTTCCGGCGCCACGACGGGCCGGATCCTGAGACCCGAGTGGAACGCCACGGCGTCGGCCGCGGCCACGTTGGTCGGATCGGCCATGATCAGGTAGAGATCGCGCCCCTCGACGAACCAGGGCAGGCAGAGGTGCTTCGTGGCGAGCTCCTTGGTAACGCGGTTCAGGACGGCGTTGGGGATGTCCACGGCCACGAGGTCGGCCGCCGGGATCTGGAGCTGTTCCGCCAGGGCCTCGCAGATTTGGACATCCGTCGCGAACCCCAGGTCCACCAGGATCGGTCCCAGGCGGGCGCCCTTTTGGGTCTTCTGCCGGCCGAGTGCGTCGTTCAGCTGGTCGTTGCTGATGACGCCCTGTGCGACCAGTATCTCGCCCACGCGGCGCCTCGGCGTCTTCGCGTCGCCGGTATTGGGAGAGCTAGGCACGGTCGCTGCGAAGAGCAGACTAGATCATCGCGACCCGGAAGCAGGCTCGGATCCACGCCTTCGCCACGTGGTCACGGTCTCTCGCCACTCGTCGGCAGGGATCCGTCCCGAAGAGGTTCGTCTGGAAGAACCTGGCCCCACAGCGAGCTACGACCCCAGCCAACGCTGTTCAGCCGCAAGGCCCACGCCGCTCACCCATTGGTCATGCCGCCAGCCGCCGAATCCTTGCAGCCTTCGCCGCAAAGATCGGCCGCGGCGAGGCATGTCCCCTGCGAGGGCAGGCCGGACCGGTCGTCCAAGGATGGAAGCGGCCGTGACGGGGTCCTCTCGCTTTCTCCGTGTCTCTGCTCCCCTGTGGTTCTTCTTCCGTCCGTCCGTCAGCTTCCGGCGACGCGTTCGAGCAAGGGCAGGACTTCGGCGAGGGCGGAGACGACGTGGTGGGGACGGTAGGCGTAACGGGCCAGGTCCTCGGTCCGGCTGACGCCCGTGAGGATCAGGATCGTGCGCATGCCGCTCTGGATCCCGGCGATGATGTCGGTGTCCATGTTGTCGCCCAGCATCCAGGCTTCCTCGGAGTGGACCTTCAGGTGGCGCAGCGCGGCCCTCATCATGATCGCGTTGGGCTTGCCCACGTAGAAAGGTTTCTTGCCCGTGATCCGCTCGATCGGAGCGGCCAGGGCTCCGCACGCCGGCCTCCCCGCCGTCCCGGCCACGTCGGGGTTGGTGGCGATGAACCGCGCCCCGTTCCGGATGAGCTGGGCCGCCTTGCGGATCATGTCGAAGTTGTAGGAGTTGGTTTCGCCGAGGACGACGAAATCGGGGTCGGTGTCGGAGAGGACGAAGCCGGATTCGTAGAGCGCGTGAACCAGCGCCCCTTCCCCGATGACAAAGGCCTTGCGCTCGCCGTCCGACTGGTCACGCAGGAACTCGGCCGTGGCCATGGCCGAGGTGTAGAAGCGCTCGGCCGGCACGTCGATCCCTGCCCCCAGGAATCGGTTCCGGAGGTCCGCCGGCGTCTGTGACGGGTAGTTGGTGAGGAACAGGAACGGCATCGGCCCCGCGACGAGCCGGGCCACGAACTCCGGAGCGCCCGGAATCACGCGGTCGTCGTTGAGGACGACGCCGTCGATGTCGCAGACTAGGGCGGTCACGCGAGGGCCACGGTCTCGCCCAGATCGGGCACGTGAGTGGGAAAGCCACGTTCCTTCGAGATCCGCGCGGCGAGCGCCTCGGCCGCGTCGACCTCGCCGTGGGTCAGGAAGACGCCCTTCGGCGGCGTCTTCACGTCGGAGAGCCAGCGCAGGATCTCGCGGGCGTCCGCGTGCCCCGACATCCCCTTGAGGTCCGTGACCTCGGCCAGCACCGGCACCTCCCCCTTGTGGATCCGGACCACCCGGGCGCGATCCAGGAGGGCGCGGCCCAGGGTCCCCACGGCCTGGTAGCCGGTGATTAGCAGGGTGTTCTCGGCGTGCGGGAGGCGCACCCGACAGTGGTGCAGAATGCGTCCTCCGGTGAGCATCCCGCTCGAGGAGATGATCACCGCGGGGCCCTTCATCAAGTTCAAAGCCTCGGACTCGGCCCGGGTCCGGTGGAGGTGGACCCACTTGCCGTAGAGCAGGCTCCGTCCTCCGAGGCCCGAGAGGCTCACGCGGTGGGCCTCGGGATACTGGCTGTAGATCCGCGTGGCGTCCACGGCCATGGGGCTGTCGAGGTGGATGGGAAAGGGACGCATCCGACCGGTCGTGACCAGCTGGTCCATGAGGTAGATCATCTGTTGAGCGCGGCCCACGGCGAAGGCGGGGATCAGCAAGATGCCGCCACGGGCGAAGGTGCGCCTCAGGACCCCCTCGAGCTGCTCGAGGATCGGCACGGGGGCATGAGCGCGGTTGCCGTAGGTGCTCTCGACCACGAGATAGTCGGCGTCGGGCGCCAGCTCCGGGTCCTTCGTGAGGACGGCGTCGAAGCGCCCCACGTCTCCGCTGAAGACGATGCGGGTCTCCCGGCCCGCCTCGCGGATCCGGAGGTCCACCGAGGCTGCGCCCAGAAGATGCCCTGCGTCACGGAATGAGAACGTGAAAGCCGCCCCGAGATCTCGAGATTCACCCAGCGGGACCGCCTCGAAGAGCCGAAGACTCTCCTCCACGTCCGCCTCGTCGAAGAGCGGCAGCGCGGGCTCGTGTTTCGTGAGCCCCTTCCGGTTGAGGTATTCGGCGTCTTCCTGCTGGAGGTGCGCCGCGTCCTTGAGGAGAATCTCGGCCAGGTCTCTGGTGGCGGGCGTGCAGAGAATGCGGCCCCGAAAGCCGTGCTTCACCAGGCGCGGCACGCGGCCGATGTGGTCGAGGTGGGTGTGCGTCAGGACCAGCGCCGGGATCGAGGCGGGGTCGAACTCCGACTCGGCCCAGTTGCGGAGGCGTAAGGCCTTCTCTCCCTGGAACATCCCGGAATCGATGATGAGCCGGCCGCCGGCAGCCTGGAGAAGGTACTGCGACCCGGTCACGGTCCGCGCCGCGCCGAGGAAGGTCAGTTGCGCCACTGCGGGAGTATACGGGATGGGCCGGGGGAAGGGCCTTGCGGCACCTCGACGGCGGACGCCCTTTCATGACATACCCGACATACCCGTTGACAGAAGGGCGGCGCGCCTCTAAGATGCGCCTGTGAACGGACTGCGGATGCAGATGTGTTGTTGTTGTCGAGCCTGGGTCGCCCCCGAGGTCCGCCATCTGCAGGGTTCTTCATTCATGAGCTAGACCGCACTCAAGGAACCGCAGGTGAAAAGGCCCGGGAGGCAAGAAGCCCCGGGCCTTTCGCTTTGTTGGGGGTCGTCCCGTCGCGCGGGAGAGGAAAGGGACCTTGGTGGAGATCGCGCCAGCCGTCGTCGGACTCATCGTGGGTGTCGTCGTGGGACTCACGTCCACCGGTGGCGGAGCATTGCTGACCCCCGCCCTCGTCCTGGTCCTGGGTGTCCCCGCGTCCGCGGCCATCGGCTCCGACGTCCTGATCGCCAGCGTCATGAAGTTCTTCGGCGGCGGGTTCTACGCCCTGCGCCGCGAGGTTCATTGGCCCACGGTTCTTCGCCTCGCGGTCGGCTCGATTCCCGGGGCCGGGGTCGGTGTCGCTTTGCTGAACCGCTTGGCCGTGGACGAGATCGACACCATCCTGCAGCGGAGCCTCGGCGCGGTTCTGGTCGTGGCGGGCGCCGCAACGCTGGCGAGGCTCTTGGTCAAGGGCCGCTCGGACCGCGTCTCCATGCCCCGCTGGCCCGCGACGGTGGCTCTGGGCTTCGGGACCGGCGTTCTGGTCGCGACGACCAGCGTCGGCAGCGGCTCTCTCCTGTTGTGCGTCCTCACCTGCTTCTTTCCCCTTGGTCCCGCGACCATGGTGGGCACGGATCTGGTGCACGCTCTCTTCCTCTCGACCGCGGCGACGGTCGGGCACTTGGCCGCGGGTAGGGTCAACGTCCCCCTCGCGGCGTCGGTCCTGGTCGGCGCCGTCCCCGGCGTCATCCTGGGCGCGCGTTTCGCTTCGGGGATGCCCGAACGCGCGCTCCGGGCGGTTCTGGCCGTTCTCCTCATCGGGATCGGCGTGTCGCTGGCGCTCCTTGGTGCCGGCCCGACTCATCCGGCTGCGGCGCTCGCGGTGGTGGGGGCAGGCCGATGACGGCCGTGGAGGCCGTGGCCATCGGCGGCTCCCTCGAGGGGCGGCCTGCCGAGGAGATCCTGGCCTGGGCCGCCGAGCGCTTCGCTCCGCGACTCACTTTCGCCACGGGCTTCGGCGCCGAAGGGTGCGTCCTGATCGACCTGATCGGCCGCCATCGACTCCCCATCGACCTCTTCACTCTGGACACGGGGCTGCTCTTTCCCGAGACCTACGACCTCTGGCGGCGTCTGGAGCGGCGCTACGACGTCGTCATCCGTGCCGTGCGCCCCGAACAGACCGTCGCTGCACAGGCGGCGGCCCATGGCGACCGGCTCTGGGAGCGCGACCCGGACCGCTGCTGCGCCCTCAGGAAGGTGGAGCCGCTTCGCTCGGCTCTTGCCGGCTTCGACGCGTGGATCACGGCCATCCGCCGCGACCAGACCCTCGACCGCGCGAGCGCCGGCATCGTCGAGGCCGACCACAGGTTCGGTCTCGTGAAGGTGAACCCTCTCGTGTCCTGGACCGCTCAGGACGTCTGGGCCCACTTGCGAGCCCACGGCGTTCCCGTCAACCCGCTCCACCGGGAGGGATACCCGAGCATCGGCTGTGTGCCTTGCACGAGCCGTGTGCTCCCCGGGGAAGACGCGCGTGCCGGCCGTTGGCGCGGGAGTGCCAAGACCGAATGCGGGCTCCACGCTCGCCCCACGAAACCCGCTTTCATGCTCGAACCGAGCAGGCACGGAGGATCATGACGACCAAGAACCTCGTTCCCCCCCACGGCGGCGCCCTCGTGGACCGAATCGCCACGCCCTCGGAGGCCGACGCCCTGCGCGAGCGGGCTTCTCGTCTTCCCGCTCTCGCCCTCGACGCCCGCGAGATCGCGGACCTCGAGCTGATCGCCACGGGCGCCGCCAGTCCCCTGACCGGCTTCCTCGGCTCGGCCGACTATCAAAGCGTCCTCACCCGCATGAGGCTCGCGGACGGCACCGTCTGGCCGCTGCCGCTCACCCTCGCCGTCACCGACGAGACACGCACGCTCCTGGCGCCGGGAGGAGAGGCCGCCCTCTTCGACCCGAGCGGCCGCCTCTGGGGCGCCATCGCCGTGAGAGAGATCCACAAACGGGATCCGCTCGAGGAGTCCCGGCACGTCTACCGCACCGAGGACCCTTCGCATCCCGGCGTGGCGTACCTTCTGGCGCGTCCCCGGTGGCTCGTGGCCGGTGAAGTGCGGGTCCTGCCGCTGCCGGAGGACCTGCCCTTCGCGAGTCGGCGACTCACGCCACGGCAGCTCCGTGAACAGATCCGGGTCCGCGGCTGGCGCCACGTCGCAGGCTTCCAGACCCGCAATCCGATCCACCGCGCCCACGAGCACCTGACCAAGCTGGCCCTCGAGTTCGCCGACGGCCTGGTCATCCACCCCCTCGTCGGCGAGACCAAGAACGACGACGTGCCGGCCGCAGTCCGGTTCCGTGCCTACGAGGTCCTCGTGGACAAGTACTATCCGCCCGGCCGCACACTCCTCGCGGCATTCCCGGCGGCCATGCGCTACGCGGGGCCGCGGGAAGCGCTCTTCCACGCCCTCGTCCGGAAGAACTACGGCATCGATCGCCTCATCGTTGGCCGCGACCATGCCGGCGTAGGGAAGTTCTACGGCCCCTACGAGGCCCAGGAGATCTTCGACCGCTTCACCTTCGAAGAGCTGGGCGTCACGCCACTCAAGTTCGAGCCTACCTTCTTCTGCCGCGACTGCGACGCCCTCGCCTCGCCGCGCACCTGCCCCCACGACGCGGCCTCGCGGCTGGACCTTTCCGGCTCGAAGGTCCGGGAGCTCCTGAGGGACGGTCGCCGTCTCCCAGAGGAGTTCACGCGGCCCGAGATCGCCGAGATCCTGCGCGAGCACTATGCGGGCCGCATCGTGGCACCGGCGCTGCGCCGCTCCGGTGCAGGCTTCGTCGTCTGGTTCACGGGGCTCTCAGGGGCCGGGAAGAGTACCCTCGCCGAAGCCCTGCGCCGGCGCCTCGTGGGGGAGCGTGTCCTGGAGATACTCGACGGTGACGAGGTCCGCACGCATCTGTCGAAAGGGCTCGGTTTCTCGCGGGAGGATCGCGACACCAACATCCGGCGGATCGGCTTCGTGGCTCGGCTGCTCGCGCGCCACGGCGCCGCCGTCGCCACCGCCGCGATCTCGCCCTACGCCGCGACGCGGGCCGAGGTCCGTGAAGAGGCCGAACGGGAGGGGATTCCCTTCGTCGAGGTATACGTCCAGGCCGCCCTCGATTCCCTCGTGGCCCGCGACGTGAAGGGGCTCTACAAGAAGGCCCTGGCGGGGGAGATCGCCCATTTCACCGGGGTGTCCGACCCCTATGAACCGCCCGCGAGCCCCGACGTCGTCGTGCAGACCGACCGCGAGTCGGTGGAGGAGAGCCTCGCGCGGATCCTGGACGTCATCGAGGAGCGTGGCCTTCTCGAGGAGCCGGTACCCGAGAGGCGGGCTTCGTGAACGCGGGGCCCTCGCTGCTCCCGCTGTTCCTCAAGCTCCACCATCGGAAGGTGGTCCTCGTGGGGGGCGGGACCGTGGCGGCCTCGAAGATCGAAGCCCTCCTGGGAAGCGGCGCCGAGATCACGGTGGTCGCCCCGGCCATACACCCGCGGATAAGGGCCACGGCGGTCACCATCGTGACGCGGGGCTTCACCCCGAGCGACCTCGACGGCGCGTGGCTCGCCGTCGCCGCCGCCACCCCCGCGGTGAACCGCGAGGTCCGAACGGCGGGCGAAGCCCGCCGCATCTTCGTGAACGCGGTGGACGATCCCGAGACGGCCAGTGCGTTCACGGGTGGCGTCTTCCGCCGCGGCCCGGTGACGATCGCGGTCTCGACGGGCGGCGCCGCCCCGGCTCTGGCAGGCCTCGTCCGCGAGGGGCTGGAGGCCCTCGTCCCCGAGGACATCGAGGATTGGGTGCGCGAGGCGCGGGCCCTCCGCCGCAGCCAGCGCGCGGAGGGCGTCCCGCCGGCGGAGCGGCGTCCCCTGCTTCTGCAGGCCCTCAACGAGTTGTACGCGAGAAGCGCCGAGGAGGACGCCGCCCCTCGGCCTGAGGTCCCGCATTGAAGGGTCTTGTTTCACTCGTTGGCGCAGGTCCGGGAGACCCGGAGCTGCTCACGCTGCGCGCCGTTGCCCGCCTACGGGACGCGGACCTCGTCCTCTACGACGCCCTCGTCTCCCCCGAGGTCCTGGCCCTCGCGCCGCGAGCCCAGCGCTTCTCGGTGGCCAAGCGGGCCGGCCGCCCTTCCCTCGCCCAGGAGACGATCCACCGACTCATGATCCGTGGGGCTCGCCGCGGCAAGCGCGTCGTGCGGCTGAAGGGCGGGGACCCCTTTGTCTTCGGCCGGGGGGGCGAGGAGGCACTGGCTCTGGCCGCGTCCGGGATCCCCTTCGAGGTCGTTCCCGGCATCACTTCGGCCGTCGCGGCCCCCGCGCTGGCCGGTGTGCCCGTGACGCATCGGGGCCTCGCCTCGGGCTTCGCCGTCGTCTCGGGCCACGCGGAAGAGGCCTACGCCCCGGCTCTCGGCTCCCTCGCTCCAAACGCCCTGACCGTCGTCATCCTCATGGGTCTTGCGTCGCGGCGGAACGTCGCGCGGAGCCTCCTGGAGCGGGGCTGGTCGGCCGACACGCCCGCGGCGATCTTCGTGGGTGCATCGACGGCTGAGGCGGCGTCCTGGACCGGGACCCTCGGGACGCTCGGCCGCGCCCCGCTCCCGGGAGCCGGCGAGGCCCCTGGGACGATCGTCGTGGGCGCGGTCGTGTCCCTCGCTTCCGTGATCGCACGTGACGCCATCCACGACGTCGGCCCCGCGCTGGCCCTCGGGGTCCGGTAAGGAGACCACCATGCCTGCAGTCGACGACGCCAAGACCCTGGGCCGGACGACCCACTCCTTCGCCAGCACCGCGGACATCGACGAGTTCGTGACGACCCTCGAGCGCTACGAGCGCGGCGAGATCACGGCTGACCAATGGCGGGGATTCCGCCTCGTGCGCGGAACCTACGGCCAGCGCCAATCGGGCGACGTGCAGATGCTCCGCGTCAAGATCCCCCAGGGGGTCCTCCACGCGCCGCAACTGCGCGCCCTCGCCGACGTGGCCGAGGCTTACTCTCGCGGCTTCGGCCACGTCACCACGCGCCAGAACGTCCAGTTCCACTTCATGAAGCTCCATGACGTGGAACACGCCATGCGGCGTCTGGCCGACGAGGGGATCACGACGCGCGAGGCCTGTGGCAACTCGGTTCGCAACATCACCGCGTGCCCCTACGCCGGCGTCGCCGCCGACGAACCCTTCGACGTGACGCCCTACGGCGAAGCGCTGACGCGGTACCTTCTGCGGCATCCGCTCAGCTCTACGCTCCCCCGCAAGTTCAAGATCGCCTTCGAGGGTTGCGCCGAAGACCACGCCTTCTCCGCCATCAACGACCTCGGCTTCCGCGCGCGGGTTCACGTGAACGGATCGGCGCAGCGGGGTTTCCGCGTGACCGCCGGCGGCGGAACGGCCATCATGTGCGCCTCCGGCGGCGTCCTCTTCGACTTCCTGCCCGCCGCCGAGATCCTGAACGTGGCCGAGGCCATCTTGCGGGTCTTCCACGGCCTCGGCGACTACAAGCACCGGCAGCGCAACCGGATGAAGTTCCTCATCAAGACCATGGGCTGGGAGGCGTGGCGAGCGGCGTTCGACAAGGCCCTGGCCGAGGTCCGGGCCGAAGGGGGCGCGCCACTTCCCTTCCCTCCCGAGAACCCGCCCCTCGAGGAGGCGCCGCCGTCGGCACGGCCGGCGCCCCCCTCGCTCCCCGAGACGGCCCGTCGCGCGGCCTCCGCCGAGGTCCGCGGCCCCGGCATCGTCCCGCAGACACGGCCGCAGCTCACGGTCCTCGGGGACGAGTTCGACCGCTGGGGCCGGACCAACACGAGGCCCCAGCGGCAGGAAGGCTACTCCGTCGTCCTGGTGACCCTCCCTCTCGGCGACATCACGGGTGAGCAGTTCCGGCTCCTGGCCGACCTGGCCGTCGCCTTCGGCGACGGCACGGTGCGGACCACCCACGATCAGAACTTCGTCCTGCGGTGGGTGCCCACGGGCGCAGTCCGCGACCTTCACCGCCGCCTCGCCGCGGCCGGCCTCGGCCTGCCCGGCGCCGGCACCGCGGTCGACGTGACGAGCTGCCCGGGGGCCGAAGCCTGCCGCCTGGCGGTAACGCAGTCGCGGGGTCTCGGTCAGCTTCTCCGGGAGCACCTCGTCGCCCGCGAGGACCTCGTGGCGGCCGCCGGCGACCTCAAGATCAAGATCAGCGGCTGCCCCAACGGCTGCGGTCTGCACCACATCGCGGGCCTCGGCTTCCAGGGGAGCGTCCGCAAGCTCGGCGACAAGGTCGTGCCACAATACTTCGTGATGCTGGGTGGGGGGATCGACTCGGCCGGCAAGGCCCACTTCGCGCGGATCGCGGCCAAGATCCCGGCCCGCCGGCTTCCCGAGACCGTCTCGCGCCTGATCGCCCTCTACCAGGGCGACCGCTCGCCGGACGAAGAGGCCGCAGCCTTCTTCCGCCGCGTGTCGCCGGAACGGGTGAAGGCCCTCCTGGCGGACCTCGAGGCTTTGCCCTTGGAGGACGCCCTCCCCGAGGACTTCGTGGATCTCGCCGAGAGCACCGAGTTCAAGGTCGAGATCCTCGACGGAGAGTGCAGCGCGTGAAGCCGATCCTCTTCACGCGCGGCGTTCCGGCGGTCGAGTCGTTCCCCGCCGAGGAGTTGGCCGAGGCCGCCGCCACCGCGTTGGCGCGTCAGGGCCCGGCCCTACTGCAGTACGGACCGTCACCGGGCCTTCCCTTCCTCCGCGAGTGGCTGGCCGAATGGCAGGGCGTGGCGCCGGAGCAGGTCCTGACGGGCAACGGCTCCCTCCAGCTCCTGGAGTTCCTCTGCCTGGTCCTGGTGCGCCCCGGAGACGTGGTCGTGACCGAGGCGCCCACCTACGACCGGACCCTGACGCTGCTGAGGCGCCACGGGGCCGAGCCGGTGGGCGTCCCCCTCGAGGCCGACGGCCCGAACATCGAAGCCTTCGAGCAGGCCGTCAGGAAGAGGGCCCCGCGGTTCGTCTATCTGATTCCGGACTTCCAGAATCCGTCGGGGGCCACGTGTTCCGGCGCGAAGAGGCGGCGTATCGCCGCCCTCGCCGAAGAGCTCGGCCTGCTTCTCGTGGAAGATGCTCCCTATCGCGCCCTGCGCTACCGGGGCGAGGAAGAGCCGACTCTCTTCAAGCTCGCGCCCGGGCGCACGCTCCACATGAGCTCGTTCAGCAAGCTCATCGGCCCCGGGCCGCGCCTCGGCTTCATGCTCGGCCCGTCGGAGCTGATCGCCCGCCTGGCCAAGGCCGCCGAGGACACGTACATTTCCCCCGCCAACCTCGCCCACGGGATCGCCTACGAGTGGTGCCGCTGCGGCCGGCTGCCCGCGCAGATCGAGCGGCTCAAGGCACTCTACGCTCCCCGCCTCGAGGCATGCCTTTCGGCCCTCGCCGCGCACATGCCCGAGGCCCGGGCCACCCGCCCGGAGGGCGGCTTCTTCCTCTCCGTCACCCTCCCCGAAGGTATCGACAACGCCGCGGTCCGGGCGGCGGCCGAGCGCCGGCAGCTCCAGCTCTCGGATGGCCGCGCCTTCTTCCCGAATGGCGGCGGTGAGCGCTTCCTGCGCCTCCCCTACTGTGCCCTGACCCCCGCCGAGATCGAGGAGGGGGTCCAGCGCCTCGCCGACAGCGTCCACGATCTCGAAAGAGCGGGCTCAGCCCAACTCGCTTCCAAGTAAGTTCATTGAATGCTGCGGGTTCAAAGTTCCGCAGACGCTTGACTTTCGTCCTCCATTTTTGTATTCATTAACAGATCTCCCTTCGGAGTTGTCACATATGGATAGCGGCGAAATCCGAAAGCTCTCGACCCTCCTCGAGCTCAGCCAGACTCTCGGGTCCACGCTGAACCTCAAGACCTCTCTCGCGAGGGTTCTCGAGATCCTCGAGGAACACCACGGGACCGTGAGCGGGGCGATCACGCTCCTCGACGAGGAGACGGGGGAGCTGAACATCGAGGCGGCGACGGGGATCACCTGGCAGGTCTCCCGCCGCGCGAAGTACAAGCTCGGCGAGGGCATCACGGGGCGGGTCGTCGAGAGCGGGAAGCCGGTGGTGGTCCCCCGCGTGAGCCGTGAGCCCCTCTTCTTGAACCGCACGGGCGTGTGGAAGGAGAGCGGCAAGGAAGAGATGAGCTTCGTGTGCGTTCCCATCGCGGTGGACGGGAAAACCGCCGGGACCCTCGGCGTCATCTTCCGGTACAGCAAAGACCGCAGCTACGAGCGCGAGACCAAGTTCCTGGGCATCGTCGCCTCGATGATCGGCCATGCCCTTCGGGTCAACCGGCTCGTGGAGACCGAGAGGCAGCGCCTCATGTCGGAGAACAGCCAGCTCCGCGAGGAGCTCCGGGAACGCTACGAGTTCCGGAACATCATCGGCAACAGCCGCCAGATGCGCCAGATCTACGAGCAGGTGGCCAAGGTCGCGTCCAGCCCCACGACCGTGCTGATCCGGGGGGAGTCGGGAACGGGAAAGGAGATGGTCGCCCACGCGATCCACTACAACTCGCCCAGGGCCGACAAGCCCTTCATCAAGGTGAGTTGCGGTGCGCTCCCCGAGAGCCTGATCGAATCGGAGTTGTTCGGTTACGAGCCCGGCGCTTTCACCGACGCCCGCTCCCAGAAAAAGGGGCGGTTCGAGCTCGCCCACGGCGGCTCCCTCTTCCTCGACGAGATCGGAGAGCTGTCCCATTCGACCCAGGTCAAGCTGCTGCGAGTGCTGCAGGAGCGCGAGTTCGAGCGCTTGGGAGGCGTCCAGCCCATAAAGGTCAACGTCCGCCTCATTACGGCGACCAACAAGGACCTCGAGAAGGCCATGCAGGACGGAACCTTCCGGGAAGACCTCTACTACCGCCTGAACGTCTTCAGCATCTTCATGCCGCCCCTGCGGGAACGGAAGCCCGACATCCTGCTCCTCGCGGATCACTTCGTCGAGAAATATTCGACGGCGTCGGGAAAGAGCGTGAAACGAATCTCGACGCCCGCCATCGACATGTTCATGAGCTACCACTGGCCGGGCAACGTCCGAGAGCTGGAGAACTGCGTCGAGCGCGCCGTCCTGGTCTGCAGCGGGGGCGTGATCCACGCCCACGACCTGCCCCCCAGCCTCCAGACTGCCGAGGTCTCGGGAACGCTGCCGCGCCTCTCCCTGGACGCCGCCGTCGGGAACTACGAGAAGGACCTGATCCTCGACATCCTCAAGACCGCTCGCGGCAATCGGGCCCAGGCCGCGCGCCTCCTCGACACCACGGAGCGGATCATCGGATACAAGATCAAGAAGTACGCGATCGACTGCTCGCGGTTCAAGGCGTCTTCGCGCGCCTCCCGCGAGGACGCGACCGTCACCTCCGCCTGAGAAGCGACCACCTTGGCCTGAACCTACACAATTGACGCTCCGTGCGGAGCCCCTGACGACGGCGTCGGAGCGGCGCCTTCCCGGCCGGGGCGCGGTTCGGGCCCCATCTCCACCTAAGCCTTGGTCGCGGCTAGCCTTCTCCGCGCGCGGGGCCCGAAGGGCTCCGACGGTATGACCCTTGCTATTAGAGCAGACGGTCCGATGCACATTGATCTGGAGAAGATCCGCGACCACGCGGAACAGAGGCTAGGCGACACCCCGGAGAAGGCGCCGGAACGCGTCGCCTCGTTCAAGCGCTTCCTGAAGCTCGAGACGGAGCGGCTCCGCATGCGCCACCGCTTCGGCCTTGGCGGTCGCGAGATCGCCCAGGGGAGGAGCTACCTCGCCGACGTGGTCGTGAGCCGTGCCTGCCAGATGGCCGCCGCCGACCTCGGACCGGAGCTGAAGGAAGATCTCTCGGGGTGCGCCATCGTGGCCCTCGGGGGCTACGGCCGCCGCGAGCTCGCCCCCCACTCGGACGTGGACCTTCTGTTCCTGCACCCGGACCGCCTGTCGGCGGCCGTGCGGGCCTTCGTCGAGAAGGCGCTCCTGCTCCTCTGGGACATCGGTCTGTCGGTGGGTCACAGCTTCCGCTCCGTGGCCGAGTGCGTGACCATGGCCCGGCAGGACCTCCACTCCCGGAACGCCATGTCCGAGGCGCGTCTGGTGGCGGGGAACGACGCCCTCTTCCAGCGATTCGCCTCCGACCTGCAGGCGGCCGTCTACGGGAACCGGCGGTCCGCCGATGCCTATCTTGCGGCCATGCGCGGCGAGATGGAAGACCGCCTGGTCCGTTTCGGCGGCGCCGTTTGCATCCAGGAGCCGAACGTCAAGGAGAGCGCCGGAGGCCTCCGCGATCTCCACACCGTGGCCTGGGTCGGATACGCGCGCTTCGGCTGCCACGACGTCGACCAGCTCCTCGCCCAGGGCTTCATCGGCCCGACAGAGCACGCCACCGCGCGCCGCGCGTACGATTTCATCGCACGTGTCCGGAACGAGGCGCATTTCGCCACGGGCCGCCGCGCCGACCTCCTCTCGCTGGACCTGCAGCCCGTTCTCGCCTCGGGCCTGGGGTACGTCGCGAAGAGGGGGATCATCGCTTCCGAGCTCCTCATGCGCGACTACTACCGGCGTGCCCAGGACCTCCGGCGTTTCTGCGAGAGCTTCCTGCATCGGGCAGGCGCCGTGGCCACGTCGGCGCGGCGGTTCGCTTTCCGCCCCAAGCGGGTGGGCCCCCGGGGGCGGTACGAGATTCGGGACGGCCGGCTCTTCCCGAGCAGGAAGGGTCACGACTTCCATGCCAGCGCCCTCCGGATGCTCGAGGTCTTCGAGGTCGCCCAGGAGCACTGCGTTCGGGTCGGAGACGAGCTGAAGGTGGCGATCCACCAGAACCTGAGGCTGGCGGACCGGCGCTTCCGCAAGTCCCGTGAGGCATCGCGGACGTTCCTGGAGATCCTGCGACGCCCGGGACGCGTGGCGATGTCGATCCGGGACATGCACGAGACGGGCTTCCTCGGGCGTTACCTCCCCGAGTTCGAGCGGATCACCTTCATCGTGCAACACGACTTCTACCACAAGTACACCGTGGACGAGCACACTCTCAAGGCCCTCGAGGGTCTCGATCGCGTCGCGAACGACGCTCAGGAGGACCTGGTTCCGTTCGCGAAGGTCCTCGAGGAGGTCAAGGACCCGTCGCGACTCGCCCTCGGCATCCTGCTCCACGATATCGGCAAGGGGCACGGCGGAGGCCACGTTCAGCGCGGCACGCGGATCGCCCAGGAGGTCTGTGAGCGCCTCGGCCTCGACGCCGAGGCGGCCGCCGACGTGGTGTTCCTGGTCCAGAAGCACCTCGTCATGTCGCAGGTCTCGCAGCGCCGGGACCTCTCCGACGAAGGGCTCATCGACGGGTTCGCAGAGACCGTGTCGACACTCGACCGTCTCAACATGCTCCTTCTCCTCAGCTTTGCGGACACCAGCGCGGTCGGACCGGGCGTCTGGAACGACTGGAAGGGCGCGCTGTTCTGGGAGCTCTACTCGAAGACCCGCGCTCATCTCTCCGGCGACCACCCCGCGCCCGAGGACCGCCGCGCCCGCCTGGAGGAGAGGGTCGTCGCCAAGCTCCTGCCCGAGTTCCTCCGGAGCGACGTGGAGGCTTACCTCGCCCTCTTCCCGGATCGCTACCTTCGCGCCGCGACGCCGGAGTCCATCGCTCGGCACTTCCGCCTCGCCCAGGCCCTGGGCGCTCGCCCGGTCGCCGCGGACTGGCGCCCTTCTTCCGACGAGCGCCCCACCGTCCTTACCGTTTGCGCGCGGGACGCCCCCGGGCTTCTCGCGCGCCTGGCCGGCACACTCACCGGCCACGGGCTCAACATCCTGAGCGTCGACGCCTTCACCCGCGAGGACGGCCTCGTCCTGGACACCTTCCGCCTGACCGAGGCCGGGGGCCTTCTGCCCGTGCGCTCCGAGCGCTGGCCGGCCATCGAGACCGACCTCGCCGAGGCCGTGGAAGGGCGCCACGACATCGAGGCGGCCGTCAACCAGGCGAAGGCGCGGATGCCGAAGCGCCCCAGACGCCGGGCTCCCTCCTCCCCCGTGGTGCACTTCGACGCGGGGGCCTCCCCTCGAAGCACCGTCGTGGAGGTGCGCGCGGACGACGAGCCCGGCCTCGTCTACCGGATTACGCGGGCCCTGGCGGACCTGGGCCTCGACATCTCCCTGGCCAAGATCGCAACGGAGAAGAGCCAGGCGTTGGACGTGTTCTACGTGACCGACGGCAGCGGGCGGGCCCTGTCCGCGGGCGACTTGCCGCGGGTCGAGGTCGCGCTCCTGGAGGCCCTCGGCGGAAGTGAACGAACGAGTTCTTGAAGGAGGCGGAATGAAGAAGATCGAATGCATCGTACGGCCCCACCTGCTCGACGCCGTGAAGAGCGCCCTGCAGGACGTGGGCGTCGTCGGCATGACCGTCAGCGAGGTGAAGGGGTTCGGGCGTCAGAAAGGGCACACGGAGACGTATCGAGGCAGCGAGTACAAGGTCGAGTTCCTGCCCAAGGTCAAGATCGAAGTCGCGATCCCCGACGGGCTGGCGGAGCAGGCCGTCGAGGCCGTCCTCAAGACGGCCAAGACAGGCAAGTTCGGTGACGGGAAGGTCTTCATCACCTCCCTGGAGGAGGTCGTCCGCATCCGGACCGGTGAGCGGGGGGAGGCGGCGCTATGAGCTTGGAATGGAAGGAGCGTAAGCCCATGACCAAGACACGCCGTCTCTTCGTGAGCTTCGGCATCGGGATCGTCCTGATGCTGGGGGTCTCCGTCCTGAGATCCCTCCACGCCCAGGCCCCGGCGGCGGAGCCCGCCGGGGCTCCCCCCGAGGCGCCGGCTGAAGCGCCGGCCGCTGCCGCTGCGGAGCCCAAAGGCCCTGACCCGACCGGCGCGGTGACCGGAACCGCGGCCGACGTGCCGGTCAAGGACGCGGCCAACCCGACACTCGTCGAGGTGATGGACACCGTCGGCCACAACAAGATCGCCATCAACATCGTCTGGACACTGATCACGGGCTTCCTGGTCATGTTCATGCAGGCCGGCTTCGCGATGGTCGAGACCGGCTTCACCCGGGCCAAGAACGCCGCCCACACCATGTCCATGAACTTCATGGTCTATCCCATCGGCATGCTGGGCTACTGGATCTGTGGCTTCGCGCTGCAGATGGGCGGTGTCGGCGGCATCGCCAGCCTCGGCGGCACCGCGCCGCTGAACAGCGAGTTCACCGTGACCCTCTTCGGAAAGGCCTTCGACCTCTTCGGCACGAAGGGCTTCTTCCTGGGAGGCGACGTCTACGACGTCGGTGTGTTCACCCTGTTCCTCTTCCAGATGGTCTTCATGGACACCACCGTCACGATCCCGACCGGCGCCATGGCCGAGCGTTGGAAGTGGTCTTCGTTCCTCGTCTACGCGTTCTTCATGTCGATGTTCGTCTACCCGATCTTCGCCAACTGGGTCTGGGGCGGGGGCTGGCTCTCCGACCTCGGCGCGAACTTCGGCCTCGGCCACGGCCATGTGGACTTCGCCGGATCGTCGGTCGTGCACATGGTCGGCGGAGTCGCAGCTCTTGCCGGCGCCCTGGCGCTTGGCCCGCGCCTCGGAAAGTACACCAGGGACGGCAAGTCGGTCGCGATTCCCGGACACCACCTCCCCATGGCCATCGTCGGGACGTTCATCCTGGCCTTCGGATGGTTCGGCTTCAACCCCGGCTCGACCCTGGCCGGCGGCGATCTCCGGATTGCAGTCGTAGCCACCAACACCATGCTCGCCTCGGCGGGCGGCGCGGTCGCCGCGATGGTCATGATGATGGTCAAGTTCGGGAAACCGGATCCCAGCATGATGGCCAACGGAATGCTCGCGGGCCTCGTGGCCATCACCGCCCCCTGCGCCTTCGTCACGGCGCCGTCGGCGGTGCTGATCGGGGTCATCTCCGGCATCCTCGTCGTCTTCTCGGTCTTCTTCATCGACCAGACGCTCAAGGTCGACGACCCGGTCGGCGCCATCTCGGTCCACGGGGTGAATGGCGCATGGGGCGTGCTTTCCCTCGGCCTCCTGGCCGACGGGAAGTACGGGGACGGGTGGAACGGCGTGCCCGGCGCCGTCACGGGCCTCTTCTACGGCGATGCCAGGCAGTTCTTGGCCCAGTGCATCGGGACGCTGACGTGTTTCGTCTGGGTGTTCGTCTCGTTCTACGTCTTCTTCAAGATCCTCGACGTCGTCCTCGGCAACCGCGTCTCGGCCGAGACGGAGCTTTCCGGCCTCGACATGCCGGAGATGGGCGCCCTCGCCTACCCGGAGTTTGCTCCGGCGGCCGGCAGCGGCGGCCCATTCCCCGATTCGGCGTCCACGGCGCCGGGCGCGGTGCGGGTCGGGGCCTTGGGGGTGGAGACCCCGTAGGAGAATCCTGGCGGCGCGCCGTTGCCCCGGCGCGCCGCCTCGTTGTCTAGCGAATTACTGGAGAGACAGGATTATGACATCAGTCAGCTTCGCAATGCGACGTCTCGCCTTGGCCCTCGCGTTCGCAGGCCTGTTCGTGACCGGTGTCTCGGCCGACGACGCCGCTCCGGCGGCTGACGCGAGCCCGGCTCCGGAGCCCCCGAAGATCGACGTCACGGGTTTCGTGGACGTCTACTACACCTACAACTTCAACAAGACGGACCCCGCGCTCCGCAGCTTCGACGTCAACCACAACGCCTTCTCTTTGAGCCTGGCCGAGATCGCCTTCGCGAAGGGTGTCACTACCGATAGCCGTGTCGGCTTTCGTGCCGACCTCGATTTCGGCAAGACGGCCGATCTCGTCGGGGCCTACGAGCCCGAGGAGAACGGCCAGGAGATCTACAAGCACGTCCAGCAGGCCTACGTCAGCGTCCTTGCCGGTCCGAAGCTCCAGCTCGACTTCGGCAAGTTCGTCACGCCCCACGGCGCAGAGGTCATCGAGTCGCAGGACAACTGGAACTACAGCCGCTCGACCCTCTTTGGCTACGCCATCCCGTTCTACCACACGGGTGTGAGGGCAGCGTTGCCGGTCAACGACAAGCTCAGTCTCACGGGCTTCGTGGTCAACGGCTGGAACAACAGCTCTGAGATGTTCGGCAGCGCACCCTGCCTGGCTCTGAGCGCCCTGGTCAAGCCCACGAGCAAGGT
>Ga0210377_10001855_pt1 | contig 18893 bp, 15 predicted proteins | sample PLM4_65_b1redo_FD_155480 | JGI IMG/M metagenome (GOLD analysis project Ga0210377, IMG submission 155480) | Groundwater sediment microbial communities from an aquifer in East River, Colorado, USA - PLM4_65_b1 redo | ecosystem: Environmental > Terrestrial > Soil > Riparian zone | place: USA: East...
GCCATCGGCCAGGACCCAGGGGGCCTGCATCCGTTCGCCATTGACCAGGGTGCCGATCCGGCTCCCGTCGACGAGGAGCGGGCCGGTGGGTTTAGGCACCACATAGGCGTGTTTCCGGGAGACGTCGTCGCCCGGAATGGTGACGTCGCACTCCGGCTCCCTGCCGATCGTCAGCGGCCGGCGGTCCAGCGGCCAGCGCCGAGGACCGTGGAGGAGCCAGAGGCCGGAGCGGAGGGCCATAGGGCGCCAATATGGCCCGCGCCGGAGTGCCGGTCCATCACCCGCAGGCTCCGGGGGCACTTCCGATTAGATTCTGGGCGCTTCAATCCCGGGCGGGCCGGTGCCCGCCTTCCGGATTTCACTCTGAGGAAGGTCCATGCGCTCGATCATTCTCGCGGTGCTGGTTGCCGCACCGCTTGTGGCACAGAATCCCCCTGCCCCACCGACTCCGGCCCCACGGCCTCGCCCGTCCCAGCCTCAGCGCGACCTTCGCGCACCGGTTGCCGACACCGGCATTTTCAGCCCCGCGCCCCTGCCGCCCGGCAACGATCTGCGGCGTCCTGACGGAAAACCCGGCCGGGCCTACTGGCAGCAGCGCGCCGACTACAGCATCAAGGCCACCCTCGACACCACCAGGCGGCGGATCGACGGATCGGTCACTATCCGCTACACCAACAACTCCCCCGATACGCTGAATCGGGTCTGGCTGCAGCTCGACCAGAACCTCTTCCGCCAGGGGAGCGTCGGCTCGTTCCTGAACGCGCAGGAGAGCCGCTTCGGCGGGGCGGGCTTCGACGGCGGCTTCGACATCTCCCGCTTCACCATGTCGGCAGCCCCCGTCGCCCCACGCGGGCGTCCGGCGGCCGCGGGCTCGAAGCCCCAGCCGGTGAAGTCGAGGGTCGACGACACGATGCTGGATGTCGATCTCCCGACCGCCCTCCCACCCGGCTGGGTCGCGACGTTCGCCATCGACTACGGTTTCAACATCCCGGATCATGGCGCCGACCGGATGGGCCGGGACGGGAGCCTGTACGAGCTGGCGCAGTGGTATCCCCGGATGTGCGTCTATGACGACATCCACGGCTGGAACACCACGCAGTACCTCGGCCAGGGCGAGTTCTACCTCGAGTATGGCAACTTCGACTACGAGGTGACGCTGCCGGCGGGATACATCGTAGCCGGGACGGGGGTACTGCAGAACCCGCTCGAGGTGCTCACCGCGGCGCAGCGTGCCCGCCTCGCGGCGGCGGCCAAGTCCGACAGTATCTCGCACATCGTCACCGAGCAGGAGCTTGCCAGTGGCGCTGCCCGCCCGAAGAAGGACGGCACCCTCACCTGGCGCTTCCGGGCGGAGAATGTGCGGGACGTGGCCTGGGCCGCGAGCCCGGAATACCTCTGGGATGCGAGCGCCTGGAAGGGCATCCTGGCCCATGCCTATTACCGCCCCTCGGCGAAGGCGACCTGGGCAGACGCCGCCGACATGAGCCGGTACTCGATCCAGGAGTACAGCACCCGCTGGTTCCCCTACCCCTATCCGCAGATCTCCGCCGTTGAGGGCCCGGTGTCGGGCATGGAATACCCGATGGTGGCGATGGAGGCCCGGGACGAGACCAAGGAAGGGCTGTACAGCGTGATCACCCACGAGATCGGGCACATGTGGTACCCGATGGTCGTGGGCTCGGACGAGCGGCGCTATGCGTGGATGGATGAGGGCTTCAACACCTTCATCAACATCTTCTCGGAGGAAGGCTACTTCAAGCGGGACGACTCCAAGCGACGCAAGGGAGAGGGGCAGTTCGTGTTGCTGAACGACCAGGCGCCGACCGCCCAGCCGATCATCACCCCCGCCAACCGCTACAGGACCGACGGGAATCTCGGCAGCCTGGCGTACATCAAGCCGGGGATGGCGCTGTACTTCCTCCGTGCCAAGGTGCTCGGCCCCGAGGTGTTCGACGCGGCGTTCCAGGAGTACACCCGGCGCTGGGCCTTCAAGCATCCCCAGCCGGCGGATTTCTTCCGGACCTTCGAGGACGTCTCCGGCCGCGAGCTCGACTGGTTCTGGCGCGGGTGGTTCTACACCACGGCGGCGCTGGATCAGGCGGTGGAGTCGGTCACCCAGGGACAGGGCGGGATCCGGGTGGTGATCCGGAATGCCGGCCAGCAGGTGGCCCCCGTGGAGCTGCAGCTCACCTACAGCGACGGCTCGAACCAGCTCCTCCGGTACCCGGTCGAGATCTGGTACAAGGGCGACAAGTACACCGCCATGATTACCACCGACAAGGCCGTCGTGGCGGCCACGGTGAACCCCGACGGGCAGTTCCCCGATCTCAACGCGGGGAACAACGCCTGGCGGGCAACGACCGCAGCGACGCCGTAACAGCCCACAGGATTATTAGGATTGGAGGGATTGAAAGGATTGACTCGGTGTGAGAGACACCGACGCGAATCCTCTCAATCCCTCCAATCCTTCTAATCCTGTAGGCTTCTCAATTCTTGAGCACCAATCTTGATGCCACTCCGCTAATTGTGCCCGAGGGTGAAGTTCAGTCCGGCGGCAACCATGGCAGTTGAGCCGTCACCCACCGTGAATCGGAACTCGCCAAACGGATGCACACTGCCTTTCAACGATTCCAGGCCGGCAAAGAGATTCAGGCCGGCATCGGTGTTGCTCGACCCGCCCGCACTGGCCCTTGCGATGTTGACACCGGTGCCGAGATACAGCCAGTTGAGGCCCTGGCCCTCGAGGCGGTACTTGAGGTCGGCATTCAGATTCCAGAAGGATCCCGGATCAACGAAGAAGTAGTCGAACGAAGGATAGAACTCGAGGTGACGGGCCACCGGCACGCCGACCTGGACGCCCAGGCCGACTTCCTCGAGATCGAACTGGTATGAGATCCGGGGACCTATGTGAAGCCGGCTGGTCTGGGCCTGCGCCGAGCCGGCGAGGGCTGACAGGAGGACGACTGCGGTTGCGATCTTAAGCACTCGGGATGCCATAGTGCGACTCCTCCGTGGGTATGGATGATACTCGTACCCCCTACCATGATAGGCGTCGACCACCGCCCAGTTTATCAGCCGTCAGAACTAGGCCCTGCGAGAGATTGCGCGACGGGAGTCGCGGGCTACGTCGCAGGGGACGTGGCGGCATTTTCCTGCTTCCGCTAATCCACGGCCAGCAGCACGACGATGACCACGATGAGGACCAGCGCCAGGGTGGAGAGAACCACGGTATGACTTCCGCCGCTGGCCGCGAGGGCCGACTTCTCGGCGCGGTCATGCCCCGGCAGGTTCGCCTGGTAACGCTCGAGCGGCGGAGCGATCCGGGGACCGGCTTCGGCCGCAGGCGTTGAAGCGGCGGCAACCCCGGTGTTGCCGGTGAGCTCTCCGCTGGCCGGCGCCACCATGCTCTGACTCAGGGCAGGCGCTGCCGTTGCCTCCTGGGCTTGAAGGAGAATGGGACTTCCGACCAGGACGGTGAGAAGGACGAGCGCGCCTGCGAGAAATCGCGACGACAGTGCTCTGTGCAACATGTTGTGCCCCTTGGTCACTCCCGCATTCACCGGGCAGAGGGTATCCCCACTCGGCTTCCGCGAAGCCGGGAGAGTTCGTGTCTCCCTGGACAGAACCCTACCCGGACCGTGGCCAGGAGCCCATCGCTCATCGGCGGGATGGGCTGCTCACTCCAAAGAGTGAGCCCGCTCAAGGGGGTTACCCTCCCTCACTCGCCCAACTGTCCCTCGTCAAATGACACCGGTCGACGAAGTATGCAGGGGGGTGGTCGGGCCGATCGAGTAGTGCGTGCAGCATTTCATGCCGCACGACCAACTCGGAGGCGAGATATGCGCCGGCAATCACGATCCTGGCTCCGTCGGTGCCCCGGGACCAGATCGCCACAACCTGGCCTTGAGATGTCATGAAGCCGGACACCTCAGGCACCACATACCAGGCGATGCCCGTTGGCCGACGCGGACGGCCGGAGCAGGCCTCCGTGCGGGCCCACCACACCTTGTACTCCGGGGGCGGAGAGAATGCGATCGCGGACTCGGGGAGTTGCGACATCGGGCCCAGTGGGGGCTCGCAGGCAGTCAGCGCGGCAATTACAGCAAGACAACAGAAGGCCCGAACCTGGAGCGACCTGGTCCGGCTGTAACCTCGGCAGGAACCCGCATCTCTTGACTGCACGGTACTTCACACTTTCCGGTGGGTTGCCGCATGACCTGACCGTTAGTTCCCAGGGCTCACGCGCGCCCAGGACACCACGCGGAGACCTACTGAGGACGGTTGGTTCCCGCAGCGAGTCGCTACGGAAGGGCTTCACCGGACATGAATGTGGGGCCACGCGGAGGGACGAACAATCGCTCGTTAGGCCTGCAAGGGGCTCCATCAAGGGACCTAGTCAGGCCAACCCATCGAGAGACGGGATAAGGCGGAGGCCGCCTCACGACGGCCTCTTCCTGGTTGCCCGGCGCACCGCAGAGCGGGCCCGGGCGGGCGATGATGGTCCGGCTACTTCTGCACCAGCGTGTTACCGGCCAGCGTAACCGCGGTCTGTGCCAACAGCCTGCCGTTCACCGTGGCCCCGGTGTTCAGCGTAATTGCGGTCTTTGACAGAACCTCCCCTTCCAGGTGTGCCGTCGTTCCCAGCGCGACGATACCGGCAACCTGCCAGAAGACGTTCTCGGCCAAGGCGCCACCGGCAAGGATCAGTCTCGCGCCGGAGGCCTGGGTCAGCCCGCCCCCGATCTGGAGAATCCAGACATCATTCGGGCCGCCGGTCAGGGTGAGGTTCTTGGAGATCGTGACAGTGTTCGACCATTTGTAGAGTCCGGCCGGCAAGGTAAGCCCGCCCAGCTTTCCGGCGGCCAGCTCCGTGTGATCCGGAGTGGGTCGTCCAGCCGCGTTGTCATATGCTGCCTGCATGTCGCCGATGGCGACCGTGAGGTTGCCCGGCGTCGGCACCGCATAGTCCGACGCATAGACGTTGCCCGTCACCTGAGCCGAGGTGGAGAACGCCCCGCCGGCGGGAAGGCTGAGCGCGAATCCGGTAATGGCGGTCGCTGCGCCTGGGCTCAGACCGACATTCCCCGTGATCGCCGACGTCGGGACGTTCGTCGTGCCCGACTGGGCGAGGACTACGTACGTCCCGGCCGTGCCAAGAGAAACCGGCGCCGGTCCGTGGCCCCCGGCTCCGCCGGTGCCCGGACCCGTGCCGGGGGTTATGGGAGATGGATCCCCGGGAGAGTTGCTGTCACTGCAACCGGTCACAAGGGCGATCAGGAGCAGCGCCGTCAGCGCGCTGCCATGCCTGGAATAGCTCCTAGTTCTGTTCATGATGTGCTTTCCGCCTGTTCAATGAGCACTGCGCGAACACACAACGGCACCAGCGCTTCCTGCTCGTCGCCTGGTGCCATCCCAATCCTATACTGGCGGGTGCGAAGCTCGTATCGCTCGCTTGGGTTGGTTGTCGGCTAGTCCAGAGGGATGAGACGCAGACCGCCCACATCACCGGCATCAGCGCAGAGTCTGTTGCGCCGCCTTGAGCGCCGCCAGGAAGGCCAGGCCGGATTCGTCCCCCCGCGCGTCGTTGGTGGTGTTGACCACGCCGGCGATACCCGCCCGGGTGACGGGGTTAAAGAACAGGAACGAGCGGAAGCCCGCCTGCTCCCCCGTGTGCCCCACCAGCCGGGTCCCGCCGGCGTCGGCCAGGAAGAAACCGAGCCCCATCGACTCGCCCTCGCCGACGGAGACCACGGGGCGCCACATCTCCTCCAGTGTCGATCGCTTGAGTACGACCTCGTCCAGCCGGGCCCGCTCCGCATCGCCCCCGGCAGCGCCGGTCAGGAAGCGGGCCCACAGGATCACGTCTCCCAGCGGAGCATTCCACCCGCCGTTGGGGATCGTCACCCCGGGATTGAAGTCGCGCCCGTTGTCCACCACCTGCTCCCGCCGGCTCGAGTCGGACACCACGGTGTAGTTGCTGGACCGGTATGGGGCCAAGTGCCAGGGAGTGAGATTGAAATAGCTCTCGCGGATAGCGAGCGGGCCCCAGATATTCTTGTAGACGTAGGACTGCCATGCGTCACCGGTGATAGACTCGATCACCCGGGCGAGATAGACGTAGGCGGGGTTGCTGTAGCCGTAGCGCGATCCGGGCGCGAACCGGATCTCCTGATACGGCATCATCGCCAGCAGCTGCTCCCACCGGGTGGGCTCGAAGGGCTCCCAGCCGGCGTACTTCCGCCACGGCCAGGTCGGGTTCTGAAACCCCGACGAATGCGACAGCAGCCTCCGCAGGGTGATGGCATCCATGGACCCGTAGGGGTTGTGAACCTGGCGGAGCTCGGGAATCCACCGGGTGATCGGATCGTCCAGCGCGAGCAGCCCCCGATCCCGGAGCTGCAGGATCGCGACCGCGGTCAGCGTCTTGGTAATGGAGCCGTAGTGGAAGATGCTCTTCGGCGTGATCGGCACCCGGGCAGCGCGGTCGGCGAAGCCGATATCGTGCCGCACCAGGACCTTCCCATCCCTGAACCAGGCCAGGCTCCCACCCACCACGCTGTCGGTTCGTACAAGGTCGTCGAACGCGCGCACTGCGGAGGCCCACCCGGCCGGTTGCTGCGCCGTCAGGGTAGCCCCAGGAATGAGGAGCAGGGAACAGGCGGCGAGGCCGAAACGCCTCGAGAGCGGGTTACGCATGTCGGTTCCGGATGATTGCAGGGCCCGGATTCACTGCGGGGATGATGGACGAACCGCCGCGGCGGCCTCGGCCAGACGGGTGGCGGCGTCAGCCAGGCGATCCACCAGATCGGCGGTTTCCTCCCGCGTCAGGTCGGCGTCGCCTGCGCGCCACGCCTCGACTATCGAAGGGAACGCGACATCGGCGTACCCGTTGTCGCGATCGGAGGCGAAGATGAGATTGCGGAGCCAGGGCCTGCCGGACAGCCCTTCCGGTCGGGTGAGAGCCCTCTCAACCTGGCGCAGTCGCTCGTTCGAGGCGCTGAGCGCGCGCCGATCGACCGGTCCGGCCAACGCTGCATCCCGTGCCGCCTCCCAATCCGTGGCCGCCTGATCCAGCCGCCGGATGGCGCCGGCGAGACTCGCGGTGTCGGGGGGCGGGCCGGAAACGCCCCGGGTGCGTGGCAGAGTTTCGACCAGGCGTCCCAGCCGCGCGGCCAGGGCCCGCACGTCGAACGGCTCGAGATCGGCGTTGGCCATCCGGGTGACGAACAGGGATGCGAGCTCAGCGACCGCGACGTGGGCCTGGTACCCGGGATCGCCGAAGCGCCGCATCCAGTCGTACGAATCGTAGGCACTGTGGTAGACGCCGCCCGGACCACCGAAGCCGAATCCCGCCGAGGCGATCCCCAGATGATTGTAGAACCCGGCGAAATCACTCCCGCCGCCGAGATCGCCGAGCCCCACGTCGGCGGTATCGGCGACGCGGGCTCTCCTCCGCCATGCGTCGTAGACCGTCAGGGTGTCGTACGGCTGGGTCACCAGGCGGCTCAGCTCGCGGAGCAATGGATGGAGCGTGGCCGTTCCGGCGGCGCCGAAGTCCCGGCCGCTCACCGAGGCGTCGAGATTCAGATAGGCGACGGCCCGGGCGGAGAGCTCCGCCTCCCGCGACTCGACCCATTCGCTCGAACCCATCAATCCCCATTCCTCGGCGTCCCAGGTCGCGAACACGATCGTGCGGCGCGGCTTGAATCCCCGCCGGGCTGCTTCACTCACAATTCGGGCGGCCTCGAGGATGCTGGTAACCCCGCTGACGTTGTCCACCGCTCCCGGGCCCCAGGCATCACGATGCCCGCCGAGCAGCACCAGCTCCTCCGGCCATTCGCTCCCTCGAATCGAGCCGAAGGTGTTGGTAATGGTCTTCCAGCCCTTCGCACGCGGCTCGCCAAACAGGGCAACCCGCACCACGACTTCCCCGGCCCCAAGGTGGTAGCGGAAGGGGAGCCCGCCCTGCCAGCCGGCCGGCACGGCGTCCCCCCTGAGCGGCTCGAGCAGCCGGGCCGCATTGCCGTAGCCAATGGGAACGACGGGAATCCGGGGGAGATCCATCGAATCGAGCGGCAGCCGGCGCGCACCCTGAACAGCGGCCCAACCGGGACTCGCCGGGTCACCGCCGGAGATGTTGAGAATGCTGCCCCGCTGCACACCCTCGGCGGGGCGCATCGGCCCCTCGGGGTAGACATCGCCGACGACGTAGCCGTCATCCTGCGGATCGGAATAGATGAGCAGAGCAGCCGCCCCGTGGGCCTCGGCCTCGCGCGCCTTGATCCCCCGAAAGCTCCGGCCATAGCGTGCCACCGCGATCTTCCCCCGCACCGAGATCCCCAGGGAATCGAGAATCCGGTAGTCCTCGACCAGGCCGTAGTTCACGTAGACCAGCGGCGCGGTCACGTCGCCCGGCGCGGCATGCCCGTTCATCACCGGCCAGATCGATCGCTGCGAGGTGGAGTCCTCCGGGAGGGCGGCCTCCTCCAGCGCCAGCCGGACCGGCGTGGGCCACACGATCTCCACCACCGTCGACTCGGGATGGGGGATGTAGACCTGGAAATCAGCGCGGCTGGTATCGAGGCCGAAGCTCCGCATCCGCTCCAGCACGTACCGCGCCGTCGCCTGCTGCGCCGGCGTCCCCGCCACATGCGGCGCCGCGGAGAGCGCCCGGCTGTGCCCGCGGGCCCGGGCGGTATCGCCCAGCGTGACGAGTAGTTGTTCAAGGGAGCGCTGTCGGGCGCCGGAGGCGGGAGCGAAACCAGTGGGGGCCTGCGCGGCCACCGGCGCCGCGCACAGGCAGGCGAAGGCGACCCCGGCAGCGGCCCGGTGCAGCTGAATCATCGAGGATCCGTGGAAGACGGGGGCGGCGCGGGATGCACCGCCGGGAGGGATGGTGCGCGGAGTCTGCACTCAGGTCAAGGCAGGCCGAGTTGCCACAGCCCCGAGAGCATGTCGCTGGCGTAGATCGACCCGTTGTAGAGCATCACGCCCCACACATAGGTGTTCCCCGCGCCGCCGGGTTTGACCCGCGCGATCTCGCGGGTGGCCAGGTTCCCGCTGAGGGTCCCGGAGATGTCCAGGGCGACCACTCCGCCGTTGTAGTACGCCGCGTAGAGCACCTGGTTGGGTTCGTCCACCCAGAAATTGTGGGTACCCGCACCAGCCATGGCATAGGAGGCGACTTCAACCGGAGCGGCGAAGTTCGAGACATCCACCACATGAATATTGCCCGACGAGGATGCACCAAGGGTTCCAGGGCCCTCCTCGCCAATGAAGAGGTACTTCTTCTCACCGTTCGGGTTCCAGAACCACCAGCCGTTGTGGGTTTCGCCGCCGAAACCGGCGGTCTGGCTGATCTGGAATGGAGTGGTGGGTGAACCGCCGTGCGACCCGTTCCCGACATCGAAGATGTACAGGCCGGTGTTCCAGGCGAAAACAAAGGCGTACCCGTCCCGGACGAAGGTATCGTGGATGCAGTAGTTGTCGGGGATGGGCGTGCTGCTGGCCTGGGTGATCGTCCCGCTGGCGGCGGCGGAGAGGTCATAGGTCCGGAGCGCGCAGCTGGCGGGGTCCTTGGCGGTGAAGGCGTAGAGTTTTCCACCGATCGTAGCCAGCGTGCCGGTGTGGAGGCTCACACCGGTCACCTGCGCCCGGAACACTGGATGCCCTGGCGTGGTCAGTTCGTAGGCATGGATTCCGGCGTCGGGACCACTCTCCGATGTGAAGACCAGCCACTTGCCGTCGTCCGACACCTGAACATCGCTGATGATGTTTGTACTGGCGATCACGATCGAGTCGCTCAGGACGGGGGCACCGCTGCCGCTGAGTTGCCAGATCAGGACGACGTTGCCGGGTTTCCCGCGGCCCGAGTATGTGCCCGTGTATGCGTAGCCGTCGGCGACCCACAGGTCACTGGTGAGCCGCCCGGGAACGTTGTCTCCTCCACCCAGAAGGGGGAATGTCGAGGTCGCGACGGCGGCGAAGGTGACCGGCGTAACCGCCGCCGCCGAGGCCGACAGCGACATCGGGCCCGAGGCGTCGCCCAGGGTCCAGGTGATCGACGCGCGACCGTTGGCTCCGGTGACACTCGTGGCCGATCCCACCGTGCCGCTGCCCGCCGTCGGGGCCCAGGTGACCGTCACCCCCGCCACGACGTTGCCGAATTGATCCCGGGCTTCGACGGTCGGCTGCAGGGCCAGGGCACTGTTCTTCGCCCCGGCCTGCTCGTCACCCGCGACCTTGACCAGCGCCGCCACGGCTCCCGCCACGCCGGTGCTCTGGAACGCGACCGGCGATCCCGAGAACCCGGTGGCCGTAGCCCGCACCCTCTGGGTTCCCGCCGTGGTGCCCAGCGTCGCGGTCGCCGCCGCCAGGCCGTCCGCATCGGTCACGCTGGAGGCCGGATCAACACTGCCTCCGCCGATCAGCACGCTCCAGCTCACGGTCACGCCGGACAGGGCCGCTCCGTTCACATCGGTGACCTTGACCTGGTACGGTGTGAGCGCGGTCCCCACGGTCGCGGACTGGCCGTCGCCCGCCTGTTTGAGGACCTCGCCCGAATCGCTGGGAGATCCGCCATCCCCGCCGCAAGCCAGGGTGAGTGCGGCGGCGAAACCGAGGGTGGCAAGGGTGCTGCGAAGGGTGATCATCGAAGGCATTGAGCGACCCCGAAGTTCCGGACTAATGGTGGTTTGCCATGCGGTGCGCGGCCGGCGCCAGCAGGTCTCCATAGCGCCCCATCCTGTGCCCCGCCATCTGCCACATGAGACGGACGCCCGCCGATACCGACCGAACCCTGGAAGTGCCATACAGGATTTCCGGGGTTAGCACTCCGCCGTCGATGTTCCGCGCCCGGCCCAGGGTTCCTTCCACGAACGGATAGATCCGCAACCGGTCGCGGGCCAGGCCGAACTCATATCCGTACCCCAGCGTGTGGAGCGTGAACCGGGTAGTCCCCAAAATGGCATTCTCCAGGTGCGGGCGGACCGAGCGGAAGGGATCCAGCTCCCGCAGGTCCTCCGGCCGTTCGGTCCGCTCGAAGCGGTAGTACGGCTGATGGCCGCTGGCCGTGAACGCCCCCTCGACCAGCAGGCTCCGGAAGACGAAGAACCCCTGCACCTCCTCGGTCCGGGCCCACTCCGCCAGCCCGTAGGCCCGCCCGCCCCAGAGCGCCCGGTCGAGCCGGGCCGCCAGATGCCATTTCCAGGCGTTGCTTCCCGCGCCGGGGCGATGTTCCGGCGAATGCACCTTGGCCCGGGAACCCGACAGCTCCACGCCGTCGACCGGGATGAGGGTGAGCCGCGCCGCCCAGGAGTCCCCGAAGCGGCCCCCGACCCGGGGCCACTGCCCCGGCCGCTCGGGCTCGTCCCCGTTGAACAGCCCCGCCTCGACGGCCGCGGGCCCCACTCGCACCCCGGCCTGGAGTACCGCCCGCTCCAGTATCTGTGCCAGGTGGTGATTGACCGGGTACCGGAGCACCGGCCGGCTCATCGGATCGTCGGAGCCGAAGGGGGCGAACCCCTTCCCCGCCGTCACCGACACCACGGCTCCGCCATCGAGCCGGCCCAGCAGGTCCACGCCCGAGAGCAGCAGCTCGTGGACGTAGGTGTGAGGGTGGCGCCGGTCGTTGAACCCCTCACCCCAGGCGCCGGGAGTGAGTTCCCCGCGGGGGATCGTTTTGCCCTCGAGATTGAGCGTCCCCAGCAACCGCAGATGGCCGCCCAGCGCCGCCGCATGGAGCATCGCCACCGGCTGGACCACCCTCGCCTCGGTCAGCGACCCCGTGCCGGGGATCGGATCGACCGACGTCAGGCTGGGGACCGCCTGCCCCGAGAGCCTGAACTCGAACGCCTGCTGACAGCGGGCCACGCCAGGAATCCCGAGCCCGGCTCCGACCATCGAGAGCGATATCACCCAGCACCGGGCAAAGCGATCCATCATACCACGGAGGTTCGGGATGAACGCCGAAGCGGCCCGGCCGTTGGGAGACGACCGGGCCGCCTTGTCTTCACACCAGCGGCACTCAGATGGCGGCCTCGGCGGCGCTTTCTTCCCGCCGAGTGGCAGAGGCGACCACGTAGTCGCGGTAGAGCCGGGTGATCCAGTCGATCCGGATCGACTTGGGACAGGCTTCCTGACACTCGCCATGCCAGGTGCAGCCGCCGAACCCCTCGCTGTCCATCTGCTCCACCATGCTGAGCGCCCGGCGGCGGCGCTCGGGCTGCCCCTGGGGCAGCATCGAGAGATGGCCTGCCTTGGCGGAAGTGAAGAGCATAGCGGAGGCATTGGGGCAGGCGGCGACGCAGGCCCCGCAGCCGATGCACTGCGCCGCGTCCATCGCGAGATCGGCCTCGGGTTTCCCGACCGGGATCGCGTTACCGTCCGGCGCACTTCCGGTCGAGGCCGAAATGAACCCGCCCGCCGCCACGATCCGGTCGAATGCGCTCCGGTCGACCACCAGATCCTTGATGACCGGGAAGGCCTTCGCCCGCCACGGCTCGATGTAAATCGTGTCGCCGTCCCGGAAGCTCCGCATGTGGAGCTGGCAGGTGGCGGTGCCCCTCATCGGGCCATGCGCCACCCCATTGATCATTATCCCGCAGGAGCCGCAGATCCCCTCACGGCAATCGTGGTCGAACGCGATCGGCTGCTCACCTTTCTGAATCAGCCCCTCGTTCACCACGTCCAGCATCTCCAGGAAGGACATGTCGGGACTGACGTCGGGCGCGTCGTAACGGACCAGCTTCCCCGTCGGGCTTCCGGCGGGCTGGCGCCAGACCAGCAACGTCAGGTGCATGGGGCGCCTCCGGAGTTCGTTCCGCGTTCCCCGTTCCCCGTTCCCCGTGTCTCAGTTTGATGGACGCGAGCGGAGTGGAGAGGTGAAGGCCAGAACCAGTTTTCCATGCATCCAACGCGGAACGCGGAACGCGGAACGCGGAACGTCACTTGTAGCTCCTGGTGCTCAGATGCACGTTCTCGAACTCGAGCGGTTCCTTGTGCAGCACCGGGGCCTTGTCCTTGCCCTGATACTCCCAGGCCGCGACGTAGCAGAAGCGCTCGTCGTCCCGCTTCGCCTCGCCGTCCTCGGTCTGGTGCTCCACCCGGAAATGCCCGCCGCAGGACTCCTCGCGATGCAGCGCATCCCGGCACAGCAGTTCGCCGAACTCCAGGAAGTCGGCCACCCGGCCCGCCTTCTCCAGCGACTGATTGAGCTCGGCGCCGCTGCCGGGCACGTTCACGTTCTGCCAGAACTCTTCGCGAAGCGCGGGGATCTTCTCCAGGTTGGTCCGAAGCCCGGCCGCGTTCCGCGCCATGCCGCAGTTGTCCCACATCAGCTTGCCCAGCTCGCGGTGGAAGTCATCGACGGTGCGCTTCCCCCTGATGCCGAGAAGCTGCCGGGTCTTCGCCTCGACCTCGGCCTCGGCGGCGCGGAAGGCGGGGTGCGAGGCGTCCACCTTCGGCAGCGGTGCGTTGGCGAGATAGTCGCCGATGGTGTAGGGAATCACGAAGTATCCGTCGGCCAGCCCCTGCATCAGGGCGCTGGCGCCCAGCCGGTTCGCGCCGTGGTCGGAGAAGTTGGCCTCCCCCAGCACATGCAGGCCGGGGATGGTGCTCATGAGGTTGTAGTCGACCCAGAGTCCGCCCATCGCGTAGTGCACCGCCGGAAAGATCCGCATCGGCACCCGATAGGGATTCTCATCGGTGATCCGCTGGTACATCTCGAACAGGTTGCCGTAGCGCTCGCGGATCTTCTGCTCCCCCACCCGTCCGATCGCCGACGCGAAGTCGAGATACACGCCGAGTCCGGTGGGCCCCACCCCGCGCCCCTCGTCGCACACTTCCTTGGCGGCGCGGCTGGCGATGTCCCGGGGAGAGAGGTTGCCGAAGCTGGGATACTTCCGCTCCAGGTAGTAGTCGCGCTCGGCTTCCGGGATCTGGTCCGGTGGGCGCTTGTCGCCCTGCTTCTTCGGTACCCAGACCCGACCGTCGTTGCGGAGCGACTCGCTCATCAGGGTGAGCTTCGACTGATACTCGCCGCTCATCGGGATGCAGGTGGGGTGAATCTGGGTGAAGCAGGGATTGGCGAACGCCGCTCCGTGCTTGTAGGCCCGGTAGGTTGCGGTGACGTTGCAGCCCTTGGCGTTGGTCGACAGGTAGAAGACGTTGCCGTAGCCGCCGGTAGCCAGGATGACCGCGTCGGCCACGTGGGAGGAGATCTTTCCGGTCACCAGGTCGCGGGTGATGATACCCCGCGCCACGCCGTCGATCAGCACGATGTCCAGCATCTCGGTCCGGGGGAACATCCGGACGGCCCCGGCCGCCACCTGCCGCTCCAGCGCGTGATAGCAGCCGAGGAGGAGCTGCTGCCCGGTCTGGCCGCGGGCGTAGAAGGTCCGGGAAACCTGTGCCCCGCCGAACGACCGGTTGGCCAGCAGCCCGCCGTATTCCCGGGCGAACGGCACACCCTGCGCCACGCACTGATCGATGATGTTGACGCTGATCTGGGCCAGCCGATACACGTTCGCCTCGCGGGCCCGGAAATCCCCGCCCTTCACCGTGTCGTAGAACAGCCGCCAGATCGAATCGCCGTCGTTCTGGTAGTTCTTGGCGGCATTGATGCCGCCCTGGGCGGCGATTGAGTGGGCCCGCCGCGGCGAATCCTGGAAGCAGAAACAGCTGACGTTGTACCCCAGCTCGCCGAGGGTCGCCGCGGCTGCGCCGCCGGCCAGCCCCGATCCGACCACAATCACGGAGTATTTCCGCTTGTTGGCCGGATTCACCAGCTTCATCTCGAAGCGGTGCTTGTCCCATTTGTCCTGGATGGGGCCGGAGGGGATCTTGGAGTCGAGGTTCATGGTGTGATCAAGGCCGTTGGCCGTTGGCCATTGGCGGGCACATTCAGCGTTTGATAGCGCGAGACGACGCACGGCGTCGGTCGCCGAAAACCATCACCAACGGCCAACGGCCAATGGCCTACTTCAACCACCCCACCATCACCGCCAGCGGAATCACCGAGAAGCCCAGCCACACGATCACCGCCACGGTGATGGTGATGGGCCGGTGCCGCGGGTTGGGCGAATCGGGCCCCGCGCCGATCGAGCGGAACGCGGCCCAGGCGCCGTGGTACAGGTGCAGGCCCAGCGCCGCCATCGCGACGAGATAGAAAATCGCCACCACCGGCTGCGAGAGCCCGGTGATCAGGTTGCGGTAGACATCCCCTTCGATGAACTGCGGGTGCACGTCGCCGGTGGTGAAGTGCAGCAGGTGATAGGGGATGAACAGCAGCAGGATCACTCCGCCGATTCGGAGCGTGCGCGAAGCCAGGGTCGACGCCTGGGGCTCTGAACGGGCGTAGCCCACCGGACGCGCGGCACGGTCCAGCATGGTCAGCTGGTAAGCCGCGATGACGTGCAGGACCACGCTCCCCAGCAGCACCACCCGCGCGATCCACACCACTTCGCGGAGGGGGCCGTGGAGCATCGCCCCGTAAGCGTTGAGCTTCTCCGCACTCTCGAACGCCTGCAGGTTGCCGGCCATGTGCCCGATCACGAATCCCACCATGATCAGGCCCGTCACCCCCATGACGACCTTCTTGCCGAGGGTCGAGCGCCAGAACTGCCGGATGCGGTACACGAGATCAGCCCAGCGCCTTCATCGTATCCCGGACCGCCTCGGCGCTCTTGTGCAGCGCCGCCTTTTCCTCGGCGCTGAGCTGCACTTCGATGACCTGTTCCAGCCCGCTGCGGCCCAGCTTGCAGGGCACGCCGCAGAAGACATCCTTGAGCCCGTACTCGCCGGTCAGCCAGGCGGCACAGGGGAGAATCCGCTTCTTGTCCAGGACGATCGCCTCGGCCATCTGCACCGCGGCGGAACTGGGGGCGTAGTAGGCCGACCCGGTCTTGAGGTAGTTGACGATCTCGGCCCCGCCGTTGCGGGCCCGGGTCACGATCGCGTCCAGCTTGTCCTTGGCGAGCAGCTGGGTGACCGGGATACCCGACACCGTGGTGTAGGAGATCAGCGGGACCATGGTGTCGCCGTGGCCGCCGAGCACCATCGCCTGGATGTCTTCCACCGACACGTCCAGGGCCTCGGCCAGGAAGGAGCGGTAACGCGCGGTATCCAGCACGCCGGCCATCCCGATGACCCGCTCCCGGGGGAAACCGCTCGCCTTCATCGCGACATAGCACATCACGTCGAGCGGGTTCGACACCACGATGATGATCGACTGGGGCGCAACCCGCCTGATCTCCTTCGAGACCGACTCCACGATCCCGGCGTTGGTCTTCACCAGGTCATCCCGGCTCATGCCCGGCTTGCGGGCGATGCCGGCGGTGACGATGAAGATCTCCGAACCGGCCGCGGCGTCATAGCCGTTGCTGCCGACCACCCGGCTGTCAAAGCCTTCGATCGGGGCCGATTCCCACTGGTCGAGTCCCTTGCCTTGAGGAATGCCTTCGACGACGTCCACCATGACCACGGTGCGCGCAAGGCTCTTCTCGGCAACGCGCTGCGCCGCGGTGGCGCCCACGTTGCCGGCACCGACGACGGTGATCTTGTTCAGCATGTGAATGATTCGCGAGTGGAGAGTCTGAGTGAACGGCGGATGGCCCGTCGAACCGGGTCTAAAGTTACTTCCGCGCTTCTACCCGGCAAAGGGCCGGACACACCTCACATCCGCATCAGCGCCGGCCTCTGCCGCGGCCCCTCGGCCGCGGTCGGGGGCGTCCCTTCGCGGGCTTCGCCGCCTTCGCTCCTGCAGGAATCATGACCAGCTGCCCATCCGGCGGCTCCTGCTCCTGCTCCTGCTCCTGCTCGTGTTCCTGATCCGGGTGCTGATCCGGCTCCAGCTCCGGCGGGGGCAGATCGGTCACACCGAGCTGGCGGAGTCCTTCATAGAGCACCACGCTGACCGCGTTCGCCAGATTGAGGCTGCGCACCTCGCCCGGCATCGGGATCCGGAAGCAGCGGTCGGGATGCTTCTCGAGGATCTTCTGGGGCAGGCCGTCGGTTTCACTGCCGAAGATCAGCACGCTGTTGGCGGTGTACGGCGCATCGCGGTAGTCGCGCTCCGCGTTGGCCGAAAAATAGAGACAGCGATCCCGGCTGATCGCGTCGCGGAACCGGAACCAGTTGGGATGGATCCAGAGATCCACCTTGTCCCAGTAGTCGAGCCCGGCGCGCTTGACGTGCTTGTCGTCCAGGCTGAAGCCCAGCGGCTCGATCAGGTGCAGGGGCGTGTCGGTTGCCGCGCACAACCGGGCGATGTTCCCGGTGTTGGGCGGAATTCTCGGTTCGATCAGCGCGATGTGCAGGGCCATGGCGGCTCTGGGTTGGGCGCGGTGGCGTCAGCCACCCCGCGTATGCATTTCCTTGTGGGGGTCCGCCCGAAGGGCGCCCACCTGATAGAGCGCGCTCCGGACACCCTCGCCCGCGCGCAACTCCGCTCCCCGCTCCTCCCGCGCGGCCCAGGCCCGACGAACCAGCTGCGCCAGCTCCTCGTCGCTCGCGCCCTCCCGGAGGGGAGCGCGAAGATCGAGCCCGCCGGCCGCATAGAGGCAGAGCAGGAAGACTCCGTCCGCCGTCAGCCGGGCCCGGTCGCAGGTCCGGCAGAAGGGCTCGGTGGTGCTGGCGATCACGCCGAAGGTGGTGCCGTCGGCCAGCCGGTACCGGTCGGCCGGAGCCCGGCTTTCCAGATTCTCCGCCAGTGGCTCGATCGGGCCGAATCGGTCACTCAGGCGCTCGAGCATCTCCTTCCGGGACACCACGTCGGCCATCGACCAGCCGGTTGCGCCGCCCACGTCCATGTACTCGATGAATCGAAGCTCGACTCCGCGTTCGCGCCCGAACTCGAGCAGCGGCGCGAGCTCGTCGTCGTTGAAGCCCCGGATGATCACGCTGTTGACCTTGATCCCCGTGAATCCCGCGGCCTTCGCCGCCTCGATCCCCTCGAGCACATCGGCGTGGTGCGATGACCGGGCGAACTCCTTCATCCGCTCCGGACGAAGGGTATCCAGGCTCACATTCACCCGGCTCAGCCCCGCGGCCTTGAGCAGCGCCGCGTTCTGGGTCAGCAGGATGCCGTTGGTGGTCAGGGCGATCTCCTCGATGCCGGAGTGCCGCGACAGCATCCGGATCAGCGAGGTCAGATCGTGCCGGAGCAGCGGCTCGCCCCCGGTGAGCCGAATCTTGCCGACCCCCAGGTGCCCGAAGACGCCCGCCAGGCGGCTGATCTCTTCGAATGAAAGGATCGAGGCCCGCGGCAGCCAGACGTAACTCTCCTCCGGCATGCAGTAGCGGCACCGCATGTTGCACCGGTCGGTGACCGAGATCCTGAGGCTGCCGAGCGGCCGGGAAAACCGGTCGAGCACGCCGTGCGGAGGGATCACTTGGCGGGTACGGCTTCGACCGCCGGCGCGGGGCTCATCTGTCTGGTCGGATCAACCCACTTCATCGAGCCATCGGCGTAGAACTCCTTCTTCCAGACCGGCACCCGGCGCTTCAACTCTTCGATCACGTAACGACAGGCGTCGAACGCCGGCGCACGGTGGCCGCTACCCGCAACCACCACTACGGCCACATCGCCAATAGCGAGCTCGCCAAGGCGGTGAGACAAGGCCACCCGCACCGGCCACTTCTCCTCCGCCTCCGACACGATCCGGGAAGCCTCGGCCTCCGCCATCGGCTCGTAGGCGGAGTACTCCAGTCGCAGCACGGCACGGCCATCCTGGTGATTGCGCACCACTCCCAGGAATGTCGCCACCCCGCCCCGCTCGGGGGCTGCCACCTCGGCCAGCAGGGCTGGGAGGTCGATCGGCAGAGTGGTAAGGAACCGGCTCATTGAATCGGCGCTGTACGGTGGCGGGTCCCCGGAGTCATCCGCCAGCGAGGGG
>Ga0210377_10001856_pt1 | contig 18877 bp, 18 predicted proteins | sample PLM4_65_b1redo_FD_155480 | JGI IMG/M metagenome (GOLD analysis project Ga0210377, IMG submission 155480) | Groundwater sediment microbial communities from an aquifer in East River, Colorado, USA - PLM4_65_b1 redo | ecosystem: Environmental > Terrestrial > Soil > Riparian zone | place: USA: East...
CAGCGCCGGAGAATCCGGGCGCGAGCTAAGGCGCGAGCAGAAGGCTGCCGGAGATTTCGAGACCCGCATCACGTCCTCGTGAAGCGCGATCCCCCACAGCCGGCTCGACTCGTCCCAGTACACGGGCGCGTGTGCGCGCATCCAGCGGAAGTGCTCGAGCGGCTCGCCGACGTAGAAGAAACCGTCGAGCAATCGGATCGCGGGATTCACGGGATGATCGGACAAGCCAGTCTCCGCTTGGCGTTCAGCCGCCTGTGTACTCGCGCAGCGCGTCGAGCGAATCGAGATCCATCACGGCCGCGCTGCTGCGCTCGAGCCCGGCGCGCACGATCGCCTCGCGTTGCAGCGTCGCCGCCGCCGCCGTGACGACGGCCGAGATCCAGCCGTAGAGCGCATGTAGCCGGTACTGCTCCCACGCCACGCTGAAAGGTACGGGCGGTACGCCCGCCTCGGCCAGCGCCGCCAAGTATAAGCGGATCAGCGTCTCGCCGTGCTCGCGGCGCGTCTGGACGCTGAGCGAATTTCCGAGGAAGTAGCTGACATCGCGCATGCCCTGGCCCCGCTGCACCACCTGCCAGTCGAGGAATCCGACCTCGGGGCCGTCGAAGAAGAGATTTCCGGCGTGCGCGTCGCCGTGGATCAACGTAACCGGGGGACGCGCCCAGAACCCTTCGAGCGCGAGGCGTTGCTCGCTCACGAAGCCCGCCGCCTCGCGCAGCTCGCTCGGCACCAGCTCGCCGAAGCGCTCGAACGCCGGCCGCAGCGAGACGTCCGAAAGAAACCTGCCGATGCGGAAGACGGAATCCTGCCGCGAGCCGCGCAGCCAGCCGAGATCGCCGTGCAGGCGCGGGCTCTCCCAATGGGCGGCGTGGAGCTTCGCGAGCCCCTGCATCACGGCGCGGGCTCGCACCACATCGCATGGGGTCGTGATGTCCGCGAAGCAGCAGCCGCTCGCCACGAGATCCTCGAGCAGCAATACGAAGCGCGTTCCAAAGGGACTTGCCGCCGCGAAGTAGACGCGCGGCGCGCGCACGGGCAAACCATGCCGTGCCGTCCGATAGAAGCCGACCTCGCTGCGCCCGAGCCCGAGCAGGCCGACGAAGAGCCGCGTGCGCAGGTCCGGCGGCGCGAGCTTCACGAACAGCGTGGGCGGCAGGTCGGCGCGCGTGCCCGGCCCCTCGTACTGGAGCGCGAGACGCGCCCGCGCCGTCGTCCCGGACTCGAGGCCCACCGCCTCGACGCGGCTCACGACGACGCCCTCCGCGCAGGGCTGGAGCGCACGCGTGAGCCAGGCGGGTGTCACGGCGGCGGCGTCGCACGGAAGAGCACCGGGCAGCACGCGCCCGGCGACGGACTCGAGCCCGTTCCAGCCGAGCTGCAGGGCCGCGCGCGCGGCGAATTCGAGGCCGGCGGTCAGCGCGACCACGACGACCCCCGCCGCGTGCGCGGCGCTCCACTCAAGGCTTCATTGCCGCCTTGATCTCGTAGCCCGGGTCGAGCTTGCGCGGCGGCTCGCGCCGCGCGAGCGCCGCCGCGATGGCGGGCTCGAGGCGCTCGCGCTTGCGGCGCTCGCGCGCTTCCTCGCCGTCGTGGAAGCGCGGCATCACCTGCTTCGCGAACAGCTCGAGTGACTCGCAGATGTGCTCGTGGCGATTGCGGCCCGCCTGCGAAACGAAGATGATCTGGTCGACGCCCGCCTGCTCGTAGCCCGCGATCAGCGCGTCGATTTGCGCCGGCGTCCCCACGGCTCCGCGCAGCGCGCCGAGCCCGCGCTCCATCAGCTGCGCACCGAGCGGCTGGCCGGTCTGCCCGGCGATCTCGCGGTTGAAGCCGAAGAGCGAGCGCTTCTCCTGAAACTCGTCCCAGACGTTGGTGACGCCGGGCCGATGAGCTCCGAAGATGTAGTAGTGGGCGAGCGAGTACCCGAAGAAGTGTCCGCCATCCAGGCCGCGGTCGATCGCGGTCTGCTCGTCTGCGTGACACATCATCGGCAGCACGACGGCGATGTTGGGATTCACCGCGAAGCCGCCGGGCACGCACTCGGCCGAGGCGATCGTGCGGTAGTAGTCCTCCACCCACGCCTTCGCCTCCGCGGGCTCGATGAAGGAGAAGGAGAGCGCTCCGATGCCCTTCTGGGCCGCGAGGTGGATCGTCTCGCGCCGGCTGCATGCGACCCACAGGGGAGGGTGCGGCTTCTGGAGCGGCTTGGGCACGACGTTGCGCGGCGGCATGCGCAGATGCTTGCCCTCCCAGCCCGCGAAGGGCTCCTCGACGAACATGCGCGTCACGGCGTCGAGGGCCTCGTCCCACTGCTCGCGCTTGCTGTCGCGATCGATCCCGAAGCCGCCAAGTTCGGCTTCGGACGAGGCCTCGCCGGTGCCGAACTCGACGCGCCCGTCCGAGACGAGGTCGAGCGTCGCGATGCGCTCCGCCACGCGCGCCGTGTGGTTGAAGCTCTGGGGCAGCTGCACGATGCCGTGGCCCAGGCGGATGCGCTTCGTGCGCTGGCTCGCGGCGGCGAGGAAGACCTCCGGCGCCGACGAGTGGCTGTACTCCTCGAGGAAGTGATGCTCCACCTCCCAGACGAAGTCGATGCCGAGCCGGTCCGCGAGCTCCACCTGGTCGAGCGCGTCCTTGAGCAAGCGGTGCTCGTCGTCAGGCCGCCAGGGCCGCGGAAGCTGGTGCTCGTAGAAGATTCCGAACTTCATGGGGTCACTCCAAGCTGGGGATTTCGAGGCCAGGATTCCGACCGACTCCGTCACACGCCGCCCGAGCGGCTCTAAACCGTCGTCGCCAGGCCCCCGTCCACGGGGATCACGGCGCCCGTCACGTAGGCGCCCGCGCGCGAGGCTAGAAAGAGTGTGACACCGGCCATGTCCTCGGGCTCACCGATGCGTTTGAGCGGGCAGCTCTCGACGATCAGCTTGCCGAAGCTGCGCAGCGTCTGCGCCATCATCTTGCTCTCGAACGGCCCCGGCGCGACGGCGTTCACCGTGATCCGCTTCGACGCGAGCTTCTTCGCGAGCACGCGCGTCAGGTGGTGCACGGCCGCCTTGCTGGCGGAGTAGGCGTAGGTCTCGAGATCCGGCACGTGCAGCCCGTCGATCGAGCCGATGTTGATCACGCGCGCCGGGTCCGCCGCGCTCGCCGCCTTCTCGAGCTGCGGGAGCAGCGCCCGCGTCAGGTGGAAGACGGCCTTCACGTTGAGCGCGAGCACCTTGTCCCAGGCGGAGTCCGGATACTCGGAGAGCGGCGCGCCCCAGTTCGCGCCGGCGTTGTTGACGAGCACGTGAAGCGCAGGCTCGCGCGCGGCGATCGCCTGCGCCAGGCGCCCGACCTCTGCCAGTTCCGCGACGTCGGCCGGCAGCGCGATGCAGGTGCCGTGCTTCGACAGCTCGGCCGCCGCCGCCTCGCAGGCATCGGCCTTGCGCGCCGAGATGTAGACCCGGGCGCCCGCCTCGACGAAGCCGCGCGCGATCATCAGACCGATGCCGCGCGAGCCCCCCGTGACGAGCACCACCTTGCCCGCGACCGAGAACAGATCCTTCACGACGCCCCTCCTCTGCCTTCCACCGGCCGGGCCGGCACCTGCTCCGCGCCCACCGCGCCGGTCGCCTCTTCCCACGCGCGGCGGATCACGGAGCTGCGATCGCGCTTGAACACGAGTGGGACGCTGATCGTCTCATAGCCGGCGTCCGCCGTGAAGCCCGGCAGCTTGAGCGCCTCTTCGAGAGACTTGCCTTCGCGCGCGGCGGTCTCCGCGAGGCTCCACAGCTCGCGCAGAAAGCGCTGGAAGGCGCGGATGCCCTCGCGGTCGCTGACGGGCCCGTGCCCTGGAATCACGCGATCGAAGTCGAGCGCCATGACGCGATCGAGCGTCGCGTCCCATTCGCGCAGCGAGCCGCCAGCTTCGAGATCGATTCTCGGGTAGCGACCGTTGACGAACAGGTCGCCGGTGTGCAGCACGCGATCCTCGACGAACAGCACCACGAGATCGCCGCCGGTGTGGCCGCGGCCGAGGTGCTGGAGGCGGATGGTCTTGCCGCCAACCTCGAGCTCGTGGGCTTCAGCGAAGGTCTCGTTGGGAAGCGTGCCCGCGGACGCTCCGTCCCAGTACGACGCGTCGAAGTGCAGCAGGTAATCGCGCGTCCGCTGCGTCGACAACACCTTCGTGCCCGGGGCGAAAGCGGGATTCCCGTGCGTGTGATCCTGGTGGTAGTGCGTGTTGATGATGGCCTGCACCGGCCCGCCGCCGATCTTCTCGGCGATCTCGCGGATGCGCGCTCCCTGCATGCGGAAGGTCATGCTGTCGACGATCACGGCGCCGCGCTCCGTCGCGAGCACGCCGACATTGCCGCCGACCCCGAAGAGCACGTGCACGTCGTTCGTCACGCGCTCGACCTCGAGCGACGCGACCTGCCGGTAGGCGTAGATCGCCCCAACCCCGAGCAGCGCGATCCCGATCAGGGCCACCCGCCCGAGCACGCGTCGCATGCGGCCTCCCGTCGAAGGCCGCATTATAAGCGCCGCCCCCGGAAAGGGGGTTCCGGGAGCGGCCTCGATCGCTCGTTCTCAGCGCGCCTTGAAGGCCTGGCCCTCTTCTTCGATCAGCGCCTTGAAGGACGGGCGCGAGTGGACGCGCTGCAGGTAGGCCGTGAGGCGCGGCCAGCGCTTCGCGTCGGGCCTCTCGCCCGCGTGGGCGTAGTTCACGAATGGCGAGGCCACGGCGATGTCCGCGATCCCGAAGCGCGTGCCCACCAGCCACTCGCGATCGCCGATCTGCTGCTCGAGCCAATCGAAGACCGGCGGCGCCTCCTCGTCGATCTTCTTGCGCACGATCGTCTCGTCGCCGTCCTGCTTGAAGATCAGCTTGCGCACGACGCGCTGGAAGAACACGGCCCCGACGGTCTCGACCAGCTTCGAGTCGGCGTACTCCTCGAGGAAGAGCGCGCGGCCGTACTCTTGGGGATTCTCCGGATAGAGCGCGGGCTTGGGATGCGTGCGCTCGAGGTACGCGATGATGCACGACGAGTCGGGCAGCGTGTAGTCGCCGTCCTGGAGACACGGGATCTTGCCCAGCGGGCTCATCCTCAGGTACTCGGGCGAGGCGAGAGCCGCGCCCGGCATCTGCGGCTTCAACTCGTAGGGAATGCTCTTCTCGGCCAGGGCCACGCGCACCTTGCGCACGAACGGGGAGGCATTGACACCGTGGATGATGATCGACATGCAGGTCTCCTGATCGTCTAGTGGGGTGGAGAAGATCCAGGCCGGATGGGCTCGGATCCGGGCGCAATGAAACCGAAATCGAACAGCGCGGGGAGCTCGCGCAGTGCGGCGGCGTCGCCCTCGACGCGAATCGCCCCCGAGCTCGCCGCGGCGGCGGGATCGAGCCCGCCGCTGACGAGTCCGAGCACGACCACCGGGGGCGCGTGCACGATCGCGTCGGCCGGCTCGTCCCGCTCGCTCACGACCGTCCCCTGCGGCCCGCCGGCGACGTGGATGCGGACTTCGCGCTCGCCGTCCGGCACCCGGATCGAGAAGGCACGCGCCGGTGTCGCGCCGAGGCGACGGAAGACGTCGAGGCCGAGCCGCAGCCAGTCGGGTTCGCTGTGGTCGCCCGAGCGGGGCCGGCCCATGAAGCGCACGCCGAAGCGCGCCAGCTCGTAGACGAGGGGCTTGAGCCCGAGCCCGGATTCGGTGAGCTCGTAGACGACGGCCGGCGCCGGAGGCGGAAGCTCGCGGCGCGCCACCAGACCCCGCTCCTCCAGGCTCGCGAGCCGGTCCGAGAGCACGCTCGACGACAGGCCGGGGAGCCGGCGCAGCAGATCGCTGAAACGCTGGGGGCCGATCAGGAGCTCGCGGCCGATCAGCAGCGTCCAGCGCTCACCTAGGAGCTCGACGGCCCGGGCGACGGGACAGAACTGCGCATAGCGGAAGCGCGCCACGCGCCCAGCATGCATGTCTGAAGTTCGAAAGTCAAAGTCTATTTATCGAAATTCGAAGTCTCTGGCGGCTGCCGGGGCCCCGGCCTCAGATGTCCGATCGCAGCGGCGTGGGCTTGCCGAACAGCCAGCCCTGCCCGAACGGGATGCCGAGCTTGCCGAGCGTCTGGAGCTCCTCGAGCGTGTCGAGCCCCTCCGCGATGATGCGCGAGCCGATGCGGTCCGCGACCGAGCGCAGGGCCCGCAGCAGCTCCTGGCGCGCCGGGTCTTCGTCGATGCGATGCACGAACGTGCGGTCGACCTTGATGTAGTCCGGCGAGAGCTCCATCACCGCCTCGAGACTCGCATAACCGGCTCCGGTGTCGTCGAGCGCGATCTGGAAGCCGAGCTTGCGGTAGTAGTCGCGCACCTCGCGGAAGATCGAGAAGTTTCCGATCGACTCCTGCTCGCTGATCTCGAACACGAGGTCCGTCGGACGCAGCTGGCAGCGCTCGAGCGTGCGGCAGAGGGCCTCCGCCCGAAAATTCGGGTCGTGGATGGTGGTCGGCCGCACGTTGAGAAAGAGCTTCGCGCCGCCCGGGAGGTCGCGCGCGCCGTGGAGCGCGCTCTGCCGGCACAGGCCGTCGAGCTGGAAGAGCAGGTCCTCCTCGCTCGCCGTCGCGAACAGGGCTGCCGGCGAGTGCATCTCGGAGCCCTCCGGGCCGCGCGCGAGCGCTTCATAGCCGAACACGGTGCGCGTCGCGACATCGACGATTGGCTCGTAGACGGAGGTGACGCGCCCCTCGAGCACCAACTCGAAGAGCTGGCGGCGGCGGCGGCGCGCCGCAAGTCGCGCGTTGAGCTCCGCCTCGCTGCGGGCCTCCTCGAGCGCCGCCCGCACCTGGGTCTCGGCGCCGATCGTCGGATTGCGCAGCGACGCGCCGGTCCCGATGTGCAAGGCGGGCGCCTGCTTCAGATACGGATACCCGACGCGGGCGCCTCGGCTGCCGAGCCCCTCCGCGAGGGCAGAACGCAGCTCCGGCAGCTCGCGCTTGTAGAACTTGACCTCGTCCGCCTCGCGGAAGATCAAGATCAGGATCTCGTTGCGCCCGGTCTCGCCCGCCAACACCAGATCGTTCAAGCCGAGCCGATTGCCGATCAGCTCGCCGACGAGCGAGCCCAGGCCGCTCATCGCCCGCTGGTGCGCGTCGGCGCCATAGGCGCGCTCGATCTCCGCGAAGTCGCCGGCGTCGATCAGCAGCAGGCCGAGCGCGCCCTCGAGCGTGAAATGGGCGGTGATCCGCGAGAGCGCTTCCCCGAAGCTGGGGAGCTTGGGCGCCCGCTGTCCGGGCGCATGGGTCCCCTCGTCCGGCTCCACCATGCCTCACTCATCGGCAACTCGGAGGAATCCGTTGAGCCCGCGGGTCAGGTCCGGGCGCCCATGGCCGCGAGCACGTTGGCGCGCTGACCCAGCGTGTGGGCGATCCCCGAGAGCAGCGCGAAGACCCGGCCCACGAGCACGAAATCGCTCGGCACCGAGACGACTGGGTCCTCGCGGATCGCCTCGAACAGCTCGTCGGTCATGTCCTCGGTGAACTCGCCCTCGAAACGGCCGGTTTCGCTGCGCTCCATCATGCGCCGCGCGATCTGGACGAAGGTTTTCGGGTCCCCGGTCCGGGTCTGGAAGCCGAGCTCGCGGAAGGCCCGGATCATCGCGGATTCATTCAGCGTCATCATCGAGAACATCAGCTCGAACAGCCCCAGCCCGAAGCCCTCGGGTAGCTCCTTGGCGAGGCCGAAGTCGAGGATCACGATGCGGCCGTCCGGCGTCGCGAAAAGGTTCCCGGGATGGGGATCCGCCTGAAAAAAACCTGCCGCCAGGATCATGCGCACGAAGATCCGCATCAGGTCCTGCACCACCTGGGCCGGGTCGAGACCCGCCGCTTCGAGGGCCGCCTTGTCGGTCACCTTGAGACCGCCGACCAGTTCCATGACGAGCACGCGCCGTGTCGACCACTCGCGATGGATGCGCGGAATCACGACGCGGTCGTCGTCGGCGAACAGCGCGCGCACGCGGTCCGCGCTGTCGGCCTCGCGCAGGAAGTCGAGCTCGAAGCCGATGTGGGTGGTGAGCTCTCCGAGCAGCGGCATCAGCGCGAGCGGCTGCGGATCCAGGAGCTCGTAGACGCGGCAGGCCCGCCGCATGTTGGCGAGATCCGTGCGCACGATGTCCTCGATGTCCGGGTACTGGACCTTCACGGCCACCGGCTCGCCCCCCAGCAAGCGCGCGCGATGCACCTGGGCCAGCGATGCCGAGGCGAGCGGCGTCTCATCGAACTCGGCGAAGACGGCGGAAAGGGGCTTCCCCAGCTCGCTCTCGACGGCGGCGCGGATCACGTCGAAGGGCTTCGGTGGCACCGCGTCGTGACACTGCTTCAGGATCTGGATGAAGGGCGGCGGGAACACGTCGGAGCGCGTCGCCACGGACTGACACAGCTTGATGATGACGCCGCGCAGGTCGAGCGCGCTGCGCAAAATCAAACGTGCCGCTCGCTCGTGCGTCGGCGTGCGATCGGGCTGCGGGCGGCGCAGCAGTCGGCGGGCGTACTCGGGTGGCTTGTAGAGGATCCAAAGCGCTGCCGCCGTTCGGGCGACGCGCAGCGAGCGGTGCAGCCGGGTCGCGAGCTTCACACTCAGGCGCTCGCGGCGAGAGGCGGCTCGAAGCCCGTGCGGGCTGGCGGCGTCCAGGGCGTCGCGAGGGCTTCGAACGCCTCGAGCAGCGATTCGGGACGCCCGGCACTTCGCAACGCCGCGACGAGGTCGCGGCGCACGTCCTCGCGCTGCTGCTTCGGGCGCTCGCTCACGACCGCCTGCAGCACGCGGTGCAGGATGCCGTCGACGACGGTCCGGCCGGCGATCTCGCCGCCGTCCTGGGTGCGCAGCCGGCGCGCGCGCACCTCGGAGAGCGCCGTGCGCAGGTACTCGACATGGGGGCTCTCGTCGCGGCGGATGAAGCGGACGAGATCCGCCGCCTGCTGCGGCGCCGCCGAGACCTCGGGATCGGAGAGCAGCGCCTCGCCCCAGGCGAAGGTGCCCATCGCGAAGACTTCGACGACGAGCACCTGCGCCATCGTCGAGAGCAGCGCCTCGAGCTTCTCGTCGATCTGCGGGAAGCAGCGCACGCGCTTCGCGTCGCGGCGGCTGCGCCCCATCAGCCGCATCAGCACGTCGCCCGGGATACGCGGCTTCTCGAACGCCAGATCGCGCGCGGCCTCCCACATCTGCTTGTGCCCGCCCTCGTCGCGGTAGCCGGATTCGTCGCGCGCGTGCGCTTCGAACAGCGCTCCGCGCAGGTGGGCGAGCGCGGTACCCGCGATCGGCTCGCGGACGAGCGCGCCGAGATCGGGCACCTCGACGTCGCGGATGATCGCGCCGAAGCCCTCGACGATCGAGATGATCGTGAGGGCGCGCACGATCGGATCGCGCACGCCCTCGTGCACCAGTAGCTTCGCCTGTGCGACGCTCGGAAACTGGGGCGGCATCAGCTCGCGCGGAACCTCGAGGAGTGTCGCCCCGTCCCGTCGCAGCCGCGCCTGCCAGGCGCCGATCGCCGGCGCGCGGTGTCGGGTGCGAGGCGATCGGTAGGCGCCCTCGGCGTCGAAGCCGCCGTGGCAGCGCACGCCGCCCGCGACGAGCGGCGCCTCACAGGCATCGCTCTCGAGCAGCTCCTCGTTCGTGTAGACGAGCCGGTCCGTCAGTGGACTCCTCGCGTGGCGACCAGGGTCGCGGGCTCGATGCCCATGCGGCGCAGCACCTGCTCCCACATCCGCGAGGGATCGATGTCGAAGACCATCTCGCGCGAGACGGGCGCGAGCAGCCATGCGCCCTCTGCGAGCTCCGACTCGAGCTGTCCCGGTCCCCAGCCCGCGTAGCCGAGCAGCAGGCGTAGGCGCTGCGGCGGCGCGACGGCGATCTTGCGCAGCACATCGAGCGAGCCGGCAAAATGCACACCTTCTCCGACGTACTTCACGTCGTCGCCGAACGCCGTATCGGACTCCTCGTTGAAGAGCACCCAGCCGGTCTGCGGCTGCACGGGGCCACCCCACCCGATGGGCTCGCCCTGCTCGCCATGCCATGCGATGTCGAGCGTCGCGCACAGGCTCGGCGCCGTGATCTCGGTGCTGCGATTGAGCACGATGCCGAACGTGCCCTCCTCGTCGTGGTGGACGAGCAGCACGACCGTCCGGCGGAAGTTCGGGTCGAGGAGCTGCGGCATCGCCACGAGGAAGGTCGGCGCCAGGGAGCTCATGCGTTGAACTTAGCGCGCTCCGGACCCGAGCGAAGACGAGCCCTTGCCGGGTACGCTGCGGGGCGTGCAGAACCAGCGCTGGCAGAGCGCCCTGTTGATCGCGGCTCTCGCGGCGAGCGCGGGAGCATCGACGTGCGCGCTGGCGCCCGAGGCCGCCGCGAACCGGGCCGAGGAGCTCGCCCTCCATGGACTCGGGTTCGAGCTTTTTTTGGGGCTCCTGGCGTTCGCCGGCGCGGCCCTCTCGAGCGTGCGCACGCGCGACCGGCTGGGCCTGCGGGCGGGTCGCCTACCCATCGGCCGGCTCGCGCTGCTCATGCTCGGCACCGTCGCCCTCTCCCACGCGCTCGATGCCGTGATCGACCTCTGCGGCCTCGGGGAGCACGGCGCACTCGCAGAGCTCGAGGCGGCGCTCAGCGAAATCCGCGGCCGCACGCTCGTGCTCGCGCTGCTCGGCATCGGGCTGGCGCCGGGCATCGCCGAGGAGCTCTTGTGTCGGGGCCTGGTGCAGCGGGGCCTCGCGCCCAGCCTGGGCGCGCCCGCAGCGGTGGCAGTCGCAGCGCTCTTCTTCGGAGCGCTGCACGTCGACCCCGTGCACGCGAGCTTCGCTGCGCTGCTGGGCCTCTACCTGGGAGCACTCTGTCACGTCGCGGGGAGCGTGCGGGCCGCGATCGCCTGCCACACGGCGAACAATCTCTGCGCCGTGTTGCTGTCGGCCTTCGCGCCGCAGCTCGTGGTTCCGCCAGCGGTTTCGATCGGCCTGGGCGGCGGCTTCGCGCTGATGGCGCTCGCGTGGGTGTGGCGACGCTCGGGGGCAACGCCCTCACTGCACGATTCGCGCAGCGCTGGAAGCGGCGGCGCTGCGCAACTCGGCCCTACAGATGGGGGCCGGATCGGACGACTCTGAGGGGAGCCGCCGACCTCGGGTCGGCACTCGCTCGGAGCCTTCGATGGGTCGACCCGTAGCCGTGCTACTGCTCGACGATGGCGAGCTCGACGACGTCCAGGAAATCCTCGACGATCTGCGCATCGCCTACGGACGCGTGCGCGGCGGCGCGATCGCGCGCAACACTCCCCCGCCGACCCGCTTGCTGATCTCCACGCCCCGGCGCGTCGACGCCGTGCGCCTACCCGCGCGCGGAGACGCCGCCGGCGACGCGCTCACGCGCATCGTGGTGGTGAGCGAAGACTCGAACACGCTGCGCGCGAAGCTGCGCGAGATCGGCTTCGACTACCTGGTGCGCCGTCCCGTGCACCCCGAGGCGCTGCGCCTGTTGCTCCTGCACTGTCTCTACACGGGGGATGAGCGCCGCCGCGAGCCGCGCGTCCCCGTCGGCTTCGAGATCTCCTTCCGCACGGGGTTGCTGCCACGCCGCGCGACGCTCGCCGACCTGTCGAGCCGCGGTTGCCGGCTGCTTTCGCGCTTCGCCCTCGAGCCGGGCAAGCACATCACGCTGCAGATTCCGCAGGCGCTCGGCTCGAGCGAGGCCCTCACCCTGCGGGGTCGCATCATCCGCATGAGCCTCGACGAGAACCTCGGCCCGGACGGCCCCTACAGCGCGGGCGTGATGTTCGAGCAGGTGCCGGCCGAGGTGCGCCAGGAGCTCGAGTGGCTGCTCGAAGAGCGCGCGCAGGGTCCGGCGATGCTGCAGCCGGCCGCCGGGGATTTCCCGGAGCCGGCTCTACCCGAGCCGGAGCGGGACGGCGACGATCCGCACGTGAACATCGATCTCGAAGTGGACGTGCGCTTGAACCCCGATCCCGAGCCAAAGCGGGTGGAGCCGGAGCCGAAGGCGAAGCAGAAGCAGAACCAGAAACAGAAGCAGGCGTCGCGGGGTGGGGCCGGCCGCGAGCGCCGACGCAACCAGCGGGGCACCTACGACAAGAAGGTGCCCGCGTTCGGCACGCGCGCGCTGCGCGTGCTCGTGGCGCGCGACCTCTCGCAGGGCGGCATGCGCGTCGAGCGTTTCTCGGGCCTCGAGGTCGGGGATCGACTCCACCTCGCGATCTACGGCTCGGCCGATCAAGAGCCGTTCCTCGTCTGGGCGACCGTCATGCGCGACGACGGCGCAGAAGGCATGGCGCTGGCCTTCGACGAGGTCCACCCGCAGATCGCCGAGCAGCTCGAGAAGGTGGTCGCCGATCTCCCGGCGATCGAGTCGCTGCACGACGACGAAGCCCATGCCATGGGCACCGTGGTCACCGAGATCCTCGAGAGCTAGTCTCCGCCCGCTTCGAGGGAGGAGACCGTGGCCAACAGCAAGAGCAAGCAGAAGCGAAACCAGCACAAGAACCGCGTCCGGCGCAAGCATGTACGCGACCGCAAGAAGCTCGCCAAGGCGCAAGCCAAGGACTGAGCGAAGCGCAGGGTTCCCCGCGAGCGAGCCGCCCGCGCACACCGCACACGCATCGAGGTCGGGGGCGGGGCAGAGGTCCCCGAGGATGGACGACAGGCAGCCGCAGGGGACCTCTGCCCCGCCCCCGACCCAGCTACGCCTGCGTTCTTCCGCCGCCTGCTAGAGCAAGCGAAGCGCGCAGCGAGCCGCAGGCGAGCGAAGACCTAGAGCTCGTCGAAGAGACGGATCTCCGGGCGGCCATCGACCAGCGCCATCATCTCGCCGATCCCCGCTTTGAAATAATCCGTGTTCGAGTGGCGCGCGAGCGCCGCATCGTCCGTGTAGCGCTCGATCAACACGAAGAGCCCCGGGTCGCTCTTCGAGCGCGCGAGCTGGTACAGCTTGCAGTCGGGCTCGTTCGCCCGAACCTTCTGCGCGAGCGCCTGGACCGCACGCGCGAGCTCCTGCTCCTTGCCCGCCTTCGCCTTGAGGGTTGCCGTCACCGCGATCACGAGGACCTCCTTCGCATTGGACCCGGATTTATCGCACGCCGGCGCGGCGCGGAACAGCCCCGCGGCGACGGCCCCCGGTGCGCTATGCATCGGGACCGGAGGCGATGGATCCATGGCGGAGGCGAACGCACGGCGGCGGGCGCGCAGGCACCACAAGCGCCGGCCGCCGGCCGGCGCGAGCGCGGGCGCCATGGCGGTGGCCGAGGGCGGGGGGCCGCTGCAGATCCGGGTGATGGACTACCGCGGGGCGCAGCTCGAGGAACGAAACGTCCGCGACGTCGAGCAGCTCGCGCGCTATCGAGGCAGCGACACGGTCACCTGGGTCGAGGTCGAGGGGCTCGGCGACGAGCGGGCTCTGCGCCGGATCGGCGAAATCTTCGAGATCCACCCGCTCGCGCTCGCCGACGCCGTGAACGTGCCGCAGCGACCCAAGGCCGAGACCTACGAGCACCACGAGTTCCTCGTGTGTCGCATGGCGCAGCTCCACGGTCGCGAGATCGAGACCGAGCAGGTGAGCCTCGTGATCGGCTCGCACTGGGTGATCACCTTCCAGCCGGGCCATCGCGACGTCTTCGATCCAGTGCGCGAGCGCATCCGCAACAACTCGCTGATCTGCCAGATGGGCGCGGATTTCCTCGCTTATTCGCTGCTCGACACGCTCGTCGACGGCTACTTCCCGATCGTCGAGTCGCTGGGCGACGCGCTCGAGGAGGTGGAGGAGCGGGTCGTGGCCGGCAAGATCGAGCGCAACGCGAGCGCGATCCACGTGATCCGGCGCCAGCTCCTGACGTTCCACCGCATCCTGTGGCAGCAGCGCGACGCCATCAACTCGCTGCTGCGCGGCGAGAGCCGCTTCATCAGCCCCGCGATCCGGGTGTATCTGCGCGACGCCTACGACCATTCGGTCCAGATCCTCGACCTCGTCGAGGCCTTCCGCGAGATGGCCGTCAGCCTGATGGAGGTCCACCTCTCGAGCATCAGCAACCGGTTGAACGAAGTGATGCGGGTGCTGACCGTGATCTCGACCATTTTCATCCCGCTCACGTTCGTCGTCGGCGTCTATGGCATGAACTTCCGATTCATGCCCGAGCTCGAATGGCGCTGGTCCTACCATATTCTCTGGATCGTGATGCTCGGGATCGCGGGGGCGATGTTCGTGGGCTTCCGGCGCCGCGGCTGGATCGGCACGGGCGCGAGTCGCGAGGCCCAGCAGAACTCGCAAGCCAAGCCACTTCCGTGACGAGCGCCGCGCCGCGCCCACTTGGGTGATCCGGCGTCTCGTGCGACCCCGCTACCCCCTGCGCGCGGCGAGCGTGAGGTAGTGGTTCGAGAGCCCATGGCGCAGCGTCGACCAGAGTCGGCGCATCAAAGCAGCCGGGTGGCGCGCGTAGTACGCCGCCAGCCACGGACGCAGATCGCTCATGCGCGCCTCGCCGCGGCGCAGCACCGCGCCGAGCGGCACCGGCTGCACCTGGCGCAGGGAATCGAAGGGCGTCAAGCCGAGCGCCGCGAGCATGCGCAGGAAGCCGCGCTCGCTGAAATCGTGTCGATGATGGGGGTTCACGTCGACGGACGGCGTCGTGGGGACGGAGGCAATCAGCACGCCGCCGGGCCGCAGCATCGCGGCGAGCCCGGCGAGGAAGCGGTCGGGATCCTCGAGGTGCTCGAGCGTCTCGAGCGAGACGATCGAATCGAAGCCCTCGGGGTCCCGGAACGCGAACGCATCGGCGACCCGGAACTCGACGCCCGCGCGGCCGTAACGCGCTCGTGCGTAGTCGACGGCGGCGTCGCTGCGATCGACGCCCAGCACGGCGCGCACACCCGCGCCGCGGTCCGCGAGCAGCCGGGTCCCGTACCCGACGCCGCAGGCGATGTCGAGCACGCGGCCGGGCGCGAGGCAGCGCGCCGCGAACTCGTAGCGTTCTAGATGAAGGTGCAGGGTCGCGCGGCCGGTGACGTCGCCCGACTCGAGCGCGTCCGGGACGAGGCGCTCGAGGCTGTCCGGGGCGAGCGGCATCGCGGCAAGCCTATCAAACGGGAATCGGGACCCCGGAAAAGGGAAAGGCTCGAAACCACGTTTGCAGCTTCGAGCCTCCCTGGGAAGGGGATATTCAGTTTTATACCTGGTAAGTGGTCGTCCTGCGGAAAAGGTGTCACGCCCCGCGCGATTTTTTTTCGCTCGCTGGAACGGGAGCTTGCACGCCGATCCCGAATGCGCCCAGGGCGTCAAGCGGCAGGCTGCTCTCCCCGGGGCGCGAGGGGTAGAGCCACGCGCACCCGCGTTCCGACACCCGGGATGGAATCGAGTTCGATCGATCCACCCAGGGCGCCGACCAGGTCGCGACAGACCGCCAGACCGAGGCCGCTGCCTCCGCTCGCGCCGCGCGTCGTGAAAAAAGGCTCGAAGGCCTTCGCGGCGGTCGCTGCGTCCATCCCGCAACCCCGATCGCTCACCTCGATGCACAGCTGCCCCGACTCCTCGACCGCGATCACGCTCACGACGTCCGCCGGAGCGCTGGCCTGCAAAGCGTTGTCGACGAGGTTCGCGAGCACGCGCACGAGCTCGTCGCCGCTCGCGCGCAGCCGCGGCAGCCCGGGCGCGAGCCGCACCGCGACGCGCGAGGAGGCTTGCCCGCGCGCGACCCTGCGGATCGCGCGGTCGACCAACGCATCGATCGCTGTCTCGCATTCGGCGCCCGCCCCGGGCTCGGCCGCCCCCAGAAAAGCGCGCAGGGCGGAGCGCATCTCGCCCGCCAGCGTCGCGATCGTGCGAGCGTCGCGCTGCACACGCTCGGGCTCCTGGGCTCGCTCGCATAGGCGTGTCGCGAGTGTCTCGATCACTCCGAGGGGCTTGCCGAGATCGTGGACCAGGCCCGACTCAGCCAGGCGCCGCGCGCGCAGCGGCTCGCCGGCGAAGAAGCCGACACACGCGAGCGCCAGCCGCGGCGCGCGCAGGGCGGCGCGCGTCAGGCTGAACACGGACCCCTCCCCGACCGTGACTTGGGCAGCAGACCATGCTTCTGCGCCCGGTAGATGACGGCGCCGCGCGAAAGCCCCTGCCGGCGCGCCACCTCCGCGAGGTTGCCGCGGCAGGCTGCGAGCAGCGCGACGAGCTCCTCGCGCTGCTGGTGCTCGCGCCGCAGCCGCAGCGAATCCACGCTGTCGGGCGATTCTCCCAGCACCTCGCGCACGCGCTCGCGCGTGATCGTGCCATGCGGCGAGAAGGCCACCAGACGCTCGAGCACACTCGTGAGTTCGCGCACGTTGCCCGGCCACTGCTGCTCGCGCAGCAGCGCGAGCGCGCCGCGGTCGAGCTGTACGGCGGGACGTCCCATCCCCGCGCCGATCCGCGCGACGAGCAGCGGCGCGAGCTGGGCGATGTCCTCGAGCCGCTCGCGCAGCGGCGGGAGCAGGATCGCGAAGCGCTGCAGCTTCTCGGCGAGCCCCGGATGGAAGGCGCCCTCGCGCGCGCGCTCCGTCAGGTCCTCGCAGGAGCAGGCGAGCATGCGCGGCGCGCCCGCCGCCTCGGCGTCGGCCCCGCGCAAGCGCTCGAACCAATGCGCCTGCTCGGTCGCGGAGAAGCGGCTGATCTCGTCGAGGTAGTACGCCCCACCCGCGGCGATTCGCGGCGCGGGAGCGGCGCCGCCCGCGCGCAGCGTCAGCAAGGGCTCATCGCCGCTGCCGCCGCAAGAATGAATTGCGCGCGCCACCTGATCGCGCCCGCTGCCCGGCTCGCCGCGCACGAGCACCGGCACGCGCAGGCCTGCGAGCGCCCGGATGCGCTCGCGAACGCGTCGCATCGCGAGGCTGCGCCCCGCGATCAGCTGCGCGAGCCGCTCGTCCTCGGGCCGCGACGCGGACGCGCAAGCCAGCTCGCGGGCGCGCGCGATCATGCGCTCGAGGTCTTCCGGGAACGTGAAGAACTCCTGCGCGCCTCCCTTCATCACCTCGACGGCCGTCGCGACGTCGGCGTACGCCGTCAGCAGGATCACCGGCACGCTCGAGATGCCGCGGATGCGGCGCAACAGCTCGATCCCATCCGCGCGCGGCATGCGCAGATCGCTCACGACGAGGTCGGGCGCTTCGGTGCGGAAGCGATTCCAGGCTTCGAGCCCGTCCCGCGCTTCGACCACCGCGAGGCCGGCCAGGCAGAGGTCGCCGGCCACCAGCGCGCGCGCCTCCGCGCGATCATCCACGAGCAGCACCTTCGCTTCGCCGGCCATCGCCCCGCTGCGCACTCCCCACCCCTCACCCGGGGCTGTTGAGTAATACACCCGGGAGCAGGCCGTCCGATTCAGTGCACGATCAAGAAACGGTCAAACGGCGCGGACTTGCCGGCTTCGGAGGGGGCTTGGAAAGCGGCTCGCAAAGGTGTAGAACAACCCTGCTGATGCTGAAGCGCGTGCGGGTCGCAGCGTGATCGACGCATGATCGACGGTATGGTCGAGCCGGGCTTCTGGCCCGTGGCGCGCGTCCTGGAGCAGCAGGTGCGCCGCGGCCCGGGCGGCGCCGCGGTCTGCGTCTACCACCGGGGCCGCAAGGTCGCCGACCTCTGGGCCGGCGAGCGCGATGCCTCCGGTCACGCCTGGACCTCCGACACGATGGCGATGTCGTTCTCGACCACCAAGGGCGTGGTCTCGACGGCGCTGCACGTGCTCGCCGATCGCGGCCGGATCTCGTACGAAGACCGCGTCGCCAAGCATTGGCCCGAATTCGACCAGGCCGGCAAGGCGTCGATCACGGTGCGCGACGTGCTCTCGCACCGAGCCGGCCTTCCGCAGATCCGCCCGCTGCTCGACCGCCCCGACCGCATCTGCGATTGGGATTACATGACGGAGGCGCTCGCGGATGCGTCGCCGCGGCTCACACCGGGCGGACACTGCGCGTACCACGCCTTCACCTTCGGCTGGCTCGCCGGCGAGCTCTTGCGCCGCGTGACGGGGCAGCCGGTCGGCGAAGCCGTGCGCAGCCTCGTCGCGGAGCCCCTCGGGCTCGATGGCTGCTACATCGGAGCGCCGCCAGACGCCAAGAAGCGTGCCGCCGCGTTGATCCGTCCGAAGCGCGGCGGTGTGGTGGGATTGATCGGATCGCGGCGCTTCATGTCGGCGCTCGACCGCGCGTATCGCGCGGTCGGGATTCCGATCTCGCCGCTGCTGATCCAGGACGCCCTGCTGCCGGGCGACGTGAGCGAGCTGCTGTGGGACCCGCGCATCCTCGACACCCCGATCCCCGCGGCGAACGGGCTCTTCACGGCGCGCTCGCTCGCGCGCGTCTACGCGATGCTCGCCGAGGGCGGGACACTCGATGGTGTGCGCCTGCTGTCGCCGCGCAGCGTCTCGCGCGCAGCGCAGGTCCAGACGCGCGGGCGCGACCGCGTGCTGCAGCTGCCGATGCACTGGCGGCTCGGATACCACAGCGCGTTCACGACGCGCGGGCGCCTGCCGACCGGCTTCGGCCACTTCGGCTACGGCGGCTCGGGCGCGTGGTGCGACCCTGAAACGAGGCTTGCCGTCGCGATGGTGACGAACCAGGTGGCCGGGGGCCCCTTCGGCGACGCTCGCATCGCGCGGCTCGGCGGCGTCGCGGTGAGCTGCGCACGCGCGGTCGCGCACGGCGTCCCGCTCGATGCCTCCGCCGCGAAGCGCGCCGCGGGTCTCGGCGGCATCGCGGCCGGTTAGCCCCGATCCGACATTCGAGGAGAGAGCGGAGGGAGGCGGCGGGGGGTGGGCTACGGCGAATGGCTCGCCGTTTCTCTTTTCGCGATCGCGTGCCAGAACTCAATTTTGTGGCGTCGAGGGAGGG
>Ga0210377_10001857_pt1 | contig 18871 bp, 15 predicted proteins | sample PLM4_65_b1redo_FD_155480 | JGI IMG/M metagenome (GOLD analysis project Ga0210377, IMG submission 155480) | Groundwater sediment microbial communities from an aquifer in East River, Colorado, USA - PLM4_65_b1 redo | ecosystem: Environmental > Terrestrial > Soil > Riparian zone | place: USA: East...
CGTCGGCCGCCAGGTGGGCGTTGGCCAGGGTCTGGGCCTCCACGCCCTGGCTCGCGTCGACCACGAGGAGCGCCCCCTGGCAGGCCGCCAGGCTCCGGCTCACCTCGTACGAGAAGTCCACGTGGCCCGGCGTGTCGATCAGGTTGAGGACGTAGTCCTGGCCGTCCCGCGCCGTGTAGTGGAGCCGCACCGAGTGCTGCTTGATGGTGATGCCGCGCTCCCGCTCCAGGTCCATGGAATCCAGGAACTGGTCGGTCATCTCCCGCTGGGTGAGCGCGCCGGTCCGCTCCATCAGCCGGTCCGAGAGCGTGGTCTTCCCGTGGTCGATGTGGGCGATGATGGAGAAGTTGCGGATGTTCTTCATGGACGAGGCTTGAGGCGACTACAGTGGGCGGGTCGTCCGCCGGCGCGACCTTCTATTCTACCCTGAGCGCCCGGGAGCCGCGTCAGCCCTGCGCCCGGCGGGCCGCGTCGCGGCCCACCACCACGGTGTCCAGCCGCGGCTGGCCGAAGAAGAGCCCGCGGCCCTGGGGATCGAGCCGGTAGCTCTCGTTCCAGCGGAACAGCCGGTCGGCGAGGGTGGAGAGGCCGCGCTGCAGCCCCGCCTCGACGGCCTCCGCCTCCGGACAGGCCACCACCAGCGCCACGCGCCCGTTGACGAAGGCCAGGAAGAAGTCGTCGTGGTCCCAGCCCTCGAACACGTCCTCGAGGGGCGCTTCGGCCGCGAGGCCCGCCGGGATCCGAAACACGTCGCGGCCCTTCTCCTCGAGGAACAGCCGCAGGGCCAGCAGCTTGCCCTCGGCGGCCGGCGCTTCGAACAGGATGCGGTCCGGCTCCATGATGCAGGCGTAGCGGCCCCCGGAGGCCCCGAGGATCCCGCCGAGGAGCTGGGCGATCTGGTCGGCGAGCCGCTCCTTCGACTCGAACACGCCGGCACTCTAGCACGCGCGCCGGGGCCTGCACCCGCGGGCCTCGCGGTTGAACCTCGGAGCCTAAGATGGTAGAACCGCTGCTAGTCGGCCCCTGAAAGACGCGGAAGTCACGGCGCTCGGAGGAGAGGAAGAGATGCTCAGGAAGATCCTCGCGGTCGACGATTCCGCGCTGATCCACCAGATGTACAAGCTCTTCCTCTCCCGTTACAAGAACTGCAAGCTCATCAGCGCGATGAACGGGCTCGAGGCCTTCGACAAGCTGGCCCAGGAAGAGGGCATCGACCTGATCCTCCTCGACATCAACATGCCCGTCATGAACGGCCTCGAGTTCCTGCAGCGCTTCCAGAAGGAGGCCGCGTACCAGAGCATCCCCGTCATCATCATCTCGACGGAAGGCAAGGAGGAGGATACGATCCGGGGGCTCAAGATGGGGGCCAAGGGATACGTGAAGAAGCCCTTCCAGGCCTCCGAGCTTCACAGCCTCATCGAAAAGATCGCCTCCCCCTGACGGGACCAACGTGCCGGAGGACTTCCAGGTCTCGCTCGAGCTGCTCGGCATCTACATCGAGGATGCCCGGCTGCACCTCGAGGCCCTGGACCACTGCCTGCTGACCCTCGAGCGCGAGGGCCTGGAGGCCGAGACCCTCTCCGGCATTCTCGGCCCGCTCCACACCCTGAAGGGGAACAGCGGCATGCTGGGCTTCACCGCCATCAAGGACTACGTCCACAGGCTCGAGGACGTGTTCGCCCGCATCGGCGACGGCGGGGTGGCGCTCGACCCGTCGGTCTTCGATCGGCTCTTCGCCGGCGCGAGCGCCCTGCGGGAGGCCACGGAGGAGGCGTGCCGGGCGCGCGCCGAGGTGAGGGACCTGCGGGCCGAGCGCGCCGCCCTCGACGCGCTGATGGACCAGGCCCACGCCGCGCCTCGGCTCCCGGCCCCGGCGAGCGCCCCCGTCGGCACGGGCCCGCGGGAGGTCCGGCGGCCCGGCGAAGCGCAGTACGTCGCGCTGCGCTCCAACATGGTGCGGGTGGACTTCTCGCAGCTCGACCACCTGCTGAACCTGGTGGGGGAGCTGATCATCTACCGCACGAAGCTCCACGAGATGGGCCGGCGCATGGCCTCCACGCTGGCGGACCGCGCCGCGGGCCGCGAGCTGCTGGAGGCCGTGCACCAGATCGCGGGGGTGTCGACGCAGCTCCAGGAGACGGTGATGGAGGTGCGGATGCTCCCCATCCGCCACGTCTTCGAGCGCTTCCCGCGGCTGGTCCGGGACCTGGCCCGGCAGCAGGGGAAGGAGATCGAGCTGATCCTGGAGGGCGAAGGCACCCGGGTGGACAAGGCCATCATCGACGAGATCGGCGAGCCCCTGGTCCACATGATCCGCAACAGCGTGGATCACGGCATCGAGACCCCCGAGGTGAGGACCGCCCGCGGGAAGACGCCCACCGGGACCATCCTGCTCTCGGCCACCCAAGAGTCCAACCAGGTCCAGATCACGATCATGGACGACGGGGGCGGGATCGACGCGGCGCAGGTGAAGCGCAAGGCCGCGCAGCGGGGCCTGATCAAGGGCGACGAGCCCATGAGCGACCGCGAGGCGATCCAGCTCATCTTCTCCCAGGGCTTCTCCACCACCGACGCCGTCACCGAGGTCTCCGGGCGCGGCGTCGGCCTGGACGTCGTGCTCAAGTCCATCGAGCGGCTGAACGGCCTGGTGGAGGTGGAGACGGTGCCCGGCGTGGGGACCAAGTTCATCATCCAGCTCCCCCTCACCCTCGCCATCATCTCGGCGCTCCTGGTGCGCGTCTCCGGCCGCGCGTACGCGATCCCCCTGGGCGCCGTCGTCGAGAGCCTCAAGTTCGGCCGCGGGGACGTCCACCGGATCGGTGGGCGCGAGACCCTGCGGATCCGCGACCAGGTCGTGCCGCTGCTGCGCCTCTCCACGCTCTTCGGCCTGAAGGACGAAGCCGCCGCCGAGCGGCGCTACGCCGTGATCCTGGGCCGGGGCGAGAAGCGCATCGGCCTGGTGGTGGACGGGCTGGACGGGCAGCAGGAGGTGGTCATCAAGGCCCTGGACGGCGGCGTCCCCGGCATGGCGGGCACCGTGGCCGGGGCTACCATCATGGGCGACGGCCGCGTGGTGCTGATCCTGGACGTCGCCGCCCTCTTCGAGTCGAAGCGGTCCGCTCGGGGCTCGTCCCGCGCCGCGGAGACCGGGGGCTAGGATGTACGCCGAATGGTACGGCCTCCGGGAGCGCGCGTTCGGGAAGACTCCGGACCCCCGCTACCTCTTCCTCAACGAGGTCTACGAGGAGGCCCTCGAGCGCCTGGTCTATGCCGTCGAGGAGATGGAGCTGGCGCTGCTCACGGGTGAGGTGGGGTCGGGGAAGACGCTCCTCACCCGCGCCCTCGCCGATCGTCTCGGGGACCGCTTCGAGACGGGCCTGATCCTGAACCCGCGCCTCGGCCCCCGGCAGTTCCTGCGGGCCGCCGCCTCGGAGCTGGGGGTGCCCGCCCCGCGCTTCCACGCCGACGAGCTGCTGGACCAGATCCACGCGCGGCTGCTGGAGCTGGACCGGCAGCGGCGGGCCGCGCTGCTCGTGGTGGACGAGGCGCACCTCGTCCCCGGCCGCTCCAGCTTCGAGGAGATACGGCTCCTCACCAACTTCCAGCTCGACGACCGCAACCTGCTGGCCGTGGTCCTGGTGGGCCAGCCCGAGCTTCGCTCGCGGCTGCGGCATCCCGCGTACCGCCCCCTGACCCAGCGGATCGGGGCGCACTTCCACCTGACGGCCCTCTCGGAGGCGGACGCCGCCGCGTACCTGGGCCACCGCGTCGAGGTCGCGGGAGGCAGCCGGGCCCTCTTCACGCCGGCGGCCGTCCGGGCGCTGCACGGCGCCTCGGGGGGCGTCCCCCGCGTCCTCAACCACCTGGCGACCCAGGCCCTCCTCGAGGGCATGGCCCGGGGCGTCCGCGCCGTCGACGAGGACGTGGCCCGCGCGGTGATCCTCGACGAGCCGTTCCTGGACGCGCCGCGTGCGGCTCGAGGGCGATCCCGCCGCAAGCCGCGGGCCGTGGGCCGCGGCGAGGCTCGTGGGGCGGCCCTGCAGGGGGCGAGGGGCTGATGGGACGCCTGACAGACGCGCGCCGGCGCGCGAAGCAGGCCCGCAAGGGCGAGCCCCCGGACGCCCCGGCCGCGGCGGAGCCGCAGGCCACGGTCTGGGTCGCCCGCGAGGAGACGCTGACCTTCCCGGCCGAGGAGCCCGAGGCGGCGCCGCAGCCGGCGCGCATCGAGCTGCCGTCCTCGGGCCTGGCCGCGGACATCCTGGCGCGGGCCGACGCCGCCTCGGTGGCGGCGGCGCCCGAGGCCGTCGCCGCCCTTGAGCACGCCCCGCGGCCGGCCGCCCCCGAGGCCCCCGCGTCTCCGGTCCACAGCATCTCGTTCTTCTCGGCCCCCACGCGGGAGGAGCGCAAGGCCGCCGAGGCGACGGAGCACCTGGTCAGCTTCTTCCTGGGGGACGAGGAATACGGCGTGGACGTGCGCCTGGTCCAGGAGATCATCCGCGTCACGGAGGTGACCCAGGTGCCGCGCGCCCCCGAGTTCGTGAAGGGCGTCATCAACCTCCGTGGCCGGATCATCCCGGTCGTGGACCTGAAGCGGAAGCTGGGCCTCGGGGACGTGGCGGTCTCCCGCCTCTCCCGGATCGTGGTGGTGAAGCTGAAGGACAGGCTCATCGGCCTGCTGGTGGACGCCGCCTCCCAGGTGCTGAAGGTCCCGGTCTCCAGCATCGAGGCGGCGCCCGAGGAGATCGTCGACATCGACCTGAGCTCGATCCGCGGCGTGGCCAAGCTGGAGAAGCGGCTCATCATCCTGATCGACCTCGCGAGGATCCTCGCCCCCGAGCTCCGGGAGGAGCCCGCGCTGCCGTCGGCCGGAAGCTGACATGAGGAGTGTGTGATGCCCAGGACCCACCGCCGGCTCGGCGCCCTGCTCGCCGTGTTCGTCGCCTCGTGCCCGCTCCTCGCGGGGGCCGCCGAGGTGGCGCTCCTCAAGAGCAGCGAGCAGACGGGGTGGCGGCCGACCATCGAGGCCCTGCGCCGCACCGCGTCGGGCCACAACGTCACCGAGTGGGACATCAAGGGAGACCGGGCCGAAGGCGAGCGGGTCCTGGCCGCCCTGGCGGGGAAGATCGCCCTGATCGTGGCGATGGGTCCCATGGCCGCCCAGCTCGCCCGCGAGAAGGCCCCCGAGCTGCCCCTGGTCTTTTGCATGGTGCAGGACCCGGCGAAGGCCGGCCTGCTCGGAATCCCCAACGTGGCGGGCGTGGCCTTCGGCATCCCCGTCAAGAACCAGCTCGCCGCCTTCCGCATGGTGAACCCCCGGGCCGCGCGCATCGGGGTCGTCTACAACGTCGACAACGTGGGACGCCTGGTGCAGGAGGCGCAGAAGGCCGCGTCCGTGGTGCGCCTGGTGGTGGTGGAGCGCCCCGTGGGCTCGGACAAGGACGTGCCCCAGGCGCTTCGCTCGCTGCTCAAGGGGGACGACGAGGTGCACGCGGTCTGGATCCCCCCCGACCCGATCCTGCTGGGAGAGGAGGCGCGCCGGTTCATCCTGGCCGAGACCCTCAAGGCGGGGAAGCCCGTCTACACCTTCTCCTCGCAGCTCGTCGCCGAGGGAGCCCTGGTGAGCGACGGCCCCGACTACGCCTCCATCGGCGAGCAGGCCGGGGACCTGGTGAACCGGCTCAGCGGGCCGGAGAAGGGGGCGAAGATCGAGATGCTGGTCCCGAAGGCGGAACTGATGATCAACGGGAAGATGGCCCAGAGGCTCAGGATCGAGATCCCAGACGACGCCAGGCGGCTGGCGAGCAAGGTCTTCTAGTGGTTCTCAGGGTCGCGTCGATCCGCAAGAAGTTCCTGCTGCTCGTGGCCGGCGTGGCCTTCCTGGTGGGGACCGGCTCGGCCTTCTACGACTGGTACAACAGCGACGCGCTGCTCCGGGACCAGATGAGCAAGCGCGGCCGCTACATCGCCAGCAACCTCGCGAAGAACAGCAACTACGGCGTGCTCACGGAGGACAAGCCGCTGCTGACCCAGCTCATCGACGCCGTCCTCTCGGCCAGCGGCAGGCCGACCTCCGACGTGGTGGGGGTGATGATCCGCGACGTCAAGGGGCAGGTCCTGGCGCAGAAGGGCGAAGCCCTCAAGGACCTGCCCCCGATGCCGGCCGCGGTGCCCGAGGAAAGGGAGATGCTCACGGCTTCCGGCGAGGCCACGGTGCTGTTCCGCGCTCCGGTCACCGTCACCTCGACGGGCAGCATGGCCGCCGAGTTCGGCCTGGGGGCCAGCGAGGCCAAGCCCCAGGAGGAGCAGAAGGGCGGCGTCGAGGTCGCCATCAGCAAGAAGCTGATGCAGCAGCAGCAGCGGGCCAACCTGCTCAAGACCTTCCTGGTGGCCCTCGCGCTCTTCCTGCTGGGCTCCGCCGGCGGCTGGTACCTGACCGGCATCTGGGTGAGCCCGATCCGGAAGATGGAGGAAGCGGCCTCGGCCGTCGCCAAGGGGGACCTGTCGGAGACCCTGGTGGTCGCCAGCGAGGACGAGCTGGGGCGCCTGGCCTCGAGCTACAACGCCATGGTGGCCAACCTCAGGCGCATCGTGGACAACATCCAGGAGGCCTCGGTCCAAGTGGCCTCCTCGGCGGGGGAGATCTCGGCCAACGCGAAGCTCATCACCCAGGGGGCCCAGAGCCAGGCCCAGGCCGCCGAGGAGACGTCCACGTCCATGGAGGAGATGGCGGCCTCGATCCAGACCGTGGCCGGCAACGCCCAGAGCCTGGCCACCCACGTGGAGGAGACCTCCACCTCCATCACCGAGATGGGCGCCTCCATCGAGCAGGTGGCCCGCTCCAGCGCCACGCTGGCCTCCACCGTGGCCGAGGCCTCGGCCACCATCGAGCAGATGACGGTCTCCATCGACCAGATGGCCCGGGGGCTCGAGAGCCTGGCCGCCAACGTCACCGAGACGTCGGCCACCGTCGAGGAGATGACGACCTTCATCGCCTCGGCGGCCAAGAACGCCGAGTCCCTCAGCACGGCCGCCCAGCGCACGAGCCACACCGTCACCGAGATGGCCAGCGCGGTGACCGACGTGGCCAAGATCGCCGAGGAGGCGGACCGCATCAGCCAGCGCTCCTCCGAGGACGCCCGCACGGGGGACGAGGCGGTGGCCCGCACGGTGGAGGGCATGAAGCGGATCTCCGACACCATGGAGAACACGGCCCGCGTGATCACGGGCCTGGGCCGGCGCTCCCAGGAGATCGGCAAGATCCTGGAGGTGATCGAGGAGATCGCCGACCAGACGAACCTGCTGGCCCTGAACGCGGCCATCGAGGCCGCCCGCGCCGGCGAGGCGGGCCGAGGCTTCGCGGTGGTGGCCGACGAGGTGCGCAAGCTGGCCGAGCGCTCGGTCGAGGCCACCAAGGAGATCGGCGAGGTGATCCGCCAGGTGCAGCAGGAGACCACCGATGCGGTGGACACGGCCAAGGCGGGGGCGGTGGAGACCAAGGAGGGGATCGGCCTCGCCGACAGGGCCGGCCTCGCCCTGCGGCGCATCATCGACTCGGTGACGCGCTCGCGGGAGCTGATGGGGCACATCGCGTCGGCCACCTCCAAGCAGTCCCAGGCCTCGGCCGAGGTGCTCCAGACGGTGGCGAACATGACCGCGGCCACGACCCAGGTCACCACCGCGGTGCGGGAGCAGGCCGAGGGATCGAAGCAGATCCGCCAGGCCATGGAGAACATCAACAAGATCATGAACCAGGCCGCCGACTCCACGAAGGAGCAGGCCCAGGGCGGCCGCCAGGTGCGCGTGGCCGTGGAGAACATCAACAAGATCGCCTCCCAGGTGGGGATCGCCACCAAGGAGCAGGCCGACGGGAGCCGGCAGATCGTCCGGGCCGTGGAGAACATGAACCGGATGACGCAGCAGGTGTCCTACGCCACCGCCGAGCAGAAGCGCGGCGGCGAGCTGGTGGTGAAGGCCATGGAGAACATCTCCGAGATCGCCCGGGACAACGTGGCGACCGTCGAGGAGATGTCCAAGGCCAGCGCGAACCTGGCGCATCAGGCGGAGAGCCTGGCCAAGCTGATCTCGGTCTTCCGGCTCCAGTGAGGGATCTCTCGCCTCCGTCATGACGCTCGACATCGAGGCGGCGGTCAGGTCCCTCCGGTCGGGGGAGGAATCGGTGCGGCGGGAGGTCGTGGACCGCCTGGGCCGGTCGGGGCGAGCCGAGGCCCTCGAGCCGCTGCTGATGGCCGTGGCCGACGAGAGCTGGCCGGTGCGGCAGGCGGCCACCGCGCATCTCGCGGGCTTCGACCAAGCGCTCCTGCTCCCCGCCCTGGACAGGGCGCTGCGCGACGACGAGAACGCGGCGATGCGCAACGCCGCGATGGAGATCTACGTCCGCCTGGGGGTTGCCGCCGTCGGGCCCCTGCTCTCCCTCCTGCGCGACGAGAACGAGGAGGTCCGGAACTTCGCCGCCGTGATGCTGGGAAGCGTCGGCGACGAGGCCGCGGTGCCGCCCCTGCTGGCGGCCCTCCAGGACCCCGACGTGAACGTCCGGCACTCGGCGGCCTCGAGCCTGGGCCAGATGGGATCCCCGGAGGCGGTCCCTCATCTGGTCGAGGCCCTCGGCGCCGAGCCCTGGCTCCAGTACTCCGCGATCCACGCGCTGGGGGAGATCGGCGACCCTCGCGCCACCGCTCCGCTGCTGGACCTTCTCGGCGACGACATGCTCCGGGGGCCGGTGCTCGAGGCCCTCGGCCAGGTCGCGGGCCGCGAAGCGCTCCCCCGGCTGGTGCCGCACCTCTACGACGCCGATCCCTCGCTGCGGACCCTGGCCATCCGGGCCGTGGTCGCCATCGAGCAGCGGGCCACGGCGGCCGGCGAGAGCCTGGATCCGGAGGTGCAGGCGGCCCTGCGCCGCGAGGACCTGGTGGACCACCTGCTCGTCACGCTGCAGGACGACGACGTCCAGACCCGCCGCACCGCGGCCGTCACCCTGGGCTGGCTCAAGGAGCCGCGGGCGGTGGCCCCCCTGATCGCGCTGCTCGCCGAGGCTCCCCTGCAGGAGTACGTGACCCACGCCCTGGTGTCGATCGGCTGCGCGGACCTCGAGGCCTACGCCGCCGGGCTCAACCATCCCGACGACGCGGTGCGGCTGGGGACCATCCGCTGCCTGGCCTGGATCGCTCCCGCCGAGGCGATCGCCCTGGTGTCCCCGATGATCCACGACCCGTCGTCCGAGGTGCGAGCCGAGGCCATCACGGCCATCGGCCGGCTGGGAGACGAGGACGCCGGGATGCTGCTCTTCGAGCTGCTGGGGGACGACACCGAGCTGATCCAGGAGAGCGCGATGGCGGCCCTGGCGCAGCTCCCCCCGGAGCGGGTGACGCCGCTGCTACTGCAGGCCCTGGCCAGCAGCGACGTGCAGGTCCGCATCCGCGCCGCCGAGACCCTGGGCCTGCTGCGGGACCCGGAGACGGCGCCCGCCCTGATCGCCCTCTCGCGGGACCCGAGGGAGAACGTGCGGCGCGCCGCCGTGCGGGCGCTGGGGGAGATCGAGGCGCCCGGGGTGTCGGACCTGCTCCGGGCGGCCCTCCAGGACGAGAGCAGCCTCGTGCGCCAGCAGGCGGTGCTCTCCCTCGGCAAGCTCCAGGACCCCGAGACGGCGAAGGACCTGCTGCCGCTCCTGGACGACCCGGATCCGAAGCTGCGGTTCGTGACGCTGCGCGCCCTTGGGCAGATCCGCAACCCCGACGCGGTGCCGCGGGTGGTGCCCTTCCTGGGCGACCCGCGGAAGGAGATGCGCTTCGGGGCCGTGGAGGCCCTCGGCACCATGCGGGCGGCGAGCGCGCTGCGGCCGCTCCTCGGCGTGCTCGCGGACCCCGACCGCAACCTGCGCCGCGCCGCGGCCGAGAGCCTCGGGAACATCGGCGACCCCCAGGCCCTGACGCCGCTGCTGATGGCCCTGGGGGACGAGCACTGGAGCGTGCGCTGCGCGGCGGCCACCGCTCTCGGCCGGATCGGCAGCGGCAAGGCGACCCAGCCGCTGCTGGCCCGGCTGGCCGACGAGGACGCCACGGTGCGCCGCGCGGTGGTGGCGGCCCTGGGGGACATCGGCGACTCGCGGGCCGCCGGCCGGCTGGTCCAGGCCCTGGCCGATCCCGGCCTCCAGGCCTCGGCCCAGGAGGCGCTCCGGCGCATCGGCATGGCGGCGCTCCCGGACCTGGAGCGCTCGTTCCCGGCGGCGACGCCCGAGGCCCGGCGCCTGCTGGTGGACATCGTGGGCCGCCTCGAGGATCGCCGGGGACGCCGCCTGCTGCTAGCCGCGCTGGCCGACGACAGCTCCCCGGTGAGGGCCGAGGCCGCCCTCGCCCTGGGCGACGCGGGCCTGCTCGAGGCGGTGCGTCCCCTCATGGACCTCAAGGCGTCGGATCCTTCTCCGGCGGTGAGGCAGGCCGCCGCCCGCGCCCTCAAGAAGCTCGCCCCGAGGTAGCGTTGCTCCGTCCCTCGGACCACGACGCCGAGCTCAGCGAGGAGGAGTTCCGGCTGCTGCGCGACTTCATCCACGAGCGCTTCGGCCTCTATTTCGAGGACTCCCAGCGCGGGTCGCTGCGGACGCGGCTGGCGGGCCGGCTCCAGAGCCTGGACCTGCCCTCCTTCGAGGACTACTACCAGTACCTGCGCTTCGCGCCGCAGCGCGCCGAGGAGCTGCACCGCATGGTGAGCCACCTCACCAACAACGAGACCTACTTCTTCCGCGAGGGGGCCCAGCTCGGGGTCTTCTCGGACCACGTGCTGAAGAGCCTCAAGGAGAAGAAGGCCCGCTCCGGAGAGCGGTCCCTGCGGATCCTCTCGGCCGGATGCTCCACCGGCGAGGAGGCCCACACCCTGGCGATGATCGTCTACGACAGCGGCCAGTTCTTCTGGGGCTGGGACGTGGGGATCTACGGCCTCGACGTCGACACCGAGGCCCTCGAGAAGGCCCGCAAGGCCTCGTACCACCACAACTCCTTCCGGGCCCTCTCACCCGCGCTCCTCGAGAAGCACTTCTCGAAGCAGGGCTCCGGCGCCCAGGTGAAGGAGGCCCTGCTGCGGATGGTGGAGCTGCGCCGGGGCAACATCCTCGACCCCGAGAGCTACGAGGACCTGCGCCCGCTGGACGTGATCTTCTGCCGCAACGTGCTCATCTACTTCTCCGATGCCAGCATCCTGCGCGCGGTGCGGCTCTTCTACGAAGCCCTCGCCCCGGGGGGATACCTGCTGCTGGGCCACGCGGAGTCGCTCTCGCGGATCACCGACCAGTTCACGCCGATCCGCTTCCCGGGAGCCATGATCTACCAGAAGCCGGAGGCCCGCGCGTGAGCCCGCGGCGTGCGATCCGGGTGCTGGTGGTGGACGATTCGGCCTTCGTGCGCCAGGCGCTGGCCCGCATGCTGGGCTCGGAGCACGACATCCAGGTCGTGGGCCTCGCGGCGGACGGAGTGGAGGGGGTGGAGAAGGCGCGGAGCCTGAGGCCCGACGTGATCACCCTGGACCTGCGCATGCCGCGGATGGACGGGCTCGAGGCCCTGCAGCGGATCATGGCCGAGAACCCCGTGCCCGTGCTGCTGCTCTCCTCGCTGACGCGGGAGGGGGCGGAGATCACCCTCCGGGGGCTGGACCTGGGCGCCCTGGACTTCGTCGACAAGTCCAGCGTGCAGGGGAACATGAACCTGCTGGCCCTGGCGCAGGAGATCCGGATCAAGGTGCGGGCGCTGGCCACGGCGTCGCCCCGGCGGCGCGAGCCGCCGCCCGCTCCCGGCGTCGCGGAACCCCCGGGCATCCCGCACCAGGCCGCGCCACGGGCCGAGGTGGTGGTGATCGGCACCTCCACCGGCGGGCCCCCGGCCCTCCAGGCGATCATCCCCCGGCTGCCGCGGGACCTGCCCTCGGCCGTGCTGGTGGTGCAGCACATGCCGGTGGGCTTCACCCGTTCGCTGGCCGAGCGCCTCGACACGCGCAGCGCGCTCCGGGTCCGCGAGGCCGTGGACGGCGAGGCGGTGGAGGCGGGGCTCGTGCTGATCGCCCCGGCGGGACGGCACATGAAGCTCCGGAAGCGTGGGCAGTCGGTCAAGGTCGTGCTGGACGACGAGCCCCACTCGGCGCTGCACCGCCCCTCGGCCGACGTCCTCATGTCCTCGGCGGCCAAGGCCTACGGGGCCCAGGTCCTGGGCGTGGTCCTGACCGGGATGGGGTCCGACGGCGTGGAGGGACTGCGGGCCATCCGGGGCGCGGGCGGCCGCACCCTCGCCGAGAGCGAGGAGAGCTGCGTGATCTACGGCATGCCCAAGGCGGCCGTGGAGGCGGGCGTCGTGGACCGGGTGGTGCCCCTGCCACGGATCGCCGACGAGATACTGGCGGCAGTGTAAGATGGCGGCGGATCGGCGAATGCGAATGGCTTCCACGGTGCTTCGTTGGGCCTGACCGGCGACCTCGAGGATCTGCCGCTCCTCGACATCCTCCAGATCGTCTCCTTCAGCAAGAAGACCGGGTACCTGTCGATCCGGACGGAGCAGGGGGAGGGCGCCATCGTGTTCTCCAGCGGCTTCGTGGTGTCGTCCTTCACCTGGGAGACCCCGCCCTCCGATCCCCGCGCCGCGGGGCTGTCCCTGGAGAAGCGCGAGACCCTCGTCCGCAACCGCATCGCCATCGCCCTCGAGCATCTGATCCGGCTGCGGGATGGGCAGTTCAGCTTCAACCTCACGGCCTCGCCTCCCAAGGCCATCGGCCCCCGCGACATCCGCCTCGAGACCCTGAGCGTCGGGATCAACCCGCAGCAGCTGCTCCTGGACCTGGCCCGGGGCATCGACGAGGACCGGCGCGATTCCAGCGCGGCGCTCGAGGCCTCCTTCGCGGCGTCCCCGGACGAGGTGGTCGACGATCTCGGAGGCCCCGATCCGGCGGTGTCGGAGTACCTGCGGGACTTCCGCGCGGCGCCGGCCGTCGAGGTGGAGGACGTCGAGGACCTGGTGGGGTCCACGGGCTCGACCGTTCCGGTGCCGGTGCTGGACCCGCGCCGCATCGCCCCCGCCGAGGCCGTGCCGGCGCGCGCGGAGCGGCCGTCTTTGGCGGCGGCTCCCGACACGATCCTGCTGGTGGACGACGAGGAGGACGTGAGGCGGGTCCTGGCCCAGCGCTTCGCCGAGGCGGGCTACCGCGTCGTGGAAGCCCAGGATCCCGATTCGGCGGCCAAGCTCGCGGGACGGCTCTCGAAGCAGGGGGGCTCGTTCCTGGTGATCACGGACCTGGGGATGCCGTCCTCGGGAGGCTCCTCGTTCCACGGCGGCTTCGAGGTCGTGAAGCGGCTCTGGAAGATGCACCTCGAGCCGCCGGTGCTCTTGATGACGGAGAGCCTGAGCCCCGTGCTCCAGGCCCGCGCCCGGCAGATGGGCATCGGCAGCGTCGTGTTCAAGCCGGGGCTCTCGAAGCTGGACCCCGGGCAGTTCGAGGCCGACCTGCGCGCCTTCGCGTCCAAGATCGCGGCCGACGTCCTGCCGCTGCTCACGAGCCCGGGCCACCGGAAGAAGGCCGGTGCCGGGCCCGCGCCGAAGGAAACCGAGGCGGCGCCGGCGGACGCCTCGAGGCAGCTCACGCTGCTGCTGAAGCGCCTCGAAGAGCTGCGCCAGCCGGGGGATGCGACGCGCATCTCCAGCGTCGTGATGAAGGTGGCCCGCGAGTTCTTCGAGCGGGGGATCCTGTTCCTGGTGAAGAACGACGAGGTCCGGGGCCTCGGCGCCTTCGGACGGGGGCCCAGGGAGGGCAACCTCAACCTGCTGGTGCGGGACGTGGTGATCCCGCTCTCGGAGCCGTCCGTCTTCGTGGACGTAGTCTCCGGCTCACGGACCTTCGTCGGGCCGCTGCCCAACGACCGCTGGACCCAGAACCTGATGGGCAAGGTGGGCCGGTTCAAGTCGGGGGAGGCCGCTCTCGTCCCGCTGCTGGCTCACAGGGAGAGCATCGCGCTGCTGTTCGGCGACAACCCCGAGACCGGCCGGTCCCTCCCGAACCTGGAGGCCCTCGAGGTCTTCATGCACCACGCGGGGGTGGCGTTGGAGAACGCCTTTCTGCAGCGGAAGATCCAGACCTTGCAGCAGCGGGAATAGGTTCTGGGATAAGATCCGAGTCGGGAGAGGCGAATGTCGAGCGGGGAAGACCTCCAGAAGAGCCAGGACTTTTTCCAGATCTTCACCAAGGCCAAGGAGTTCACCGAGGAGCTCCTGAAGGAGAACGAGCGTCTCCGCTTCAAGATCGCGAGCCTCGAGACCAAGGGTGAGGCGGGCGGGGCCAGCGAGGAGCACGTCCGGGGGCTGCAGCAGCGCCTGCGGGAGCTGGAAGAGCGTCTGGCCGAGCTGGAGGCCCGCTACCGGAAGGTCGAGGAGGAGAACAAGGAGTTCGCCGACCGCTACATCGAGATCGAGGAACAGAACAACAACCTGGCCAACCTCTACGTGGCCAGCTATCAGCTCCATTCCACCCTGGACTACAAGGAGGTCGTCCGCATCGTCCAGGAGATCGTGATCAACCTGATCGGAGCCGAGGCTTTCCACCTGTTCATGGTGAGCGAGAAGACGGGGCAGCTGGAGTTGGAGAGCTCCGAGGGCCAGGAGTTCCCGGTTCCGACGATCAGGATCGGGGAGGGCAGGATCGGGACCGCGGCCAAGAACGGCGAGAACTACTTCGCCGACAGCGTGGCGCACGCCGAGCCGACGCCCTTCGACCAGCCCATCGCCGTGATCCCGCTCAAGATCAAGGACAGCGTGATCGGGGTCATCTCCATCAACAAGCTGCTGGTCCAGAAGACGTCCTTCACCACCATGGACTACGAGCTCTTCACGCTCCTGGCCGGCCATGCGGCGACGGCGGTGTTCTCGGCGAAGCTGTACTCCACGTCGACCAGGAAGCTGAGCACGCTCCAGGGGTTCCTGGACATGCTCAAGCAGCCGGCGCAGTAGAGGGCCTCGTCCTCCCGGCGCTCCAGAGGCGCGACGATGAGGTTTCTCCGGGTGATCGGCATCCTGGGCGGTTCCAGCGACCAGGCGACCGCCGACTACTATCGGCTCCTGAACCAGGGCGTCAGGGAGCGCCTGGGTGGCTGGAATACCGCCGAGCTCGTCGTCAACTCGCTGAACTTCGCCTTGGCCGAGCGCTGGGTTCGGAACGGCCTGTGGTCCGAGGCGGGGGCGAGCCTGAACGAGCGGGCCAGGGCGCTGGAACGGGCCGGGGCCGAGCTGCTGATCTGCGTCTCCAACACCCTGCACAGGGTCGCCGACGCCTTCACCGCCGGCCTCCGGATTCCCTTCCTCCACATCGTCGATCCGACGGCCCGGGCCATCCAGGCTGCGGGCCTGCGGCGGGTCGCGCTCCTCGGGACCAAGCCGGTGATGGCGACGGATTTCCTCAAGCGACGGTACGAGGAGCGGTTCGGGATCCAGATCCTGGCGCCGGAAGCCGGCGAGCAGGACGACGTCGACAGGATCATCTTCGACGAGCTCTGCCGAGGTCGGCTCATGCCGGAGTCGAAGGCGCGATATCTCGAGATCGTCGACGGGCTGCGCGAACGGGGAGCCGAGGGAGTGATTCTCGGGTGCACCGAGATCCGGCTGCTGATCGGGCAGCGGGACCGGCCCGAGCTGCCCCTGTTCGACACGCTGGCTCTTCACGTCGAGGCTGCGGTCGATCTGGCGCTCCAGGCTCCGGAGCGGCAGGCCTGATCCGCGAGATCCGGGTCAGCGTGCCGGCGAACGTCACGGTGACGCGTGAGGAGCGCACGCTGTCTGGGACCGGGGCTGAGGATCTGTCTCCGCCGAAAGACCATTAGGTGCGGCGGTCCTTGCCTCGCTCGTCGCCACCTGGCATCGGGCTCGTTGGCGCCAGCACCGGAGCCGACGGATATAATGCGATCTTGGGAGGTTGTGCGCAATGGGTCAGGCCCGAACCCTCGGTGAGCTGAAGCGGAACCCGCCGCCGGGCGGGAGCGTGAAGGACGAGATGCGGCGTAACCTGCTGCGGAAGCTGGCGGCGGGGGAGACGCTGTTCCCGGGGATCCTGGGCTACGAGGACACGGTCATCCCGCGCATCGTGAACGCGGTCCTCTCGCGGCACAACATGATCCTGCTCGGGCTCCGGGGACAGGCCAAGAGCCGGATCCTCCGGAGCCTCACGAGCCTGCTGGATCCCCTGATCCCGTACGTGGAAGGCTCCGAGATCCACGATCACCCGTTCCGTCCCATCTCCAAGCAGGCCCGGGACCTCGTCGCGGCGCGGGGCGACGACACGCCCATCGCGTGGCTCGCGCCGGAGGACCGCTACGTCGAGAAGCTGGCCACTCCCGACGTCACCATCGCCGACATCATCGGCGACGTGGACCCGATCCGCGCCGCCCGGGCCGGCCACGAGCTGTCCAGCGAGCTCACGATGCACTATGGCCTGCTGCCGCGCGCCCACCGCGGGATCTTCGCCCTCAACGAGCTGCCGGACCTGGCGGGCCGGATCCAGGTGGGGCTCTTCAACATCCTCCAGGAGGGGGATGTCCAGATCAAGGGCTATCCGATCCGGCTGCCCCTGGACCTGTGCATCGTGTTCACCGCCAACCCCGAGGACTACACGGCCCGCGGCAAGATCATCACGCCCCTCAAGGACCGGATCGGCAGCGAGGTCCGGACCCACTACCCCGCGACCCTCGAGCAGGGTGCGGCCATCACCCAGCAGGAGGCCTGGACCGAGCGCGGCGTGCCGGTGACGATCCCCCGCTTCGTGCGGGAGGTGGTCGAGGGGATCGCTTTCGGGGCGCGCCGCGACAAGAAGATCGACAACCGGAGCGGCGTGAGCCAGCGCCTTCCCATCTCGGCCCTCGAGAACGCGGTCTCGAACGCGGAGCGGCGTGCCGTGCTGCGGAAGGAGACGCCCGTGGTTCCGCGGGTCAGCGACGTCTACGCGTCGCTGCCGGCCCTCACCGGGAAGTTCGAGCTGGAGTACGAAGGGGAGCTGATGGGCTCGGAGAACGTGGCCCGGGAGCTGGTGCGCGCGGCGGTGGGCGAGTCCTTCTCGCTGTACATGGGGTCCGTGGACCTGCGGCCCGTGGTGGCGCACTTCGAGGGGGGCGGGAGCCTGAAGCTCAGCGACGAGGCTTCGGCCCAGGAGACCCTGGCGCAGCTGGAGCGGGTTCCGAACCTGCTGGACCAGGTCCGCCACCTGGGCGTCTCGCGGCAGGACCCCGCGCCCCTGGTGGCCGCCGCGGCGGAGTTCGTCCTCGAGGGGCTGTACGCGCAGAAGAAGATCGGGCGCTCCGAGGAGCGGGGCTTCGTGGCGCCCGAGCGCCGCTCCGACGTGGAGATGGACATCGAGAAGCTGGAGCGGATGCGGCGGATGAAGAAGCAGGTCAATTGACGACCGACGGCGATCGAAGGACGTCCTCGTGGCCATAAGCCGGTACCACAAGTACTTCGGCGAGCTGTGGGACGACCTCGACCTGGGGGACCTGGTCGATGCGCTCTCGGACTTCCTGCTCCAGAGCGGGTTCGGGTACGAGCCGGCCGAGTGGGACGAGGACGACCTGCAGGCGCTCCACGACGCGGTCCTCGATGCGGTCATGCGCCGCGGGCTCTTGTCCGACGAGGACCTGGAGCGCCTGATGGCCGACGCCGACACCATGGACCAGTTCGTCCAGAAGGTCATCGAGCGCCTGGTGCGCGAGGGCTACCTCTCGACGAGCGAGGGCCGTCCCTTCAACGATCCCACCGAAGGGCGCGACGATGGGTCGAATCGTCCCGTCCGGTTCCAGCTCACCGAGAAGGGGATCGACTTCCTCGGCTTCAAGGCCCTGCGCGACCTCCTCGGCTCGCTGGGCAAGTCCTCCCTGGGGCGCCACGACACCCGGGACCTGGCCACCGGCATCGAGGCCTCGGGCTCCTCCAAGCCCTACGAGTTCGGCGACACCCTCAACCTGGACGTGAGCGGCACGCTGCTCTCGGCGGTGGCCCGCGAGGGGCTGAAGCTGCCCCTCGACGTGGACTACCAGGACCTGCAGGTGCTGCAGGCCGAGTACCAGTCCTCCTGCGCCACGGTGGTGATGCTGGACTGCTCCCACAGCATGATCCTCTACGGCGAGGACCGCTTCACGCCCGCCAAGCGCGTGGCCCTGGCCCTCTCGCACCTGATCCGCACGCAGTATCCGGGGGACAGCCTGAGCCTGGTGCTGTTCCACGACTCCGCCGAGGAAGTGCCCATCTCGCAGCTCGCCCGCGTGCGCGTGGGTCCCTACTACACGAACACCCGGGAGGGCCTGCGCCTGGCCCAGCGCATCCTGGCCCGCCAGCGGAAGGACATGAAGCAGATCGTCATGATCACCGACGGCAAGCCCTCGGCCCTCACGGAGAGCGACGGCCGGATCTATCGCAACCCCTTCGGGCTGGACCCCCGCGTCGTGGCCCTCACCCTCAAGGAAGTGGCCAACTGCCGCCGCCAGGGGATCCTGGTGAACACCTTCATGCTGGCTCGCGACTACGACCTGGTGGCCTTCGTGAAGAAGGTCACCCAGATCTGCCACGGCAAGGCCTACTTCACGACGCCCTACACCCTGGGCCGCTACGTCCTGATGGACTTCATGACCGGCAAGACGCGGACCGTCCACTGAGCGGTCCGCCCCCCAGCGAGGCGCCGATGCGGATCTTTCGAGCCGAGTACGCTCATCCCACGCAGGCCAGCCGGGTCGGCCTGAGCGTCTTCGAGTCGCCACAGGGGTTCCTGGTCACCGAGGACCGGTCCGGCACCTCGACGGTCTACGCCACCCTCGGGCTCTTCGATGCCCGCGATGAGGCCCTGGCCCTGGCCCGCCGCC
>Ga0210377_10001858_pt1 | contig 18865 bp, 14 predicted proteins | sample PLM4_65_b1redo_FD_155480 | JGI IMG/M metagenome (GOLD analysis project Ga0210377, IMG submission 155480) | Groundwater sediment microbial communities from an aquifer in East River, Colorado, USA - PLM4_65_b1 redo | ecosystem: Environmental > Terrestrial > Soil > Riparian zone | place: USA: East...
TTGCGATCGCCCTCGACGTGCAGACGGAGGACTGCCGCATGATACCGGGCGTCCGCATCGACATCTTCGAGTTGAGCGTATGCCATGAACGCCATCGGGGCGAACCGGGCGGCGCGCGCGGCGTCGCCGTTTTCGGAAGCCCGCATCACCACATTGTAGAGTGTGTCGAAGCGTTGTCGCGGGCTCAGTCCGCTGATATCCGGTGGCGCCGCGCCGGCTGAACTGGATGCGGCGACGGCGTCTTGCGGGCCGGCCGGCTGCCCTTGTGGCTGCCGCATCACGATCGTCACCAAGGCTAACACGGTGAGTATCGCGAATCCGGCGGCGGCCCAGATGGCTCCCTTGCGGCGAGGACCGGCGGCCGCCCCTAACACGGACGCGCCGCATTCGCTGCAGAACCGGCCGGTCACTCTCGCTCCACATGCCGTGCAGTGCCCACCGCTCATAGCGTACCTGGCTCGAAATATCCGGGTGAAGAATTTTAAGGACTGGACAAGTGCACAGTAGGTGATAAAAGTACGATGAAGCTGTCATGAAGCCATACTTACACAACCTATTGTTGCACAAGGACTTGCACTAATAACTCAGTATAACTACTGTGGGGGTGCATCAATCGAACCGCCCACGTCGGCGCACGCGCGCCGGGGAGTGGAATCATATGAGGAGCGCATTTCGTCATTCAGGGATTCAGGATGCTCCGCGGTCAACCGCCCTGACCCTGATGTTTGCCCTGCCCCTTGCCGCGCTCCTGGCCGGATGCACCTCGGAGAAGGTCGTCTTTCGTGATCGTGACCCTTTCAATGAGCCGGTCGCGGCGGCGGCAGGTTTCCTGGGGTACTTCTCCGCGGAGACGAAGCAGACCACCTGCGGCAACTGTCACGCGGGCCACCAGGCATCATGGCAAACGACCGCCCATGCCGGGGCCTGGGCCGATCTTCCCGCGAACTCCGCCGAGACATGTAAGTCCTGCCATTCCGTCAACGCCAGGGGCAACCTGGTCGAGGGACTGGCGGGATACGACGCAACCAAGGATTCGATCTACCACGACGTGCAGTGCGAGAGTTGCCACGGTCCCGGGCTGAATCACGTCCGGGGCGTGGGGCAGGGCACGGTGGTCAGGCCGCTGGCCAAGCTCACCATGCCGGGAGACGGGACCTGCGCCGAATGCCACAGCGGCTCCCACACTCCCTTCGCCGAGGAGTGGGGTCAATCGGGGCACTCGATCGTCGACCCAAGCCCGACTGGCCGAGCTTCGAGGACCGGCTGCAACAGCTGCCATGATGGCCGCAAGGCGCTGGTAGCGTGGGGCGTGCAGTCGAATTATGTGGAGCGCGATGTCGCCACGGCTTTCCAGCCGACGACCTGCTCCGTCTGCCACGATCCCCACGGTTCGCCGAACTCGAAGCAGCTCCGGTTTGCGATCGATTCTCCCGATCCGGAGCTGAACCTCTGCATGAAGTGCCACATGCGGCGGATCGAGCCGGCCACTGGCAGCACTCACGGTGTCGAGCCGCATGGGCCGCAGGGAGCCGTGCTGCTGGGCATCGCCGGGTACCGGCCCGCGGGCTTCGAGTACCCCGAGGACCGGATCTTCAGCTCGCACGGATCCGAGGCCAATCCGCGGCTCTGTGCGGGATGCCATGTCACCCGCTTTACGGTAAACGACCCGCAGGGCGCCTTCGTCTTCCAGGCGACCGGCCACCTCTTCCGTCCGGTTCCCTGCCTCGATGCCCAGGGCAAGCCGACGGCCGACAAGAGCTGCGCCTACACCAGCACCGCGCGGTCCTGGGCGTCGTGCACCCAGAGCGGCTGCCATGCCAATGCCGGCGTCGCGGCTTCGGCCTTCAACACCATCCGGTCGCGGATGAAGCTGCTGGCCGACCAGCTCTGGATCGATTCGGATGGCGACGACCTTCAGGAGGCCGCTCCGACCGATGCCGGGATGCTGGCGACGGTCCGGGCGAGCCAGCCTCTCGAGTGGGCCCCTGATACCAGAATCAGCCCGGCGGAGGGCGCGGAGTTCAACGCCCGGCTCTGCGGCGAATACGGGCAAGAGAACACGGACAATTCGAAGGGGATCCACAACCCATTCCTCTGCGAAGCGCTGCTCATCGCGTCGATCAACGAAGTGCGCTCGTTCTACGCATTGCCGGCGCCCCCGGCCGCGGTCCAGGCCATTTTGGACGGGCCGGTCGGCGGTCAATTCGCCCAGAACATGAAAGTGTCCAGCACACAGATCCCCGGGTACGAGGTGAGGTCGGCCAGCCAGCATAAGTGACCCGGTGGCAGGGGGTGTCAGGTGCCGCTGCCCGGATGTCTCATCCGGGCAGCGGCACTTCTTTTCCCCTCCGGCGTGGGTTTCTCCGCACGAAGGTCCTAGTCACCCGTGATCCTGGGTATCATTGATCGGATGAGCCCACTCCTCCTACCTCGTCTGCTTGCCCTCCTGCAGCCGGCGCAGGACACGGCCTCGTTACACCGATTCAAGGAAGGCGTCCCCCCCGCACCCCCTCCCATTCCGGGAGTGGTCGCGACGATACTGCGTTCCGTCTTCAACGCCCCCCTGTGGATGTGGCTGGTCGCCATCCTCGTTGGCGTCGCGGTGGCCGTGGTCGTGGTGCGGCTGCTGTGGACCCGCCGACGGGCGATCCGGGACTGGGTGGTCACCCGCGACCGGGCCGTCAAGCTCGCCCTCGGCGGCATCGCCGGCGTGATCCTCGCGATAGTGGCGTTGGGGGGGGCGGTCAGCTGGAACTACATGGAGCACGAGAACGCCTTCTGCGCCGGGTGCCACATCATGGATGGCCCCTGGAACAAGTTCGCGCTCGACGCCGGCAAGCACAGCAAGCTGAACTGTCACGACTGCCACAAGCAGTCGCTCTACGCCAGCAGCAGGCAGTTGGTGCTCTGGGTAGCCAACCGGCCGGAGAAAATTCCGCCTCACGCCCCCGTCCCGAACGGGCGGTGTGAGGCTTGCCACGCCAAGAACGAGGCTGAGAAGTGGACCCGCATCAAGGAAACCGCGGGGCACCGCACCCACCTGGAATCCGATTCGACGGCGCTCGCGGACGTCCAGTGCGTCACCTGCCATGGCGTCGCGGTGCACGAGTTCATCCCGGCCAAGAAGACCTGCGGCCAGTCGGGCTGTCACGAGCAACTCGAAATCCGACTCGGCAAGATGGCGGAGCAGACCACGCTGCACTGCAACCAGTGCCACCAGTTCACGGCCGAGGTGCCGAAATTGGCCACTCGCGACTCGGCGGCCGGCACCCTGCGGCCCGGAAATAAACAGTGCCTGGCGTGCCACGAGATGCAGCAGGTACTCGCCGATTTTGATCCGGCCAGGGATCCGCACAACGGAGTCTGCGGCACCTGCCACAATCCGCACACCCAGGAAAATCCCCAGGCCGCGGGAAAGACCTGCACCGACGCGCGGTGCCACAGTAACTGGCAGGGGACGCCATTTCATGTCGGTACCGCCCACCGCCGGGTGGGAGCGCAGTGTCTCACCTGTCATGCGGCACACGCGTCGAAGCTGGATGCGAGCGACTGCGTCGCGTGCCACACCAAGGTGACCAGCCGTTTCGGGGCGCTTCGGCTCCGGCCTCCGCTTCCCTTCGACACCGCCCGCGCGCTGCGTCCCCTTGAGCGCGACGAGCGCCGGCTGGAAGCGCCGGTACGGGCAAAGCAGGATGTTCCATCGCCGGGCTCGTGGCTGGAGATGCAGGTGGAAGGAGAAGAAGATGTCCCGCCACGGGATCTCGCCCCGGCTTGGCCGGCTGATCCTCCCCGAGCCCCGCCTGATTCATTTCCCCACGTGCGACACCGGCGCCTGGCCTGCATCACCTGTCACGCCTCGGGTACCCAGCATGGTCGCCTCACCTTCGAGCCGCCGCGGGGCTGTCAGATCTGTCATCATCAGCGGCCGCAGCAATCCGACTGTTCCACCTGCCATACTGCCGAGTCACGCCGCCGGCCCGTGCCCACGACGATCGCCATCGCGATCCGGGACAGTGCAGCGCGCAGTCGCCCGGTGAACTTTGCGCATTCGGTGCATGCCGAGCTCCGCTGCGTCCAGTGCCACACCGAGCCCGTCACGCTCCTCCCGGCCCCGACCGCCCGCGGCTGCCGCGACTGCCATGCCGATCACCACGCCCCCGGCCGGACCTGCGCCACCTGCCACACCGGTGCGGAGCTGCGGACGGCGCACGGCAAGAATATTTCCGCTTCGCACCGGGCCTGCGACGCCTGCCACACTGCCTCGACCGTCGCTCTGCTCACCCCCGACCGGTCGTTCTGCCTGACCTGCCACCAACCCCAGCGGGATCATTACACCCAGGGGCAATGCACCACCTGCCACTTCCTGAAGCCGCCGGAGGAATTTCGCGCTCACTTGCTCGGCAGACCACGGATGTGAGCATCGCCAGACGTGGTCTGTTGGGGGGCATGATCGCGCTCTTCCTCGCGGCGACCCTTGTTCCCGCGCAGGGATACCGGGTCCGACTGGACACTCGCATCCAGGGAGTGTCATGGCGGGGGCTCGACACCGGCACCATTCCCCGCGCGGAGGCCATCGAACAGCCGGGCGGTGGTTTCCTGACTCCTGACGGTCACGCCGCCCTTTGCGGGGAAACCGTATGCACCTTTTTCGCGGTTGGACCGGTGCTGCGCGGAGTTCCCTGGGTGACCCAGGCCGATATCTCGGTGTGGGGAACCGGCGTGCATGGACTGAGTCTCCGGGCGAACGCCAGATGGGCAACCGACCTTGGCAACAAAGCCACCTGGCCGGGCACTGAACCCGAGCTCCAGCTGGTGGAGGGATACCTGGAGTATGCCCGGTCCGGGTTGACCGCCCGGGCCGGCAGGCAGTTCCTCACCGGCCGCCTCGGTGCGTACGGCCTTGATGGGGCACGAGCGGCGGTGCGCGATGCCAAGCGTGGGGTCGAGCTCACGGGCTACCTCGGGTGGGGACTGGCCCGCGGCTCCGTCCTTCCGGTCACCGACCCCGCCCTCAATCCGCTCAATGACTTTCAGCCACGCGACCGGCAGATCGTCGCCGGCCTCGAGGCCGCGATCACCAGTGGCCGGCTGGATGCGCGGGTGGAGTATCGGCGCGAAGTGGATCCCTCGGTTGACTATTTCGTCTCAGAACGCGCGTCCGCCTCGATGGCGCTCCGCCCCTTCCGGCGCCTGACCATGGCCGCCGGGGGCGAGTACGACCTGGCGTTCGGTGCGGTTGGGAGCGCCGATGCCACCGTCGCCTGGATGGGGCGCGGGTATACCCTGAGCGGCGGCGTGCGCCGCTACCGGCCGTTCTTTGATCTCTGGACGATCTGGGGTGCCTTCAGTCCGGTTCCATACCACGCGATGCACACAGCGGCCTCGGTGACTCCCCTGGCCAGCCTCACCATGCGAGCTCGAGGCGAGTGGTACAAGTTCGAGGATGCCGAGGTGTTCACCCCTGGGGTGTCGGTCGAGGATCGCGGCTGGCGGTTCGAGTCCGGGGTGACCTGGACCCCGACCGCGCAATGGGTATTGGATGGCAGCTACCAAGCCGAATTCGGCCCCGGCGCCTCGTCGCGAGGGTTCACCGGGCGGCTGACTTGGTTGCCCAATGCCCAGTTCACCATGACCGCCCACGGCGCTCGACTCCAGCGTCCGCTGGAACTCCGCTTCAATGATGCGGAGCTTACCTCGCTGGGACTGGAAGCGGAGTATCGGCCCCATGCCCGTTGGCGAGTGGGGGTGGAGGCCATCCGGTACGAAGAAACCCGGGATCGGCCTGACGCCACAGCCATCGACTGGGGACAGTTTCGGCTGGCGGGCCGAATCAGCCTCCTGTTCGGGACCAATGCCGACCGGGTGCGCCTGCCGCCCGCGGTCCGCACCGCGGGGAACCGCTGATGCGATACCGGCGAATTCGCCTGATGGGGCTGACGTTCCCTTTGATACTGGCCGGCTTCGGCGCCTGGGCGAGCAACCCACGACCGATGGCGCCGGTCTTCGACCACGCCAAGCACACGCCGCTCTTTCCGGGCTCGTGCACCACTTGCCACGTCGGCGCCGCGGAGCCTGGGGCTCCCTTTTGGCCCAGCGCGGCGAGCTGCGCGTCCTGCCACGACGGCGTGGTAAAGCCCCGGATCGAGTGGAGTCCTCCCGGAGCGGCAGCCCCCTCCAACCTCCGCTTCACTCACGATAGACACCGGGTCGCGACGGCGGATTCGGTGCGGTGCGCGCAGTGCCATTCCCCCGCCGACAGCACGCGGTCGGTCGTACGACGGCTGGTGAGGCAGTGCATCGGGTGTCACCAGCCGGGGGGCGACCACCTTTCCGTGGCGAACGAGCAGTGCGCCACCTGTCACCTTCCCCTCACCGAGGCAAGGGGACTGTCGAGAGGCGATGTCGCTGGTTTCCCGGTGCCTGCGTCGCACCGGACACCGGGCTTCGGCCTGGAGGGCCACGCCAAGCTCGCGCCGGTACGGGGGCCCGATGGGCGGACAACGGTGGCGGCAAGCTGTGCCACCTGCCACGCTCAGAACTTCTGCATCAACTGCCACGTCAATGCTCCGGAGATCCTGCCGATCCGGGCACTTGGCCAGGACGAGCGGTCCCTGGTGCATGGCTTTACGTTTGCGGCGCCCCGATCCCATTCGGCAGCGAACTTCCTGGCGGTGCATGGGCGGGAAGCCCAGCGCGACGCAGCGACCTGCGCCACCTGTCACACCCAGCCGAGTTGTGCCACCTGCCACGTCGGATCCACGCTTCCGAAACCGGTCACGGCGATGCACCAGCCGGGCCCCGGGCGCGCCCCGGGCGCGCAGCTCGAGCGGCACAAGCCCCTCTCTCACGTTGCCTCGTTTCGCGAGGGGCACGGGCGCGAGGCAAGCGCCGCACCCCGGGCTTGCGCCACCTGCCACATGCAGGCGGACTGCTTCTCCTGTCATCGCCCGGACCTGGCGCAACCTGCGGGCGGGGGGAATTACCATCCGGCCGGCTTCCTGGTACGACATCCTTCGGCGGCCTACGCGCGCCAGACCACTTGCAGCGACTGCCACAACGCCCAACAGTTCTGCGTCAGCTGCCACGCGCAGTCCGGATTGAGCGCTCGGCGCTCCTTGGGTGCCTCCAGCTTTCACGATGGCCGGGCGGCGTTCATCCTCGGACACGGCCAGGCAGCCCGGCAGTCGCTCGAGTCCTGTGTTTCCTGTCATGTGGAACGGGACTGCACGGCTTGTCACTCGTCGGTGGGCCGCGGATTCCGGTTCAACCCGCACGGTCCCGGTTTCGATGCGAATCGGCTGCGGCGGCGCAATCCCGAGATGTGTATCGCGTGCCACGGCCTGGCCATTCCGGGAGCTCCATAAAGAAGACTTCATTCGTCGTTCCGCTCCAGTTTACCGGCCATCCGCCAGACTCAGGCAGATCCCCGTGACACAGTCGACCCCTTGCTGTGGAGGTCCCGCAATTGCCACCACGAGCCCGCCGCTGTGTGGATCGGAGCTGCAGCCACCGCCATCATGACAGAACTTGACCGAAGGGCCTTTCTCAAAGCCGCAGCCGTGGCGTCAGCCGCCACGGTGGCGACGGCGGTTACGCCCGGGGTGGCGCAGCAGCCCGCCGGCGCCGAGGCGCGGGGTCGCCAGTCCGGGCCCCCGTGGCACAAAGCTCCTTGTCATCTCTGCGGGGTCGGCTGCGGGTTGCTCGTAGCGGTGCAGGACGGGCGGGCCGTCGCGGTACGAGGTGATCCGGACTCCCCCGCAGGGCAGGGCTTCGCATGCGTGAAGGGGTACCATGCCGTCCAGACCCTCTATGGGCGCGATCGCCTAACCCGCGCGATGATCCGGCGCCAGGGCACTCTGGTTGCCGTTCCACTGGCTGAGGCACTGGACCTGGTGAGCAGCCGGGTGCGGGACACGCTGGCGCAGCATGGTCCGGGGGCCGTCGGAGTGTACGGATCGGCTCGGTGGACTCTCCCGGACGCCTATGTAGCCGCGAAGCTGTTCAAGGGTGCGCTCGGCACCAACCACGTGGAGACCAGCGCCCGGCTGCATGCCGGAAGCGCCCGGGCCGGTCTCGAGAGCAGTTTCGGCCTGGACGGGGCGATCGGCTGCTATGAGGACATCGACCACGCCGATGTGTTCGTGCTGTGGAATGTGAACCTGGCCGAGACCGACCCGGTCCTCTTTTCCCGGATGCTGGCGCGCAAGCGACGCAACCCGGCCGTCCGGATCGTGGATCTCTCGACCCGCACCACCCGGACCAGCTATCCGGCCGACGAGTCCCTGCTGCACCTGCCTCAATCAGAGCTCGCGATCGCCAACGCCATCTGTCAGGAGATCGTGACCCGACGCTGGGTCAAGCGGGACTTCGTCGACCAGCATGTGGCGTTCAAACGCGGAAGAATCGGGATTGGCTCGGCGGTGCCCGACGGCCCCCTCGTGGATGACGTGGCCGAGGGAGTGACCTGGGACGACTACGTGTCGTTCCTGGCCGACTACACGCCCGAGCGGGTGCAGCGGCTGTCCGGGGTGTCCGCGGCGCGCCTGCGGTGGCTTGCCTCGCTCTACGGCGACCGCTCACGAAAAGTGATGTCTCTCTGGGGAGCCAATGCCAACGGTGGCATTCGCGGCACCTGGATGAACAACCTGATCTACAATATTCACCTCCTGACCGGGAAGCTCGCCTCCCCCGGAAACAGCCCATTCTGCGTGACCGGGCTGTCCGGTCTCGGGAGTGCCGTGCACGACGCGGGGGCCTCGGCCGACACGCTGCCCCAGGGCACTGTGCGGAACGCGGAGGACCGCCGCCGCGCCGCCGCCATCTGGGGTTTGCCCGCGGATGCGATCTCACCCCGTCCGGGTCACCACGCGCTCGGCATGTTCCGCGCGCTCGAGCGGGGTGACCTTCGATTCCTCTGGATCCAGGCCAGCAATCCGATGGTCAGCCTGCCGAACCTGAACCGCTATCGTCGAGCGGCGGCAAAGCGCGACTGCTTCATCGTGGTGTCGGAGGCTTATCCGACGGCTACCACCGACGTGGCCGATGTTGTTCTTCCGGCGGCCATGTGGATCGAACGCGAAGGCATCATCACCAACCCCGAACGACGAATGCAGCACTGGGACCGGCTGGTCACACCACCCGGTGAGGCGGCCAGTGACGCCTGGCTGATGATCGAGATCGCGCGGCGATTGGGGAAAGGCACACTCTTCCCGTGGGACCGGGAGCGTCACGCGGGGCAGATCTGGGAGGAATACCGTCGCTTTCACCGGGGACCGGCCAGCGCCGTTCCCTCACTGGCGGCGCTGCGCAGCCTTCCGGGCATCCAGTGGCCGACCGAGAATGGACGCGAGATCCGACGGCGGTACAGCACCGGCCTGGATCCGGCGGCCGATGCAAAACGTGGGGCATTCGATTTTTACGGCCACCCCGATCATCGCGCCTGGATCTGGCTGCGACCCTACGAGCCGGCGGCGGAAGCGCCGGACCGGGAATATCCGTTCTGGTTGGGCACCGCTGCGGTGCTCGAGCACACCGGGACCGGCACCCTGACGCAGCGGGTGCCGACCCTGCATCGCTCCATCCCGCAGGCTTATGTCGAAATCCATCGCGAAGACGCTCGCGCCCTCGGGGTACGCAGCGGGGAGCGAGTCCGCCTGGTGAGCCGGCGGGGTGAGCTCGAGCTGCAGGCCCGGATCGACTACCGCGCCCAGCCTCCGCGAGGGGAGGTCGTCGTCCCCACCTTCGATGAAGGCCTGCCGGTGCAGCGGCTCACCCTTGATGCCGGCTGCCCGCTGTCAGGACAACCGGAGACCAGCAAGTGCGCGGTGCGGGTCGAGCGACTGGCGCCCCGAGGCGGACCGTGAGAAACGCGGGTCCGCGCGCCTCGACTCTCCTGTTCGGCGCTTTCCTGGTCGCCTGCGTGATGGTCGCCCTCGCGGCAGGGGTCGTGGCTTCGCGCCGGGCCGGGACGGCCCCACCCGCGTCGACCACTCGAGCGGTCGAGGTGCTGGCGGCGCCAGACCAGCCGATCGCATCGGAGGCAGAGGTCTTCCGGACTCATGCCGGCGTGCTGGCAATACCGCCGACCGGCAGGAGACAACGCGACGCCCATCCACGGACCCTCGCCCGATTTCGGTTCCTTCGCGCGTATCCGGGGGCTCCTCCTCGAATTCCCCATGGGTTTACCGCCGACGAATTCCGTACCGGGGCCTGCAACACCTGCCACAAACGAGGCGGGTACTCTCTGCGGTTCGACGCCTATGTCCCCGTCACTCCCCACCCGGACATGCCCGCCTGCCTGCAGTGCCACGTGGGCCGCGACGAAGTCACCGGCGTCGCGCTACCGAGCCTCGATCCCAGCACGATTTGTCGGCAGTGCCATGCGCCGGGCGCCGCCCGCTGGGCGGAGGCGCTGGTGGACTGGCGCCCGATGGCCTGGCCATCGCCGACCCGGCCCGCGCAGAACGGCGAGGTGCCGCCGATCATCCATGACCTGTTCTTCCGGGGAAACTGCCTGGCTTGTCATTCCGGTCCCTCCGCGGTAGCCGAGATCCGGACGACGCACCCCGATTGGGTCGACTGTCGGCAGTGCCACGTCGCACCGGATCCCACGGTGGGGGAGTTTGTCCGCCCGGTATCAACCATGCCGGCCTCAGGGAAGGGAAGCTGATGCCACACCCGGGCGGTCGGACGTTGATTCCAGCCCTGATGGCGGCGGGGCTGCTGACTGGGTGTGTCGCGAATCCCCGGTCCACGGGTGAGACCCACGATCGGTGGGCGCCCGACTCGGGCGCGACCGCGATCGCGAGCGCCGGCCGCAACGACAGCCTGGAGCCCGGCGCCCTCGGCACCGTCCGCGCAGTTCGGGTCGAGGGGTGGATGGGGCCGGGAGGCCGGCCCTTCGAAGTGGCGGTGCGCACCCGGGACCTGGAGTCGGGCCACGCGCGCCGGTTCGGCACGATCACGCTTCGCACCACCTTGCGCAGTCCCTCGCCGGACCTGGTGCAGTATCCCTGCGCGTCCTGTCATCTCGGCCGCACCGTCGCCATGAAGGACACCCGGATTGGCGATGCCCATCAGAACATCCAGCCACGGCATCCGGCCCTGCTGGGATCCGTTTGCTCAACCTGCCATTCGCCGGACGCGGTCGAGATGCTGGCACTCCGGACCGGCGAGCGCGTCGGTCTGGACTATGGTTACCGCCTCTGCGCCCAGTGCCATTTTGCCCAAGCGGATGATTGGGCCGCCGGAGCGCACGGCAAACGGCTCGATGGCTGGCAAGGGCGACGCGTGGTCATGGGGTGTTCCGACTGTCACGATCCGCATCGACCGGCGCCGCTGCCGCGCATCCCGTTTCGAGCACCGACCATCCTGCGGAGCGGGGGCCACTGATGGAAGCACCCGATCACACCCGCGCGGGGCCACGCCCCCAGGACGGTTCCCTGCTGCAGAAGCCGGTGGACCGGCGGCGCGCATTGACCGTTCTGGCCGGCGCGGCGGTGGCCGGGGTCCAGGCGCTGAGCGCTTGCCGCCCGCTTACGACGCTCAGCGAGGAGGAGCGCGAGGTGAAGCTCCTCGCCTGGCGGGAGTACATCAAGGGCAACTACCGCTTCATGACCGAAGCGGAACGGGCGGAGACGATCGCCCGCCTGGAACGGCAGGCCCTGCTGCAGCGCGGAACCGCGGTGACCATCCAGTCCACCGGAGCGCAGCCCGGTGTGGTCTTCGGCTACGCGTTCAACATTTCGAAGTGCAAGGGGTTCCGGAGCTGCGTCGAGGCGTGCATCAACGAGAACAACCTCGATCGCAACGCGGACACCCAGTACATCCGCATCTTCGAGATGGAGGAAGGGGTCATCGACCTGGACGACGGCGACGCCACCTTCCAGCACGAGGTCCCGGCGGAAGGGCACTTCTACATGGGCACCCAGTGTTTTCAGTGCGCCGATCCACCCTGCGTCAAGGTCTGCCCCGTCGGCGCCACCTGGCAGGAGCCCGATGGCATCACCGTGATCGACTACGACTGGTGCATCGGCTGCCGCTACTGCATGGCGGCCTGCCCCTACTGGGCCCGGCGCTTCAACTGGAGCGCCCCGAATGTGCCGGTGCCCGAAGTGAACACGAACCAGCACTACCTGGGCAACCGCGCCCGGAAGACCGGCGTGGTGGAGAAGTGCACCTTCTGCATCCACCGGACCCGGCAAGGTCGGCTGCCGGCCTGCGCGGAGGCGTGTCCCACCGGCGCCCGGGTCTTCGGCAACCTGCTGGATCCCGATTCCGAAATCCGCTGGGTGCTCGAGCACAAGCGCGTCTTCCGGTTGAAAGAGGACCTGAAGACCGAGCCACGCTTCTGGTACTACACCGACTGAGGCGACCGTGCACCTGAAGCCATTTCTGGCGAGCGCGCTGCGATCGGCCACCAGCGGGGGGCGGCGCTACCACGTCTGGATGGGCGTCCTGACGCTGCTCATCCTGGTCGGTGCGTGGGCTTACAGCATCCAGTTGCGCTATGGCCTTGGCGTGACCGGCTTGAGTGACCATGTCAGCTGGGGCCTCTACATCTCCAACTTCACCTTCCTGGTCGGGCTCGCCGCGGCGGCCATGATGCTGGTGCTGCCCGCGTACGTCTTCGAGGACGTGGACTTCGGGAAGGCGGTGCTGATGGCGGAGGGCGTGGCGGTGGCGGCCCTGATCATGTGTCTCCTGTTCGTGATCGTGGATATCGGCAACCCGCTGGCCGCCTGGCACCTGACCCCGGGGATCGGCTACCTGAACTGGCCGCGCTCGCTGCTGGCGTGGGACGTGCTGGTCCTGAACGGTTATCTGGCACTCAACCTGGCCATCCCGTTCTACATCCTGTACAGCCACTTCCGCGGGCTCAAGCCGGAAAAGAAGAAATACCTCCCCTGGATGTATATCGCCGTCATGTGGGCCGTGAGCATTCACCTGGTGACCGCATTCCTGCTGGCCGGCCTGCCGGCCCGCCCGTACTGGAACACGGCGCTGCTGGGGCCGCGCTTCCTGGCGTCGGCGTTCACGGCGGGGCCCGCCTTCGTCATCGTGCTCCTCTGGGTCATCCAGCGGGAGACCCGCTTTCCCATTGCCGAGGGGGCACTCCGGAAGCTGGCGGTGATCACTACGGTCGCCGCCCAGATCAATCTGGTGATGCTGCTCTCCGAATTGTTCTACAAGTTCTACTCTCCGACCCATCACGGCATCAACGCGCGGTACCTGTTCTTCGGACTCGAGGGCCACCATGCCCTGGTCCCGTGGATCTGGACCGCCATCGCCTTCAACGTCCTGGCCACGGCCGGCCTGATGATTCACCCGTTACGGCGCGACCCCCGCTGGCTGATCCCCGCCTGCGTCGTGCTCTTCGTGAGCATCTGGATCGAGAAGGGCATCGGGCTGGTCATCCCGGGCTTCGTTCCCTCCCCGCTCGGCGAGATCGTCGAATACGTGCCCACGCTGGTGGAGCTGGGCGTGACGGCGGGGATTTGGGCCACCGGCCTCTTCGTTCTGACGGTGCTGGTCAAGGTGGCGATCCCGATTGAGCTGGGAGAGGTGCGCTCACCCGATCTGGAGGAGCCGCGTCCGGCGCGGGTGATCCGCCCCCGCACCAAGCGGCCACGGTACGACGAGGACCGTCCGGTCAGGACTCGCTGATCCGGGACGTGACACTGCGTACGCCGATTTTTCTCTCACGAGGTGATGGACATGACCAAACACACACCCAACGCAACGCGGTATCCGCTCGCGGCCTTCGTGGCCGGGCTGGTGGGAGCCGCCGGAGTCGCCGGCGCCCTGTTTCTCCTGGGAGTCGCGCCGCCGCTGGCTGGCGTGGCGGGGGTCGTGGTGGGAGCGCTCATCGCCGCCTCGATCAAGTACACCGACCAGTGGGACAAGGCGGTCCTCCTGCGACTGGGCCGTTACGGCGGGCTTCGCGGGCCGGGATACTTCACCATCATCCCCATCGTCGACCGGATCGTCTACCTGATCGACCAGCGCATCCGGACCACGGCCTTCGGGGCGGAATCCTGCCTGACCCGGGACACCGTGCCCGTGAATGTGGACGCGATCGCCTTCTGGATCGTCAAGGACGCCGAGCGCGCCGCACTCGAGGTCCAGGACTACGATGAGGCCGTCATCCTCTCGGCCCAGACGGCGCTGCGCGACGCGATCGGTAAGCACGACCTGGCGGAACTGATCCAGTCCCGGGTCGAGCTCGGACACGGCCTCAAGCTGGCCCTCGCTGAGAAGATGATGAACTGGGGAATCCAGGTGCAGTCGGTCGAGATCCGCGACGTCATCATTCCCGCCGCCCTGGAGGACGCCATGTCCCGCCAGGCCCAGGCGGAACGCGAGCGTCAGGCGCGGATCATTCTCGGCACCGCGGAGACCGAGATCGCCCACAAGTTTGTCGAGGCGGCCGACGCCTATGAGAACCACCCCGCGGCGCTCAACCTGCGGGCGATGAACATGCTCTACGAGAGCATCGTCAAGCGCGGCTCCCTCATGGTGGTGCCGTCCGGCCTGGCCGATTCGCTCAACCATCCCACGTTGATGGGGTTGCTGGGGGCTTCGGGGCTCGTGCCGCGAGACGGCCGGGATGAGCCGGCCAGCGAGCGCGCGCCGGTCACCGCATCCGGGCCGGCCCGGGGCGAGACGACCAAACCGTGACGCGCGCTTCCCCTTCGCCCCCGGGGTGGGGGAGGCGCGGGCGCGCCCTGTTATATTTCGGCCGGGGGAGGATGCCATGACCGCAGGCACCAAATTCATCGTCGGCGCGCTGGTCATCATCGCGGGTGTCGGTGCGCTCATCACGACCGGCGTCCAGGAGACCGGCGTGTATTTCCTGACGCCCACCGAGCTGCTGGCCCGCACCCAGGCCGACTCGACGTTCCATGACGTGGGGATCAAGGTCGGCGCCAAAGTCGTCCCGGGATCGGTGCGACGCGAGCAAAGCGCACGCAGCATCGATTTCCGCGTCTCCGACGGCACCAGTGAATTCCCGGTGACCTATACCGGGCTGATTCCCGATACCTTCACGGACGCCAGCAACATCGAGGTCATCGTCGAGGGAAAGTACGGGCGCGACGGGGTGTTCCACGCGACCGAAGTCCTCGCCAAGTGCGGCTCCCGGTACGAATCGGAGATTCGGCGGTCCGGGAAGGGATGATCCCGTGACGCTGCTGGGACAATTCTGCCTCTGGCTTGCGCTCTTCACCGCGCTCTGGGGGGCATGGGCCGCCTTTTTCGGCCGGCCGGAGTCGCGTCCCGACATGGCCCGCACGGCGACCCGGTCGACCTACGGGCTGGCCGCCGCGCTCGCGGTGGCGGCGCTCTGCCTCTGGAAGGGCCTCTTTGCCCACGACTTCAACATCGAGTACGTGGCGCAGTACACTTCGAGAAATCTTCCCACCTCCTACATCTTCGCGGCGTTCTGGGCCGGCCAGAAGGGGAGTCTCCTCTTCTGGGCGACGATCCTCTCGCTCTTCGGCGCGGCGGCGCAGACGATCACCAGCCGGCGCCACGCCGCGCTGCTCCCGCACGTCGCCGCCATCACCAATCTGGTGGTCGCGTTCTTCGTGATCACCATGCTCTTCGCCGCGAATCCGTTCGAACGGCTCCCGTTCACCCCGGAAGACGGGCGCGGGCTCAATCCGCAGCTGCAGAATCCCGGCATGACCATCCATCCGCCGATGCTGTATCTGGGTTACATCAGCATCACGATTCCGTTCGCCTTTGCCGTGGCGGCGCTCCTCTCGAAGCGGCTCGACACCGGCTGGATCCACGCGATGCGGAAGTGGACCATCCTGTCGTGGCTCTTTCTCTCCGCCGGCATCACGCTCGGCATGTGGTGGGCCTACGTCGAGCTCGGGTGGGGCGGCTACTGGGCCTGGGACCCGGTGGAAAACGCGAGCCTCCTCCCCTGGCTCACGATGACCGCCTTCCTCCATTCGGTGATGATCCAGGAAAAGCGGGGGATGCTCAAGCGCTGGAACGTGGGGCTCATCGTCACCTCGTTCATCCTGAGCATCTTCGGCACATTCATCACCCGGAGCGGGATCATCGCGAGTGTGCACAGCTTCGCGCAGGGCAGTGTCGGGGCGTTCTTCCTGATCTTCCTGGTTCTCAGCTCGGTGCTGTCGTTCGCGCTGCTCTACGTCCGCTGGCCGTTACTGGAGCCGGAGGCCCGGCTCGAATCGATGGCGAGCCGGGAGGCCGCATTTCTCTTCAACAACCTGGCGCTCGTCGGCATCGCCTTCTCGGTGCTCTGGGGGACGCTGTTTCCGATCATTTCAGAGGCGGTGCGGGGCACCAAGATCACGGTCGGCCCCCCCTTCTTCAACCGGGTCAACATTCCCCTTGGCCTGTTTCTGGTCGCGCTCACCGGGATCGGGCCGCTCATCGCCTGGCGGAAGGCCAGTGCCCGGAACCTGCGCCGCCAGTTCATCGCGCCGGTCGCGACGGGCGTCGTGACCGGCCTCGTGCTTCTGGGGCTTGGCATCCGCGACGGCTGGGCGCTCACCGCCTGGGCACTCTCCGGATTCGTGGCCGGCACAGTGACGCAGGAATTCGGGCGCGGCATCCGCGCCCGCCGGCGGATGCATGGAGAGTCGGTGCCGGTGGCTCTGGCGCACCTGGTATCGCGCAATCGGCGCCGCTACGGCGGCTACATCGTCCACGTGGGCATCATCACCTATATCGCCGCCTTTGCCGGACTCGCGTTCAAGGTGACGAAAGAGGTGACGCTCTCCCCCGGCCAGTCGGCGGAAGTGCGGAGTCCCTACGGCCACACGTACCGGCTGACGCACCTTGGCGTCTCGCAGTACTCCCAGCTCAATCGCTTCGTGTCCGCGGCGTCGCTCGAAGTCCGCAAGGACGGCGTGAGCGTCGGACGCATCACCTCGGAAAAGCGCCAGCACCTGGACAGTTTCGGGCGGAATACATTCGAGCCGTCGACCGAAGTCGCAATCAGAAGCGATCTTCGCGAGGATCTCTACGTGGTGTATGCGGGCTCGGTCAACGGCACCGACCAGGCCACCTACGCGCTCACGATCAATCCCCTGGTGATGTGGGTCTGGCTCGGCGCGGGGATCCTGATCGTCGGCGGACTCATCACCATGTGGCCGGGTGGTACCGTCATCTCGTCCCGCCGGAAGAGCGAAACCGAAGCGGGTTATGAGGCTCCCCTCGTGGGCGTGGGCGCGGCCGAATGAATCGTCGCGAGCTGCTCCGGCGCTCGCTGCTCTCCCTGATCGGAGTGACGGCGGCAGAGACCACGGCAAAGGCCCAGACGTCCGGATCACGGCCCGACAGCGCCGCGGGTGATCCGCTCTACCGTCCCGACCTGGTGCAGCAGCGCGCGGTGGCGACGGCGGGAGACAACGACCCCGTGGTCAAGGCGCTGGAGCGGAAACTCAAGTGCACGTGCGGGTGCAACCTCGACATCTACGTCTGCAGGACCACGGATTTTACCTGCCAGTACTCGCCGGCCCTCCATCAGGAAGTGCTGGACCTCCGGGGCGCTGGCAAAAATCCCGAAGCGATCCTTGCGGCCTTCGTGACCAAGTACGGTGAGCAAATCCTGATGGCGCCCCCGCCCGAAGGATTCAACCTGGCCGGATACCTGGTGCCCGGGGTGGCCGTGGCCGCGACCGGCGTGCTGATCGGCCTGGTGCTCCTGCGCCGGGCACGACTGGCGGCACCGGGACCGGAGGGCCACGACATTCCCGCCGGCCCGGCGCCGTCCGAGGCCGATCGCGAAAAGCTCCGGCGCGCCCTGGCCGACGTTCAGGATTGATGGCGCTCGAAATCGCAGGTGCGCTCGCCATCGCGGCGCTGGTGCTCTGGCTCGTCTTCGAGCCGTTGATCTTTTCGCCCCGTCCCGGCTTCGCGATTCCCGAACCCGAGGCAGCGGAAGAGACCCGGCGCGGAATGGCGCTCATTGCCCTCAAGGAAATCGAATTCGACCGCGAGACCGGCAAGCTCTCCGACCAGGACTACGAGCTGCTCAAGGATCGCTACAGCGCCGAGGCGCTTGACGCACTGGCCGCGGAAGAAGACGCGCCGGCCTCCGCGGGAGCGACCGGCGATCCCGAGGAGCGGATTGCCGCCCAGCTCCGTCAGCTTCGCGCAGCGGAGCCGTCCGGTCCGCCGGCGCCGGCAACCTGCCCCGGGTGCGGGCCCCGACCCGAATCGGACGCCCTGTTTTGCTCCTCGTGCGGGCGTCCCCTTGCCGCAGCCGTCTACTGCTCCGGGTGCGGGACTCCACTGGATCCGGCAAGCCAGTTTTGCGCCGCGTGTGGGAGCAGAGTGGCGGCGTGACAGGATGCTGGATGCCGGGAAGGGCCTGACGACGAGCCTCCAGCAACCAGCATCCCGCATCCGGCTATGGGCTCCAACTCAACCCCGCCAGAAGACTCTTCCGCCATGTCCCGCTTTGCCGGAAACCCTGCGGCAGATCCTGCTGTCGAAAGGGTGACGCCGGGGTAAAGCCGAGTATTCCCTCGGCCCGCGCCGCCAGCCTCCTGCTGAGCACTACCTCCATCGCGAGTCCGGCTTGGCCTCCCACGACGGTCCGCGCCGGGGCGTCGGGCGAGGTCCATTGTTCGACCAGCGCGGCGCCGCTGGCCCGGAGCACCGGTCCGCCCCGAAGGCGCCCGAGGCGGACCGATACGCCCCCCGAGAACGCCCGAACCCGGAATGCGTTTTCGATCACGATCAGCAGACCCTGGTTGCCGATTTCATCCGGCGGTTCGGCACCCCGAATGGCGAGGCCCGCCGCGCCGACTCGGGCCGTTCCTTCGAATCGGAGGGCATTTCCGCCGTAGCCGATCCCGACGCCGAACATGGTGGGACG
>Ga0210377_10001859_pt1 | contig 18862 bp, 43 predicted proteins | sample PLM4_65_b1redo_FD_155480 | JGI IMG/M metagenome (GOLD analysis project Ga0210377, IMG submission 155480) | Groundwater sediment microbial communities from an aquifer in East River, Colorado, USA - PLM4_65_b1 redo | ecosystem: Environmental > Terrestrial > Soil > Riparian zone | place: USA: East...
GGGTGGTCCCCCAAGCCCTGACCGCCCTGCTGGAAAACCTAGCTGAAGCGTTCCTAAGCTTGCATGTAATCTTTTAATCATTGCATGTATACTTACAACTTCGCTTCGCCACAAACGGCGTCGTTTGGGACACTCTCCGTAAGTTGTTGATTCTGTGTCCTTGAAATAGGTGGTTGACAAACGGCGTCGTTTGGGATAATCTCTGCCTGCAAATGGGATGTGATGTTGAATCGCAGGATGTTCCGACGGCTGGTGGGTTGTTGCGAAAGTATCAGGCTGGCGAGATTATGTTGACGAAGCCGGAGCGGGTGAGGCTGGCTCGGGAGATGCGGGCGCAGCGTGGGTCGCGTGGCGGTGGGCGCAAGCGGACGGTGGAGCACGTGGCGGGGCGCTACTGCCGGTGTGCTGAGTGCCGGCACGAGCGGGGGGAGCGGTGAGCGAAAACGCTGTCTCCCCAACCGGATTGCGGCCGGCAGCGGCTGAGTTGGAGCAGTTCTATGAATCCCTCGCACGGACGCCGCGGGACTGGATGCTGAAGGATGGCTATATTCAGCGGACCCCCTTACGTCAGGAGCACCGTCACTTTAAGGTCCGCTGTCCGCTCCAGGAGGTTGATACGATGCTCCGGCCCTGGTATGACGGACCTGGCCAAGGAGAAAGCGTTTGGATGGCGGCTGACAATATGCCCGGCCACGACCCCGAGATTCGACGGCGCCTCCTGCTGGCTTGCGGGTTCCATGTATGACTATCGACGCCGAGCTGAGCCATCCGGAGACAGTCATCGTGCGGCTCGTCGTCAACCTGACGCTCGTGGAACTCGACGCGGTCCTGGCTGACATGCTTCGCCCCGGGAGTTCCCGATCGACAGAACGCTTGAGCGTCCTTTGCGCCACAGTCTTACACCACTTCGAGCCAGCCCGCGGGGAGTCTCCTCCATGAATCTCAATCCACCTGTTCCGGTCCACCGGCGCTACTATTTTCCGTGGTGGTTCCCTTTCACCCACCGCTTCCACGGTCGCTGGCGTTCTACTTGGCACCGCCTGATGTACCGCCTCGGCTGGGTGCCGGTCGAGTCCTTCAACCAAGCCCTCGAAGCGCTCCAACGGAAAGACCGAATGGTCAACCGGGCCCACGACGATTACGACTGGCTCGTCCGTGAACTGCCTCGCGACCACCCGGTCTTTCGGGAAAGCCTCGTGCGTCCGCACTGGCCCTACGGGAGCACCACCTGATGTTGCCCCAACTCTTGCGGGCCATCCACGCCTACCCGATCGAAGCCTTTGGGCTGGCGGTGTTCATCCTGGCCGTCATCGCCTATGCTGCCGATCTCCGGAGACGTCCGTGAACCCTGAGCAAAACTGCCGAGTCCACGCCATGGCGCTCAAGATGGAAGAACTCACCCGGGGCCAGGACATCGACGAAGCCTGCGCGGCCCTGCTGATCTGTGCCGCCAACAAAATGTTTGCAAACCGTCGCCAACTTCGACACCTGCTCTCCGGCGCCGTCAAAGCCTGGCGGTGCGTCGAGGAAAGCTACGTTGAACTCGCCACCGAATGCCTACAGAAAGCTGTTATACCATCGTGAGTGCCCGCCCCGGCCAGCTCCAGCCGAAACAGCCGAAAACCCACCGCTGCGCCGCCATCGGGTGCCCCAAGATCGTCCCTATCGCGCTCCTGATGTGCGGCCACCACTGGAAGAAAGTGCCACCCGACCTGCAAAGTCGCATCTGGCGCCTCTACCGCCCGGGCCAGGAGCGTCAGGGCGTCTCCGGGGCGAGCGATCTCTACCTCGCAGCCGTCAAGGAAGCCGTGGAAACGGTCGCCCGCAAAGAAGGCCGAAAACTCATTGGCGAAATTGCGGCCGGCTTGGGGATTTCACGCGACGACGCTCAGGACTTGTTCAGCACCGCTCTCGGCGACGAACCCATGGCCCAAGTGCCCGGGAAACCACAGGTGACTCCGTATGAAGATTGACTTTCAGGGCGAGACCTACTACATCCGGTTCAAACACTCGATCGAGAACCGCGCCACCCTCTGCTCCATCTGGCGCGGCAACGGGAAAATGCTTGAGCGCGATGTTTCTCTCGCGAGTCTCATTCCAGGCGGCCACGCCGAACCTCCAGTGTTCGATGGCGAACCGACCGTGAAGGCGCTGGCCGAGTGCAGCGCGAAGGACCAGTTCGACCGCAAGATCGGGCGCGCCATCTCGCTCGGACGCGCGGCCAAGACACTCTGGCACGATAAACCCATCGAGCGCATTGCGTTCCTCACCGCTATCCGGCTGGCCCAGGCTGCGCGCAAATAACATGCCCGAGCAGCGCACCATCACGCTTCGAAAGATCGACAGCTCGGCTGCCGTCGAAGTCCCGGCCGATCTGTACGGTCCACACCTGGCGCTCCACATCTCGATCGAAGGCGATGAGTGGACTGTCACCCACGTCCCGACCGGCGGCCGTATCGCTGGCTCGATGGACCGTGGCGTCCTCGAACAGCTTTGCCGGCGATTGCTCCCGCTGCGGTGGGACTTCACGGACGAACATGCCATGCCGGAAGCCACGCGGCGCATCACCCTCGCCACCCTTGCGGAAATGAAGCACCTGCTTTCTTTCAAAGATATTGATAATATCTAGGAGCGAAAATGCTGGACTTTTTACGGGAAATTCGGAAGGCTGTTCTGCAATTATTGCAGGACGTGAAGGACCTTGCCATGCTTTTGCTCACTTTCAATAAGCGGCTCGCGGAGATCCGTGCAGATCAACTCCGTCAGAATGAAGAACTTCGCGCCATCCGTGAGGAGCAGGCTCAACAACGCGCCGAGAACGAGCAATTTCAGCAGATCGCCGTCGCCAGTTTGGCCGACATCACAGAGATCCTGAAGCACGGACCCCCAGCGGCGGGGTTCCGGTTTCTGGTAGAAGTGGTAGGCACGACCCAATCCTTAACTTTTGAACAAGGAGCCACAATGGACGCCAAACGCGCCACCCAGTGCCGCCTTACGCCGACGCCAATTGACCGCGACGGCTTTCCCGCCACCTACGACCTCGAACGCGGCATCACCGTCGAGAGTTCGGATCCGAGCATCGTCTCGGTTGTTCCGGACCCCGACAACGCCGGCTCATTCCTGGTCGACACCCCCGGCGCCCCCGGGGCCGATGCAATCTTGGGCGCCACCGGCGATGCCGTGCCGGGTCCAGATGGAACCCTGTTCCACGGGACGCTCACTCTGCACCTGATCCCGACTGACGCCATCGGGTTCGCTATGAACCTGACGCCGCTGTAGCGACGCCGCGGACGCGGCCCGCGGGGAACGCATCGGGGCTCTCCTTTTCCAGCTCGCGGAAGAGTGGGCCAAGGGGCCGGGACTCCCCTCGCATCCGGTGCGTTCCCCGGGGGCCGCGATGGTCCCGTGCTGGCGGTACGGATGAGCTAACGAAAGGAAAGGCTGCGGCAGGAGAACTTGGGCGAAATGGACGGAACTCCACCGTGAAAGCGGCAGTAGTCCAAGTGTACTGTTTAACTCGCGCTGAGTAGAAAGCGATGACTCCGGCCCGCCAGCATGACAAAACGAAAGGATATGCAGCATGAAGATTCTGCTATTGGTGTTCGCTTCTATGGTGCTGGCTGTTGCTACCATCGCCCCGCCGGTCTTCCAGGACTACCCGGAAGATCCAGAACCGATCTGCTACCCGCCCGACATCTGCCGGACGGCATAGGATCGCACTGAAGTCCTAGGGGCGACGTAATGCGGCTCGGTTCGCAGAGGCGACGAGCCTCAAGGGTGTGCCTGGCCGAGGCGAGTCAGATCCTAAATTCCAGGCCCTTCCGTAAGGGCCTGCGTGGTCTCTGCGCGAATTGTGCCGTGACTGCATTTTTCAAAGATTCTGACGGAGAGCAAGGGGTTGGCTTTGCGCTATCAGCCGACTTTGATCCGCAGTGTTTACTATACCCTCATATTCAGGCCCAGTTTCAAAGAATTCTGGCTATCGGCCAGTCGGAATTGCGATACGAGCAGGTCGACTGGGGGATTGTGTTGTCAAATTGGGATCTACCTATCGGCAGAAAGGCAGTAGCGAATGACTGAGTTGAGCGAGCAGGAAGTAGCGGAGTTGGTCGAATGGCTGGACGCTAGAAAAGATCACGCGGATACCTGTCGCCTAACCCATGTCTATGCTCAAGGCACCAACCTGGCCACGCTGGGCCATCTTCGCCACCTCATCGCCGACTGGCGGAGCCTGCGGGATGCGATTAGGACTCACCGCGACGAGAAGGGCGACGACCGCTGCTGGCTTGACGATCAAAATCTCTACGCCACCATCGAGGGGGACTCTACCCAAGAACGATTCGGCGACCGTCTGCCCCCACGGAAAGAGTTTCTGGAAAACTGCGCTCGCTTCTGGGAATGCAGGCAATCTGCCACGTCAAAATACGTTGCAGCATCAGAACTCGCCACCCTCCGCCGCGACCTGGATCAGTGCGTCACGAGCCACCAGAGGGCGAACGCCGAGATTGCTGCCTGGGCGGTCATCTTCGATGAATTGCCGCCGGGCGCATACGAGATTGCCGCCGTTGTGAAGTATGTAGCTGATCTGCGCCACGACAATGAGCGGCTGCGGGAGGACCTGACTGCAACTGCTCATGCGCTCGACAGCGCTGCCGGAGATCGGCTTAATCTCCGCCGCACCGCCGAAGAGATGGCGAGGGCGCTGGGGGATCTCGTCTGCTCGGGCTGTGGTCATCGTATCGGCTGGACCAAGCCGCACGACGAAGAACAGGTAAGATTGGGAAGGACTGATTGGGCTACCTGTAATCATTGCCGAGATGCTCGTGCCGTTCTCGCCGGCGCCCAAGTGCGGGAGTGAATTTATGAGGCTAGGTGTCGTGCTCCGAAAATATCGGATCATGGAAGAACGGACGTTGCGCGAACTCGGCAAGGAAATCGGAATTAGCGCGGCGGCGGTGTTGCGAATCGAGCAAGGGCGCGGGTGTGATGCTGCGACGTTTATGAAGGTACTTATATGGCTGACAAAGTGAACCATCCCCGCCCCTGGCAGAGTGGAAATATGAGCGCCGAAACGTGGCTCTGCCGAAGGGGCATAGGATGAGCGATTACAAGCCAGTGCGGCCGCAAGCCCAGAAGACCCACGGGAGTGAGGCCACGGAGACGGACGGCACGACGGCCACTCCCAGCCCCTGGCCGGGACGGCGGAAGGAGTTCGGTGGTTTGCTTAGATTGCCGTGCTGCGTTCTGGATCTCGACGGCGAAGGCGGCTGGCAATGGCTGACATACTAATTGGTTTCATTATCGGATTCCCCGTTGGATTCCTGGTGCGCGCTTGGCTGTTTAAACCAGATGACTGGAGGCCGTGGTAATGGCTGACACACTGACACCCGGTGGGACCGGCAATCTACTGCTCGGAGACCGTGCATCAGTATTACGCTTGGACGCAGGTGCTGGGCGAGGACCCGCGCTACACCACGACCTATTGGAAGAAATTCTGCGACGCAACCCTGGCCGATGTGGTGTCGGGCAGCATGGCGCTGGTTTGCGGGTACTAGAAATTCGGAGGTTAGACGCTTGACCCAACTGCCGCTGTACCGCTGTCACAAACAGGTCCGCGCTGCCAAGATCCTCAGGATAGAGATGGCGGCCGACCGCGCAAGTGCAACCCTCACACTCGACACCGATCACGTAAGCCAGCCCATCAAAGTCGACGCCCAGTGGCTCCGCCGGCACGAGCCGCAGGTGGGCGGCTACTACGTCATCTACGAGCCGGACCTCTACACCGGCTTCTCGTCCGCTCAGGCGTTCGAGCAGTTCTACACCCGCATCCCGTGAAGATCCAAATCAAGCCTGGTGTCTCGTGCGGCCGGCCATGCATCGAGGGCACCGGCGTAGCCACCATCTTCGTCGCCCAGCGGTTCATGGCCGGCGAGTCGGTCTTCAATCTCGCGCTGGACTATAGACTCTCCAAGCCGCTGATCGAGGAGGCACTCCGGTACGAACTGCGCCGACGCAAAATGCGGATAGCTGAGATCCCAACGACTTCATGGGAACTCTCACAACTTGGCGTCAAAGTGCTCCACCGAACGTGAACACGTACACCAAACGCCGGAAGCGTCGGCAGGCCAAGGCGAAACTGCGTGGTGATCGCGGGCCGCGCCACCATCTGCGAGGGGGCCGGACAGGTAGCGTCCACTTCAAAAATCGTAAGGGACGTAGGTTGTGAAACCGCGCTGGCCCAGAGTGGTGCGACAAGGGCATAGCGAAGCATTCCAGTCGTTCCGACTCCCGCAAGGCCGCCTCCGCCCAGATCGCAAAAATTCCGTACCCGTTGGCGCAGTGGATCGCGCGGTGCTTTCGGTGACCTTCCTCAACCGCCTCACCCAACTGATGCACGACTGGACCGCCGCGGGCTGCTACGCCTGGAACCACGACTCGGGTCCGCGCGTCATCTACCGCCGCCTAGCGCTCGCGACACGGCGCGGCCAGTCCTTGCGAGACATCGTAAAAGGCTGGCCGAAAGACTGGTGCGCCGGCTCGCCCGAGTTTCTCGACTACCTCAGGGAGGCGCTCGGCGGTCCGCCGGTCGACGTCAGGATTTCGGTTTTGGCGCGAGCTTATGACGCCACCCACCGCCAGGCGGCGGGCCCTTCGTCTCCTGCGCGTCCCAGTAAAACGAGTGACACCCCGGACAGCACCGCGGGCGCAGTTCCAACTCGAAAAGCACGGCCTTTACGACGCCCCGCAGTTTCTCGCGGTCGCCCACCAGCGCAAGTGCGAAAGTAGCGGTCCCCAGGCGATCGAGTACGGCATCGCAGAAGGCGTCTGCTCGGTCCTGAATCAGGCAACTCCGCTGGACCCATTCGTGGGTGCACCGATTACACTTCAGGACGCGCTCGCCCCGGAGGCGCGCCAGCGCCATGATCGCTCCTACCGGCCGGCTCATAGCAACCCTCGGAACAGCGGCTGAGTCAGGCAGGCCGGCGAAAACCAAATCCTCTCCCGGTGGGCATTGTCCCGGCCCCTGCCGGCAGCGGTTGAGCCGTAGCCGCCGCTGCTTTTCCACGCGATGCACTCCCAGGTATCCGGCATGTCGTGCTCCCCCTCGTATCCGCACAGCGCAATCCGGAGCAGGGGGTTATCGCCGTTGGCGAGCGCCCACACTCGAGCCTCGTGCGCGACGTCGCGTGATTCTTCGTTGTAGACGTCGTCGCGGTCCTCGACCGAGTAGGGCGGATCGAGGAACACGCCGGTGGTGCCGATGCAGGTCGTGACCGCCGGCCCCACGATGCGCGACCAGTCCCCGCAGCACACCCTGACGCGGCGCAAGCGCGCGGCGAGGTCGCTGAACCAATCCAGCAGCCCGCAATTCGGCTCGACCATCTGCTTGGAGTTTACGCCGAACCCCCAGCCACGCTGGACCTGTGGCATCTTCTGATGCGTCTTGGCCTTCGCGAGCGAGTGAACGCCGCGGCCAGCGGCGCCGGAGTCGCCCGAGAGGTCCGGCAACTGCCGGTGGACGCCCCGCCCGCCCCCGTGATTCGAGAGGTAGGGCCGTTTCTGTAACGTATGCACTCCGCGGCCCGCGTTCGCCCCGTCGGCAAAAACGCGCTTCTGGTGCACGCCCTTGTGGGCCTCGGCGTCGAACCGGCCCCGTACCGGTAACTCCTCGCCGTGGATCCATCGAGCGGCGCGCCCGGCGTTGCTCCGCCCTTTCGAGACCCCCTGGCCCTTGAGGTCCGGCCGGCCGCGCCGGGGCGTCCCGTCCGCCCGATCCCTAGCCCGGGTGGGCGCGCACCACCCCGAGCCGATCCACTGCGAAATCCCCCACACCCACCACCCAGCAATCATGGCGTTGTAGTAGCGCGGATTCGTCTTCATGCGCTCCCGGAAGACCTTGCGCCGGGTGAGCCAGAGGTGCCGGGCGTGCAGATCGGCTTCGTTGACCGGACTATCCGCGTAGTACGCCACCTTCTCCGGATCCGCCTGCACCGCGCGCCAGAAGTTCGCGACGTGGCACTCGAGGTCGTTGACGGCTTCGACCCTCGGCTCGTCCGGCCGAGCCAGCAGAACGGCGCCGGAACCGAAGAACGGCTCGACGTAATTCGCCACCGGCCCAAACCGCTCCCAGACTAAGTGCGCCACGCGGGATTTCCCCCCGAAGTACGCTACGGGAACGGCGCTTTTAATGGCGCCGTTCCTCTGGGCCTCCCTTCCGTGATCATCTACTGTTGGCCTTACGCTCGTACATCTCGAGAACCTGCAGGCGCTCATAGTTGTTGAGCAGCCGAAAGATGCTGATGCACACCTGGCGGTCCTCGCCGCGCAGGCGCTCCATGCGGTCGCGGATATGCACCGTCATGGCGGCACCGCCTCCTTGGAAAGTCGCTGGCCGCTCGGCCGGCAGGGCGGCCTGCCGGCGGCGGATCTCACGCTGCAGCTTACTGTGCATCGGTTACGGTGTGACAGAGGGGACCATGACGATCGAGCCTGGCACAGGGCCATCGGGTGCCATCCCCAGCGCTTTCTGCTCGATCTTGCCGATAGCGTCGACGACCTTGCCCCGGAACTCACTCGCTGGATAACTGCCCGACTGTAGGTCCCGAAGAATCAGTTTCCAGTCCTCTACTTCCGCTGTGATCGTAAGCCTCACGACCACTTTCCCGGGACTCTCAACCTTCGCCTCGACTGTCACGCTTCACCCTCGACGGCCGGAGCCTGCTCGGCGGCTGGCGGCTGCGTCTGGAACTCCACTTTCGCCTCGAGTCCCTTCGCCAACTTGTCGAGCAGTTTATCCATGTCGGACTGGGTTGCGTCCTTGGGCACCAGCTCGGTCGTGAAGAAGTAGTCCTGCGAGCCGGGCGGGTTGCCGGCCAGCGTCACGTTGATGCTGATGCCGTCGTGATCCTTCTCGATATCCAACTTGACCTTCGTCCACCCGGGCAACACTTCACGCTTTTCCGGCGCCGCCTGCTTCTCGGGTGGGAAGGTCTTGTCGAAGGTCTCCCTCAACCGCTTCTCGCGCGCCTGAGCCCACTCGCGCTGGCTACGGTCGAAGTCGATCTCCTCCTGGAGTTCGTCCCACGCCATGTCTTCGATCCTCACCACGGCGTTAGTGTCCACCCGCACGATACTCTTCTTCTTCGGGGCGGGGTCGTGCAACCGGATCTCGCAGTCGATGTTCCGCATTTCGAACTCGGAAGCAAGATGGTTTGACAGGGTCTGCCGCTTCGCTTCGTAGCCTTCGATCTGGCCCTGTAGGTCCTTTTTCACTGCGGTCAGTTCAGTTTCCTTCTCGGCGATCCGCTGCCCGCAGCGCCCAATCTCACGCGCCATGTCGAGCAGCTCCTGTTTGGTGAAGTCGTACCGCAGGTAGATGCGGTCGCGTTTGATGCGGCCCGGCGGCTTCGGTGGCTCTCCCGTCGGGGGCGGTTGCTGCTCGGCCAGTTTCGGCCCACGGTCCTTGTGCTTGCTCATACGGCCCCCTTCAGCGCCACGGCGGCGTTGGCGGTCATTACGGCGTTACGAATTTCGCGGATAGCGGCGCTCTGGTCCGCGCATTGTGGCGTGTGTTCGAGGATCGCCGCGGCGAACGCCTTGGCGGCCTGGCGGATTTCGGTGTAATGCACCAACTGCTCAGCGGTCGGCGCGTGGTATGTGAAAATGTGGTCAAGGTCTTCCTTCTTTACGGCTCCTGGCATACGGCGTTTCTCCTTTACGAATGTAGCGTTTGCACTTCTACTTCTTCTCCTTGCGGCGTCCGACCGTGAGGTGCGAGGCCATGGCGCAGCACATCGGGCAGTAGACCTTTTTGAACCGCGTGATGAAGTCGAGCCGCATCGGCAACCAGAATGCCACCCACTCGTGGTGGCACTCTCCGCAGTGCACCCAAACCTTGGTACGCCGCTTACTGCCCGGTTTGCGCACGTTGCTCCTTCGCGTAGTCCTCCCGCGCCATCCGGCAGACGTACTTGTCGGCGTTGCAGAGCGCCACCATCGGGCGCGTCCCTTCATCGCCGTACTCTCCCAACATGACCCGGATCATCGCTTGCTGGATGACCTGGTGGGCGGTAAACTCAGCCACCGGCTTTGGCCTCGAGGACCGCGATCGCGGCGTCGCGCCGTTGCTCGGGAGTCGCATGGACGCACCGGAATATGTCGCCTAGGGTGTCACTGAAATTCTGGGGGTCTCGGATATTTACCGCCAGAAACAGCGTTTTGGCGTACTCATGGTGGAGCGCCCTGGCCTTCAGTTCGCCCTCGACGAAGTGCATCACCTGTAACGAGTGGCCAAAAGGCTCGGTAGGCGGCATGTTGAAACAGAGCAGTTCCGCGAGCCTTACGTCTTTCGGGTCATCCAGCATCGGGCACCTTGTCGGGCAGCGGGCAGAACGAAGGGAACGTGCCCTTCGGCGGTGGCCCCGACGGGAACTTCGTGCTCCGCATCGGGGTTCCCGTACACATCCAGTAGTCCAGCCAAGCGTTGTAAGACGAGTGCGGGCACTCCATGCAACCGGCGATCACCTTCATCTTCACCAGCAACTTCTCAGCCGGCATTCATCACCTTCAGGGCTTCGGCCGCGAGTTCGGCTGGGGAGTCTTCACAGCGGGAGTCCGCGATGGCCCGCAATACCTCGCCATAGAGTTCGGCCTTGACTTCTTGGTCGAAGAGGTCCTCTCGAAGATATGCCGCACGTTCCTGAACCTGCCGGATTGTCACGGTGCACCATCCTACACGAATACATGATTCCCCGCAAGTGCTTTTTGGTAGTGCGCTAAAAGTGGGTTGATCGCCCCTGGTGGCGGTCTCGGACGGATCGGAAGCCAAGGGATCACGCGGCCTCCAGTAGTTCCCGTACAGTCCAGACATGGCTTGATATCCCGGCTTCCATCGCAGGGGTCACGCGCAAGGTCCGGTGGATACGGCAGAAGTTGTAGAACGCGAACCACAGGGCCAGCGCCGCCCAGTGGTTCTCCCACTTCTTACTGAAGGCATTGGTAAGCCTAGTGAATCGCCGAATCTGCATCCTCATGGTCAGATTTTGCCGCTCCACATGGGACGTGCAGATCCGGGCCGGATCGGGGTTCCCGACGGCTGGGACGCTCTCCGTGGTCACGACCTCCGCCGGAGAGTAGCGGCGTTCGCCTTCCGGGGAAGCCCGGTACACCTTGATGAGCTGGGCGAAGTCCACGCGGTCTTCCAGCGTGTTGAGGATGGCTGAAACATAGGGCACGAAGCCGTCAGTGGTGATCTGGAACGGCTGGGGCGACGTAGCGGCTCGCAGCCCTTCTATGAAGGCATCAGTCGTAGCCTGGTTCCGCTTCCCTAGAGCGAAATTCAGCACCAGCTTGCTGTGACGCTCAATGGCGACGAAGCAGTAGGCATCACCGAAATTCGGATCATCGCCCTCTTCCCGCGCCTTTTCCTTCTTGCCGATGAAGCTCCAAATTTCGTCGGCCTGCACGTCCCGCACGGGCACGTTGACGATCAGGCGGCCCATGATCTTCTCGCACTTCTCGCCTGTCAGCACCAAGAGTTTCAGGATCGTGGTGTGGTGGACCCCACTCACGCGCTCTGTGCTGGAAACGCTGTTGCCTTCCAGGAGAAGGCGCAGCACCAGCTCGGCCTTATCGACCGGCAGGTACATGCCGTCCAGATGGTCCTGGCGGGGCTCGGTGAAGACTTTACGGCATTGTGAACATTGGTAGCGCTGGCAACCTTTACGCTTCCCGAACCGCCTGCACTTTATCCGGCAGTTGTGACACGTCACTTTGGCCCTTGCTTTCTTCGGGCAAAAGGGCCAAAATGACAGCGGGTACCAACCCTGTCCTTTGGCGCAAGCCCGAGGATATGCCCTGCTGGTAGTTATCGCTACCGGCGGGGCTAGTTGATGTTGGTGGACCTGCGGGGAGTCGAACCCCGGAGCAGACGTCTCGACCGTCCGCTCGGCCCCACGGCACCAGGCCCACTGGCTACGGCGGCCAGCGAATTGGGTCTCGTAAACTTCATTCGCTGGCCGTTTCCTTTCCCTTCTTGCTTGACTCCATTACCACACCAGAACCGGCTCGATAGCCATAGGGTCGAATCTTCGCTATCTTGCCAGCGGTCACCAATCGCGCACATGCCGCCGTCGTCGTACCCAACCCGCGATCAAGAATCTTAGCTATTTCCTTCACTGAAAAGACTCGATCAGGCTCGGCATTGACCGTCCTGACGACTGCGTCCGTCAACGGCTCCTTGCCCCCGTAGGTGCGCCCCATCGTGGAGTTGGTCCCCTGTTTTGCGGGCCGCTTCGCCGCAGTCTTCGGCTGGGGGACTTTCCCGGGCCTGCTACCCTTTGTTGCCGCCTGTTGGAGTAACGTGTCGAGTTCGCGCTCTAGCTGGCGGACTCGTTCACGGGCTTGCTTGACCTGATCGGCGATCTCGATAATTCGCTCACGGGAATCTGTGGCCACGGACCCATTATGCAGTCTTTACACATAAAGGTCAATAGCCTTGTGAAGAAATTACAGATTCCCGGCCCGGTTGCTTCTAAAACGTATGTGACGTAGAATGTTTGCTGGAGGACGCAACAATGCCGTTGCCCGTACCGATGACCGGACTTCGCAAGGCAGCCAGGGATCAGGCCCTCCAGCAACCGGCCCCGCAGGGGCCGACCAGGGCCAGGGACATCATAGCTGCCAACAGGGCCTACGCGCAGGGATACCAAAGTATCGACACGAGTGGGCTACCTGATGCCGAGAAGGAAGCGGCGAAGCAGAAGCTGAAAACCAGCTATAGCTCTGTGCTGAAGTGAGGGAAGCAAGCACCCGATGCCAGGGGCCTTGAACGGTCGCCAGAAAGTTGTCTTGGGCATCGGCCTCCTCCTCTTCGCGGCCTCGCTGCTGTACGCTCCGTGGGTCGTCCAGGAATCGAGCAGAATCGTCGAATTCGGACCTCCGCAGGGTTACTTCCCAGAAATGGACCGAGAGCTAATGCTGGAGTGGGCTCGTGCCCCGCACGATTTCGATCCACTTTGGCAAAACAAATCAACTCCGGCGACCGTCTATGCTTGGCTCTTCCGTCCGCCGAGTTCGCAGCGGTCGGAGTCGATAAAGACTCCAAGGGTGATCTCCAATTCTGTATCGCAATGGCGCAGAACCGCGTATCTGGATGTTACCCGGCTCCTGCTGCAATGGCTCGCAATCGTTGTCGTGACCGCCGGGGTAGTCTGGATCTTGAAGCGGGTCTAGGCGATCAACCCACTTTTAGCGCACTACCTGCTTTTTTCTCTAAAACATTTCTGCCAAAGTATGTTACGATGCGGCCATGCCGGAGAAGTTGCCGACCGACGTAGTGCTGCGCGAACTTCGGCTCCTGGTCCGGAAGATGCGGCGCCAAAAACCGCCGGCCACCTGGAACCGGATTGCTGGTGAACTCGGCGTCTCGGTCACGACGGCCATGAAGTACGGCCGTGCACAGCTCCGGGGCGGTAGGAAATCTGCGCTCAAGATCACCGAGCGCCAGCGGGAGTACGTCGCGGCCTTGATCGACGGCAAAAACAAGACTCAGGCGGCAAAAGCGGCCGGCTGCACCACCATCACCGCCGCCCACCAGTTCGTCGCTCGCGCGAATCACTCGCCAGCCGTCCAGGACTACATGCAGGGTCTTCTGAAAGCGGCGGGGCTCGACGACAAGACCCTCGCGCGCCGTCTGGAAATGTGCACCCGGGCCACCAAGGTGGCCGGTATCGCGGTGAACAAGAACACCGGCATGATCCAGGGCAAGCTCTACCACCCCGATTACCATGTGCAACACCAAGCCATCCGGACGGCGTTTGAATTGAGCGGGCAGCTTGGGCAGAAGGACGAGAAGGGGACGTCGGCTCCGGTACAGGTGTTTCTGACGACTCAGGAGCGCGTAAAACTTGAAATCTTGACCGGAGGCCCCTTGGCCTTTCCGGTGATCGAACTCGGACCACAAGGAGAGCAGCATGGAGATGTTCGGACCCGTCTCGATGGACCGGTTGGTGGACACCCTGCACCAGCGGCTCGTGATCTCGCGCCCCCGGGTGCGGGAGTTCCTGCAAGCCGCCCTGCGGGCGATTGACGAGCTGCTGAGCGAGCGAGCCGAGGGTGAGACTCCGACCCCCGACCCGAACCGCACGGGCGGCGACCACATCCTGGCCGGCGCAGCGCAGCACCAGCCGGTACCCGTCGCGGCTACCGGGGGGCCGACCTTCGTGATCGAGAACGTCACGGTCAATGTGCCGAGCGTATCCAGCCGTCCCACCGTACCAGCCACGCAACACGCCCTGGCCGGCACGATTGCGGCCCGTCGGGCGGCACGGGCAAAGTAAATGCGGCACCGCCTCAAAGCCGCCTGGACTGCCCTGCGGGGGCGTGGCGTCCGGGCTGTCGAGGTCGATCTCTTCAACTTCGACAAGCCGCCGCACGTGAAAGGGAAGCCGTGCGTGCGGGTCCACGCCGTTGCGCACAACCATTACCTCTTCACGCTCGACGACAGGGAGCCGTCGGTGCGGCTGGAATTCGCCCGCGGGCGCATCATCGAAGTCAGTATCCGGCTGTAACGGTTGCAGAAAGGAGCCACCATGCCACACGACGCACGAGGCAAACTACTCAAAGCCGGCGACACCGTCATGGTGCCGTTTGTCGTCGAGAACGTCTCGGAGGGCAAGATTTACTGTAATGTCGCCCTGCGATCCCTGTTCGGGATGCCGCCCGAGGGCCACAAGCTTTCTCTCTCGGCGATCAATACTCAGCAGACCATCCGGGCCAACTTCGGAGACTCGCCGGAACTGCGGTGGGAGGCTGGTGGCGACGGCACGCTGAGCGCTTCGTAAACCAATGGGACTCTCGACCACTAACTCGCTCGCGCCAGCCGGCAACCAGCCCGGCCTCTCGACACAGGATCCCTGGGTAGAGAACCCCAAGGCTGGCGCCGTCAATAAGCTGATGGACGAGCTGATGAGCCGCTTCCGGCACAACCGCTCCTTGTTCGAGCGCGAGTGGTTCATGGAAATCCTGTTTTACGCCGGGCATCACTGGGTCATCTTCGACCGCCAGCGCGGCCAGTGGCGCATGAAACGCGGCCCTCGGTGGTTCCCGCGGCCGGTTACAAACCGGATCGCCGAGCACGTCGACGACAATGTCTCAGCCCTGACGCGCACCCCGCCGGAACTGTCGTGGCTTCCGACCGACGACGATCCAAAGTCCATTGCGGCGGCCGACGTTGCGGATCGCATCGACGAGGTCATCGTCGAAGAGACCGGACGGTTCCGGAACGCCCGCGTGAAGGCCGGCTGGACCGTCCTCACGGGAAGTTGCTTTGTCGAATCTGGTTATGATAAGGGCTGGGAACATGGGACCGTCACAATCAACCATGAGGAGTGTCGCGATTGCGGCTACGTTGGCGGCCCTCGCGACTTCCGGGACGCTGGCGACGCCTGCCCTCAATGCCAAGGCACCAACATCGGCAAGGCGTTCGAACGCACCGGGCTGCAGTGCCCCGGGTGCGGCGAAAAGACGCCTTACGAGGGCTATGAATCCTTCGCTCACCAGCCGTGCCCGATTTGCGCTGATGCTGCACAGGCACAGGCGATGGCACCTCCTGAAATCGAGCCGTTAGACCCGGCTCTACAGTCTTCGGCGCAAGCCGGAGTGGCGGGCGCCTTGCCGACCGGCGGACCCATGGGGAGCGGCGTCATGCCGCCAGTCTCGAGCCCCATGGCGCCGCCGGCGCCAATCCCCACCCTGAAGCCGATCTACAGTGAAGTCCCCATCGGGACTGTCGAGCCCAAGGGCAAGCTATGGGAGCGGGTCCGCTCGCCGTTCGAGGTCTTCTACGACCTCCGGACGGTGCGGGAATTCAACCGCGATGGCGGGCTCCGCGAGTGTATCATCGTCGAGTTGGTCGACGCCGCCGAAGTGCGGGCGCAGTATCCTGGGCTTCCGTTGCTTTCCCAAAGCTCGGCCGAGAGCCAGGGTAGCTCGCTGGCGATGCAGTATCTTGAGAGCGTCTCGATGCTGGCCGGTGTGCTGGATCCGGTAAGTGCAACCTTGACACCGGGGCCCCGCGGCGGATCCGAAGGTCCCCGAATGGTGCGCGAAACCATTTACCAGCTCCCCACTCCCGAATATCCAGAGGGCTTGACAGCAATCCGCCTTAACGGCTCCATTGTGGCAGAAGTAAAGGACTTGGCATTTCACGACGCCGACAAGAGGCCCTTTATCCCGGTGGTCCACATCCCCTTCAAGAAGCAGCCGGGGCGTGTCCCCGGCCGGACCTTCACAACCGACATCATCCCGCTCAACCGGACCCGCAACGAAAGCGAAGCCATGATGATGCTGTGCGAGCGCCGCATGGCAAACCCGGTCTGGGTGGTGCCCGAGGGTATTGTCAATCGCGAGCCGTCCGGCGAGCCCGGTGAGGTCGTGACCTACAAGCACATGTCGGCCGGCCAGGGGCGCCCCGGGGTCCCCCAGCGCGTTCCAGGTATTGAGCCATCGCTCTACTTCGAGCGCCGCCTCGAGGGCCTAGATGGGCAGTGCGAGCGCCTCTCCGGCAGTTTCGCTATTGCCCACGGCGAGGCCCCCAAGGGCATCACAGCCGCCTCGGCGCTGGCCCTGCTCGGCGAACGGCAGGAGCGCGCGGTGTCCCCCCAGGTTCAAGCGTGGGAACAGGCCCACGAGGAGCTAGCGCGCCAGCAGATGTATATTTTTAAGGAATACGCGACCGAATCCCGCACCAAAGCGATCCAGGATTCGATGTCGAAGTGGAGTTTCGAGTCCTGGTCGAACGCGGACCTCGGCGGCAACATCACGGTGAAGGTCGAGCCAGGCTCCGCCACGCCGAAGTCGAACGCCCAGATGCGCGCCACCGTCGAAGCGGAATTGCGGATTCCCGGCCTGGTGAACATCCAAGACCCAGACGCCATCCGGGCAATCCACCAGACCTTCGGGACCACCAGGTTGATTCAACACCAGGACGTCGACACCAAGGACGCCCAGCAGGAGAACGACCTGTTCCTGCGGATCTGGCGGCGCGAGAAGGGTGGCAAACACTTCCGGTTCCGCCAGTTGATCGACAATCATCCGGTCCACGTCTCGGAGCACCGCAAGATGGCTCTCGGGGACGAGTTCCGTGAGCTCGAGGAGAAGGCCGCGGCGGGTGACTCGCTCGCGATGGCGCTTGTCCAGGAGTTCTACGACCACCTGCTCGAGCACATCCAGGCCATGGCGCCACCGCCGATGCCGGCGGGTCCGGACGGTGAAGGCCAGCACGGCGGCCAGGAAGGCCGTCCCGAGGGTAGCGGTAGCGTGTTCAGCGCTGGCCGGAAAGATGTGCCAGGTACCGAGCGGCCCATCATAGAACCCGGGAGTGGCCAGGGCGCTGGGTTGCGATGATCGACTTCAGCCGCAGTCCGGAAGCAGATGCCCTGCTTCGGCAGTACAGCCGCCATAAGCCCTTCGTGTTCCGCGAGTTAGCCTACGTGGAAGATGGCGAGCCGGTATTCGTCAACCAGATGATCTCGCTGCCGGTCGGCTACATGCGACCTCTTGACCCTGAGCCAAACTGGCGCTACGGCCCAATCGAGGAACGGCCGGAACTCGTCGTCGCCGATCCTCGCTATTTCCGTGGGCCAGCTGGCATCCCCAATGTGTAAACGATGCACTTTAAAGGAGATACAACCATGAGGACCATTGCCATTACTGCGGTGGCGGTGCTGTTTGCCGTCTCCATCCTGATGTTTACGCCAGCATCGTTCCACGAGCCGCCCAGCCTCGGGCCGCCCGCCGCTGCCTGGACTTACAGCACCATCGACTTCGAGAACGCCACCATGACGGCCAGTATCCCCACCAACACCTTCGAGAGCGGTACGGCGTGGAACCCGTTCAAGAAGAAAAAGGCCCTCAAGCCAGCACCGAAACCTAAGGCTCCCGGCAACTTGGTCGGCCCGGCGGACGCACGATTTGTCTTGCTCGAGTAGCCAGGCTGGTGTAACATCGAGTAGCCAGGCTGGTGTAACATTGCACTTTGCGGGAACATCGAGGCCCAATTAAACCACGACGAAGGGGGAAGCCGGTGATAGACGCCATGCGCGGAACGATCGTGAAATCCATCGGCATCCCAACAATCTCTCCGGCCTCCGGGCCGACACCACACCCATCATCCACGTAACCCTCGTGGGCCTTTAGCTCAACCGGGAGAGCGCCGGTCCTGCAAACCGGAGGTCGCGGGTTCGATTCCAGCAGGGTCCACCAACTTCGCCCCCGTAGCTCAGCGGCGAGAGCACCTCACTCGTAACGAGGCGGTCGCAGGTTCGATTCCATGCCGGGGGCTCCAGGGAGGGTAGGGCGGCGCGGGCCGCAACCAGCTTCGAATACTGGCCCGTCCTTCGGGACGCTGGTTCGACTCCAGTACTCTCCGCCAGCAGGCAATCCTGTCTTTTTGTCAAACTGACACGCATGCTTGAGATCCGGGTGTAGCTGGAAGGTCTAGCCCTCGTTTTGGGAACGAGAGACGCGGTTTCGATTACCGCCGCCCGGACCACCCCATCAAAACATTTCTTGCTTTTCCTGTTTGGACCGTGTAAGAATTACCACCGTAGGTAAAAAATACACGGCGCGGGGCTCAAGTTGTACTCGCCAGAGCCCGAACAGGAGGCAGTACCCATGGGTCGCATCTCTTACCGACGGCCGCAGCAGATTGTCAACCTCAAGGTTCTGGGGCGTTTAGAGGTTGGCGGCGGGCAGATTATGGTCCCCAAGGGGACCTCGTACTTCGTCGATCCCACCAACGGGTCCGCGCAGTTTGACGGACGCTCGTGGGATTCCCCGCTCCTCACCCTGGCGGCGGCGC
>Ga0210377_10001860_pt1 | contig 18859 bp, 17 predicted proteins | sample PLM4_65_b1redo_FD_155480 | JGI IMG/M metagenome (GOLD analysis project Ga0210377, IMG submission 155480) | Groundwater sediment microbial communities from an aquifer in East River, Colorado, USA - PLM4_65_b1 redo | ecosystem: Environmental > Terrestrial > Soil > Riparian zone | place: USA: East...
CGGGCAGCGCGAAGACGCTCTCGGTCACCACGGCGCCGCCGATGAGCAGCGCGAAGCCGAGGCCGATGATCGTCACCACCGGCAGCGAGGCGTTCTTGAGCGCGTGGCGCACGAGCACGGCGCCCGGCGCCAGCCCCTTGGCGAACGCGGTGCGGATGTAGTCCTCATCCAGCACGCCCAGCATGCTGGCCCGTGTCATCCGCGCGATCAGCGCCATGTACACGACCGACAGGGTCAGCCCCGGCAGGATCAGGTGGCTCAGGAACGGCCACAGGCCGGCGGCGAGCGGATGGTAGCCCTGCACCGGCAGCCAGCCCGCAGTGATCGCGAAGACGTAGACGAGGATGAAGCCGAGCCAGAAGGTGGGCATCGAGAATCCGGAGACGGCGAAGACCATCACCGTGCGGTCGATCCACGAGCCCTTGCGCCACGCCGCCACCACGCCGATCGGCACGCCGATGCCGACGCTGATCAGCATGGCGAACAGCGTGAGCCAGATCGTCGTGGCCGCCCGCTGGCCGATGAGGGTGGCCACCGGCAGTCCGGAGAAGATCGAGGTGCCCAGATCGCCGCGCACGATGCGGCCGAGCCAGATCGCCACCTGGGCGTGGAACGGCTGATCGAGGCCGAGCCGGGTGCGGATGCGCGCGATGTCGTCGGTGGTCGCATAGTCGCCGGCGATGATGACGGCCGGATCGCCCGGCGTGACGTGCAGCAGCGCGAAGACCGCGATGGCCACCACGCCCATGACGGGGATGGTGGCCACCAGGCGCCGAAGGACCTCGACGAACACTCAGGGCTCGCGTCAGGCGATCGACACGTTCCAGAACAGCGGCGCGATGAACTTCTGGATGCCGGTGACGTTCTTGCGGAACGCCGTCGGCAACACGTACTCGCCCCACGGTACGTAGGCCACCTCGTCGAGGGCGATCTTCTGGACCTCCTCGGCGAGCTGCTTGCGCTTGGCCTGGTCGGTCGCCCGCACCCACTCGGTGATCAGCTTCTCGAGCTGCGGGATCTCGGGCCAGCCGAACCACGCCCCCGGCCCCGCGCCCGACACGCCGAAGTGCACGGCCGGGTGCATCACGTCGGCCGCCATCCACCAGGTGTGCAGGATGTTCCAGCCGCCCTTGTCGGGTGGTTCCTTCTTCGCGCGCACGGCCAGGTTGGTGGACCAGTCCATCGCCTTGAGGTCGACGTTGAAGCCGATCGACGTCAGCAGCTCGCGGGTGACGAGGGCGGCGCCGTTGAGGAGCGCGATGTCGGTCACGTGCACGACCGTGACCGGCCGGCCGTCGTACCCGGACTCCTTGACGAGCTGCCGGGCGCGCTCCAGGTTCTGCTTCGCCAGCCCCTCGGCGCCCGCCTTGCTCGCGTACGGTCCCTGGCAGGCGAACACCGAGTGGCAGGTCCGGTAGTACTTGGACACGCCGATCGCCGCCTGCAGATAGGTCTCCTGGTTCATCATGGCCACGAGCGCCTGCCGCGCCTTCTTGTTGTTGAACGGCGGGTGCAGGTGGTTCGGCCGCAGCCAGCCCTGGGTGCCGAGCGGGTCGGGCAGGAAGGTGGCGAGCGAGGGGTTCTGCTCGATCTTGGAGACGAAGTCCAGCGGCGGGATCTCCCACCAGTCCACTTCGCCGGCCGCCAGGGCCGCCGCCGCCGTGGCGTGGTCGGGCATGTAGCGCCAGATCACCTTGTCCAGGAGCACCTTCTTGCCGCCGGCCGCGCCGCTGGCCGGCTCGTTGCGAGGGACGTAGTCGGCGTTGCGCACGTAGACCACCTGGTTGCCGGGCTGCCACTCGTCCTTCGCGAACTTGAACGGGCCGGAGCCCACGATCTCCTTGATCTGCTCGTCGGCGGAGGTGGCAGCCACGCGCGCGGGCATCATGAACGGCACGTTGCTCGACGGCTTGCCCAGCGCCTCCAGCACCGGCCCGAAACGCTCGCCCAGCTCGAGCGTGAACGTCTTGCGATCGGCGGCCGTGATCTTCGCCGTGTGGGCCGCGAGCAGCCGGCCGAACCGGTCCTTCTTCATCCACCGCTTGAGCGACTCCACGCAGTCCTCGGCCACGACCGGCTGGCCGTCGTGCCACTTGAGGCCCTCGCGCAGCGTGAAGGTGTACTTCATCCCGTCCTTCGATACGCCGTGCTTGTCCACCATCTGCGGCCGCACCTGGAGCTTGTCGTCGGTGGCGAACAGCGTGTCGTAGACCAGGTAGGAGTGGTTGCGCGTGATGTAGGCCGTCGTCCACACCGGGTCGAGGATCTTCAGATCGGCCTGGGCGACGAACCGCAGCGTGCCGCCGGACTTCTGGGCGTGCACGCTAGGGGCGGCGAGCGTGGTGGCGGCGGCGGTTGCCGTGGCACCGGCGAGGAACTGGCGGCGGCTGAGCTGGCTCATGAGGCTCCTCCCTGCGAAGCTCCGAGGTCCTCCACGGCGAGGCCGAGGCGGATAGTAGCACGCCGCCACCAGGCCCACTCGGGGTGGCGGGCGCGCCGGGGGAGGAGTACACTGCGCTCGTCTGGTCGATCGGCCCATCGGGGCTCAATCAGCTATCAGACCGCGTCGCCGGTAGGGTCTTCCGCGTGCTGGGACGTTGCTTAAGGAAGCGGAAGGTCTGCTGCAAGGAGACGTGTTCATGGCTCAGAAACTGTTCGTCGGTGGTCTTCCCTTTTCCACGTCCAACGATCAGCTCCGCAGTCTGTTCGCGGAGTGCGGCGAGGTCGCCTCGGCGACCGTCGTGACCGATCGTGACACCGGCCGCTCGCGGGGCTTCGGCTTCGTCGAGATGGCGACGCCCGAGGCGGCCGACGAGGCCATCAACAAGTTCAACGGCCGCGACTACGAGGGTCGGCGGCTGCAGGTGGAGAAGGCCAAGTCGCCGTCCGCCGGCGGCGGTGGCGGCGGTGGCGGGCGCCCGGCCCGCTCGGCCGGCAGTCGCGGCGGCGGCGGCGGCGGTCGCTGGTAGCGTAGACCACCACGACGTCGGGCCGGCGGGGTCACCCCCGCCGGCCCGCGCGTTGTCGACAGCGCGGGGCTACTTCTTCTCCTGGGCGACGGCCGCCTCGGCCGCCTGGAACCCGATCTTGCTGTGCGTCCCGTCGCAAAACGGCTTCGTCACCGACGCACCGCAGCGGCAAAGCGCGATCTTGGGCCGTCCGGTCGTGTCGACCTTGTTGCCGTTCACGTCCGCCAACTCGACGTCACCTTCCACAAGGTACGGACCATTCGGCCGAATGCTGATCTTCACCGCCATCGAGTGCCTCCTGCCCGGGATTGGAATCCGCCTCACGATAGCACGGCGGTACACTGAGGGCCGATGCGCGCGCCGGGCCAGATCCTTCTCGTCGCCTGTTACGAGCTCGGCCACCAGCCGCTGGCGGTAGCGTGGCCGGCAGCGTTCCTCGAGCGCGCCGGCTACGCCCCGGCGGTGCTCGATTTGTCGGTCGAGCCCCTCGACCCCGAGAAGATCACCCGCGCCCGCTTCATCGCGATCTCGGTCCCGATGCACACGGCCCTGCGCCTCGGGGCGATCGCCGCCAAGCGCATCCGCGCCCTGAACCCCACCGCCCACATCTGCGTCTACGGCCTGTACGCCGCCCTCAACGCCGATGAACTGCTCGACGCTTGCGCGGACAGCGTGCTGGCCGGAGAGCTGGAAGACCAGCTCGTCGAGCTCGTCCGCAACGTCGAGGCAGCGGGGTCGGCGACGGCGGGGTCGGGGGCCGGCGCAGGGGTCCTCGGCTCCCCGAGGCAGAAGGTCGCTCGGACCCCTGCGCCGGCCCCCGACCCCGCCGTCGCCGACCCTGCACGCGCTCGGAGCACGCTCACCAAGCTGAACTTCCCCGTTCCGGCACGTAGCGCGCTCCCGGCGCTCAAGAAGTACGCGCACGTCGAGCGCAACGGCCGGCGCGATCTCGCGGCTTACGTGGAGGCCAGCCGCGGCTGCAAGCATCTGTGCCGGCACTGCCCGATCCCGCCCGTGTACGGCGGCCGATTCTTCGTCGTCCCCGTGGAGACCGTGCTGGCCGACGTGCGCCAGCAGGTGGCGGCCGGGGCCGCCCACGTGACGTTCGGCGATCCCGACTTCCTCAACGGGCCGCGTCACGCGCTGGCGGTCGCCCGCGCGCTGCACGCGGAGTTCCCGCGGGTGACGTTCGACTTCACGGCGAAGATCGAGCACCTGCGGGCCCAGCGCGCGCACCTCGCCGAGCTGGCCGCGCTCGGCTGCGTCTTCATCGTCTCCGCGGCCGAGTCGCTGGACGACCGCGTGCTCGGCCACCTGGCCAAGGGCCACACGCGCGCCGACATCGTCGAGGCGCTGGGCGTCGCGCGCGCGGCCGGGATCGCTCTCAGGCCGACCTGGGTGGCGTTCACCCCGTGGACGACGCTCGAGGGCTACCGCGAGTGGCTGGACTTTCTTGCCGCCGAGGGGCTGGTGGACCACGTTGATCCCGTGCAGTACGGCATCCGGCTTCTGGTGCCACCCGGCTCGCTGCTGCTCGACCTGCCGGAGATGACGCCGCACATGGGCGGGCCCGTGCCCGGCGGGTTTCACTACCGCTGGACGCATCCCGACCCCCGCGTCGACCGTTTGGCCGGCGAGGTCGCCGCGATGGTGGCGACCGCCGCCGAGCACGACGAGGACGCCGGGCTGACGTTCGACCGCGTGCGCGCGCTCGCCGCCGCGGCGGCCGGGGCCCCCGCGCCGACACCCGTCGATCTCGCGGCCGGCCGCGCCCGGCCGCCCCGGCTCACCGAGCCGTGGTTCTGCTGAGCGGAGCCCACCCAGGGCCAGTTGGCCCTGTCCTTGGCCGGAGGGGAATCTGTAGGTACACTACCTGTCTGAGAGGTGACGCCATGAGCGAGGATCTCAAGAGCCGGGTGCAAGATCTGATCGAGACCATGATCAATCCGGCGGTGGCCGGTCACGGCGGCTTCGTCGAGCTGATCGACGTCCAGGACAACCGGGTCTATCTCCAGATGGGCGGGGGCTGCCAGGGCTGCGGCGCCGCCGACGTCACGCTGAAGTCGGGGATCGAGCGCCTGATCAAGGAAGAGCTCCCCGAGGTGACCGAGGTCCTGGACACGACCGATCACTCGTCGGGCACCAACCCCTACTACAGCGCCGGCAAGGCGTAGCTTCCGTACGTCGTCGGCAGGGTCCTCCGGCATGGACCGCCTGCTCCTCCTCCTGCCGACGACGACGTACCGTACGCAGGACTTCCTGGACGCCGCGCGCACGCTCGGCGTCGACATCGTCTGCGCCTCCGAGAAGCCGAGCACGTTCGAGGCGCACGCCCCCGACAACCTCCTCACGCTGGACTTCGCCGATCCCGACGCCGCCGCCGCCAAGGTCGCCGATCTCAGCAGCCGGCGTCCGCTGAACGCGGTGGTCGGCGTGGACGATCTCACCACGGTGGTCGCCGCCGCCATCGCCGAGCGGCTCGGCCTGCGCGGCAGTGCCGTCGCGGCGGTGGCGGCGGCGCGCGACAAGTACCAGATGCGCCAGTGCCTGGCCGCGGGCGGCGTGCCCATCCCACGCTTCAGACGGATCGCGCTGAAGGACGATCCGTTCCTGGCCGCGCGCGGCGTGGCCTTCCCGTGCGTGCTCAAGCCACTGGCGCTCTCGGCCAGCCGCGGCGTGATCCGCGCCAACAACGTCGACCAGTTCATCGCGGCCTTCCGGCGCATCGCCACGCTGCTGCAGCGCGACGACGTCGAGGTCAGCGGCGACGCCGGCCAGTTCCTGCTCGCAGAGCAGTACGTGCCGGGCGTGGAGGTGGCGCTCGAGGGCCTGCTGATGGGCGGCGCGCTCCACACGCTCGCGCTGTTCGACAAGCCGGATCCGCTCGAGGGCCCGTTCTTCGAGGAGACCCTCTACGTCACGCCGTCCCGCCTGCCCGCCGATGCGCAGGGGGCCATCGAGCGGGTGGCGGGTGCGGCCTGCGTGGCGCTCGGCCTCACGGAAGGGCCCGTGCACGCCGAGCTGCGCGTGAACGCCGGGGGCCCGTGGGTGCTGGAGGTCGCCGCGCGCTCGATCGGCGGGCTCTGCTCGCGCACGCTGCGCTTCGGTACCGGCATGACGCTGGAGGAGATCATCCTGCGCCACGCGCTGGGCTGGCCGATCGACTCCCTGGCCCGCGAGCGACGGCCGGCCGGCGTGATGATGATCCCGATCCCCCGCGCGGGCCGCCTGCAGGCCGTCCACGGCACCGAGGCGGCCGGCGCGGTCCCGGGCATCGAGGACGTCACGATCACCGCCCACGCGGGGCAGGACCTCGTCCCGCTGCCGGAGGGCTGGCAGTACCTCGGGTTCATCTTCGCGCGCGCCGACACCCCCGGCGCGGTCGAGGCGGCGCTGCGCGACGCCCACGCCCGCCTGACCTTCGACATCGGGTAGTCTACGCGCGAGCGGACGGCAGGAGCGGGCAGTCGGGCGGTGACGCTGCCAGCTTCTTCTCGATGATCCCGGCCGCGTAGCGTTCCAGATAGTGCGTGATCGTCTCGACGCGGATCTTCACCGAGCCGGCCGGCTTGGTGGAGTCGAGGTCCTGGAACGAGAAGAAGAGCGTGCCGGAGCGCTCGATGATCTGCTGCACGGGCGTGTAGGTCGGCTGGTCCATCCCGCACTCGTAGCTGGACATCCGCACCACGCAGGCGATCCACGGGATCCGCGCCGCCACCTTGGCGCCCCACAGGATCTCGTTGGTGTTCGACGAGTAGGATGACGGCCACACGTCGCGGATGTCGAACGCCGACTTGATGTGGCCGGCCCGGATGTCGTCGCCGAACGCCCACTGCATCAGGTCGTCGTCGATGGGGAAGTACTGCATCCATAGGATCGGATAGCCGTAGGCCTGCAGGTCGACCTCGATCTCGTGGCCGATGCCGGGGTCCATGTGGTACGGCCGCGCCACCACCATGAGGCAGGGCTTGCTCTCGCGCGCGCACCACTCCAGCACCTCGCGCGACTTCTTCCGCACCTTCTCGTTGAACGTCCGCAGCGCCTTGTAGCCTTCGTCCACCGCGCGGGCCATCTCCTCGCGCGTGAGCCCCGGCACCGCCTCGTGCATCCCCTCGAAGAGCTGCTTGGGGACGAGCAGCGGCTCGTCGAGCGAGACGAACGGCGTGACGTACTTGATGCCGTTGTCGGCGAAGACGTCGCCTTCCTTGAGGAAGCCGGCCTTGATGTTCTCGGGGGCCGCCATGACGCGCGGGCAGGTCAGGGCCTTGGCCACGTGGCCGGACAGGAACGAGGGCAGGTTGTAGATCATCGGCGACAGGATGATGTCGAGCTTCTGCCGCTGGCCGAACACCAGCTCGCCGTAGTGGCCGGACATGCACTTGACCGGGTAGCAGCAGTCGACGGTGCCGCGCCCCTTGCCGAACTGCCGCCCCTGCTCCTCCGAGGTGTCCGAGGAGAAGACGATGTTGCGCTGGTCGAAGCCGAGGCTTGCCAGCAGGCCCATCCAGAACTGATGGGTGTTCCAGAGGTTCAGGACGCGCGGGATGCCGATCCGGAGCTTACTCCGCGACGACGGCGGCGGTGCCGACCCGGCGGAACGCGTCCTTCCGAACCATTTCGGCAACGTTAGGGTAGTCACGCTTGACCTCCTCGAGCTTGGCCTTCACCACCCGCATCTCGTTGACGTCCTCGACGAGACCCTTGGGACACGAGTTGCCGCTGATCACGCGCTCCCAGCCCTCGGCCAGCGGCAGCTTGCTCCACGCGCGGCCCTTGGCCCCGGGGAGCTGGACGTCGATGAACGTGCGGGTGCAATTGATCGGGCACCACTTGCAGACGGTCTCGGCGGCGGTCGTGCTCGTGTAGGTCAGCGCGGCGATCGCGTCGAAGCCGCGGAAGCGCGAGGCGCCGTTGTTCTTCCGCCAGTCGGCCGCGCACAGCGCCGCCCCGATGGCGCCGGCCTCGCCCGAGTATGGATGGAGCACGACCTCGGCGTCCGGCACCTTGCTCCGGATGAAGTCGACCTGGGCCTTGACCACCGCCATGTTGCGATGGGTGCCGCCCTGCAGCACGAACTTGCGCCCGGCCGATCTGAGATTTTGGAGCTGGCCCGCGTAGATCCACACGTTGACCGGCAGCACCGCGGCCAGCGCGGCCATGATCTCCTCGGCCGACCAGCCCTTGCGCTGCTGGTTGACGATGTCGGACTGCAAGAACACGCCGCAGCCCATGGCCAGGCTCGGCATGGCCTTGGCCTCGAACGCCCGGTCGGCATACTGCTCCAGCGGGATGTTGTAGCGCTCGGCCACGCCCTGCAGGAAGGCGCCGTTGCCGGAGGAGCACTGGCTGTTGAGCCGGAAGTCGGCCACGGTGCCCTGGCGCAGGATCATGATCTTGACGTCGGTGCCGCCCACGTCGCAGATCACGTCGGCGTCGGGATAGAAGTTCAGCGCGGCGGTCGCGTGCGCCACCGTCTCGACCACGCCGACGTCGGCGCCCAGCACGTCCTTCAGAAGATCCTTGCCGTAGCCGGTCAGCGCCAGCCCGCCCACGTCGGTGAAGCCGGCCTCGTGCACCTGGCGGAACAGGGACTGCGCGTCCTCGATCGGGTTGCCCTTGGAGAGCGCGTAGCAGGAGAAGAGCAGCTCGCGGTCATCGGAGAGCACGACGGCCTTGGCCGTGGTGCTGCCGAAGTCGCAGCCTATCAGCACCGAGCCGACGTGCGCCTCGCGCTCCGGGCACGACGGCGCCGGCCGCACGTACTCGCTCACGAAGGCGGCGAGGTCGCCCTGGCCGCTGATGAGGCCCTTGGCGCCGTCCTTGGCCTTCTGCTCGTGCTGGCCTTCCCTCACCCACCACTCGAGCTTCTCGCGCCCCTGGTAGACGGCGACCTCGGGCTTCTCGCCCTTGCCGATCTCGACGCAGCCGAGGCAGGCGTAGTAGAGGGCCTCGGTCGGCACGATGATGAGCGAGGCCAGGTCGCGCCCCTCGGGGAGCTCGACCTTCCGCTGGGTCCACAGCTTGCCCAGGTGGTACCGCCACGCCTCCTGCAGCCCCTTGAAGAACAGGTTGGGGCCACCGAGCAGCAGCACCTCCGGCAGCGGCGTGTTGCCCTTGGTCAGCGTGGCCAGGTTCTGGTAGACGACCGCCTCGAACAGGCTGGCGATGATCTCCTCGACCGGCACGCCCGTCTTCACCAGCGTGTTGGCGTCGGTCTCGGCGAAGATCCCGCACTTGCTCGAGATCTTGTGCAGGCTCATGTTGGCGTAGGCCATCTCGGCCAGCCGCTCGGTCGGCACCTGCAGCTTGCGGGCGGTCTTCTCGATGAAGGTGCCGGTGCCGCCGCTGCAGGCCGACTGCATGAAGACCTGCTTGGACTTGCCGGTGCCGCTGGCGGTGAAGAAGATGGTCTTCATGTCCTCGCCGCCGATCTCGGACACGAAGCGCACGTCGGGGTGGAGCTGCTCGACGCAGGCGGCGACCGCCACCACCTCCTGGATGAGCTTGCCGCCCACCTGCGGCGCGATGAAGCCGGCGCCGGAGCCGGTGAAGAACACGCGGTCCGTCCCGGCAGTGAGGCCGGCCTCGGCCTCCATCCGCCCCAGGAACTCGACGACCTTCTCGGCCTGCTTGGTGTTGTGGCGCTGGTAGTCCTGCCAGGTGACCTTGCCGTTCTCGACGACGGCGGCCTTGACGGTGGTCGATCCTACGTCGACGCCGACGAGCTTCACGAGACCCGCCGTCCCATCTTCTGGGCGACGTGGCGGACGAGCTTGGCGGCGGTCCCGCACGTGGTGTTGTCGTGGGGGATCCGATAGGTCGCCTTCTTCATCTCCGGATGCGCGCGCAGGTAGGCGCGGACCTCGTCGAGCGTGAGGCCGGTGCGGGCCAGGACGTCGTCGAACTCGCGCTGGGCGCGCTTCTTGGCCTCGGTGAGGATCATCTGACAGCGTGAGAGCGCGTGGACCTCGGCGTCGCCCTTGATCTCCAGCGGGGCGTAGAGGATCTCCGGGTACTTGCCGAGTACGCCGGACATGGCGCCGATCGACATCGTGTTCGGCATGCAGGAGTACGGCGACAGCTCGCAGATCATGTGGGCCTTCTTGTGGTGGTAGGCCCAGATCGCCTTGCCGACCAGCATGTCGCCCTCGCCGCCGTCCAGCCGGCTGTGGAAGTACGGCGCCGCCAGCCGCCGCAGCTCGAGCTGGTGCGGCATCTCGTGCGGCACGTTGCCCATCGCCCGCCGCAGGCGGTTGACGGTCAGGCGCAGGATGCCCTGGCCCAGCCGGCCCAGGCCGAGCTTGAGCCGCGCGCCCTTCTCGATGCCGCTGTAGTCCTCGAAGCGCTGCAGGCCCAGGCGCAGCAGGTAGTCCATCCAGACCGTGATGCCGGCCGGGTAGATCTCGCCGCCCTCGGCCTCGAGCCAGCGGTGGATGTTGTAGTTCGGATCGCCCTCGACGGTCTGCAGATAGAACTCGCCCGTGATCTTCACCTTCGGCTTCACGCGCAGCCGGTCGACCTCGATCTCCGAGAACATCCGGTACACCTCGCGCATGGCCCGCGTGAAGTAGGGCGTGGTGAGGTGCCACAGCACCGATTTCTTGGGCGTCATTTTGGGCCGGTTGCGGAAGACCTCGGAGAGGTAGTCGACGCACTCCTTGACGACGGCCTCGGTCTGGCCGGGCAGCACCTCGTAGGGCCGCACCTGGTACTCGAGGTCCTGCACGAGGTCGGTGCAGAAGATGCCCCACAGGCAGCCGAGCGTCATCGGCAGGCTCAGGTCGAGCCCGTCGCCCATGTTCTGGTCCAGGTTGTCCTGGGCCATGAGGAACATGCGGAAGGCGCCCAGCCCGCTGTTGCGCAGGGCCAGCTCGTAGCTCTGGTGGTACTGGCCGAAGCGGCAGGCGCCGCAGGAGCCGGCGGTCAGGTAGACGAACTTCTTGTTCACCTCCTCGACGCTCGACTGCTTGGACTCCTTCTTGAGGAAGTTGACGAGGTTGCCGGTGGTGAAGCTGGTCGGGCAGCACTGGCCGATGTCGGCGACCTCGCGGCCGGTCAGGAGGTCTTCCTTGGTGGCCACGGGGAGGATCTGCGCCTTGTAGCCGGTGCCCTCCAGCACGGCCTGGATGACCCGCTCGATGCGCCAGTGCAGGCCGCCGAACAGGATCGTGGTGGAGTCGCGCTCGGCGCGCGTGAACGGCTTGGGGGTGTACGCGCGGTAGTGTTCAGTTGAGAGCGTAGCCATTGCGTCCTCCGTTCAGCCCGTTGACGGGGCGGACGTGCCGATCCATCCACGCCTCGAGAAGTTGCGCGCGCTCGAACCCAGGCAGCTTGCGAATGGTCTCGTCGACCTTGCGGGCCGCCGTGAGGCCCTCCTCGCCGGCGAAGAGGTAGCGGGCCATGAACTCCAGCTCGGCCTGCGGCGCGACGCCGCTGCCCACCGGCGCCCAGAAGCGATCGACCAGGGCGCGGGCGACCCGGGCCGCGCCCGGACGGCGCAGCCGGAGCTCGGCCTGGCGGTAGTAGAAGAAGAAGTGGCGCGACTCGTCGACCATGATCCGCTCGAGGAGCCCGGAGAGGACCGGATGGCCGGCCACCGTCTTGAGCCGCAGGTAGCCGGTCAGCGTCGTGAGCTCGTTGATCGCCCCCCACGTCATGTGCACCGCGCAGAAGTCGGGCCACAGCTTCGAGACCGTGGCCGTGGCCCAGCCCTCCAGGCGCTTGCTCAGCGGCTCCTGACCGCGTGGCGTCGCCCGCGGCGGCAGCGGATGGCCGGCCGCCTCCAGGAACCGGGTGAGCGCGAGGCCGTGGAAGGTCTCCTCGTGGACCCAGCACGCCAGGAACGTCGCGACCTCCGGATCGTCGATCGCGCGCGTGGCCAGCAGCGCGCGCAGGTAGATGATCGTGTGGCTCTCGATGTCCTGCATGTAGGTCAGCGTGCGGACGACGGCCGGGGACACCGGGTACTTCCCCACGTCGGCCCACGCTATGGCGCCCAGGTCGAGGGCGCCGGAGCGTGCTACCCAGGCGTCGAGGTCAAACGCAGGCATAGCAGTTCAGAAAAGGTACTATCCCAGGCCCTGTCACTCCAGGGAAAAGAGTCGGGGCGGAGGCCATCATCCGTCCCTACGGCGGGATCGGCCGGACGGATGCGAGGGGGTGCCGGGGAGCAACCCGCGAGAGCTCACCGCGGCTTGAGTTCGATGACGTAGCCGTCGGGATCGCGGAGGTAGAGGGACGGGCCGGTGCCGTAGGCGCCGCGGCGCTGCACGATGTCGCCGTCGAGCGTCACTCCGCGCCGGCGCAGCGCCTCGGCGGCCTTCGTCAGATCGTCGCAGCGGATCGACAGGCAGACGTGATCGACGCCGCCCGCCGTGGCGGCCGGCGCCTGGGCCGTCGCCGGCAGCAGATCGATGTAGTGCTCGCCGAACCGCAGGTGCACGAGCGAGATCCGCTCGTTGACGTGATCGACCGTGCAGCCCAGCACGTCGACGTAGAACCGGGTCGACTTCTCCTGATCGCCGACGCGCAGCACGACGTGATCCAGGCCGAGCGGAGTGAACATCGGTGCCTCCTGGCCCAAGCGTGGGCCTGTTCCCCGGGCTATTCGCGGCGCAAGACCGACAACGGTTTCTGGCCCAGCAGCCGGAATGTTGCCAGAAACCCGACCGCCAGCGCCAGCACCACCGTGGCGGCGACGCCGACGACGACCGGGGCGGCGTCGAACGTCCACGGCGCCTCGAGGACCCAGCGCGCGATGACCCAGGCGAAGATGGTGGCCAGCAGGCCGCCGCCGGCCCCGGCGGCGGCGCCCAGCAGGCCGTACTCGACGGCGAAGGCCCGCGCGACCACGCCGCGGGTGGCGCCGAGCGTGCGCAGCACGACCGACTCGTACAGCCGCTGCGAGCGGGTGGCCGCCAGCGCGCCGGCCATCACCACCAGCCCGGTGCCGAGCGTGAACAGGGCGACCAGCCGCACCGCCACCGCGATCTCCCCCAGCACCGCCGCCACCCGCTCCAGCACCTCGCGGACCGGAATGGCGGTCACGTTGGGAAACGCGGCGACGACCGCGTTCTGCAGCGCCGGCTCGGCGGCGGCCGGCACGCGCGCGGTCGCCACCCACGTCGCCGGGGCGCCGTCGAGCGCGCCCGGCGAGAGGACCACGAAAAAGTTGGTGGTGAGGGTCTGCCAGTCCACGCGCCGCAGGCTCGTGACCTCGGCCTCCACGGCGACGCCCTGCACGTCGAAGGTCACGCGCGAGCCGACGTCGACGCCGAGGTGACGGGCGGCCACCTCCTCCAGCGAGGCCCGGACACCGGTCGAGGCCTCGGCCGTGGTCCACCAGCGCCCCCGCGTGAGCACGTTGCCGGCCGGCGGCGCCTCGGCCCAGGTCAGCACGTACTCGCGCGTGAAGTACCACGCGCCCTCCTCGCCGCGCCCTCGCCGGCGATCCACCACCGCGCGCGTGAGCCGCTCGCCGTCGATCTCCGCCAGCCGGCCGCGCACCACCGGCGTGAGCGCGGGTGGCGCCCCGGTCGCGTTCTCGACCAGCCGCACGAACGGCTCGCGCTGGTCGGGCTGGACGTCGAGGAAGAAGAACGACGGGGCCTGGCGCTGCTGCTCGTGGTCGATCTGGTGACCGAGCACGCTCTCCAGCAGCGCCACCGTGACCAGCAGCATCACCGCCATGCCGAGGGCGACGACGACACGCGGCGCATGGCCGCCCGGACGCTTGAGCGCGGCGAGGCCGTGGCGCCACGCCAGGCCACGGCGGGGCGGCAGCCGGCGCGCCAGGACGACCAGGCCGCGCGCGAGACCGACCAGGCCGAGCAACGCGGCGGCCGCGGCCCCGACGAAGAGACCGCCCGTCTTGAGCGAGCCCGCCTGCCAGAGCGCCAGCGCCGCCAGTCCAAGCCCGACGGCGACGAGCGTGGACCAGCCCCGGGGGCGCCGGCCGGACGTCTCCACGTCCCGGCGAAGGATCAGCCAGGCCGGCACCGCGCGCACCGCGGCCAGCGGCGTCCACGTGCACAGCAGCGTCACCACGAGCCCCATGACGATCGCGCGCGCCAGCGTCCACGCCGACACCTGCGGCTCCAGCGCGAACGGCACCAGCCCGGCCACCGCCGCCGCCAGCAGCGGCTGGATGAGCACGCCCAGCGCCGCCCCGACGAGGCCGGCGGCGAGCGCGACGGCCTGGGTCTGGATCGTGTAGGCGGCGACCAGCAGCGGTGTGGGAGCCCCGAGCGCCTTGAGCACCGCGATCGTCGGCACCTGGCGCGCGACGAACGCCGACACCGCGGCCGCGACGCCGATGCCGCCCACCAGGAGACTGGCCAGGCCGACGAGGCCGAGATAGATCGTGAGCTGCGAGAAGAATCGGCGCAGCCCGGGCTGGGCCTCGTCGTAGGCGGCGATCCGCACACCCGGATCGGTCACCGCGCGAGCCAGCGACGCACGCGTCGCGTCGGCGCCGATCCCGGGGGGCAGCCCGACGAGGACGCGGTACCGCACGCGACTGCCGAAGGCCACCAGTCGGCTACGCTCGAGCGCCTCCGGGGAGAGGAGCACGCGTGGCCCCAGCGTGACCAGGCTCGCCGCGCGGTCCGGCTCGGCCTCGACCACGCCGCGGATCGTCAGCGTCACGTCGCCGACGACGAGCCGGTCACCGAGCCCCAGGCCGAGCCGGGCGAGGAGCTCACGCTGGACGACGGCACCGTCGCCCTCCAGCAGCGACGCCAGCGGCGCCGCGGGCGTGGTCGCGAGCCGGCCATAGAGCGGATAGCCGGGGCCGGGCGCCTTCAGCTCGACGAGCAGGCTGTCGCCGCGCTCCCGGCCGCGCGCCATGCCCACCATCTCGCGGACCGACACCACGCGGGCGCCGGCGAGCCGCCCGACGGCGGCCGCGGCTTCGGGCGGCAGCGGCCGCGCCGACCGCAGCTCCACGTCGCCGCCGAGCAGCGCCTTCGCCTCCCGCGCGAGCGTCGACTCCAGGCCCGCGCCCAGCGTGCCCACCGCCACCAGCGCGCCGACGCCCAGCGCGACGCAGGCGAAGACGGCCGCAAGGTGGCGCCGGCCACCACGGGCCTGTCGCCACGCCAGGCGGAGCGCGACCGCGATCATCGCTCGGCGTGACCGTTCACGACGCGACCGTCACGCAGCGCGATCGCGCGGCCGGCGCGGCCGGCCAGGGCCGGGTCGTGGGTGACGAGCAGCAGGGTCGAGCGCCGCTCGCGGTTGAGCCCGAGCAGCAGATCGACGATCTGCGCTCCGGTGGCCGAGTCCAGGTTGCCGGTCGGCTCGTCGGCGAGCAGCAGCGGTGGCGCCAGCGCGACGGCCCGCGCGATGGCCACGCGCTGCTGCTCGCCGCCGGAGAGCTGGGCCGGATAGTGATCGGCCCGCGCGGCCAGGCCGACCTCGTCCAGCCGGCTTCGCGCGGCCGCCAGCGGCGCGGCGATGCCGGCCAGCTCGAACGGCACCGCCACGTTCTCGACGGCGGTGAGCGTGGGAATCAGGTGATAGGACTGGAACACGAAGCCCATCGTGCGGCGGCGGAAGCGCGCGAGCGCGGCCTCGCCGAGGCCGGTGACCTCGACGCCGTCGACGGTGATCGAGCCCGCGCTCGGCGTGTCGAGACCCGCGATGAGGCCGAGCAGCGTGGACTTGCCGCTGCCCGACGGCCCGGTGACCGCGACGACCTCGCCCGCCGCCACGTCGAGGCTGACGCCGTCGAGGATCGTCACCGGACGCCCGCCGCCTTCCAGGCGCATCACGAGATCGCGCACGCGAATCATCTCGAGGGCCATACTACACTTCGCCCGTGAACCCGCTTCGCGCCGGTCGCCGCATCGTCGTCGCGCTGATGCTCGTGCTCGCCGCGCCGCCGGCCATGGCCGACGACCGCGTCGTCGTCGCGCTCGGCGACAGCCTCACCGCCGGGCTCGGCGTCACCCGCGACGAGGCCTACCCGGCCCTGCTCGAGGCCCGCCTGCGCCGGGCCGGCTTCGCCTATCGCGTGGTGAACGCCGGCGTCAGCGGCGACACGACCGCCGGCGGTCTGCGGCGACTCGACTGGGTGCTGCGCTCCCGGCCCGAGGTCGTCATCGTGGCGCTCGGCGTCAACGATGGGCTTCGCGGACAGCCGGTCGTCGGCATGCGCGACAACCTCGTGGCGATCGTCACTCGACTACGCGAGACCGGCACCCGCGTGCTCCTGGTCGGCATGCGGTTGCCGCCCAACTACGGCGAGGCCTACGCCACCGACTTCGCCGAGGCGTTCCGCGCCGTGGCCCGGGGCACATCCGTCGCGTTTCTGCCGTTCCTGCTGGCGGGGGTGGCGGGCGATCCGAGCCTGAACCAGGCGGATGGAATCCATCCCAACGCCGCGGGTCACCGTATCGTCGCCGAGCACGTCTGGCCGTCGCTGCAGCCGCTCCTGCGTCGCTGAGCCCACCCACCGAAAGGTTGCGTGCCCGGCAAAACCTCGATGCTATTCTCGCGAGAGATCGCCGTCAGGGAGATGCCATTCTGGCGGCGGGACCGGTCATTCCGTGTCGGTCTGCGGGCGACAGTGGGTGTTTTCATAACACCGCGGGGTCCATACAGGGTGGTCCCTCCTGAGACGCCGGTTCTCGGAATTCGTCTCTCAGGCCGCTAATCTGGCTCACTTCTCGCGCCCCGATCGTGAGTCCCGAGCCTGGCCGGCGGACGCGACGGCCGGCTTGGCGCATGCGTTGCACTCCTCCCTCGTCCGCTTGGAACATCCACAGGTGACTATGATCAATAAAGTGTCGAACGAACGAGGCTTCTCGCTCACCGAGCTGATCGTCGTGATCGGCATGATCGGCCTGCTCAGCTTGCTGGCGGTGCCGAGCCTGCTCTCGTACTGGCAGTCGTCGTCGCTGACGGCCGGCGCCGAGCAGCTCGCCTCCGTGCTGAATCGGGCGCGCCAGCTGGCGATCAGTCGAAACAGCTCGGTGTGCGTCGAGCGCAGTGGCACCGCCGTGCGCCTGCGCCCGAGCACGGCGACCCCGCCGGACTGCACCAGTGCGGTCTGGACCGGGGTTGGCACCGACAGCGCCGGCCTGATCCAGATCGCGAGCAGCCTGCAGGTCAGCGCGGCGACCGCGAGCGTCATCTTCACGAACGCGGGTGGGGCCAGCACGACGGGGACCTACACCTTGACCGATCCCAAGACCAACCGCTCGCGGACCGTGGTGGTCTCCACCTCGGGACGGGTGACCATCCAATGACGACACGACTGACACGGACGCTGACCGGGCAGCGCGGATTCACGCTGGCCGAGGTGCTCGTCGCGGTGTTCATCATCATGGTTGCCCTGGTCGCCGTCGCCACCGGATTCCAGTACGCGACGAGCGGTGTGGCCACCGGCCGGGGCGAGACCATCGCCACCTTTCTGGCCGAGCAACGGGTCGAGCAGCTCAAGACGGTCGCGATGACCAACTACGACCCCCCCTATCCGGGGCCGTCGCTCGCCGCCGGCACCACCACCGAGTTCTGCCAGACGAGCACCATCGGCGCGACGGCCTCGAACTGCCAGGCCGGCGCCATCACCGGAACGACATCCTATACGCGCGTCACGACGATCACCGACATCACCACCGACGCCGGGAGGTGCACCGGAGTCGCGCCGCTGCTCTGCAAGCGGATCCGCGTCACCGTCACCTATCGACCGGTGACGAGCCAGGGCGACGTCAGCCAGGCGCGAACGGTGGACCTCTTCGCGGTCGTGACGCCGAGGAGCTGACATGAGCCTACGAATCTTCCGCAACCAGCACGGCTTCACCCTGACCGAGCTGCTCGTCGCCTGCGCCATGATCGGGGTCGTGATGGCGGGGTTGTTCTCAATCTTACAAACCGGCCAGCAGAGCTACCTGACGGGCATGAACCAGGTCGAGGCGCAGCAGGGGCTCCGCCTGGCCCTGCTGCGGGTGACGAACGAGATCCGCGAGGCCGGCTATTGCCCGACGTGCGCGAACCTCGGGGCGGGGCTCAACCCCTTCCCGGCCGTCACCAACCCGACGGCGACGGGGTTCACTCTGCAGAACGACTGGGACGGCACCTGGAACGGCACCACCGGTATCGCGACGGGCGGCACCGTCACTCAGACCGTGATGTCCAGCAGCAGCAGCACCACCACCAACGTCGCCCGCGGTGAGCAGATCGTCTACTCGGTCGTCGGCGGCGAACTCCGGCGGCAGGAGATCGGGATCGACGGCACCGCGGTCGCGGTGGTCTCGAGCCTCGCGTCGATGACGTTCACATACCTGGATGCGGACGGTGCCGTCACGGCGACCCCGGCCAACATCCGGACCATCGTGGTGAGCGCAGTCGGGCAGCCGCTGGTGCAGCCCACGGCCTATACGGCCGGTCGCGTCCAAGTGGCAATGACAGACTCGGTGCGCCTGCGCAACCGAGGGCAGTAGGGAGAGCGGAGGACGATCAATGCGAAACTGGCGAACACTACTCGGCAATGAACGCGGCGTGGCACTCGTGCTATCGCTGATGATGTTGCTGGCTCTGACGGGACTGCTACTCGCGTTCCTCTCGGTCAGCGCGCTCGAGCCGCAGATCTCTCGTAACGTCGCCGACACCGCCAAGGCCCGCTATCTGGCCGAGGCCGGGATCGAGATTGGCTTCAACATGCTCGTCAACACTGGCAACGCCGGGCAGATGTTTACCGATGCGCTCACCGGTGCCAGCTCCGGCGTCCCCTGGGTCGCCCTCGTGAACAACGGCACGCTCACGGGCGTGACGACCGGAGGCTCGGCGGCAGAGGCGGCGTTCGCGGGGACGTACAACGTCGTCGTCCGCAACGACTATCTGGCCTCCGACCAGTCGCTGACCGGCGTGAACCCCACCACCACCGC
>Ga0210377_10001861_pt1 | contig 18858 bp, 16 predicted proteins | sample PLM4_65_b1redo_FD_155480 | JGI IMG/M metagenome (GOLD analysis project Ga0210377, IMG submission 155480) | Groundwater sediment microbial communities from an aquifer in East River, Colorado, USA - PLM4_65_b1 redo | ecosystem: Environmental > Terrestrial > Soil > Riparian zone | place: USA: East...
CTCATCGAGGTGATGAAGGTCTTCAATGCTATAAGGTCCGGCGTCCGAGGGGTCGTTGAGGAGATCTGTGTCCAGGGCGGGCAGTTTGTCGAATACGGCCAGACCGTCATGCTCGTAAAACCAAGAGGCAAAGGGTAAAGCCGGATGGCCATCACGCGCGTCCTAGTGGCCAACCGAGGGGAGATCGCGCTGCGCGTCATCAAGGCGTGCCGGGCCTTGGGGATAGAATCGGTGCTGGCGGTCTCGGCAGCCGACCGTGAGAGCCTGCCTTCGAAGGAAGCGGATCGCGTTGTGTGCATCGGCCCGGCGCGCGCCGCGGACAGCTATTTGAAGGTAGAGGCCCTCATCGCCGCCGCCCTGGGGACCGGCTCGGATGCCATCCACCCGGGATACGGCTTTCTCGCCGAGAGGCCTGAGCTGGCTCGAGCCTGCGAGCAGAACAAGGTACAGTTCATCGGGCCACGCCCCGAGAGCATCCTTAAGATGGGCAATAAACTGCTGGCGCGGGAGATCGTCCGCGGCTACGGCATTCCGATAATCCCGGGCTCGGAAAAGGTCCATAGCTTTCAAGAGGGCCTGCAAATCGCAAAAGAGATAGGCTTGCCAATTTTGATCAAGGCCGCTGCGGGCGGCGGTGGACGGGGAATCAAGATCGTCACGAAGAACGGGGAGCTCCAGGGGGCCTTTGAAACGGCCGCTGCGGAAGCGCGCACGGCTTTCGGCGATGAGACGCTCTACATCGAGCGCTACATCCCCAACGCGAGGCATATCGAGGTCCAGGTGCTCGGCGATCGTTTTGGAAATGTGATTCACACCGGCGAGCGCGACTGCTCATTGCAGCGCCGCCATCAAAAAGTCATCGAAGAGGCTCCCGCCTATTCCATTTCTGATGCGCTCAGGGAAGAGATCCGCGCGGCCGGCGTCATCATCGCTAAAAACATGAAGTACGAAAATGCCGGCACCGTGGAATTCATTCTGGACCAGGACCATGAACGGTTTTACTTCCTCGAGATGAACACCCGGATCCAGGTCGAGCACCCGGTCACCGAGGCGATCACCGGTATCGACCTGGTGCAGGAGCAGATCCGGATCGCCAACGGCCATGCGCTGACTCTTTCCCAGTCCCAGGTGCAATTCAGCGGGCATGCGATCGAATGCCGGATCACCGCCGAATCGGCCAAAGACGGATTCCGGCCCTGTCCCGGACAAATCACCCGGTGGCAACCCAGCTCCGGAGCTGATATACGCGTGGACAGCCACGGCTACGCCGGCTACACGGTCCCCCCCTTCTATGACTCGCTGCTGGCCAAGCTGATCGTCCGAGGGGAGAATCGGGTGAAAACCGTCGCGCGGATGCAGGAAGCGCTCGCGAGCTTTGTAGTCTCCGGCATTGAGACCACTATCCCCTTTCTCCGCCTGCTCGTATGCCAGCTTGATTACATAAAAGGAAATGTGAATACGAAGTGGCTGGAAAAGTTCCTGGCCACATCCTCCCTTCTTGAGTTAGGAGCTGAATAAAGGTCCAACCGGGAGAAGCAATGATGAGTGAGGTTAAGTTCGTCGACACCACGTTGCGCGACGGTCATCAGAGCCTTTGGGCTGAAAATATGACCACGGGCATGATGCTGCCCGTCGCCAAGCGGATCGACGACGCGGGATTCGAAGCGATAGAGCTTATTTCCAGCTCGCACCTGAAAAAGTGCGTGCGCGAGCTCAAAGAGGATCCCTGGGAGCGAGTCCGGCTCATCGCGAAGCGCGTCACCAAGACCCCTCTCCGACTCATCGCCGGCAGGGTCAATACCTTCGAGATCACGCCGCATTCCGTCTACCGGCTCTTTCTCGAGCGCATGGCCGCAAACGGGTTGCGCCAGGCCCGGATATCGGACGAGTGGAACGACCTCTCAAGCTGGCAGCGTAAAGTGCAGTTCTCCCGAGAGATAGGGCTGGACCCTATCGTGAATATCATCTACTCGGTTTCCCCCAAACACACGGACGAGTACTTCGCGGAAAGGACGCGTCAAGCCGCCTCCCTGCCTCTTTACCGGCTCTGCCTGAAGGACCCGGGAGGGCTCTTGACGCCGGAGCGCACGCGGGCGCTCGTTCCTTTGATCTTAAAGAATAGCAAAGGCATCCCTGTGGAGCTTCATACGCACTGCACCACGGGCCTCGGGTCGCTGTGCGCTCTGGAGGCGATCAAGCTCGGGATCAAGACGGTGAACACCGCCATCCCGCCTCTTGCCGATGCCTCCTCCAACCCTTCGCTCTTTAATGTGGCCAGGAACGCACGCGCCCTGGGCTACACGCCGGCCATCGACGAAGAGCTGCTCAAGCCGGTAGCGGAGCACTTCACTTTTATTGCCAAACGGGAAGGCTTTCCGATCGGGGCGCCGGTCGAGTACGATTACTCTCAGTACCTCCACCAAGTGCCCGGAGGGATGGTTTCCAATCTCCGCCATCAACTCCGCAAGGTGGGAATGGAGGAGAAGGTAGGAGATGCGCTGGAGGAAGCCGGCCGCGTGCGCGCTGAATTCGGCTACCCGATCATGGTCACACCCCTCTCTCAATTCGTCGGCAGCCAGGCCGCTATCAACGTCATCGTTGGAGAGCGCTACAAGGAGGCGACCGATCAGGTCATCCAGTACGCGCTGGGACTGTGGGGCAAAGAAGGAAGCACTACGATGGATCCCAACGTCAAGGACAAGATCCTCAGCCGCTCCCGCGCCAGGGAACTGGCCAGATGGGTGCCCCCGGAGCCATCCATCGAGGAGGTGCGGCGCAAAATAGGAGGGACCGGAGTCTCGGACGATGAGCTGCTGCTGCGCTGGCTGCTGCGCAAAGAGGAGATTGAAGCCATGCGCTTGGCCGGCCCGCCGAAGGAGTACGTCACCGCGAGGCATCCCGTGATCACATTGATTGAGGAGCTGACCAGGCGAAAGGACTATAGCCAGATCCAGGTGCAAAAACCCGGATTATCGCTCACTCTGGGAAAGACAAGTTAATAGTTACTGGTTATTGGTTTATTGGTAATTTTTAACTAATAACCAGTAACGAGTAACCAATAACCAAATAAGGAGGTAATGTTATGGAAGTCATTGCTATCGATGTGCACATTCACCTTTGCGACGAGCTGACGCTGAAATCAAAGGGCGCGCGGGTCCAGCAGATGGCGCGCTACTTTGGCAGAGAGCGCAAGCCTGTTTCTATGGATGAGCTGGCCGACCAATACCGCCAGCGCAAGATGATGGCCGTAATCATGAACACCAGAGACGAGACCGTAACCGGCATGGCCCCCGTGCCTAACGATCATGTTGCCGAATATGTGCGCAAGTATCCTGATGTGTTTTTGGCCTATGGCGCCATCGATCCGTGGACGGGCAAGCTTGCCTTGGACGAAATCCGCCGCTGCAAGGAAGAGCTGGGCCTGCATGGCATCGGCGAGCTCAACCCGGCCAGACAACACTTCTACCCCAACGACACGCGCTTCTACCCGCTCTGGGAGGAGGCACAGAAGCTTGGACTGCCTATTCTATTCCACGGCGGCATGGCCGCTGCCGGCGCCGGCACTCCCGGCGGCATGGGCACCAAACTCAAGTACAGCCAGCCGATCCACCTCGACGACGTGGCGGCGGATTTTCCCGAACTGAAGATCATCTCGGCCCATCCGACCTGGCCCTGGACAGCGGAAAGCCTCGCCATCTGCCGGCACAAGAGCAATTATTACATCGATCTTTCCGGCTGGGCGCCGAAGTATTTTCCCGCCGAGCTGGTCCATAACGTCAACACGCTCCTTCAGGACAAGGTGATGTTCGGTTCCGACTGGCCGGCGATCGGTGTCGAGCGCTGGATGGAGGAGTTTCAGCAGCTCAATATAAAGCCAGAGGTCAGGCAGAAGATACTCCTGGATAACGCGAAGAAGTTTTTAGGCTTGAATCTCTAGATAAAACTTCAAACTGTCTTTGCCTCGGCCTGCGAAGAAGAGAGAGGTACCCATGAGGCGACCTGAAATGCTTTTTGCTATAGCGGCGTTTTTATTTCTGCTGTGCGGTTACAATCTGTGGGGCGCCGAGCCGGTAGAACTCAAAATCAATTACGGCGCGGTCAGCGCGGCGTATACCCCTGTGTGGATCGGCCATGAGGAAGGGCTTTTTGCCAAATACGGATTGAAGACAGATCCCAAACTTATCGGGGCTGCGACCGAAGTGCAGGCCCTGCTTGGGGGAAGTCTCGACATCGTCAACGGCGGTCCCGAATTGGTGGACGCCCGTCTGCAGGGCGCCGACGTGTTTTATGTCGCGGGGATGGTCAACCGCTTTGTCTTTTCCCTTTACAGCAAGCCGGATCTGCAAAAGCTCGCCGATCTTAAGGGAAAAGCCATCGGGGCGACCCAGCCCAATTCATCGACCGACTTCGCCTCACGGATTCTGCTCAAAGAGGCGGGGCTCATCCCCGGGAAGGACAGCCAAATCCTTTACGTGAAAGGGGTGCCGGAAATTCTCGCCGCCATCATTCAGGGAACCGTGATCCTGTCGCCTCCCACGACACTGAAGGCGCGCCAGGCCGGCCTGAAAGAGCTGGTCAATATCACGGAAAAGAACATTCCGGTTATTCAAGCCGGCGTGGGGACTACGGGGGCCTTCATTAAAAACCATCCCGATCTCCTAAAACGCTACCTTCAGGCCTATGTGGAGGCATTGAAGTTTATTCGCAGCGAACCCGCAAAGACGAAGAAGGTGATCGCCAAGTACACCAAGACGACGAGCCAGGAGGATCTCGATGAAAGCTACCGTTCTTTCTTAGTGGCCTGGGAAAAATCCCCCTATGTATCCACTGCTGCGATTCAAACCCTAATCGATTTTTCCCAACACCCGGCGGCAAAATCGGCAAAGCCCAATCAATTCATCGACAATGCCTTCATTGCCGAACTGGAGCGTTCCGGGTTTATCGATCAGGTCTACCGGCAGTAAGAGAGGTAGAAACAGTCGCGCGTGCGCACGACGGATGTAGCAACTAAACGGAGGCAACTATGGCAACCAGCGGGAAAGTCAAGTTTGGCACCGGTCTCAAGATCAAACAGGTAGGAAGAATGGATCTTCCGGGCGGCGGCTTGGTGGCCGTGGAGAACGGATATGCCTATGCGGGCCACATGGACCCCCCCTACGGAACCTCGATTGTCGATGTGCGCGATCCTAAACACCCCAAGCTCGTCTCTCAGCTCGAAGTGCCGGAGGGAATCCACTCTCATAAAGTCCGGGTCAGCGGAGACGTGATGCTGGTCAACTACGAGCGGTACAAAGCCAATAAAGAGGCTCAGGGAGGACTAAAGATATTCGACATTTCCAACAAGGCCAAGCCGCGCGAAATCGCTTTCTTTAAGGCCGGGGGGAGAGGTGTCCACCGCTTCACCTTTGACGGAAGGTATGCCTACATCTCTCCGTGCATAGAGGGATACCTCGGTAATATCGCAATGATCCTGGACCTCAAAGATCCCGCTAGACCGCAAGAGGCCGGACGCTGGTGGATGCCCGGACAATGGATCGGAGGCGGCGAAACTCCCGCGTGGGAAGGAACAGCGCACCGCTGCCACCACCCGATCAGGAGGGGCAACCGGCTCTACGTGAGCTACTGGCATGGCGGCTTCGTCATCCTCGATATCTCCGACATGAGCAAACCCAAACTGGTAAGTCATCTTGACTGGAGCCCGCCCTACCCTGCCCCCACCCACACAACGCTCCCCATGCCTTGGAAGATCATGGAGCGGGACATCATGGTGGTGACCGATGAAGAGGCGCAGAAACTGGCGCCGAAACCCCTGGCTTTTTTGTGGATAGTGGACATCACTGAAGAGACGCGCCCCATCCCCATCTCGACCTTCATGCTGCCGGATGACAGCGCGCCAGGCCCGGACGACCGCTTTGGCGCCCACCAGCCCGCCGAACAGGTCCGCGGCACCACCCTCTATGTCACCTGGTTCTCAGGGGGGCTCAGGGCCATTGATATTTCGAACCCTTATTTACCAACAGAGGTCGGCTTTTACGTCCCCCTCCCCGGGAGGGGACAAAAGACAGTCCAGAGTAACGACGTCTATCACCGCGAGGATGGCCTGCTTTTCCTCATCGACCGGTTCGACGGGCTGGAGATTTTGGAGAGCCAATTATAAATGGGGTTGAGGAAAACCATCGAATCGCGTCTGACCGCAGTGGAGCGGGGCATCAGATCACTCCAAGCGAACGACACCAGGATTATTACGATTATAAAGGACCTGCAGGAAGGGTTCGCCCGCATGGAAAACCGCTTTGACCAGATCTATAACCACGTCGACGGATTTATGAAGCTTCACGAGACGCTCGATATCAAGTTCCGGGTTATTTAAGGATTCGGCTAAAGGCTCCCGACCCGTTTTGTTCCCCATTGCGTATCCCTAGCCATGAGCGGAAGCTAGTCGATTTTCATTCTTCTAGTCAAGAAGAAATTAGTATTATGTCCCCGGAATTGCACGATCCTTTCCGCTCTCTTGCCTGTTGCCTGCCGCCTCATGCCTAAGGTGAAAGTTGGGAGTGATAGGTGAAATACAAGATCCAAGACCCCAGATGCCATGACAAGCGATATTGGATGAGACCGAACAGGGAAAACAAATCCAAGCTCAGGATCTGATCGACCGCCGTTATCTGGACGCTTTGGAAAAGAGCGGCTTTTTCAAGCAGCTTTGGGAGAAATGAAAAGAAACGCTGCCCATCCTAGCCAGTCTGTTGTCTCTGGCGGGTGGTTGGGACTTTGGAAGGTCGGCTGGCATGTGGTCGCGGGGGCGATTTTTTGAAGATCTCGATGACTGTGCCTCAAATGTCTCTCAAATATGAGGGGAAGAAAAAATTGAATGAGGGGGGAAAGGCGGCAAGATTTTTAAGGTGTTAGCGTAACGTGCAGTTCGCGGGTTCTTTCCCAAAAAGCAAAGCCAAACTCCTCAAAAATTTGCTCTCTTCCAAAGAGTCCCAGGTAAAGTGGGTTCTGCGGAAGGATTTGTAGGTGCACCGGACATTGAATAGCCTTTCCAAGCAACTCCAGTGTAGCCTCGTACCGGTAAGCCGTTACTGGATTTGCGCCTCCGGCTGTTGAAACGTCAAGAGGCTGACCAGCATCCCAAGATGAAAGACCTAGAAGCGGATACAAGTCATGCCGTAGCGTTGTTGTGGAAGCGCCCGTATCAAACAAAAGAGGGAGTGCAACACGGTTTCCGTTTGGCTGTATCAGGTTGACCGTGATTAGCGGGAGCCATACCGTCGCTCCAGACGTTGTGAGTACTTGGTAAAAGCGGATGAGATGCTCAAAAGTCTTGGTGACCATAGGCAGTAGCCCAGATGGTAGGCTCTTCTGGGATAAAGCTTACCAATGGATTTTTTATATTTGCGTCGTGAACCTGCTGCAGAAGCACTGGTAGATTTTCAGCATCAGCGACAACCTCATTATCCAGAATAGCAATCCACCGGTTATTGTAGCGGGCCTTAATTTCTTTGAGATGTCCGCTAAGCCACTCCAGCGTGCTCGCCTCGGGGGGCACTGGCTGTGTTTCTCGGATTGTAGCTATCCGTTCTGTGGGTATAAAGTCCTCAGCCCCGACCTGCCAATACCGAATCATGAGGTCGCCCTTTTGAGCCACGTACCACTCTATCCCGTAGGATTCCAGCGTTTTGAGGATTTCTTCCGGCGGAAGGCCACTTGTTACGGACTGAAGAATTGTTTTTGCTCCCACCCCTGTGACAAAAGATACTTGCATTACTTGGTCTCTCCTTTCGGTTGTGGCTGGACTGTTGGCGATCCCTTGCTGTGTTGAATCAGGAGATTCCCAATATTCGCAGCATGAGCATAACTAACGACGATCGTCGCTCTTAGACGGGTCCTTACCATCTGCATGGTGCCGCTGGGTCCAGGCGGGCCAGGTATGGTTTCATAGAACTGGAGCAGCACTTCATTTCCAGTGCCCATGACTTGAGCAACGTCAGAGTAAAACGATAAGGATCCTTCAGGCTGTTCAAAAATCCTACTAATTTCCAAAGGAGAAGGTTTCTCTTGTGCCATAGCTCTCTCCTCTCGTTTCAGTAAGACGCGACAACTTCGTATTTCAATCTATTACTTTAACCGTCCAACGGGGGTATACAGATACACTAACCACGGCATAAGAGCAAGGGTGACCCGATGACGGGTTGCGCTTCGCCAGATGCTCCATTTTCTCTTTGAGAAACTGAATTTGGTCGGGCGACAATTTGACATCGTTAACCGCTCGTTTGGCTTTTGGCATAGCAGTTTCCTTTGGATGCTCGATTTTTTTAGTTCGTTCTCGTTCTCGCGGTCTTCCGGTAAAAGTTCTCTATAGGCTTGTGTAACACAGATCGGCCTCAATGCGAACTTGCTTCCACGATTTGGATTTCCTCCGGCGTCAGGCCGTAGAGGGCATAGCAGTGGCGGTCGATCTCGTGCTCCAACTCGCTCGTGTCCGCGCCGGCGTCGCGCTGCTTACGCCACTGGGTCAAGTTGAAGGAGTACAGCCCCTCGCGCCTAAGTAGCGCCCCAATCTCACCACGACCGCTGCTAACCTCCGCTTCCCGTAAAATCCGCAGCTTGTACTCCGCCGTATATCGCCGCCGCACAGGCTTGGACATCACTTCCACCTCGGAAGGAGATAACCCTAACCCATCCATCGTATCCATCATCAACTCCTTACTCGCCCCCTATTCTACACTAAACTCAAGGCGGGTAAGTGTCTCATCTATATTGGCAGAGAGGGCAACTGCAAAGCTCCTTCGTTGTCTGGGCAGTCTCAAGCCGGAGCAAGTCGCTCAGGTCGAAGAGGTCGTGCGTCGTTGGCTGGGTCTCAGGGCCTAATCAAAGACCATACCGGTAGGAGTCATGAAAGATAGAGGATGGACGATCGAGGATCGACAAAAGAGAAAAACAGGTAAGAGGCAATACGAACAGGCGTGAGGCGAGAGGCGGAAGGGATGTTGTAAACGGTCTATTGACAAGCCCAATTAAAGTTCTATACTTCATTTCGCCGGACCGAATGCCCCCACAGTGAGGGGGCGGGTATTGATCTAAAATTTAAAAAGGACCAAAAACATATTTGAAGTTTCTTTAACGGTCTGGCGGGAGGGACGGTAGAACCGTCCCTCTTTTTTTTCCGGCCTTCCTTCAGAGACATAACGCTTCAGGGCGCCCCCTGGAAACCGATCAAAAACCCCGTTACTTAAGCCAGGATAAAGTCTGGGCCAGGAGAGCGCCGATCAACATGCCGAGCAGCGGCTTGCCTGTCCATGAAGCAACGAGAACTGCGCCTGCCAGCGCCAGGGCACGATGCGGCGCGGCGCCGGCCTCAAAGCGCGGACCTGCGAGGAAGAGGTTGGTCGAGATGATACTGGCAATCAGGGCATAGGACAGATAGCGGAGATAACGCTCAAAAGCTTCCGGGAAGCTCCGTCCCGCGAGAAAGAGCTGCGGCAGCGCCCGGATCAGGTAGCTTACAAGCCCCATCCCCACGATTATCGTGGTCCGCGCTGGATCCATTGTTCTATCCCCCAACCTACAGTTCCGATTAAGAGGGCAGTGACAAGCCACCCCCATTCCGCGTTCAACAGCGCGCCGGGCACAGCCAAGAGGAAACTTGCCATGCCGATTAGTAGCGCGGTCTTCCCCCTTACCTGCGCAGTGAGAATGCAGGCAAAATAGCCTGGCAACATAAACTTTAGTCCTTCTTCCAATCCTGGCGGCACATGCAGAGCAGCCCAGTACCCGAATCCCGTTCCCACCACCCACACAGAAAAGCAGGTCGCGGCCAACCCAAGGAAGTAGTGAAAGTTGCTTCTCCCCCACTCCTCTATCCCATCAGCCCGCACTTGCTTCCTGGGTTCTTTCTGGAAATGGACGTAGGGGATGATGAAGGTGCTGATGCTTATGAGGTGGGAGGAAAAGAGCAGCGCGGCGCGCCTTACTCGACCAAAGTAGGGAGCGATGGCAGCGCTCATCACGAGAAAGCGCAGGTTGATCAGAAAAGTGATGAGGAGGATCTGCAGGGCCGGTTTTCCTGAAGCCAGGGGCTCAAGGGCGGCAAACTGAGCAGGCGCAGCAAAGACCAAAGCCGACATGAGAACGATCTCTCCCAGGTTGAGGCCATAGGCCTTGGCGGCAATCCCAAGAGCGAAGGATGTTGAGATGTAAGCGACCCAGACCGGAATGGCCGCCTTCACTCCTTCACGGAAGGGAGAGGAAGGGATCATAGAGAATCGCTTAGCTGACGGCAGGGAAATATCAACTTGCTTTTCTCCTGTAATTTTTCTAAAAGAAGCGGATTATGAAGATCACGCTTGGAAGACTATGCCAGCCGCTGCCCGAGTTCCCCTTTTTCCCTGAGGGTTAGAAGCTCCTTAGCCTGCATCGGGAAAAGGACACCCAGGAGAATGTCTTCTTCGCTTTTTGCCAATGGCCCAAGCTCCTTAACCGCCCTATCCCAGTCACCCGGGTCAGCAAGCTCTCCAGACCTCACCGAATAGTCGGGCTCCTTGTCCTTCATGATCTTCTTTATCAGTTCCTTGCTTACAGGGCCGGGCGGCCGGCCGTACTTGCCCTTGACGTAATCGGTGGTCTCCTTGGTCACTATTTTGTATCTCTCTCCCGCCAGGACATTCAGCACTGCCTGGACTCCCACGATCTGGCTGGTGGGGGTAAGGAGCGGTGGATGGCCCATGTCCCGCTCCACACTGGGGGTCTCTTTCAGGACCGCCTCCATCAGGTCCATCCGGCCTGCCTCCTTCAACTGGGCCACCATGTTGGAAATCATTCCACCAGGGATCTTGTGAATGAAGACCTCACCGCTAACACCGGTATACCCTGTTTCGTATTTTTCGTATTTTTCCTTGATCTGCCGTGTGATCTGAGCGGGCTCCTCCAGGAGCTTCAGGTCTATACCGGTATCGAAAGGTGTATTTTTCAAAGACGCCACCATGGTTTCGGTAGCAGGATGCGCTGAGCCGAATGACAGCGGCGACATCACCGTATCGATCATGTCCACCCCCGCCAGGATGGCCATCAGGTGGGACATGCTGGAGGTCCCACCCATGTCGTGACAGTGGAGCAGCACCGGAAATTTACCCTTGGCCCGGTCTTTGATCCCCTTAATGATCATATAGCTATTGAAGGGAGTCAGAATCCCCGTGGCATCCTTCAGGGATAACCAATCCGCCCCTATCTCTATCAGTTGTTCTGCATATTCCATCCACTTTTCCAGTGTATGGACGGGACTTACCGTGTAGTTCACCTCCACATGAGCTTCCCCGCCAAACTCCTTTACAGCCTTTGTAGCCACCTCTATGTTTCTAAAGTCGTTGGTAGCCTCAAATATCCGGAAAACGTTCATCCCGTTGGCGATGGCTTTCTCGACGAACTTATAAACGATTTTGTCCGTGTAAGGTCTGTAAGCCAGTATATGTTGTCCCCGGAGCAGCATCTGCAGCTTGGTATTGGGCATAACTGCTTTTATCCTTCTCAGCCGCTCCCAGGGATCTTCCTTGAGATACCTCATACAGACATCGAAGGTGGCGCCGCCCCAAACCTCCACGGCATAGAAGCCACACCTATCCAAGGAGGCACACATGGGAAGGAGGTCATCGGTAGTGACCCGTGTCGCCAGTTTGCATTGCTGCCCGTCCCGCGGGGTCAGGTCGGTAATCTTCACCCTTCTACTCCCCACGGGCTCCTTAAGCAGCGTCTTAATATCCTCAGCAAGCTGGTCTAAAATCTCTTGCGAGCGCATAGAACATCTCCTTTCTCACGTAGTCTGAAATCTCGGAAGGTCCTGCACCATTTCGCTTAACCGAGTAAGCGAAAAATAGCAATCCGTTAGAGAGAATCGATGCCATCTTGCTTTTCTCGCGTCTTTCTTCTAGAAGTTCAACATTTGAGATTATAGCACAGCCGCGAAGCTCGATTGCCGAACAGAATCAAAACCCATTGGCCAACGGCCCTGATCACCGCTGCTTCCAATCTCGTCCCGTCGATGATGGTCGCCACGTTGGGTATCGCTCTTCCCGATGTGCGGCGCTCTTTGATTTTGTCTGAAATCGAGGCGGGTGGTCTATTTTCCGTTATATTCATAATCGCTGCGCTATCGAGTACGTTTGCCGGCAGGCTCGCCGATAGAATCGGCAGCAAGACTGTCATCGTCTCGGGACTGACTTTTCTTGCTTTCGGCTTTGCACTTGCGGGACTCGGTAACAATAAGCTCGCCATGTTCCTCCTTTTGGGCATTACCGGCCTGGGTTACGGGTTCATCCCGACCTCGTTGTACACGCTCATGTCCGATGTCGCGCCGCAAAACAAAGGACTCGCATCGAGCCTAGTGGCGGTGGCCTATGGGACCGGTGGAGCGGTCGGTTCGATATTGGCGAGCCGTATTATCGCCAGCTCAAGTTGGCATGAGGCATTCATTACTGTCGGCGCAATCGCAGCTGCGGTTATGGTTGTGCAGCTTTGGAAGGCTCCTCGCCATCATCAGACACGATCCTCCGGACGCTCCATCAATTTTAGAGAATCTTTATCCCCCGCACTGATCCTTCTCGCTTTGGCTGAACTTCTCGGCGGCTCTGTTTTTTGGAGTACGGCTTCCTGGGCACCCACGCTTCTACGCAACGCCAAAGAGCTCAGTCTCAGTGAAACGGGCTGGGTGATGGGAGTGTGGAGTATAGCGCAGATTTTCGGCGCACTCGCGCTCGGAGCTCTATCGGATAGGTTCGGGAGAAAGTTCGTCATTCTCATTAGCGCCTTTCCCGCGGCCATTGCCTCGCTCGTCGTTTACCAGTGGTTTACTTCACCCTTCGTACTCGCTTTAGGATTCTTCCTTTTTGGCGCACTCAGGGCTTCGGCGCCCACGTTGGTGGTTGCGCTCGCACAAGAAACGACGTCGCTAGCTAACACGGGCACCGCCACCGGCATCATCATGTCCTTGCATTACGTCGCCGCCGTGGTCACACCGCTCGTCGCCGCCCAGCTTATTACGGGGACGAACGATATAATTTTAGCGATGATCCTGACCTCCAGCGTTCCCCTCCTGCTCTACGCCGCAGTCATTACGGCTGTACGAGAAAAGCGGCAACGATAACCTTTCCACAATCTTCTCGAACCCCTATGGGCAGCTCGATTGCAAGAGTAAAAGCACACTTTTTGACATAGCGCCCCAATGGGCTTTAGGTAAATACAGTTTTAAGTATCGAGTCCTGTATCTCGAATTCTCCGTCAACTAGAAACCCGAAACTCGCTACTTTAAACTGCCCTTTGGAGAGTTGAATTTACCCCCCGCTTATGCAAACCTGATTTTGCCTATGACAGAGCAAACAAAAGGGCTGCTGCGCGAACTCCCGTCAGTGGACCGCCTGCTCAACCACCCTAAAAGCCAGCCGCTGCTGGCCCGCTTCAGCCGCGACTACGTGACGCAGAAATGTCGTGAGACTTTGGAGGAGCTGCGGCAGGCCATTCAGAACGGTAAGGCTGTGCCGCTCGGGGAGCTGCGGGAAGAGTCCATTCTAAAACAGGTCGAAGGGCGCATGGGCTCGGAGGGCGCGCCTCAACTAACCCGTGTCATCAACGCTACCGGTACTATCCTCCACACCAACCTGGGGCGCGCGCTTCTCCCTCAGGCGGCAATCGAGGCGGTCTGCCGCGTTGGAAGTAACCCGGTTAATCTCGAATACGACCTCGCCGAGGGGAAACGAGGGAAAAGAGAGGAGGCGATAGAGAAACTACTCGTAGAGCTGACCGGGGCCGAGGCGGCTACCGTGGTTAACAACAACGCCGCCGCAGTTCTCCTGGGATTGAATACCCTGGCGGACAAAAAAGAGGTTATTGTCTCGCGCGGCGAGTTGATCGAGATCGGCGGCTCTTTCCGCATACCGGAGATCATGGCCAAGAGTGGAGCGATCCTCAAAGAAGTCGGCAGTACCAACCGCACTCATCCCGAAGACTACGAGAAGGCCGTCAGCAAGAAAACCTCTCTCCTTCTCAAAGTGCACACGAGCAATTACAGGATCGTGGGCTTCTCTTCGGAGGTGGATCTCGCCCAGCTTGTTGTTATCGGGAAAAAACACAAAATCCCGGTGATGGAGGATTTAGGAAGCGGCGCTCTTATCGACCTCAGTCAATACGGGCTACCCAAGGAACCTGTGGTCGCTGAGCGGATACGTGCGGGGGCGGATATCATCACCTTCAGCGGCGACAAGATCCTGGGCGGGCCGCAGGCCGGCCTGATGGTAGGCAAGAAGGTCTGGGTCAGCCGGATGAATAGGAATCCCCTTCAAAGGGCCTTGCGCTGCGGCAAGCTCACCCTGGGGGCCTTGGAAGCAACCCTTAGAATCTATCAGCAATCGCTCAACCTCGCCGAGGATATTCCGACCCTCAAGGCCTTTACTCGCCCCCTAAAGGAGATCGAGGAGATGGGTCAACGCCTTCTTCCCGCGCTCGAAAAGAAGCTCGGGGAAGGTTTTCGCCTGAGCCTGGAGGACTCGACCTCTCAGATCGGCAGCGGGGCCCTCCCGACGGAAGAAATTCCGACCAGGGTCATTGCCGTCCGGCACGACGGCATCGGGGCGGAGCGGATTGCCCAAAAGTTTCGCCACGCCAATCCCCCGATTCTTGGACGGATTAAAGACAACCGCTTTCTTCTCGACTTAAGGACCATTTTCGACCCTGAAGATTTGATCCCGAATTTCGTGGAGGGCTAGCTTTCAGCCTTGAGATTTGAAATCTGAGTTCTGAGATCTGAAATTTGAGATTGAAGATATGCCTTACATCATCGGCACTGCGGGACACATCGACCACGGCAAAACGAGCCTCATCAAAGCTCTGACCGGAGAGGATACCGACCGACTGAAGGAAGAAAAAGAGCGCGGGATCTCCATCGACCTGGGCTTTGCCCACTTTGACCTTCCAGACGGGAGCCAGGCAGGCATCGTCGATGTCCCGGGACATGAGCGGTTTATCCGCAACATGCTCGCCGGCGCCCACGGCATCGATCTCGTCCTCTTCACAGTAGCGGCCGATGACGGCGTGATGCCCCAGACCGAAGAGCACTTCGATATCGTCCATCTGCTTGGCGTGAGACTCGCCATCTTCCTCATCACCAAGGCAGATCTGGTTCCCGCCTCAAGGCTCCGTGAGGTCGAAGAGGAAATCAGGATTCTGACCGTGGGGACCGCTCTGGAAGAGGCCCCGATCATTCCGTTCTCGGCGGTGACCGGCCAGGGGTTGCCGGAGCTGCGCGCCCGGATCTCCCAGATGCTCCAGAACTGCAACAAGCCGCATCCAAGCGGTTACTTTCGCCTTCCGGTGGATCGCGCGTTTGTCCTGCAGGGCCACGGGGTCGTCATCACGGGAACCGCGCTAAGCGGAGATGTCAGGATCGGCGATCACATTCGCTGTCTCCCCGGCGACCAGACGTTCCGGGTGCGCAGCCTCCAGGTTCACAACCGATCCGTCGAGGCGGCCGGCTGGGGGCAGCGCATCGCTCTAAACTTGAGCGGTCTTGAGAAGGCCTCCATCACCCGCGGACATGTCATCTGCCACGAAAAGTTGACTCTGGTCTCCGACCGGTTTGACGCCTTTTTGGAGGTGCGGCCCGCCGCCGCCAAAGGGATTAAAAACCACCAGCGCCTTCGGATCCATGTGGGCACGGCGGAGCGATTGGTCAAATTGATCCTTTTGGGTTCCAAAGAGCATGTAGAGCCCAAAGGCTCCGCCTACTGCCAGATCGTTCTTGCAGAACCCGTGATGGCGCTGCGCGGAGATCGGTTTATCGTCAGGGACGAGACAGCGCAGCGGACACTGGGCGGCGGCATCGTCATTCATCCCTGGGCCCGGAAACATAAAAGGGGCGAGCCGGAACTCGAGGCACGCTTGCATGCTCTCCACACGGGAGATGTCCCTACCCTCGTGGAAGGATTCATCAACGAGAGCGACGACTTCGCCCTGCCCATCGGTCCCTTCCATCAGTTCCTCAACCTGAGGGAGGAAGAGGTCCGCGATCAAATGGATCGGATAAAGACGATCCGCTCCCTCAGCGCGGAAGCGGAAAAGCTCTACACGACGGAAAAGAAATGGCAGGGCCTTAAGGATAGCAGCCTCAAGGCGCTAAAGGATTTTCATCTCCTCCATCCCCTCGCGCCGGGAATGGACATGGAAGAGCTGAGGGCCAAAGTCCTCTATGCCGTTCCGTCCCGGCTGTTTCGCGATTTTTTAGAGATTCTCGCCGGCGACAAACTGGTGGTCCGGGAAGGAAACCTCCTGAGGCTTCCGCAACACCGCGTTCATCTCAAGGGCGAAGAAAAGGGCCTCATGGAAAAAATCAAAAAGCATCTGGGAGAAAATCCTCTTGCCCCTCCCGACTTAAAGCAGATAGAAAAAGATCTGGGCGCCGGGCGGGCAAAGCTCAACGAAGTCCTTCGGGTGATGGAAAGAGACGGCGCTGTCATACGGGTGGCATCGGATCTTTACTTTCTCTCGGACTGCGTTGACAAAGTAAAGGGCGTTTTATATAAACATTTAGCTAATAACACCGAGATCACAGCGGCTACCTTCCGCGACCTTTTAGGTTCCAGCCGCAAGTATACGATTGCCCTCCTTGAACATTTCGATCGTGAAGGACTCACGGTTAGAATCGGAGATGTGAGGCGGCTGAAATCTCCCGTGCCCGCGGGAAGGCAGAGAGCCCCGTGATAATTGCCTTTAGCTCAAAATGCAAAGTGCAAATTGGAAAATGCAAATTTGACTTTTTCGTTTTGCAATTTTCATTTTGAATTGGAGAACAGATGAGACTCATCCGAAGACGCAAAACAATCCGTTTGACGCGGCAGGTAAAGGCCGCCGGCTGAGCTGCCAAGCTCGGCCCGGCCGACCTCGTGCAAGTTTTGCACAGCCTGCCAAAGTTCGAGAACGCCGATTTGATCGTCGGAATGGAAACCTCCGATGACGCCGGAGTGTTTCGCCTGCGGCCTGATCTCGCTATCGTCAATACCGTCGATTTTTTTACCCCGATCGTAGACGATCCCTATGTCTTCGGGCAGATCGCCGCGACCAACGCCCTGAGCGACATCTACGCCATGGGAGCGGAGCCCAAAACTGCTCTGAATATTGTCTGTTTCCCCAAAGGGAAAATGGATATCTGGGTTCTGGGCGAAGTCCTCAAGGGCGGAGCGGAAAAGGTACAGGAGGCGGGAGCAGTCGTGGTCGGCGGCCACAGCATCATCGATGAGGAAATTAAATATGGAATGGCCATTACCGGAGTCATTCATCCCGACAAGGTCATCCGCAATGTGGGCATTCAGGAAGGGGACGCACTCATCCTGACGAAACCGCTGGGGACAGGCATCATCAGCACGGCGCTCAAAAAGGGAAAGGCCTCGAAGGAGAGCGTGCAGGCGTCGGTCGCTTCCATGATCACGCTCAACAACACCGCCTCCAAAATCATGCGCAACTACCCTGTGCATGCCTGCTCGGACATCACGGGATACGGTTTATTGGGCCATGCCCTGGAGATGGCGAGCGGCAGCAGCGTTACTTTAATCCTGGAGTCCAGCAAGCTGCCTATCCTTCACCGGGCGCCGCGCCTAGCGGAAAAAGGATATCTTACCGGCGGCTGCAAGAGAAACCGCGACTATCTCAAGGATAAGATCACCATCGACAAATCCATTCGCGAAGGGCTGGTTGAGGTGGCCTTTGACCCGCAAACTTCCGGCGGCCTCCTGATCGCCGTGGCGCAAAAATACGCCCCCAAGCTGGTAGACGAGCTGCAAGCGAACGGCGTCAAGGCAGCTACCGCTGTCGGCTACGCCACCTCTCTCCAAAAAGCCTGGGTGCGCCTGGTCTGAACTTTCGACCCGGTGGATCAGGAATGGGCGCCTAGGGGGATGCTAACCCTGAAGATCGACCCTCTTCCCACTTCACTCTCCACCTCTATCCTGCCTCCAATGAGATCAACCAAGTTTTTGCTGACGGCCATCCCCAGACCCGTTCCCCCGTGCCGTCGAGTCTGGGAGCCATCGAGCTGGCGGAAACTTTCAAAAATCAGCGGGATCTTTTCCTTGGGTATGCCTATTCCGGTGTCGGCGATAGCGAAGGATAGCTCTCCCGTGCGTTCTTTTATGACAGAGAGTTTAACTTCTCCTCTGTCGGTAAACTTAAGGGCATTACTGAGAATATTGCCGAGGACCCTTTTTAGCTTTTCCCCATCGGTTTTAACGGCTGGAATATCAGGGCCAATCTCGTATTGGACTTTATATGGCTTCCCGCTCTCTAAGGGGGCAATCTCCCGGCGGAGTTGATTGATTAGAGCCTTCACATCTTGACGTCTTGTTGCGGAGGCCATCTCTCCCTTTTCTATTTTTGACAAATCAAGAACTTGCTCTACAATTCCCAAAAGTCCGCGGGCGCTTTCCATCAACCGCGCTATGGCGCCCTTCTGTTGGTCCGTCATCGGGCCGAAGGCTCCTTCCATCAAGAGATCGCTGTAGCCCATAATCGTAGTTAACGGAGTCCTCAGCTCGTGTGTCGTATTACGAAGGAATTCCAACTTTAGGCGCTCCACTGCGGCTAGACGCTCGGCAATGACCTGCCGTATTTGTGCCTGGACCTTCAAAGCCTTCTCCCCATGCACGATATGCGCAAAGTAACCGTAAAATAACGCGACCACGAACAAAAAGGGAAGACGCAGATAGCTGCCAGGAGGCAAAACTTCAGCGGTGTTGAAAAGAAGGTAGCCGTAGACCAATATGGACAATCCCGCCACGACCATCAAACCGGGAAAGTCCTCAAATAGAGCGCACAGGATGATGA
>Ga0210377_10001862_pt1 | contig 18846 bp, 16 predicted proteins | sample PLM4_65_b1redo_FD_155480 | JGI IMG/M metagenome (GOLD analysis project Ga0210377, IMG submission 155480) | Groundwater sediment microbial communities from an aquifer in East River, Colorado, USA - PLM4_65_b1 redo | ecosystem: Environmental > Terrestrial > Soil > Riparian zone | place: USA: East...
TGCGGCGTTGGCGCGCTCGCGCGGCGCTGCGACGTACGGACTAAGTACGCCTCGCACCTCGCATCGCGCGCCGCCTTGCATCTGGACCTTTTTGAGCAGCCTGGCGGAAAACGAGTTTTTCAGCAACCTGCTAGGCCAACACCCATAACGATTCGTTCAAGTTGCACGAGGTTCATCACGTCCTCGCGGTTATACTCCAGAAGCAAGAGCAGGCTCGCCTGATCCCCAGCGCTTTCGTACCGCGCCCAGAGCTGCAAGGCGTCCCAGCCGCTCATCCCTCGGGTGGCGCGGGAAATCCCGAAGCGCTCTTCCATTCGCTTGAGGCCGCCCTTCAATCCGACGCGCCGGCATTCCCGCAGCAGGTCCAGGGACTTGAACCGGGCTCGCAGGTCCAGCCGGGTCTGCCGTTCCAGGATCGGCAGATCGAACCGGTCGCCGTTGTAGGTACAGAGGGTATCCACCCCCTCCAGGGCCTCCCACACGGCCACGTCCGTGATCTCTCCGCCCACGAGCTGGCTGAACCCGCGGTCCTCGCGGTAGATCCCGACCACGGTCACGGCACCGCCGGCACAGGTCTCGATGTCCAGATAGGCTTTCACCACTCTGCTAGGCTCCGAATCGTCCATACGCTTTTCGCTCGACCGTCTTGCGACGGGTGCGAGAATAGCACATGAGGTCTTAAGCTCAACGCAGAAAACCGGGTCGGGTTCGGGTCTGGACTATCGCCTCTGGCCTCCCATGGGCAGAGGCAAGATGGGAAGTAATCTTCTCCGGGGTTTACTGTCTGGGGGCGATGGTCGCGAGATCTCGGTTGCGCAGTCTACCCCATCAGCGTATGCTCCGCCGGACTGGAGGTCACCCCATGTCCGACTGGTCGATACAACGGCGGTTCCCCAGATTTCCGATTCAGGTCCCCTTCCAGCTCACGACAACAGCCCCCGGTTCCTCCGGGGGCGGCGTCGGCTGGACCCGCGACCTGAGCGAAGGGGGCGCCTGTGTCGAGCTGAACGAGCGGCTGCCGGTGCCGAGCCCGCTCCATATCCATCTGCAGACTGACCGAGGCGCCATCGAGATAGAGGCGCAGGTGGTGTGGGAGGCGCAGGCCCCGGTTGGCGGAGCCCAGGGGAGTGCTCAGGCGACCGGCGGGGTTCTCTACGGGGTGGCCTTCACGCATCTCGCTCCGGACAAACTCCAAACCATCCGGGCCTTGCTCGCCCCCCGCGGACAGGAGCGCAGATCCGGGATTCGACTGCCAATCGATGTCCCTGTTACATGTCAACCCAAGGGTCCAGGGGGATCACCGCTTCAGGGGAGGACAGGAAATATGAGCCGAGGGGGGCTCTTGCTCCGTCTCTCCCACGCCGTGCCACCCGGCACAAAGTTGGAGCTGACTCTTCACCCTCCCCACGGACAGGTGAGGGCGGAGGGGGAGGTCGTCTGGGTGGAGCCGCTAGAGAAGCGATCACCAGGGGAACCGGTCCGGCATGGCGTCCGCTTCAACGCCCTCGGCTGGTCTAAGGCGCTCTCCCTGGCTCTCTTGCTGACAGAGGACACGTAGGCATCCTCATCGCTGCCTCGCCTCGAAGTCCAGAAAATCCGCTGATCATTCACCCTTCCTCTTCATTATGGGGCCGCACGGCCGGAAGTGTTTCAGGAGTTCTCCCGCCGCGCCGCGGCGTCGTAACCAGCGGAGGGTTGCATCTCGGTGCATCGCCGTGCCATGTTCTGCAGAACGCTCCCCTCTCACACCATGTCCTTTCATCCGCCCTTTGCCAGAACCGGCTTGACACTGGGCTGACCGGTTGGGACAATCCGCATCCATTGGTACAGCCGAACCGCCGAACAACCGAACGCTTCTGCTGAGTGAGGTCTGGCCATGCGCATCGGGATCATCGGCCTGCCGGCCACAGGAAAAACAACGCTGTTCAACCTCCTCTGCGTGGTCGGCGGGGCCCACGTCAGCCACCACGGCAGCGGTGAGCCCGCCGTGGCGGTCGTGAAGGTCCCCGACCCGCGGCTGGAGCGACTGGCGTCCCTGATCTTCAAGCCCAAGAAGATCACCCACGCCACCATGGAGTTCGTCGACTTCCTGGCCCTGACCCGCGGCGCCGCGAAGGGCGAAGGGTTGGGGAGCCAGTACCTGGCCCAGATGCGCCAGGCAGATGCGCTCCTGCACATCCTGCGCGACTTCGACGATCCGGCCATTGCCCACGCCGAGGGCAAGGTGGATGCGGCGCGGGACGCCGTCCTGGTGAATACCGAGCTCCTGCTGGCGGACCTGGACACGGTGGACAAGCGCATCGGACGCCTGGAGGCGGACCTGCGGAAGATCAAGAAGGACGAGGCCGTGAAGGAACTGGAACTCTTGAAGCGCTGCCAGGCCTGGCTCGTGGAGGAGAAGCCGATCCGTGAACTGCCGCTCACCGAGGACGAGGAGAAGGTCCTGCGGGGGTTTGCCCTGCTGACAGCCAGGCCGATGCTCCTCCTCCTCAACATCGGCGAGGCAAAGCTGGGGAAACCCGACCCGACCCGGGAACGCCTGCAGCGCGCGCTGGGGGGGAAGGGTGTTGCCGTGACCCAGCTGTGTGCCAAGGTGGAGTGGGAGGTGGCGCAACTGTCGGCCGAGGATGCCGAAGCCTTCCGGAAGGATCTCGGTCTCCACGCGGGCGGTTTCGCCGAGGTGATCCGGGCCTGCTTCGACCTGCTGGGGCTCCTCACCTTTTATACCGGCGAGGGCGGCGAGGAGACACGCGCCTGGACCATCCCGGCGGGCGCCACGGCGCTCAAGGCCGCGGGGGCCGTCCACAGCGATCTGGAGCGGGGGTTCATCCGTGCCGAGGTCATCAGTGTTGCGGAGCTGGAGGCCGCCGGATCCATGGCCGCCGCGAAGAAAAAGGGCATCCTCCGGGTGGAGGGCAAGGACTACCGGGTGGTTGATGGCGATGTCATCAGCGTGCGGTTCAATGTGTGAGCTCTGGTGAGTAGGGGCCGGGGATGAGGGTCGAGCATCAGGAACTCGTGAACTGGTGGATTGGTGAATCAGGAATGATGGGTGTCTGATCGTAGCAGCATGCTGAAAATCTCTCTTTTGCCCAGACTGCTCAAGAAGGTCCAGATGGAAGGCGGCGCGCGGTGCGCGGGCACCCACCGAAGGTGGGCCGGAGGCGTACTTGGTCCGTACGTCGCAGCGCCGCGCGAGCGCGCCGGGTACCCATCCGGAGGATGGGTGCCCCAGACGGGCCTTTTTCAGCTGCCTGGTAGGAGGGAACGATGAAAGGGCTGGTCCTATTCTCCGACGGATCATATGCGCTGAAGGAGGTTCCGGAGCCCCGGGTCGGTAAGAATGTGTACGCGCCCCATGACGTCCTGATCGAGGTGGCCTACTGCGGCATCTGCGGGAGCGACGTGCACAAGTGGAAGGACTCGGACAAGAAGGGGGTGAGCAGCCCCACGTCAGCGGTCGTCACGGGCCACGAGATCGTGGGCACGGTCACGGGGGTGGGTCCCGAGGTGGCCAATATGAAGGTGGGCGACCGGGTGGTCTGCGAGCTGGTCACCTTCTACTGCGGCCGCTGCATCAACTGCCAGACCGGGCGGATCAACATCTGCTGCAACATGCCCTCCATGCAGCAGCGGGCCCACTACGTCACGGGCGGCGGATATGCCCGCTACACCGTCTGGCCGGCCAAACACGTCCACGTCCTGCCCCCGAGTATCTCTTTGGAGGAAGGGACGCTCATCGAGCCGACGGCGGGGTCGGTGCACAGCATGATCGAACGGATGAAGGTCCGGGCCGGCGAATCCGTCATCATCCTGGGGCCGGGTGCGAGGGGCCTGATCCTGCTGCAAATCGCCAAGGCTTGCGGGGCATCGCCGGTCGTCATCACCGGCCTCACCCGGGACGAGAGGACCCGCCTGGCCCTGGCCCAGTCGCTCGGCGCCGACGCCGTGATCAACGTGGAGAAGGCGGACCTGGTGCAGCGGGTCAAGGAACTCACCGGCGGCATCGGTTTCGACGTGGTGATCGAGAACACCGGCGCGGCCAGCGCGGTGGAGCAGTCACTGGACATCGCCCGAAACGGCGGACGGATCCTCATCTCTGGCGGGGGCATCCGGGGCGGAATCATGGCCCAACTGGATACGCGCAAGATCATCGTGAAGGAACTGGAGCTGTACGGCGAGATTTCCCACGTCTGGACCTCGTGGAAGACCGCCATCCAGCTGGTCGCAGAGGGGAAGGTCCGGGTCAAGCCGCTGCTGTCCCACGTCTATCCGCTTGACAAATGGGAGGAGGCCTTCGATTTGGCCGCCACGAGTCCGGACGCACTGCGGGTGGCGATCAATCCACGCGCCTGAAAAGGCATACAACGTTCGACAGTTTCCGCCTCTGGCGGATTCGGCAGTTCCCAAGCGACCGAACCGCCGACTCCGCCCCGGACCGCCCCCGCTCCGGACCGCGCAGCGGGGCGGAGGCGGCGGAGCGGGGACGGCCGAACGCTTTCCCGTCGTCCCCGGAATCACCTCGGAGAACCATACGGGGGGGGTGGAGGCGGCGGCGGGAGTTGGGTCGGACCCGTTGCCGTAGGCGGCGGAGCTCCTCCAGTCAACCCAGGGGGCGACTCTCCTCCGGGTGGGGTGGGGGGCACCGAAGGTCCGCCAGTGCCTGCCGGTGATCCAGGTGGTCCGGCGGCGGGCACCGATGCCTCGGGTGATGGAGCGACAGGCGGGATATAGAATGGAGGAAGCGTCGAGCGGAGACGCTCGATCCTGCTCACAAGCGCCTTCGGAAACGTCAGGTCTCCTCCCGGACGCACGACGACCACCAGGTCGCCCTCCTCGTAGGCCTCATTGCCCCAGAAGCTCTGACCGTTTATGAGGTAGACCGTGTCTGCGCTCGCCTCTCTCGCCATGAGGATACCCGCCAGGGCGACGGCGGCGACCCATACGTTACGCATCGAAGGTCCTCCCTTTGGCATATCAAGAGTGGACTGGCGTACTGGCTTCTCCGGCGCATCTCGACCCCCGATTCCTGCATCTCTGATCCGGAACCCGAGAAGTCCCTCGGTCCCATGGGGCTCCGGGCAGGAGATCACTCGCCCGGAAGCCAACCTCGTCCGAGAACGTGTTCCCACAGGATGTCGGCCACCCCGTCAGCGTTGTTGTCGGGCGCCACCACCCTGGCTGCCCGCTTCACGTCGCCATGGGCGTTGCCCATGGCCACGCCAAGCCCGGCAACCTGGATCATCTCCAGATCGTTCAACCCATCTCCGAAGGCCACGGTTGTTGACGTCGGAATACCCAGCAGGTCACACAGCCGGATCAACGCCGCTCCTTTGGAGATGCCCCGTGGCATGATTTCCAGATACGTGGGCTCGGACCGGACGACGTTCGGCAGGCCCTCTCCCCCGGCACAGTACACACGCGCGAAGGCGTTCAGGCGATCCTCCGGCCCGATGAGCAGGACCTTGACGGGATCGGCCTGCTGACCATCGAGGAACCGCACCAGGTCTCCTACGGCAACCTGCTCGACCCCATCCTTCCGGGCAGATTCCCGGGACGTCTCACTGACCCGCTCGATGTACACCTCGTCTCCCAGGTACAGGTTGACGTGCAGCTCCAGTTCTCGGGCCAGGCGCAGCCCCCGCAGCGCCTGGGGCATCGGCAGGAGCGTCGAAAAGAGAATCCCGCCGCCGGCCGGATCCTGAATCCGCGCGCCATTATAAAGGATGAGGGGCGCATCCGCTCCGATCGTTCTGGCATAAGGCAGCCCCGAGGCATACATCCGGCCCGTTGCAAGGGTCACGCGGATGCCTGCCGTCTTCGCGGCAGCCAGCGCCTGCAGGGTCGTCGGGGAGATACGCCGCTCGTGGTCCACCAAGGTCCCGTCCACATCCAGGACGATCAGGCGATAGCGCGTGTCAACGGACGGCATACCCAGCTTTCAGCAGCTCCTGCCGCAGGTCCGCAACGCGCTCCAGCGCCCTCTCTGAATCGCCCTGTGGGGCGAACTCGAAACCGACGGTCCCGGCGTACCCGGCATCCGCCAGAGCCCGCAAGACATTCGGGTAGTGCAACTCTCCCGTCCCGGGCTCATGCCGCCCGGGAACATCCGCGACGTGCAGATGACCCACCAGAGGGACGTGGCGGCGCAGCGACTCGATGATGTTTCCCTCCATGATCTGCATGTGGTAGACATCGTAGAGGAGGCGAATGTTGGGGCTTCCCACCTCCTCCACAATGGCGAACCCCTCCCGGGCGCTATCTAGGAAGTAGCCGGGATGATCCACCAGGGTATTCAGGGGCTCTAGGAGGAGCGTGATCTCCGCCTGCTCCGCCAGTGGCGCCAGAGCGACGAGGCCTTGCACCACGTTCCGTCGCTTCTGGGCCGGCGTCAGGTCGGGACGGCTGGGCCGGGCCGACCCGTCCGTGAGGAGCTCGTCGGTCAGGACCATCAGCCGGTCGCACCCCAGGTGGCGGGCCACCGGGAGCGATGCCTGCACCTCCTCCCGGTAGATCGCCCACTCCTCCGGGTCCACCAGCGATCCCTTGCGCTGCCCGCTGAACGTGGCCACGGCAAGACCCTCGTCCACCAACTTTCTCAAGGCGTCCAGATCCTTCCCGCCCCAACCCCAGAACTCCACTGCCGTGAAGCCGGCTCGCCGGACCCGTTCAGCCCGCTCGCAGAAATCCAACTCGGGGAAGATCATCTCCAGGCAAATGGCGAATCTCATGCCGCCACCTCCCGACGTACCAAGTGCAGACTGCCCTCATCAAAGATGACACCCACGGGATCCCCCTGCGTCAAGGCGATTGCCCCGTGCGGGTGCCCCACCTTGACCAGGAGGTTTTGCGTGCCGACTGTCACCTCGTAGAAGATCTCACTGCCGAGATACGTCGCCGCTGCAACCCGGCCCTGCCATCGACCGGTCCCGGCCGGACCGAGCCCGATCGCCTCCGGACGGAGCAAGAGCCACACGGACTCGCCCGCGCGGAACCCCTCTGCCGGGGCCCGGACGCCGCCCTCGGCGATCTCCACCTCGGCCCGATCGCCGTCCACGGCGCGTACCGTGCCGGCCAGGAAGTTCCCCTTGCCGATGAAGTCGGCCACAAACAGCGTCCGCGGGCGGTTGTAGATCTCCGGCGCTGTCCCCACCTGCTCGACTCGTCCCTGGTGCATGACCACGATCTGGTCCGACAGGGTCATCGCCTCATCCTGATCGTGGGTCACGTACACGCTGGTGATCCGGAGGCGCTGTTGGAGACGGCGGATCTCTTGCCGCATCTGGACCCGGAGCTTCGCGTCCAGGTTGCTCAGCGGTTCGTCGAACAGCAGCACCCGGGGCTCGGTGATGAGCGCACGGGCCAGCGCCACCCGCTGTTGCTGGCCCCCCGACAGTTGGGACGGCAGCCGCGCCTCCGTCCCCTTCAGGCCCACGAGCTCCAGCATGGAGAAGACCCGATCCCGGATCTCCGCCGCCGAAACCTTCCGGATGCGCAACCCGTAGCCAATGTTGTCGTAGACCTGCATGTGCGGGAACAGGCCGTAGCCCTGAAACACCATCGAGGTTCGCCGCTTGTTCGGCGGAACCGTGGTGATCCGCTCGTCCCCGATGTAGACCTCTCCCCCGGTCGGCGTTTCGAAGCCCGCGATCATCCGGAGGACGGTGGTCTTGCCGCACCCGGACGGGCCGAGGAGCGTCACCAGGCTGCCGTCCTCGACTTCCAGGGACACGCCGTCCACCGCGACGACGGTTCCACTGCCGCTTCGTCCCTCAAACACCTTCCGCAATCCCGCCAATCGAACCGCGGCGCCCATCCGTCCCCTACCCGATCCTCTCCAGTGCAGGCTGTTGGCTCACGCTTCACGCCCCCACCCTTCCCTCCCCCCGGTGCGGGGGAGGGCCGGGAAGGGGGGTGCATCACGCCTCACGCCACCTGTGCTACCCCGACGGCTCGTATCCCATCTGGGAGGTCGCCACCCGCCCCACGCCCACCTGGATCAGCCCGAGGACCACCAGCACGATGGCGATCAGGACCAGGCTGAAGGCGGCCGCCTGGCTCAGATCCGCGTTCTCCACCAGCCCCAGGATGGCCACGGTGATCAGGTTCCACTTGCCCGAGACCACGAAGATCACGGCGCTGATGGCGGTCATGCACCGGACAAAGCTGTAGGCCAACCCCGAGAAGAAGGCCGGAGTGATGAGCGGAAGCGTGATTGTGACGAATGTCCGGCCACTGCCGGCCCCCAAGTTCGTTGCGGCCTCTTCGATGGCCTTGTCGATCTGCTGGAGAGCCGCCACCCCGGCCCGGATGCCGACCGGCACGTTGCGGAAGATGAAGAGCAGGACGATGATGGCGGCGGTTCCCGTGAGCAGCAGCGGCGGCTCGTTGAACGCCAGGATGTACCCGATGCCGACGACCGTCCCCGGAACGGCAAAAGTCAACATCGAGGTCAGGTCCATGAGGCCCTTGCCCACGAACTGTTTCCGCACGACCAGGAACGCGATGATCATCCCCAGGATCCCGGTGACGGGAGTGGCCACGCTGGCGAGGATCAGCGTGTCGCGGAGGTAGCGTCCCCCAATGTGGAAGACGCTCACGTAGTGCGTGAGGGTGAGCGTGTAGTTGGCGCCCCAGAGCGTCACAAACGAGCCGAAGACGACCGTTCCGTACAGCAAGAGGATCACCCCGGTCATGGCGAGGCACAGACCCAAGAGGAGCCGACGGGTCATCGGATCAACGCTGAGGCGGGCCGGCGACGGCTTGCCGGTCACGGTGACGTAGGATTTCCGGCCCACCCAGTACTTCTGGAGCAAAAATGCCGTCAGGGTCGGAAACAGGAGGATCACCGCCAGGGCCGCTCCCCCCGAGAAATCCACCATGCCGGTGATGTGCAGATATGCCTGCACGGAGAGGACAGGGAAGTTCCCGGACAGGATGATGGGATTGCCGAAGTCGGCTAGCGACTCGACAAACAGGACCAGCAGAGAACTGGCCAGCCCGGGGACGCTCAGGGGCAGCGTCACCGTCCGGAAGACCTGCCAGCGGGTCGCTCCCAGGTTCAGCGACGATTCCTCCAGCGCGGGGTCAATCGCCTGCAGGACACCCAGCATGATGAGGAACGCCGTCGGGAAGAACGCAATGGTCTCCACCAGGACCAACCCCCGCAGACCATAAATGTGAGGGTCCCACTGGCCCTGAAAGAGCATCCGGGTGATGAACCCCTTCCGTCCCAGCATGAGGATGGCGGCCAGGGACAGCACGAACGGGGGGGAGATGATGGGGAAGGTGGCGATGACCCGGAAGAAGCGCTTCCACGGGACGTCAGCCCTGGCGATGGCGAAGGCAAAGAGGTATCCCACGGCCGTCCCTGCCAGCGCCACCAGCACCCCCAGGAGCAGGCTGTTGTAGAGCGGGCGCCGCTCGAACGCCTTGCTCAGGAGATCGCGATAGACGTGCAGGGTGAACCGGCCGTCCTCCACCACGCTCATCTGGAAGACTCTGACGAGCGGGTAGATGACGAAGAGGAAGAGGCTGGCCACGATCACGCCGATGGCCGCGGCCAGCACCGGTTCGCGTAGAATCCTTCTCAGCCCGTCCATTTGTCGCCAGGAGACTTCACGGGCGGAGTCCAGGCCAGCCTCCCGCCCCATCCCCCGTCACCCTCGGGCTACTGGCCGATCTCCGACCGCCAGCGCTTGATCAGCCGGTCCCGGTCCTCACCCGCCTTGACGGCATCGAAATTGATCAGCTTGACCTGATCGGCTTTGACGGCCCCCTTGGCCACCTCGGCCTTCGGGTTGAGCGGGATCCGGAACCATTGCTGCATCAGGTTCTGCGCCCGCACGGACAGCGCCCAATCCACGAACTTCTTCGCCAGTTCCGGTTCCGGGCCCCCCTTGACGAGGGAGATGCCCCCGATCTCGTAGCCGGTCCCCTCCTTGGGGAACGTGGAGATGATCGGGTATCCCTTGGCGTTGCCCTTGGCGATGAGGTCGTGGGAGAACGAAATCGCAATGCCCACCTCCCCCAGCCCCGCCTGGGTGACGGGTGCCGACCCGGACTTGTCGTAGTGGTGGATATTCGCGTTCAGCTTCTTCCAGTACTCGAAGGCTTTGTCCTCGCCCATCATCTGGACCAATGTCGCCAGGACCGTGTACGAGGTCCCGGAGGTGTACGGGAAGGCAATGGCGATCTGGCCCTTGAATACCGGCTTCAATAGATCATCCCACGAGGTCGGCGCCGGAACTCCGGCCTTCTTCAGGAAGTCCGTGTTGCTGCCGAAGCCGATGGCTCCGAAGTAGAATCCCACCCAGCTCCAGTCCGGATCGTGGGCGTTGTCCTGCAACCCCCAGTCCAGCGGAGGCTTGTAGGGCACCGAGGTCCCCGCCTTCTTGCCGGAAATGTGGTCCTGTGACGGGCCGCCATACCAGATGCTAACCTGCGGGTTCTTGGCCTCGGCTCGCAGGCGCGCCAAGACCTCCCCGGAGGACAGCCGTACCCACTCCACCTTGATCCCCGTGTCCTTCTCGAATTCGGGAATGTACAGTTGCGTTTCCGCCGTATCCAGTGCCGAGTACATGTGGAGAACCTGGGCACCGAGCACGGGGCTCACCCAGGCGACCATCACCACGATGGCAAGGACCGACACGATGTGTCGCATGACTCTCACCCTCCTTTTCCCTCGTGCACTGCTCCTCGGGCTCGCCATTTTGTCCCCGTCGGATCCTGCCGCTACGCCCGATCCGGCCTCCTCGTTCTCCGGGTAGCCTCGCCCGCCCGGACCCGTTCAGGGCCCCCCGGAGGCTGCAGCTCGTCGCCCCTTGTCCACCACCATGCGCAGGGGGAAGAACCAACAGGCAGTCCCATGGCCCGGCGTGAAGCATCGAATGAAATTCACTCTAGATTGAGCCGACACCCCCCGTCAAGGTCTTTCCCCGGACCACGGGAGAACGCGGGTGTCCGTTCCCTCCAGTCGGGATGGGCGATACGGCATATTGACTTTGCCGGGGAAATAGACTAGACAAAACCACACGCAACCGTGTCTGTGGAACCGGGGAGATGGCGGGAAAGCGTGGATCCGGCGAATCGAGTCGAGTGAAACGGGGAGAGCGCGGGAAGGACCCTCTGGAGAGGCCACGGTCGTGAGCCAGCCAACGAAAAAAGCCAACCTCCGTGAACGCAGCAGCCCCCGCGCCTCTGCGACCCGCGATAACCGGCGCCACGGACGCTTCGTCGTCAGTCTTCCCGTTCGCTGTACCCGGGTAGCTGGGCGCAAGCCTACTCCCCTCCGCGGGCGCACCGCGGACGTCAGCGGTGGCGGACTCGCCGTGGAACTCCCCACTCGTTTGCCGCCGGGGACGCGTCTGGCCATCGAGATCCGGACAGGCATCGGTCCCTTGCGCATGGAGATGGACGTGCTCTGGACCCGGCGGGTCGGCGGCCAGGAGGGCGTCACGCGCCACGGCCTCTGCCTGGCGGGCCGAACCGAACTGATGGACCTTCCCATCCACGTCCTGCTTGGACAGTGGCTCCAGGGTCTCGCCAAGCACCAACCGATACGACCAGCGCCCGCAGGCGCTCCCGGAGGAACCCGGACACGTCGAGGGACCCGCAGATGAGGCGCCATCGCCCCGTGACCATCCGCCGCATCTCCCGCCGTGGGAGGATCGCTCAGGCTGGCCTGGGCCTGGCAATCCTCGCGGCAACCCTCATCCACTCCCCGGTTGTTGCTGGCGATATCGAGAGAAACGTCGCGATGTACGTCAGCCCCCGCGAGATTCTCTTCTTCAGCGCCGTGGCCGGCGCCTGGACGTCCGTCCGGCTGGACGCCGGCGAGCGCATCCTCCAGCGTGGATCGGATGGCAACGTGGCAGCCGTGGTCACCAACCAGCGCGCCATCGGCTTCAGCGCGGCCCTCGCTTTCATCCACGAGGTCCGCGTGACGGACGACGAGAATATCGAATCCTTCAAGGTCGAGGGGAACGTCGCCACGCTGCTCACCCGACTCCGTGCCCTCGGATTCAGCGCCGCCACGGGCAAATGGGCGGACATCCAGCGCTACTATCCCGGTCGCTGACCTCTCGGCTCTAGGCTCTCGGCTCTAGGCTCTCGGCTCTAGGCTCTGCTTCACCGGATTGCTCAACCTGCCGATGCCCTGGATTTCAATATCCACCTGGTCACCGTCCCGCAGGGCCAGCTCGTTCGGGACCATGATCCCCGTGCCCGTGCTCAGGACAGTCCCCGCCGGGATCGCGTTGTCCTTGAGCAACCACGACACCAGATCTTCCAGCTTGCGATGGAACCGCGAGGTGCTGACCGCTTCGGAGAAGACGGCCTTCCCACCGCGAATGATGCTGCATCGTACCTGGAGCGCGTACGCATCGCCGATCTCGTCGGGCGTCACCAGGCACGGCCCCAGCGCGCAGCACCCCAGATAGATTTTCGACTGCGGAAGAAACAGGGGGTTCTCCCGCTCGATGTCCCAGGCCGAGACGTCATTGCACGCGGTGAATCCGACAAGGCTCCCCCGGACACCCAGGACGATGGCCAGCTCGGGCTCCGCGGCCGTGAGTTGAGAATCGCTGCGGATCCAGACCGGCGCGTTCGGCCCCACGCAGCGGGCCGCGGTTGCCTTGAAGAATAACTCCGGTCGGGCGCTCTCATAGACGTAGTCGTAAATGCCCTTCTGTCCCTTGGCCGCACCCGCGTCCTCGTCCCGGAACTCTGCGCTCCGCTTGTAGGTCACCCCCGCTCCCCAGACCTCGGGGGGGTCAATTGGCATCAGCAGGTGCGCCGCGCGTCGCGACGGCGTCCGTTGCAGCGCGGGCCAATCCAACGCCTTCCCGCGAAGGCGCTTGGCCAGCCACTCCGCCCGCTTCACCAGGCCCGGCGCGGTCTTCCCCTGCTCCACGAGGTCCAGCACGGAGCGGACACCCTCTTCGGGCGACGTGATGTCCAGGACCCGGTCTCCCCGAACCAGGCCCACGTGCTTCCCCTTCCCCGGCAGGAAGAACTGTACGAGCTTCATGTGGCCTCCTTCGCACCCCTTCCCAGCGGCCTCTTCCCCACTGCGACGGTTCACGGTCGGGCCATTCTATGGAAGCCTTTCCCCGAATGTCAACGACCCCTATCTCTGGGCCTGGACGAGCGAACCCATTGACAAGCAGGGCGGAATTCTGCATGCTGATATGCGTGGCTGCTCCGGCCCTGGGCGGACCGCAGTCGCAAGACCAGCCATGCGGATGGTTGCCGCGACGGCTGGCAGCCGGGGTGGTCCAGCTCGAAGGAGGTGACGGATGGCGGGGATGCTCACGTCGAAACGGCATACGGTTGCCGACACGGTGGACGCGATCGAATTCTGTTACGAGAAGGGATGGACGGACGGTCTGCCCGTCATCCCGCCGACCCCGGACCGCGTACACGCCATGCTCGAGGCCGTCGGCCTCGACCCCCAGCACCAGGTGGCCTACATCGCCCACCGCGCCGTCGCAATCACGGCCGAGAAGGTCGCCATCAACGCCGTCCTTGCCGGGTGCAAACCCGAGTATATGTCGGTCGTGCTGGCAGCCATCGAGGGCATCGGGGATCCCGCCTGGAGCTATCACGGGCCGGGCACGTCTACCGGGGGTGCGGCAGTCTTGATCCTCGTCAACGGGCCGATCACGCAGGCACTCGACATCAATTCGGGGGACAACCTGTTCGGACCGGGCTGGCGCGCCAATGCGACCATCGGCCGGACGGTCCGCCTGGTCATGCGCAACGTCTGCGGCTCCCGGCCGGGGACCCTCGACCGGGGGACGCTCGGGCATCCGGGCAAGCTGTCCTACGTCATCGCCGAGAACGAGGCCGAAAGCCCGTGGCCCCCGCTCCACGTCGAGCGCGGGTTCCGCCCCGAGCAGAGCACGGTCACCGTCATGGCGGCGGAAGCGCCCCACCAGTTCTACAATCAACTGTCCAAGACCGCGGAGGGTATCCTCACGACACTCTGCGACGACATGCGCATTTCCGGGAACGTGGCGGGCCAACCGCAGTACATGGTCATCCTGGCAGGCGAGCACACGCGGACCATCGCCGCTGATGGGTGGACCAAGGCCCAGATCCGGCAGTTCATCTTCGAGCACACCCGGAATTCCGTTGCCCATCTGAAGGAAACCCACCGGATGGCCGGGGAGGCGAGGCCGGGTGACGACACGCGCATGCGGCCGCTGGTCGAGTCACCGGAGGATATTCTCGTCGTGGCGGCCGGTGGGCGGGCGGGCACCTTCTCGGCCTACATCCCCGGCTGGGGCAGCAAACGATCCTCGCAAGCCGTGACCAAGGAGGTCAAACGATGATGGAACTCCTCGATCCCACCACCGAAAGCGTGACCCAGCCGATGACGTACGTCCCCCGACCCGCCTCCTTGGAGGGAAAGCGCGTCGGCCTGATCGAGAACACCAAACATAACTCCGACCGGCTGCTCGGCAAGATCGGCGACATCCTGAAGGCGGAGTACGGCGTCGCCGAGACGCGCATGTGGCGCAAGTACAACGCCAGCGTGCCGGCGCACGAGGAGATCATCGCGGAGGTCCGAGCGACCTGCGACGTCATGGTCGCCGGGATCGGTGACTGAGGGTCCTGCTCATCGGGCAGTGTGCTCGACGGAATCCTGCTGGAGAAGGCGGGCGTCCCCTCGGCGTCGATCGTGACCGAATTGTTCGACGTGACCGGGCGCGCGATGGCCGAGCAGTGGGGGTCCCCCTACTACAAGTTCCTTGTCACCCGGCATCCCATCGCGAATCTCACGGAGTCAGAGCTGGACCAGCGGGCGCACGAGATCGCACCGGATGTCGTGAAGCTCCTGCTCCAGGGACAGGGCTGAGCAGCCGCAGGGCACCGGGGCCTTCCCACTCCATCCTGTGCGCTCAGGCGGGCAGGGACGCGACGTAGGAAATGCCTTCGCAACGTCGGGAGCCAACAGGACCAGGTTCGTCCCTTCCCGATAGCGGTCGGCATACTTTCCTTGCACGCCCTTCCGGAGGAGTCGGCCAAGATCGTATTCGGGCCGGAGTTCGTCAACCTTTTCGTCTCTTGATTTCGCTTTCATAGGCCTCACGCTGCGCGCGAGTCAGTTCGCGCGCGATGATTCGGATCCGATCGCCCCGTTGACGCCTTACCCTCCGCCGACGAACGGAACTCCTACCCCCGCGCCTCCGGCTTCAGGAATGTCCCCCGCTGGAGCTCCTCGAAGGCCTGCCGCAGTTGCTCCTGCGTGTTCATCACGATCGGGCCGTACCACGCGACCGGCTCCTCGAGTGGCTCCCCCGAGACCAGGAGGAATCGGATCCCCTCGTCCCCGGCCTGCACCGAGATCTCGTCGCCGCGGTCAAAGAGCACGAGCGAGCGGTTGTCCGCTTCTTCGGGGAGGGTCGTGTCCGCCCAGCCGACCCCTTCGGTCGGCACCGCGAGGGGGCCCGACGCGTTGCAGAATTTCCCCGCCCCCGCGAACACGTACGCGAAGGCGTGGCGGGTCGTCTCGACCGGGAGGGTTTTCCGCTTGCCGGGCGGCACCGACACATCGAGGTAGATCGGTTCGGCGGCGATCCCGTCCACGGGGCCGGTCGTCCCCCAGAAGCTTCCGCAAATGACCCGAGCCCGGGTGCCGTCGTCCTCCGTGATCTCCGGGATGTCGACCGCCTTCACCTCCTGATAGCGCGGCGCTGTCATCTTGAGCGACGCCGGGAGATTCGCCCACAACTGGAACCCATGCATCCGGCCCGCCGGGTCACCCTTCGGCATCTCCTGGTGTATAATTCCCCTCCCCGCTGTCATCCACTGGATGTCGCCGACGGCGATGGCGCCGCGGTTCCCCATGCTGTCCCCGTGCTCCACTGTTCCGGCGAGGACGTACGTGATGGTCTCGATGCCGCGGTGGGGGTGCCACGGAAAGCCGGCCAGATAATCCTCCGGAATGTCATTCCGGAAGTCGTCGAGGAGGAGGAACGGGTCGAAGTCGGATGTGTTGCCGAAGCCGAACGCGCGGCGCAGGTGCACGCCGGCGCCTTCGACGGTCGGCTTGGCTCTGACGAGCCGCTTGATTGGTCGAATGGACATGTCGGCCTCCAGTGCTGAGGGTCACACGCTGCGAAGCGGTCTCACGAACGAAGCTAACCGGCGTCGCCGGAGGGCGCTCGAGGTGATCGGCACATCAATAGGTCCAGTCTGCATGACCGAGCGGCGCCTCGTTCAGTATCTTCCGATGGAGCCGCCACTGCGGCATGTGTCGGTCCATCAAAGACACGAATCTGTCGTCATGATGCCGTTCAATCAAGTGCGTGAGTTCGTGCACGATGACGTACTCCAGGCAGTGCACGGGCTTCTTCGCGAGCTCCAGATTCAGCCAAATACGCCGGGCGTCGATGCTGCAAGCGCCCCATTTCGTCTTCATCTTCCTGATGGCCACGGTGGGCGCGCGAACGCCTAGAACCGCCTCCCACTTGGATAAGAGGGGCGGCACGAGTTCGCGCAGCCGCTCGCGATACCATCGCTGCAGAACCCGTTCGCGCCCCTCCGCGTCCAGTCCCGCGCGCACCTGCAAGTCAATCGTCGCCCGATTCCGCACCACGACTCGGCTCGGGCCATCGCACTCCACCACGCGGAGTCGAAACCGCCTCCCCAGGTAATAGTGGCTCTCCCCGCTGATCATCTCGCGCACTGTTTGCCGGGCCTGGGCAGCGAACCTCGCCTGCTGCTTCTTGATCCATCCCAGCTTGCCGATCACCGCCAGGCGCACCGCGTCATCGCTGACGCGCAGGGGTGCCGCCACGCGCACCCGACCATGGGGGGGATACACGCCGAGGTGCAGGTTCTTGATGTCCTTCCGGACGATCTGAATCGCCAGGCCACTCACCCGGATCTCGACGCTCTCAGTACTCATCCTGGTGTTTCACCAACGCGAGAATTCTCTCGACACGCTCTTCGAGCGACTCGGATAGTTGCGTGCCGTAGACAGCCGGCGGTTCCCGCACAACGCCGGCCGCGGTGGCGTCACGGCCGCTTCCCGCTTGCGCCCCGGCCGCGTCCAGCGCGGCGCGGATCGCATTCCTCACCCTCTTGACCTTGAACGGATTGCTTCGCCAGTCGTCCTGCCGGCTGGCGCGCACCCCTGCATCGATCGCCAGCGCCAGCGCCTCGTTCTTGTCGATGTTGTCATACAACGCCCGCTTGCCGGGGGTGTTCATCGTCGTGGGATATGCACCACTCGCTTCCGGGTTCGCTATTTTCTTCGTCAGCTCGACGATCCTGCGCAGATACTCCTGGTAGTCCAGCGCCTCCTTGCGGCGCTGTTCGATGAGGGCGTCCAGCAGTGCCGACATCTTCTCGTAGTACTTGGGGTTGATGGGCTGCTCGTCGATGATCAGCTTGCGGACGTTGTTCTCGATGGCCTCGGCCACGGCTTCTTTGTTCTTGCGGATGCCTTCGGGCAGGGCCTCCACGGCATCGGTTCCGCGCTCGACGATGAGCTGGACCAGCGACACGTCATCGAAGGCTGAGACCTTTTCACTCTCTTCCGCCCGGATGTAGGCGTCGATCAGGTGCCGCATCGCCGGCTCATACATCTTGAGGTCGATGTAGTCGCCGCTGGCCAGTTTCACCTCGTTGCGGACCTTCTCGAAGTGGTCCACCTCGGCCTTCAGCGCGGCGATATCGGCGCTGGAGTAGCCGGCGTCCGCCAGTTCGCTGGCGAGGTCCGCGAACGCTCGCACAAAGGCGGCCACGTGCCTGTAAAGGGCGAGCCGGTTCGGCTCGTTGGCCTTGAGCTGCTCGGCGTCGCCTGAGTCCTTGGCGCAGAAATAGCGCAGGTAGGCTGCGGAGTCCTTCGGCGGTTCGACCGGCTCGCAGAGGGCCTTCACGGACTCGCGGGTTTCTTCGAGCCGCTCCTGCGCCTTGCCCAGTCGGTCTTCCAGCAGCCCCGCCACGTCCTCCCTGTCGTAGCCGTCCAGCGCGCCGGAGGTGTAGTCGTGAACCGCACCCTCGAGGCTCTTGAACAGGTCCTTGTAGTCGATGATGTAGCCGTATTCCTTGTCGTCGCCGTCCAGCCGGTTCACGCGGCAGATGGCCTGGAACAGGCCGTGGTCGCGCATCTGCTTGTCGATGTACAGGTAGGTTGCGGGTGGTGCATCGAAGCCGGTCAGCAGTTTGTCCACGACGATCAGGAGTTTCATCTGCCCGGGCTCGTCGATGAACTTCTTCTTGACCTGCTTCTCGAACTCCTCAACCTTGTTCACTGCGGTCTCGGCTGGCTCGTTGAACCAGTCGGCGAGCATCTTCTGGTATATGGCGTACTGGTGAAGCTGTTCCGTTTCGCCCTCGCCGCTTTCCTCGCCCTTCAGGTCAGCGGGTGAGGGTCTGTAGGAGGTGACGATGGCGCACTTGCCGTGGAGGTCGGTCTTGGCGAACAGCTCGTAGAACTTGCACGCCTGGTAGATGCTGCCCGAGACGAGCAGGGCGTTGCCGCGCCCGCTTTTCAGCCGGTCGCGAGTTTCCATGTCCATCAGGATATCGGCGACGATCTGCTCCAGCCGCGACTGGCTGGAGAGCACCTTCTGCATGGTGCCCCAGCGCTGCTTGAGCTGCGCTCTGGCCAGATCTGTAAGGCCCCGGGTCTTCGCCTCGAACCACTGGTCGATCTTCGCCTGGGACGTGATGCGCTGGTCGATGTCGCGCGCCTCGTAGCGGAGGTCGACTACCACGCCGTCCTTCACCGCCTCGTCGAACTTGTAGGTGTGGATATAGCGGCCGAAGATCTCAATGCTTTTCTGCTTGTCGGCCTTCAGAAGCGGCGTGCCGGTGAAGCCTATGAAA
>Ga0210377_10001863_pt1 | contig 18841 bp, 18 predicted proteins | sample PLM4_65_b1redo_FD_155480 | JGI IMG/M metagenome (GOLD analysis project Ga0210377, IMG submission 155480) | Groundwater sediment microbial communities from an aquifer in East River, Colorado, USA - PLM4_65_b1 redo | ecosystem: Environmental > Terrestrial > Soil > Riparian zone | place: USA: East...
TCCTGTTCAGATTCGTCTCCACCTGATTTCCCTGCTCCTCCTTTTGTACATGCCTTCCCTCATGGATTGAGAATTCAGTCCTTCCTCCCTCCTTTCCGAGGATCTGCTATCCGGGGGCCTTCGATCGCCCGGATCAGGTCCCTCGAGTGAAGGTCCTTCAGCAGATACCGGCAGGCCCCGGCCCGATAGGCCGCCTGCTTTTCGGCCTCATCCTCGTATGAGGTCAGCACCAGGATCCTGGCCTCGGGGGCGAGGGCGGCGACCTTGCGACAAGTCTCCAACCCCTTCCCGCCCCTCATCCCAAGACCCAGGAGAACCACGTCGGGCTGCGAGTGTCCGACCATCGCGACAGCCTCCTCGCCCAAAGCGGCCGCACCCACCAGCTCAAGATCTGGCTCGCTTCCCAACCGGGCTGCCATCTCCCGCCGGACCTTGTCGTGTTCCTCAACGATCAGCACCCGAATCCGCGTCATCTCCCGGCACCGCCCCCGCGAAGGAGCCGCCCGCCACATCCCTCACCATAACAATAACAATAGAAAGATGTGGACTCTTGGACTAGTGCCGTTGATCCTTTTTTACATAGAGAGATGTCACAAAAAGAGGGGGCCACATGGCCCTTTCGGACTAGGCCATGTGGCCCCCTTCGATCCTCGCCCCTCTCGGCGGGGCGGTCCCCTACGAATGGCTGCTCGGTTCACTCCCCCTGCGCTGGCCAGCGACATAGGCGGCCGCCGCCGACCGGCGGCTTAAGTTCAGCTTGCTCAGGATACTGCTGACATAGTTCTTGACGGTCTTGTCGCTCAGGCAGACTGCCGCCGCGATTTCCTTGTTGGTCTTCCCCTCGGCGATCAAGGCCAAGATTCGCTGTTCCTGTGCCGTGAGCTTCGAGAGCTGTTCGTCCCCCGCGCTGGTGCCCATCCTCCTCACTCGCTCGAGGACCTTCTCGGTGACTGACGGGTCCAACAATGACCGTCCCCGCGCTACAGTTTGGATCGCGTCCACCAATGCCTGCGATCCAATCTGCTTCAGCAGATAGCCTGAGGCTCCCGCCAGGATCGCGGCCAAAACCGCATCCTCATCGGCATACGAAGTAAGCATGATGACCTTCGTCTCCGGTCGTCTAGCCCGAATCTCTCGACAGGCCTCTACGCCACTCCCGTCGGGCAGCCGGATATCCATGATGACCACGTCGGGCGAGCACTGTGACGCTGCTTCAACGGCGGTGGCCACCGAGTCGGCCTCCCCCACGACCTCCAGGCCGGCCCTCCGCTCCAAGAGAAGCCGAAGGCCGACGCGCACCACCTCGTGGTCGTCAACGATGAGGAGTCGTGTCGGGTTCACACTCATGCAGTGCTCTCCCCGCTGCCCCCTGCCAGGGGAATCTGGACGGCGATTTCGGTCCCCGAACCCTGTATACTCTTCACCGAAAAGGTACCCCCCAGGGCCCTCGCGCGCTCCGCCATGTTTCTCAGCCCCTGCCCGGCTGTCGGTTCCACCATCTGGGGGTCGAACCCCACCCCATTGTCTTCAATAGAAAGGAGAAGGGTGTGATCCGTTGGATGCAGGCGCACAGTCACAGAGTTGGCCCGAGCATGCTTGATGACGTTGGCCAGCGCCTCCTGAGCAATGCGCGAAAGCTGGGCAACCTGCTCCTGAGACAGGTTCCCGCACACCTCCTCTCCGATGACCTGCACCTCAATGGAGGAATTGGCCCTCAATACCTCCAATGCGTCCACGATAGCCACTCGTAACCCCTTCCCATCGGAAGACCCAGGGCGCAGGTTTGAGATATAGCTGCGGATCCCCCTGATCACGTCGTTCAGATCGTCCACCGCCCTCTCCAGTGGTGCGCTCACCTCGCGCGAGTTGTCCTTCACCAGCTCCACACACCTCTCAAGATTGAGGCCGACGGCGTAGATCGACTGAATGATCCCATCGTGCAGGTCCATTGCGATCCGTTCACGCTCCTCCAACAGCGTCAGACTCCGCAACTGCTCGTGCAGTCGGGCGTTCTCCATCGCGATGGCAGCCTGGCTGGCGAGACCCCGGAGGAGCTCAGCTTCGCCTGAAGAAAACGTCCTCGGCGATCGAGCGACCACGCAAAGGGTCCCGATCGATCTCTCGCCCCTTTTCAGCGGGGCAACGATGCGAGTTAGCTGAAGTTCCCCGCAGATCGGAGGGCAATGTTGTTCGCACGCCACATGGCCACAGCCCGGCGGGTTCCCGAGGGATGGAGCGATTCCGGCCAGTGGGCCAGCCGTTGCCTCATCTGGCGCAGCCAAACCGAAAGGCCCGGACGTTGCTCTGGGGACGAGGTGACCCTCCGCATCCAGAAGGCAAAGACATGCTGCCTCGCCCCCCAACAGTTCCCGTGCCTTCTCGATCACGGAGGTCAAGATCCTGTCCAACTCCAGCAGAGACGAGATCTCCATCCCGACCCGATAGAGGGCCTCGGTCTCCCGCACTTTCCTGGCAAGGTCCTCCTGGACGACCCTCAACTCACCTTCATGCTGCTCCAGCCTCTCCGCCATGACATTGAAGGAGTGGGAGAGCTGTCCGATCTCATCCTTGGACGTCACGGTCACCCTCTTCCCGAAGTCGCCTGCTGCGATATCGAGGGTGGCAGAGGCCAACCGCTGGACCGGGTGCACGATGGTTTTGGAAAAGAAGACGCGCCCCAGGATGAGGAAAAAGACCCCCAGGAAGGCGAAGGCGACGTAGATCCCCACGATCCGCTTCATTTTCGCCTCGCTCGCCTGCATCGACCCTTTCATCTTCGCGTGATGGATCTGGTTTAGCCTCTCGAACTTCTCGTGGCCTGAGCGCGCAAGCTTATTGAGGTGGTCGGTTGTCCTGAGATCGACCTTGCGCCCGAGGGCCACTGCCCCGACGATCTCCCTTGAAAGATCGGCGAGGCTGGACGTCACACCGACAATCTCCTTGAGGATGGCAAGCTCCGCGGCCTTTTCAGGGGCGTCCTCCCCCGCCATCTCCGCCGCCAGATATTTCGCCACCCCCCGGTCAAGATTCCTGAGCATCACTTCCACCTTCTCACCGAGGGGGGCTTTTCCCGACACCACAGCATGTTGAACCACCTCGACGAGGTGGTGGGTCGTGGTGTGCAATCGGTTCACATCTTCAATCTCCTCGCTCTGTGCCTTGATCACCTGGGTGCCACGCGAGATAGAACTCGAAAGGAAAAGGGAGATGCCGCCGACCAGGAGCACTAAAAACAAGGCCAGGCTCATGGCGAAGCCGAGCTTCCGACCTACCCTCGCCGGAAAGGCCTCACCCTTCCCGCGCTCCTCCCGCGACCTCATCAGAAGGCCCATATTCGTCATGTCTGCAACCTGACGGATTGCGGACTAACATGCCACGTCATCGGCACCCAGCGTCCATGTGATTTCTCAAGCGAACCGATCTGGAAACTCCGTCTGGACTCGACCTGCATCTCATCTTCGAAACACGCTCCAAGATCTTACCCGGTGTCCTCTTTGAGTTGCTCCGGTCGCACGATGAACATCTGGCGCCCCTTTGTTCTAATTGCTCCCTCATCTTTCAGCTCCCTACAGAGGCGGCTGGCAGTGGCGAGCGCGATCCCGGCCAAATTGGCCAGGTCGCCGCGGCTGATCGGAATGTCCAGCAAGATCCCACGCGGCGTGCGCTTTCCAAATCTTCGACCTAGCGTCAGAAGCGCATTGGCGAGCCGTTGCCTGGCGCTTTTCAGTGAAAGGTCAGCCAGCTCCCGCTCGGCATGGGCCAGCCGCTCGGCGGCGTAGGCCGCGAGGGCCATGGCAAAGCCCGGGGCTTCTTTGACCAGCTCGGGCAGGTCACGCCGGTGGAAGAAGCAGAGCTCACTTGCCTCCAAGGTCGTGGCCTCTGCTGCTCGGGACCCGTTGCCACTGATCGACTCGACTCCGAGGAGGTCTCCGGGTCCCAAGATCTCCAGGATCTTCCTATTGCCTTGTGGATCCCCGACACTGCGCTTCAACAGGCCGGACCGGATGCAGTACAGGCCCTCGGGCACCTCCCCTTCACGCAGCACGACCTGCCTCTTGCCAAATCGCCTGACCGAATGGGGCTGTTCCGCTTGGCGATCTGTCCGCGATAGGAACGTCCCAAATACAGAATCCCCTCGGAGTGGGCACCTCTCGCACAACATACTTCACCTCTACCCCTGCCTCTTTTCAGGCCAGCAAGTGGGAAATAGCCCCAAGGCCCAGCAGTGCAGTTATATGGCTCCCGTTTGCGCGGCCGGTTCCGACAAGTCGAGAGGCCGCATTCTGCGAACCAATAGAACGCTCATGATAAAGATCGACGTCATCGTGAAAACCGAAACGACGCACCAGGAACAGATCGCCCTGATCACGGCGACCTGGAGGTACACCAGGAACGCCGACACAACCACCCCGATCCCGGATATCCCGACGATTCCCCATATGAGGCTTCGACCACCAAGCGTCGACGCCATGAGAGTCAAGGCGAGCAGCGCCAGATAGCCGACCAGACCGAGACCCGCCAGCGGGATGCCCCTAATCTCGGCGTAGTCCCCTTGAGTTACGAGGTCGCATCCTCCTGCAGGGCATGACGCCAATTGCTCGCTTCCGCTTGGAATCAACGTCGACCGATAGTGCCTCCAGTAGAGATAGCCGGAGTCCGCCAAGCCGAGCACCGAAAGAAACATCAGGGCCAGCAGCCAGCCCCGGGTCTCGCGACCACGAACCACCTCAGTAGACATCGATCGGGACATCTGCGATCCGCCTGGCATAACCGGCTATCGATACCAGGACTGCCCATGGGACCGGCCTGAGGTCTTGGTCGGCCGGGATCCGGTCGATGGTGTAGACCTGCACACCCAGCGGCCTGATCTCCGCAACCCGTCCGGCCCAGTCGCGGATCGCGAATGGGTCGGTATTCTCCACCCGACCCCAGACGAACATCGACTGCAGAAGCACTCCGTCGAGTTGGGCCAACCCGTTAACCATCCTGGCGAAGTCGAACCCTCTAGCCGGCAGATTGATCCGGCGCATCAGCGTCTCGCCGCCGGCATCCAGTTTCATCAGCTTCAGGTCCACGACCTCAAGCGCGGCGCGAACCTCCGGGCGATGCACGGTTGAGCTGTTAGAAAGAAGAGCCAGCTTGGAGCCAGGGGCATACCGATCGCGAAGCGCCGAGGCGGCCTTGACGATCACCCCCAATTCGGGATGGAGGGTCGGCTCGCCGTTCCCTGAGAAGGTGATGGCGTCGATGGGAACCTTCTCGCGGCGTAGCTGTTGAAGCTTGCTCTCCAAGGCGCTGGCCACGTTTTCAACAGAGGGAAGGTCGACGACCCTTTCGCCGATTTCCATGGTCGGATGCATCGTCCAGCCGCACTGACAGTACCGGCAGTTGAAGGAACAGACCTTCTCGCCGAAGCCAAGCAGGTTGACCCCCAACGAGCGCCCCAGCCGACGGGAAAGAAGGGGACCATAGACCAGCTCCTCCTTTACCAGCCGGCGACGGCGAATCCCCCTGTCTACCTCTGTTCCCGCGGTGATCACACCTGCCCTCGCTGTGCTGCCAGGCGATCGGCCTTCCTCTCCCCGAGCTTCGGCAGACCGCGGAGATAGTCGTGGATTCCTCTTGCGGCTTCACGACCATCCTTGATTGCCGTCACCACCAGATCAGCCCCGCGGACGATGTCGCCGCCAGCAAAGACCCCCGGCCAGGAGGTCATTTTGACCCGGTCAACCTCGTAGTTCCCCCACTTGTTCGTTTTCAACTTCGAGGCGTCCTCGCCTTCAACCGGGGAAGCGTCGAACCCAAAGGCCATGATGACCATGTCGGTCTCGATCAGATAGTTGCTGCCCTTGACCTCGATCGGCTTCCGCCGGCCGTCCTTATCCGGCTCGCCAAGCACCATCTGGACACATTCGATCGCTCGGACCTTCCCCGCTTCATCTCCAAGGAATTTCACCGGAGCGGTAAGCCAGTGAAACTCGACCCCCTCTTCTTTGGCGCTCTTGACTTCCCGCCGGCTGCCCGGCATGTTCTCCTCGTCGCGGCGATAGACGCAGGTCACTTTGGCTGCGCCCAGCCTCACTGAAGTCCGCAGACAATCCATGGCGGTGTCGCCACCCCCGAGAACCACGACTCGCTTGCCGGTAAGATCATCCCTTGCCGGGAAGCCTGGCGGGAGATCTTTTGGCTCCGTGTTGTTGCGGATCAGGAAGGGAAGCGCCTCAAGCACGCCTGTGAGGTGATCCCCCTCGATGTGAGGGTTTTTGGCCTTCTGTGAGCCGGTCCCCAGGAAGACCGCATGGTATCCCTCGCGGAAGAGATCCTCAATAGACCTGTCCCCGCCTATTCGCGTGTTACATACGAACCGGACGCCAAGGGTTTCAAGATACTGGATCCGCCGCTCGACGACGTGCTTCTCCAGCTTAAATCCCGGGATGCCGTAGACCAGCAATCCGCCAGGGGCCGGCCAGGCCTCGAAGACCTTCACCCGGTGTCCCATCCTGGCCAGCTCGTCGGCGCAGGCCAAGCCCGCGGGGCCGGAGCCGACGACCGCCACGCGAAATCCGCTTGGGGGAGGGAGCTCCATGCGGGGAAGCCCTTCGACCCTGAAGGCGTACTCGTTGATGAAGCGCTCGATGGCGCCGATCGACACCGGCTCGCGCTTCTGCACCAGGATGCACCCCTCCTCGCAGAGGCGATCCTGGGGGCAAACCCGTCCGCAGATCTCCGGCAGGTTGCTCGTTTCACGCGAGACGGCCGCAGCCTCCAGGAACTTGCCCTCCGATGCGAGCTGGAGCCACTCCCTGATCCGGTTGCCGAGTGGACAGGCACTTTCGCATGAAGGCTCCTTGCACTCGAGGCAGCGCTGAGCCTCCAGCATGACCGCCTCCTCAGCGGCGTACTCCAGGTAGATCTCGCGGAAGTCGCGGACCCGCTCCTCAGCCGGGCGTTTGCCCGCTTCGATCCGGTTCAGTTTCGACCAGTGGCGCCGCTCGATTGCTTCCACGCTTTTCACCTCCGTCAGTGGCTCACGCTCCCGCCAGGACACCTCGTACGGCCCGATACACCTCAACCAGCTTCACTGGCTTCAGCAGGAACTCCGAGGCGCCGAGTTCCATTGCCCGCTGATACAAGAAGCGATCGCCGAAGGCTGTGATCACAATTGAGGGGACCGTCAGCCCCAGATTCCTCAGCTCCTCGAGCATTTTGATCCCCCCCATCTTGGGCATGACCAGATCAACGATCACCAGATCGTACGGCCGCTGCTTCACAACGGATATCGCTTCGCTGCCGTCGCCTGCGAAGCTTACCTGATATCCTTCACGCGAGAGTGCCCGCCCAAGAGTTTCCCGCAGATCAACATCATCCTCGACAATAAGGATGCGTGCTGACAATTCACCCGACGGCACAGGTCCGGCTTCCTCAAGGGCCTCGTGCCGAGCGTCACTTCGAGAGTTACGTATTGATGCGTCCAAGGCGGATCCTTGCGTCAAGTGCCACAGTGCCCTCCCCCTTCGACCTGACCAGGAGGGGGTTGATGTCGATTTCTGCGATCTCGGGGAAATCGGTCACCAACTGGGAGAGGCGCAGGATGTCCTTCCACCAGCGCCGCGAGATCGGCCGGTGGTTCGCCGCGCACGCCTTGCAAGAGAGGGAATGCGCGCACCTCTCGAACCATGGCCTCCGCCGCGATGATTCCGGGGCCGCCTGCGTTTGTCACGATGGCGATCCGGTTGCCGGCGGGCAGCGGGAGGGAGGCGAAGACCACAGCGAGGTCGAACAGCTCACTGAGGCTCCTGGCCCTGATGACACCCGCCTGGAGTGTCACGCTGGGCTTCATCCAACCAGTCCCAGCCACACCCAGCAAGCGACGCAACTCAGCTTCATGGTGAAATCCTCTGCTGGAACACCACTACCACCGAAACCGCGCCGCAAAAAAGGACACTACACGCCCATTTCGCCCGAAAAGCTTCCAGGACCCCAGGAGCAATATGGATGCCAAGACGTGTGCGATGGTGCAAAACTCGATCTCACCTATCTTATTGATTTTAGAGGCTTTTACTGGAATTATCTTGGAGGCCGTGTAGGGGGGAATAGGGGATGTGGGCGGGCTTGGGGCAGTCCCGCCTCAGCCAAGATCGGTAACGTGCCGGTAACTTATTGCCAATACAGGAATGGATTGGTGGGACAAATTGGTCCCATGGAAAGGGGTATTGCCTCAGCCCTCTTAGTAAAGACGTTCAGGGTTCAGGGTTCATAGATGTCTAAACGGGGCTTGAAATCTCTGAACTATGAACTCTGAACCGTGAACTATGCTCTACGCTTCTCGATCGACGGCAGCAACGTATGGAAGCGCTCGCCCTTCCCCGCCAGCGTCCAGGCCGTACCCAATGATCCAGACATCGGGAACCTCAAAGCCAATGTAATCAGCGCTGATCGGAACCACCCGCCGGCTTGGCTTGTCCAAGAAAACGCAGGTCCGTAGCCAGCTCGGGCCCCGTGCCACAAGGCGATCTCGGACCAAGCTGAGCGTCCGTCCCGAATCCAGGATGTCATCGACAAGGAGCACCGGCCGCGCCGTGAGATCGAGCGAGATGTCTTTCCGAATCTGCACCACGCCGCCCGATTCGGTGGCCAGCCCGTAGTGAGAAACAGCCATAAAGTCCACCTGGGGCTCTACACCGAGCCGCGCGAGGGCGCGAACCAAGTCGGCGAGGAAGACAAAGCTGCCCGTCAGCAGCCCGATCATGCTCGGCGAGGGGCTGGGGAGGTCCGAAGCGATCGCCTGGGCCAGTTGCGCCACCCGCGTCGCTATGGTCGTCTCGTCAAAGAGGACGTGATGCTTCAGCACCAATTACCCTCGTGATCGCCCGTCTTGCCGGGCGCCGTCTATCTCGATCCCACATTGAATGCGCGGGGCGACGACGGGCTTGCCGTGTTTTGCCTGCGGATGCTTCTCCATGACAACTGTTCCCCCATGGTGCCAGGCGTTCTCAGCCTCTCGACGAGCCGCCGGGAAGGATGCGGAGTGGATCCTTTGCGGCCCTGGGAGCGGAGGGGCGATACGCATACCTCAGAGTCCAGGCCATAACTGCCACGTAGACCAGACCCCCCACCCCAACGATGATGGCGCCCAGGCGAGCAAATACCACCTGAGCTGTAATCAGGCCGATGGCCAGCGCCAAAACCCCGCCATTCAGCGAGAAGAACACGAGCGGACGGTAACGGGGAAGCGAGAGCTCCGCGATCGCCAGTTTTGGCCAGCCGACGACTTCACGCATGCCGGCGATGAATCCCGGAAAGAGTTTGTAGGACATCCCGATGATGAAGTTCGTCACCCAGCCGAGCAGTCCGAGAACCCCGTACGCTCCTGCGACACCATTGCCGAGCGCGGTGCCAGGGTCAATCCGGACGAGCATGAGCCCGAGCCCCGCAGACAGCACCAACCACACGACGCCCGCCAGCGCATGCCGCATCGTCCAATCGATCGGCATCCGCCGGTTCCGCACAAGACTGCCGAGCACCATGACATACGCAAGGAGAGCCAGCATGACGGCGACGCTCCAGACGCCGGCCCCCCCGATCCCGCCGAGCAGCGCAATCCCGAGGCCGCCCACAGCGAGGGCAAGCGAATAGAGTTGCCACATCGCTGCGCGCGGCAGCTCGACTTCGGGCAACAGAAATGCCGGAACCATCCGATACGAGACAGCGCAGATCATGAGGCTCACCCACCCCAGCGCCGCGAGATGAGCATGGGCGGCGAGGTTCGTGAGCACATTGCCGTGCAGGAAATCGAAGGTCTTGTCCAGTGCGAGGAGCAGGCCGAGGACGGCAGCACCCAGCAGGTACAGGAGCGCCAGGAGCATCCCGGTTTCGGCCACACCCCGGCCTCTGGCAGGAGCGAGGCAGGGAAGCATGTTCACTGCGAAGAGGACGACACTCAGCACGACGACACCCGCAGCAAGCCATGTGTCGACCCAGCGTCCAATGGCAAAGTGGACGATCATGCCCATGACACCGACGACGAAGAGCCCGAGCTGCAGGAGCGCCAGGCGCGGAAACCGAAGCGGCCGCTTGGTCAGGGCTGGAACATAGCGATACATCACCCCCATGATCGCAGACGTAATCCACCCCAGCGTCATCGCGTGGGTCAAGGCCAGGAGCACAGGCTGATAGAAAAATTCCACGAGATCGCCCACTACCCACGGAGCCGAGGCAACAGCAAGTCCAAAGAAGGCCACCGCGACGGTAAAGAAATGCATGGGCAGCCGCGCGATACGGACACGGTCGTGAGAGGAGATGCTTTCTCCCGCCCCAACGGTCTGCTTTGCCGGCCCTACGTTCCCCCTGTTCATTCGACTCAGGTTCTCCCGCGATCCCTCAGATCGGTTCAAAACAATAGGGGATTCCCTCTCTGAACGTCCCCTGATGAGTCTACAGCGCTTCTCGACGAGACAGGCCCCTGCCCTGCTTCACCGAGAGCGCCGTGTTCACCAGGAAAAGGAGAACGGCCGACACATTGAGCAGCCCGCCCCATAGCCGCCCCGGCCACCACATGGCCAGATCGCCCACAACCCGAAGCGCTAGCGAAAGGTGGAGGACGGCAAGATGGGCATAGAAGGCCGGTCGAAAAGGCATGGGCATTCCCAGTACAGCGGGGAAGATCATCGGTGCGTGCCCGAGAATCATAGAGAGAACAAACCCCAGGAAGATGGCGTGCAGGACCGCATCATAGTATGGTCCCGCCACGACCCCGCCCAGGCGCAACCACAGCAGCCCCCCGATCCCCAGCCAGACATACCCTGAGAGCAGACTCACGGCGACAAATCGGGTCAGTCCTGCCTTCTGCACCGCCCGTCGGGCGATGTCGTGGCGCAGGAGCCAGACAGTCAAGGCGAGCAGGCCCAGCCCGCTCAGGCGTACCCCACCGTCGAACGCCACTCTAGTGAGGAGTAGCCCCGCCGACAAGAGGCTGATGGCGGCAAGAAAGGTCACCTGATTGGCTCGAGACACTGGAACAAAGCGGCTCAGTTCCAGCCGCTCACCGGCAATGGTCAGCACCAGAAAACCCGCCCACCAGGGTACAACACTGAACATCGGGTACCCAGCGAGCCAAAGGCTGTTTCCGACCAGCCACGCCAGGGCCCCCAGCCCGATGACCACCGTGAAGATGGCCGGTTGGCTCCGGATGATCTGGAAAACAATAGCCACCAGGCCCAGGCTGCCTAAGACCATTAACAGCGGTCCGACCAGGCCCGGTACGCCCGCGATCAGAGCCAAGGTGCCCAATCCGGTCAGGAGGGGTGCGCCGTAGGTCCAGCTCTGTCCGAGAGCCACTGCCCGTTCCAGGCTGATGAGGGTGCCCAGGAACCCAGAGATCATCAAGGGACCATGCGCGGCGGCCAGGGTAGGACGGATGATCGGCCAGTTCCAGCCCAGGCGTAAAAGCCCTCCCCACATCGCGGCCAGCAGGCCGACCATCCCCAGCGCCATCAGAGGAAACCGGAGAGGACTTCGGGATACCATCGTTCGTTGATCCCCGCCCTGCGCTACCAAGCCCTTGGGTGGGCGCGCCACACTCTCTCTTGCGGTCCCGAGCAGGGCTCTGAGAAAGGGGTCTGACTCTTCGTGAGGGACGGTGTGGAGAGCCGGGTGAGGAGCCGTTCAAGACTAGAGGGTGTTAATGCGGAGCAGAGGGGGACACGACTGAGAAGGCAAGGGCTGAAGCGGCTCTTGCTCATATATGACGATGTTCGGATGGGGGGGCTACTGTTCGATGGCCCTTTGTCTCCGTTGCAGATAGGCGTTCCGGACCGCACTGTAGAGATCGACGGTGTTCTCTTCAACGCTATTGAAGAATTCCAGATTTCCCGATCGGTCGTTGACGGTTTCCCCCGCCCACCTTCCCATAGAGGCGGCAAACGGGATGAAGTAGCTAAGGGGATCGAGCGCCGCGTCGGCGGCGTACCCAATCCCGTCGCGAACCGACAACGGGGGCAAGATGGGCAAGATCAAATACGGGCCCGGTCCCACCCCGTAGAAGCCCAAGGTCTGGCCCGTATCCTCGTCGTACTTTTCGGGCCCGGAATCCTTCGCAATATCAAAGAACCCCGCGATGCCGAACGTCGTGTTGATAAAGAAGCGAACCAACTCCAGACCGGCTCGTTTGAATTTGGCCTGGAGGAGATTGTTCACCACGCGGCGGGGCATGCCGAGGTTATCGAAGGCGTTGGCGAGGCTTGTTTGCATCCAGTCTGGCACGACCGTGTCCCATGCGGTCGCCACCGGTTTCAGGACAAAACGGTCGAACACATCATGGTTAAACGAGAACATCGTTTCATTGTACGGCTCCCACGGATCGTATTCCGCCATTTCCTCTTCCTCTTTATCAGTCTGCGTTGAGAATTGCATACGTTCCGCAGGAGCCTCACCGGTCGATTGAACGGCCTCCAGACTGATCTCCTCCTCTTTTGCGACGCCGATGGGCACGGGCTGGGGCGACTCCGTTGGGGCGGGCGACACTCCCGCACCGGGGGCGTCCCCTTCCGCGACTATGCCGGCCTGGCGAACGCTGATCGATGAATCGAGGACTTCGGCGACTGAACTGGACACACCGCCAAGGCCGGCGATGACAACCGCGACCACAACAACCATCATCCCCCACGGTGATTCACTGGACCTGCGTGGCACCTCATGCCTCCTTTTCCCGGTCAAACGCGATACCCACGATTGGTTAGCAAGAAACACTTCGCCAACTTGTCACCGGCATTCGCCGCACGGCCTTCGCCTTTTCGCCAATCTGATCCAGAACCGGACGGCCCCCCACTTTGAATTGAATCGCCCCCAGTTGTCAAGATTTCTGTTCAATCCCCACATGGGGCAGATCATCTCTATCACGGAATTGCCTTTCTGTCGCGCAAAAAGCTGCGACCTCATCAGCGTTCTAGAAATGTTGCTCACCACACACTGGGATGCGTCACTTCTTGTAGCTGATCCGGTAGATCACACCTGCTTCATCATCCGACACGAGCATGCCGCCATCGGGCATGACGAGGAGGTCCACAGGGCGTCCCCACGCGCGGCTGCCTTGCAGCCAGCCTTCGGCGAAAACCTCATACTTCAGCGGGCGGTGGTGTTCGAGTCGCACGAGCGTCACGCGGTAACCAATCGGCGCGCTGCGATTCCATGATCCATGCTCCGCGATGAACATCTGGTTGCGATACTCGCCCGGAAACATCTTCCCCGTATAAAAGCGCATGCCAAGCGCCGCCACGTGCGGACCGAGCTCGATCGCCGGTGGGATAAACTCCTCGCACTTTCGCTTCTTGCCGAACTCCGGGTCGGAAATCTTTTTCCCGTGGCAATAGGGGAAGCCAAAGTGCAGCCCCTGCTTTGGCGCATGATTCAATTCGTCGGGGGGTACATCATCACCCAGCCGGTCTCGCCCGTTATCCGTGAACCAGAGCTCGTGGGTCTTGGGATCCCAATCAAACCCCACGGTGTTGCGAACGCCGCGGGCGAAGATCTCCAATCGGGTGCCGTCCGGCTTCATTCGCGTAATCGAGGCGTAGCGTTCATCCTCGCCCTCGCAGACATTACACGGCGCCCCGACGGGCACGTAGAGCAGCCCATCCGGCCCGAAGCGAATGAACTTCCATCCATGATGCCGATCCCGGGGAAAGCTCTCGTTCAGCACGACAGGCTCGGGCGGATCCTTCAGGTGGGCTTCGATATTGTCGTATCGCAGGATGCGATTCACTTCGGCCACGTACAGCGCGCCATCGCGGAACGCGACGCCATTTGGCATATTCAGGCCACTCGCGAGGGTGATAACCTCGTCGGCTTTATGGTCATGATCGCGGTCCACGATGGCATAGACATCCCCTGCGGTCCTCGTTCCCACGAACAGGGTTCCGTTGGGGCTGAGAACCATAGAACGCGCATTGGGCACATTGCTCGCATAGATGGCAATTTCAAACCCGGGCGGCAGCGTGATCTGATCGAGCGGCAGCCCCTGACCGCCGTTCGCTCCACCGCACACAAGGGTTACCGCCAACAAGAGCAGCAAGGAAGCACGGGCCGGGGGGGTCCTTCTATGCTGCCTGACCATTTGCGGGGTGCCCAGCGCGTTCATCGATGAAGCAACCCCCCGTTAGGGGATCAATAACACCTTGCCTTTGGTTTTTCGCCCTTCGAGGTAGCGATGGGCCTCCGCGGCCTCTTTCAGGGGGAAGGTCTTGTCGATCCGCACATGAAGCTCACCGGCGGTGATCCACGTGAACAGGTCGCCGGTCCGCTTCAACAGTTCCGCCCGATCTCGCATGTGATGCGCGAGGGTGGGGCGAGTCAGGAACAGCGAACCCTTGGCGCTGAGAACCTGTGGATTCAGCGGCGGCACCGGCCCGCTGGCTTGGCCATATAGAACCATGTAGCCTCGAGGTGTAAGACAATTCAGGCTCTTGTCGAAGGTCGTCTGCCCGACGGAGTCGTACACCACGTTCACCCCTTTGCCATTGGTCAGGCGCCTGGTCTCCGCTTCAAAGTCAATCTGCGTATAGAGGATGACCTCAGCCGCACCGGCGTCCCTGGCCAATCGCGCCTTCTCCTCTGTCGAGACGGTCCCGATGACCCGGCCTCCCCGCCTCTTCGCTAGCTGGACCAGCAGCAAGCCGACGCCACCTGCCGCCGCGTGAACCAACGCCGTGTCGCCCGGCTGGATCGGGTAGGTGCTATGAGTAAGGTAGTGCGCTGTCATCCCCTGAAGCATCACTGCAGCCGCCTGCCGGGTGTCCAGAGCGTTGGGAATCGGCACCAGCATCCAGGCCGGGACGATCGCATACTGGCCATAGGAGCCCACGTGCCCAGCGTAGGCGACGCGGTCTCCCCGCCGGACGTCTGAAACCCCAGGGCCGACCGCATCGACCTCCCCGGCAGCTTCCCTGCCGGGGATCATGGGGAGCGGGCCAGGGTATTGGCCCGTTCGCTGGTAGATATCGACATAGTTGACCCCAACTGCGTCGATCTTGACCCGCGCCTCGCCAACACCGGGTTCGGGAAGCGACACCTCATCGTAGCGAAGAACTTCGGGGCCACCAAACTCATGCTGTCGAATGACGCGCATACAGTTCCCTCCCTTTCGGTCTCACGCCTTCGTCACGTATACGTCAGCGTGACAGAATCCACCGGCATCATGCCTTACCCGGCTCCTTCATAAATCAGTGGGATCGAGGAACAGGGGTCGGCCCCCCAGCCTCACCTCCGTGCGGACGGAACGGGCGAAAAGCTGGATGCCGAGCTCGAACCGCTCGAATTGCCTGATCGCTGCGAAAGCCTGATCCTCCGGATCATACGGAATGATGAGGACCGAGATGATTGGACCTCGCCGGCGCTCGGCCAGGAGCCGTGTGGCTTCCTGGATCGCTTCGGCCAACAGCTCAGGTTTCTGAAAAGCCAGGGGCAGGAGGAAATGCGGGGCGATCTCCCCTGCCTGAAACAGCCAGGGGTGCTCAGCCTGTTCCCTCGGGCTTCTTTGCTGGATCCGCATCCTTATGATCGGGGAGTAGTCCCAGAGGCCGAAGCACGCTGTGAGTTCCTCCCCGACGTCCAGGCCATAGCAGGTTCGGAGAGCAAGGCCCGGGGTCCTTTGAAGCAACCCGTGTAACGCGGCGACATCGAAAGGCGGAAAAAGGTCATGCCAAGGAAACGCGCTCCGAAACAAGAGGGCAGTCCGATCGAGATCCTGCTCCTCAAGGGATCGCCACCGCCCGGCTCCTCCCGCCTCGCCGGCCGGGAGGATCGCAAGGACGCACCGTCTCACCGCCCGAGCGCCACGTTTTGCCAGAAGCCCCAGGGACGGGACGTTCCCTTCCAACACTAAGGAGAAGGTGAAGTCGGCTTCCCTCTGCTTGACCAGCTCTATCAATGCATCTCCGATGGCTGAGGCCACCCCCAACCGACGGAAGGCCGGATCCACACGCAGGCCATAGAAATAAGCCGCTTTCAGAAGCTCACCCCCCACCCGGAGGGGCTTCAGTGCCGCCCCTCCCACGCCAAGTATGGTGTTGCCTGCCTCGGCGACAAGAAGCTGAGGCTGTTCGTATGGCTTGGATCGAGCGAAGAAATCGTGGGAACGGACGAAGGCCATGATGGTCTCTTCGCCCATCGCGCACCGGCGATCCAGCTCAACGAGCGCCTCGTTATCGCTCTCGCGCGCCTGTCGAACCATGAAATGCACTCTTTTCACCTTCCCACCCCCCGAGTCGCCAGCCATGACGAAGCAAGGCGACCAAGTATATTCGCCTTAATCTGCGGGCGGCCTCGGCAAGCTGGTTGCCGACTGGAGTCCTGAAGCCACTTCCGGAATGATGCCCTTTCGTGCATAAATCGGGTGAACCATTTCCCGTAATGAAGGAAGTGCTCTGGCAAACAACAGCGAACCTGAAATGCAGCACACTCCGCCCAGCAACAACGTCGCTGGGGCACCGATCCGACTGGCGAGTCCACCAGCCAGCAAACTGCCAAATGGGGCCGCGCCGGCAAAAGCCATCGTGAATAGGCTCATCACCCGCCCGCGTTTGTCGTCATCCACAATGGTCTGCAAGACGGTGTTACTCGCTGCGAACTGGAGCACCATTCCAAACCCGGTTAACAGCATGAACAGCAGGGACATCCACAAGACGCGGGAGACAGAAAACGCGAGAAGGCTGATACCAAAAAGACCTGCGGAGACTGCTATCACATTCCCTAACCCGCGGACACTCCTTCTCGATGCGAGATAGATCGTCCCCCCTAACGCTCCGATCCCCGAAGCTCCCACCAGAAAGCCGAGCGTGTGAGCGCCGCCATGAAGGACGTCCTTGGCAAAGACTGGCATGAGGATTGTGTACGGCATGGCCACCAAGCTGACCAATCCAAGCAGGAGCAGAATGGACCGAATTGGCGCGAATCCAAGCGCGTAAGAAAACGCCTCTCTCAGCTCTTGCATGACATGAGCGCGTTGACCGTGCTTGGGTCTTGGCGTCATCCTCATCGCCGACAAGGCCGCAATGACCGCAGTATAGCTGATACCGTTCAGAAGAAAACACATCCCCTCACCCAAGGTGGCGATCAGGACTCCTGCGATCGAGGGGCCCACCAATCGGGCAGCATTGAACATGGTGGAGTTCAAGGCGATAGCATTTCCCAAATCTTCCCTTCGTTCAATCATGTCCACGATGAACGCCTGACGTACCGGCATGTCAACCGCGTTCACAAGACCCAGCAATATACTGAGGGCGATGATCTGCCACACGGTAACGGCGCCCGTCAAAACGAGAAGCGCAAACATCAATGCCTGTATCATAGCCAGGGTTTGGGTCACGATGATAATCCGATGACGATTCATTCTGTCGGCAAAGACCCCGGCAAAGGGGGCCAACAGAAAAGTGGGAATCTGGCCGGCGAATCCTACCACACCTAAGACGAACGCTGAATTCGTCATGTGATAGACCAACCAACTTGCGGCAATGTGCTGCATCCAGGTCCCAATCAAGGAGATGCTTTGTCCCCCGAAGAACAGGCGGTAATTCCTGGAATGCAACGCCCGAAAAATCATTCCTACCCCTCTTGCATTCTCACAAACAATTCGCCAAGGACTCGATTGAAGATGCCACCTGTCCCAACCCTCAGCTCGTCCTCGCTCGGACTGCGGCCGACAGCGTCAGCCGATGGAGGACGACCAGACCCGACTGATCGATTCCGGCGCCCAGGTATCCTCCGGCAAGCACGAAAGCGATGGGGATCCGGCGTCGGCGACACCAGTCGAAGACGAGCCGTTCGCGCTCCCCGAGGATCGCCCGATTGATCCCGCGCAGCCCCCCTATGTCGCACCCCTCGAAGGGGTCCATCCCCGCGTTGTAGAGGCACAGGTCAAACCGGGGGGCGCCGACCTCGAGCCCCTGCAAACGCAACTCCACAGTCGGAAGATATCGCGACGCGTCCCGGACAAGGTCCAGCGTCGTGCGCTCAGTGGCCGCGTAGCTGTCAAAGGGCGACACGGCGACGTCAAGCTGCCAGACGGAAGGGTCCTTCGCCACCAGGGAGTGCGTGCCGCCCCCGCAATGCGCGTCGAGATCCAGGATCAGGATGGAACGTGCCCCGGCTGCGCGGGCCGCGTGGACGGCCAGCGCGAGGCCGTTGAACGTGCAGAAACCGGCTCCGTGGCCACGCCTCGCATGGTGCAGCCCACTCGACAGCGAACCCGCGACCCCATCCGCGACCGCGGCGAGAGCCGCCGCGACCGCCCCACCATTCGACGCGCAGACCATGGACCAAAGGGATGGGTCCCAGGAAAAACCTTGCGATTCCGCCAGGGCGCGGGCCTCTCCTGTCCGGATAGCCGTGACGTACGACGGGTCGTGCACCTCGCAGAGCTGCGACTCGGTAAGCGGGTCGGGGGCAAGCAGCTCGATCTCGGCCATCGGCTCGCGGCGCAACGACTCCACGATCCACTTCGACTTGCGCGTCGTTTCGAAGGCGTGCCCACTGCTGACGTAGTCAGGACTATAGAAGATTCTTATCGCGCCCATCTTCCTGAGTATAGCGATTCCAAACTGCGAATCCAGTCAAATGTCATCGATTCGAAAGTCTCCCCAATAGCGTTTCATACCCATGGGGGCGCCGCAGCCGCATGACGTATTTAGCGGAGCTACATCCTTCGCTTGTCATCGCAAGGCTCACCCAGTCACCGAAGTGTTCGCTTGACCGAGCTGTCCTTAAAGCAAGGCTTGAAGCACGTGGTATAATCGGTGTGGCTTGAGCAGAGCAGCGACTGTGCTGCTCTCCGCCCAGGGCGAGAAAGGAG
>Ga0210377_10001864_pt1 | contig 18838 bp, 16 predicted proteins | sample PLM4_65_b1redo_FD_155480 | JGI IMG/M metagenome (GOLD analysis project Ga0210377, IMG submission 155480) | Groundwater sediment microbial communities from an aquifer in East River, Colorado, USA - PLM4_65_b1 redo | ecosystem: Environmental > Terrestrial > Soil > Riparian zone | place: USA: East...
CCTGCTTGCCGTCCCCGGTCGAGTAAAAAGCGAGCGGATACTGGACGCAGTCCGCGAATTTGAACTCTTCCCAGACCATTCCCTTGTCCATGGCATGGGTGTGTACCGCGCAGTACCGGAGGCCTTCCTTGTTCGTGTAGAGGAGGGAGCAGGTGTTCTTAAAGATCAGGACACAGCGGAAGTCCTGACCCTTGAAGGCCCTCCGGATCGCGCGGGCCTCGTCCTCATGGATCTCGCAACCCTTGGGGCATTGTTTTTGGCAGTCGGCGAGTATCGTGCCGCTCTTTTTGAGGACCCCCCGGTTCTCGGGACTCAGATAGGCGAGGACCTCGTCGAAATGCGCTTCGATCTTCTTCGTTTCCTGGGCGGGAACGATACAGGCGCGGTAGCAGCACTGGGATTTGCAGTCGTAGCCGACCACGTCGCAGGTGTAAGGACGGGTGAAGATCTCCGGGTTGACGAGCACCGAGGCGATCTCGACGAAGCTTTTTTCTCCAGACATGGTGAAACCTCCAGACGAGCAGATGATTAAGAAGCCGGAAGCCTGTTTACTGCATGAGTTTCAACTCTCCGGCGACCTCCTCCCGGGAGTACAAAGCCCAATATTAAAACTATCCGCCCTTGATGTAAAGTCTTTTTTGCGGATAGCGGCGATTGCCGACGGTGCGCTCTTGCGCGCGGCCGAGTAGCCCGCCCAGAGCGCTTTCCACGGACGCTTCAAGCCTCCTTCCAGGGAATGTTTCGGCGCGAATCATTCCTCAACAGCCGACCCGCAGGCAGGAGCAACGACCCTTCGGCCCAATTTTTCGGTAGCCTGACCAGTGACAAGGAAAAATTTCCCGAAATGTGCTGATCGTGATCGTCCGTCGGTGTAAAACGGGGCCTCTCCGTCTCGAAGCAGGCCCGAAAAAGGCCGCGACAAGCCTCGTGAGGACGGTGAAAAAGGGCCGCGATAAAAAAATGATGCTCTGTCCATTTTATTCTTGACAAAGAGTGCTAATTTTGATAAATCACACTTAACTTCAGTGTGTGATGGGCGCCGTCTGAAGCAGAGACGGATTGGATTCGGACGCTAGCCCTTCCGTGGGAACGGAAGGCGGTGCTTGCGGAGATCCCGACCATGTCGGGAAGCTTGTGAAGCAGGCGGAGAAGGAGGTAAACAGGTTGCACGCGTTAGGAACCCACCTGTTGCTGGAATTGCGGGATTGCAACCGCAGAACCCTTGGAAATCTGGAGTTTGTACAGGAAACACTAAAAAATGCCGCACTTGAGGCAAAGGCGACGATTGTAGAAGTCGCTTTCCACGAATTCAGCCCCTTTGGCATCAGCGGGATGGTGGTCATCGCCGAATCCCACCTTGCCATCCACACGTGGCCGGAATACGGCTACGCCGCAGTCGATGTTTTCACCTGCGGGGACCTGATCGATCCCAGGGTCGCCGCAAATTACCTCATTGAGAAGTTCAAGTCCAAAGACCCCTCGATCATTGAGATCAAGAGGGGGATCCTCGGCAACAAAAAGCTTCCCCATAAGGCCTTACCAGGAGAGACGCTTCAGCATGATAGAGCCCAAGAGCTACAAGTGGTTCATTGAGTATACGAGCCCCGAGGAGGGGCATTTGCACGGCATCCGCATGATCCACTACGCAAGCCAGACCAAGTACCAGCGGATGGAGATCATGGACTGCGGGAGCTACGGCCGGTGCCTCGTGCTGGACGGCAAGATGCAGTCCACCCTGACCGACGAGTTCATCTACCATGAGGCGTTGGTGCATCCCGCGCTCCTGACACACCCGGACCCCAAACGGGTCTTTATCGTGGGCGGAGGCGAGGGCGCCACGCTCCGGGAGGTGCTCCGCCACAAGAGCGTGGAATACTGCATGATGGTGGACATCGACCAGGAAGTGGTCGAAAAGTCCAAGGAGCTCCTGCCCGAATGGCACCAGGGTGCTTTTGATGACCCGCGGACCGATCTGCGGTACATGGATGCGCGCAAATACCTCGAAGAAACGACTGACACCTATGATGCCATAATCATCGATATTTCCGAACCCGTTGAGGAAGGGCCTGCCTACCTCCTGTTTACGCGCGAGTTCTATGAGATCGTAAAAGAGCGCCTCAGCCCGGATGGGGTCATCTCCCTCCAGGCGGGGACCACGGCCCTGCATTCGCTTTTGAACTTCACGGCCGTGGACAAGACCCTGAACGCCGTTTTCCCCGTGGTCGCCCCTTATGCCGTGTCCATTCCGTCCTTCGGCCTTCCCTGGGGCTTTACCCTGGCCTCGAAGAACCTCGATCCGCGGAAGTTCGCGCCCAAGGACCTGGACGCCATGATCAAGAAGAGGATCAAGGGTGAGAACCGGTACTACGACGGGATCACGAACCAAGGCATGTACATGCTGCCCAAGCATATTCGGAAGGCCTTGGCGGAAGAGACCAAGATCATAGAAGATAATGCGCCTCTCTTTACCTATCATTAATGGCTGGGGGAAAAGCCCCCCGGAGGCTTTTCCCGTCGCCCACGCTGATAGGATAATGAAAAAACAATGAATCCTCCTCCCAACCGAATAGAGGACGAGCAGTTCCGCACTCCCCTGTTCGACGCAATGGTCAACCTCGCGGAAAGCCGCAAGGTCTCTTTCCATACCCCCGGTCATAAAAGCGGCAAAGGCATTGCCACCCGGTTCCGCAAGTTCGTGGGGCCGCGCGTTTTCTCGATCGACCTGACGACGCTTGATGAGGTGGACTCGCTCCAGAACCCCACGGGGGTCATCAAGGAAGCGCAGGAGCTTGCCGCCAGGTCCGCGGGCGCGGACCGCTCGTACTTTTTAGTGAACGGCACCACCGTGGGAAACCACGCCATGGTGGCCTCCACGACCGGGCCCGGCGACAAGGTGCTGATCGCCCGTAACTGCCACCGGTCGGTGCTCACGGGCCTCATCATGAGCGGGGCGCAGCCGATCTTCTTTCAGCCGGCCTTTGACCGGGACCTCAAGCTCACCCTGAACGTCAAATTCGAGACCGTGAAACAGGCCATCGACGCCAACCCCGGGGCGCGGGCCCTGCTCATCACGAGCCCGAACTACTACGGCCTCTGCGCAGATATCGAGAAGATCATTCCCTATGCCCACGAGAAAGGCTTGATCGTGTTCGTGGACGAGGCGCACGGCCCTCACCTCAAGTTCAACCCCAAGCTGCCCACCTGCGCGCTCGAAGCAGGGGCCGACCTCTGTGTCCAGTCCACGCACAAGATCGTGGGCGGCATGACCCAGGCCTCCATGCTCCATGCAAAGGCCGAGCGGATAAACATCGACGATGTGACGAACACGCTCAAGCTCCTCCAGACCACGAGCCCGTCCTATATCCTGATGGCGTCTCTCGACCTGGCGCGCATGCAGATGGCCACGGAAGGCAAGAAGCTCCTGAACCGGACCATCAAGCTTGCCGAGGAAGCCCGTGCGGAGATCAACAAGATACCCGGCATTACCTGTTTCACCAAGGAGCAGGCCAAGGCTGCAGGCATGGCGGACATGGACGTGACCAAACTTACCATCACGGTCTCGGACATGGGGCTTTCCGGCTACCACGTCTCCCATGTGCTGAACATCCGCTTCGGCATCCAGGTCGAGATGGCCGATCCCTTTCATGTCCTGGTCATCGTCTCCATCGGAGACCGCCAGGACGACCTGAACCTGCTGGTCGAGTCTCTCCGCGTGATCTCAGCGGAGACCGGGCTCCAGGGCGCGCTCCTGCCGCTCGACAAGGTCCATCCGCCCATGCTCCAGAACCGTTTTGCCATGACGCCCCGCAAGGCCTTCTATTCCGACAGCGAGCTCGTGAACGTGAATGACGCCGCGGGCAGGGTCTCGACCGAGATCGTGACCGTTTACCCCCCCGGCATCCCGCTCCTTGTCCCCGGAGAAGAGATCTCCCGCGACGCCATCGACTACCTCCAGAACATGGCGGGCCTCGGCGCGATCATCGACGGCATGAACGAGAACAACACCCTCGTGCGTGTGGCGAAGGTCTAGACCGAAAATCCCTTCTATAAGATATTACGAAAATATTACGCTACCAGGACAAGCCGGGGCTAAAACCTTTGAACCGCCATGGCCTTAAAGATAGACGGCCACTCAGGGAATCCGCCTAGGTCGCGAAAAAAATCCATAATTTTATGATTATGAGACAGGAGAGCTCTTACTGAAGGCAGGCCAGTATCATGCAATTGGAAAGACACCGAGATGTTCGTCATTGAAAAGACATTTGAGAAAATTAAAGATACCTGTTCATGCAGTTGAGGGCGGGCGCGCCTGAGGGCGCCCGCTAGGGTACCAGCGGCAGATAGGCCATGTAGGTGCTGCCCTGTCCGGGCATGCTCGTTACCGTAATGTATCCCTCCTGCTCCTTGATGATGTCGTATACCATCGAAAGGCCTATCCCCTTTCCCTTCCAGTCTTTTCCCGTCATGAAGAACGGCTCGAAGACCCTCTCCTGTTGCGCTGCATCCATGCCGGGCCCGGTATCGCTTACGGAAACATAGGCATACGCTCCGACCTGCCCATATCCATGCCTCCGGATAAAATCGGCGTCGATCACGGCGCGGCTGGTAGCCACGGTCACGACGCCCCCTTGCGGCATCTGGTCTCGCGCGTTGACCGCCAGGTTCATGAGCGCGCTCTCCACCTTGATCGGGTCAGCCATGACCTTGAGCGGTTCCGGGAATAAACGCACCGCGAGATCGCACTTCCCGCTCAGCATCGCCGCCAGGATCTGTTCCCGTTTTCCGACGAGAACGTTGAGGTCCTGAAGGGACCGTTTCGTCGCCTGGCGCGAGCTGAACTCCTTCAGGACCCGGACCAGGATTTCCGCCTGTTTCACCGTGGACATGACCTTATGCGCCAACTCGGAATGATGACAGCCGTCTTCGTTGTACTCCTGAAGCTCGGCGGCGCGGCGGATGTTTATCACCATCCTGTCGAGATCGGCGCTCAGGTACGACGCCATCCTTCCGACCGCGTCCCGTATCCGCTCATAGCGGAGCTTGCCTTCGGTCCGCTTGTGTTCCGTTATGTCAAAAAGGATCCACATGACGGCCGCCCGCTCTCCGTATTCAATGACCGCCGACGTCATGATGGCCCACCGCTCCCCTCCGTTTTGCTGGACCACACGCACTTCCTTTTCCGCAGGCTCGGCCCTCTCGAGCCCATTCGGCATAATTGCGTTCCGGTACGCCGGATGGATAATGTCGCGTATGTGCATCATCATCAACTGTGTCCGCGGGTATCCCGTCATCTCCTCCGCCGCGTCATTGGCATAGACGAACGACGCCCCCCGGTGAATAAAGACCGAGGCCGGGATCCTCTGGGCCAGCGTCATGAACCGCTCTTCGCTCTCCTGCAGCGACGACTGTATCTTGCGGGTGATATCATTGAGCCGGGCATTTTCAAGCGCGCTCGCAGCGTGCGCGGCCAGCGTTTCGAGGAACTCGACATCGCTTTGCCCGAACGGCTCTCCGCTTACCTTTGTGCCGAGAGACAGCGCGCCCTGCAGCCTCCCCTGAAAGAGAAACGGCACGAGCGCCTCGGCCCCGATCCCCTGCATGTAGGCCGTGAGTTCGGACGTCTCCGGACCGTCTCCCGCCATCATCGCCCGGATAAGCGGCCGGTTCGTTTCCTGCAGTTTCTTCACCGCGATATCCGCAAGGCATCGCAGGTTCACCATGTCCGAGAAGAGACCGCGCCCCCTCCGCATGACACATCCATCTTCAACGCGATGGAAGTAGATCCCCGCGTCCCCGATGCCCAGCCCGTCGCGCACCGTTTCGATCAAATGATCGAGCAGCTCGGGTTCTTCCTGTTTCGCGTTCAGGGCCACGATCGCCTCGCGCATCAACGCCCCGTAATTGTAACGGTCTCCTATGATGAGACTGTTGACGAGGGACTGCACCTTCTTGCTGATCGGCGTTCCGAACAGGAAAAACCCGAGGAGGGAGAGGGAGATAAAGCTCGACAGCGCTGTTCCGATAGCGGGCCCGACCGCGGACAGCACGGCCGCCTGGAGTCCCGAGCAGACGAGGACCACGATGATTATGTTCAGCGTCCGCGAGAAGATGATCCGCATCTCGAAGAGGCTGTGCCGGACGATGGCATAAAAGGTGAGGACCACCCACGGCAGGCCGAAATAGGACCCCAGCCCCGGCTCGACCCCCAGGCCCCCGATGGCCGGCATAACGCCCGCGATGGCCACCCCCCCGAATGCGAAGATCAGCAGGCCGGCAAAAAAATAATCAAGCTGGAACTTCTTTGTCCCGGTCAAATGACGCCTGGTACGCAGTATTTCGATGATCACCCAGAGGATCATGAGCGCTCCGCACGCGCGCGCGGGAACCTCCAGGGGCCCCGGCTGATTCATGTACGGTATCAGCGAGTACCGGGGTGAGACGATCAGATCGGTGAACAGGCAGAGGACCAGGACGGCCGCCCAGAATGGATAGAGAATATAACCCACCATGCGGGCGATCCGGCTCGCTTCGGACCTGAGGTAGTAGATGAATTGCAGCCCGGCGGGAATGGCGAACCACCCGATCCAGTTCAACCGGGCGAAGAAAATAAAATCCTGGCCGCGGGAGGCCATGAGATACATCACGGCGGTATTCATCGCGTACGCGGAGGAAAAAAAAGAGACAGCAGCGACCGATCGGTGCACGGGGCTGCTCCGCGGTTTCTGGCTGAGCAGGAGAAATCCCAGAAGAAGCTCCATCGCGGAGATCGGCAAGAGAGGGTAAGCGATGATCTGAAAACTGTTCATCCGGTAAATGCTCCTCGCTCGGCCCGCCGGGGTTTATGCCATAAGAGGGGATTCCGGGGCGACCATCACATAGTATAACACATTCGGGCCCTTATGCGCTATAAGGTAGCGGGCGTCGGTTGATTGAGTCTCGGTATCCTCATGGGTTCAGCTTCAGGCAACATCCTGAAACCGGATATTATTGCCTTGGCAAGAATAGGACATTTTAACTTTGGGTTGACAAGCCCCTTCTTTTGAATTGAAAATTCCCGTTTGGCATGGCATAATCGAGAAAAAACGTACGTTGGTTGTAGACTTAAAGGAGATCATCATGCGCGCACAAGGAGTGCTCGGTCTTTTGGTTTTCATGGCCATCGCCTGGATCATCAGCGAGAACAGGAGAGGTGTCAGGTACACGGTTGCGCTGACAGGCGTCATAGTCCAACTCTTCATCGCCGGCATCCTTCTCCATGTCCCGTTCTTTAAAAGACTCTTTCTGCTTCTGAATAATGTGGTCCTCGCGCTCGAATCAGCAACCAGGGCGGGCACGTCCTTCGTGTTCGGCTATATCGGCGGCGGCGCGCCGCCTTTCCTGCTTCAGGACCCGGGGTCCAGCTTTATCCTCGCGTTCCAGGCGCTCCCGCTCGTCCTCGTGATCGGCGCACTCTCGGCGCTTCTTTTTTACTGGAAGATACTTCCTTATATGGTAAAAGGCTTCTCTTTTGTGCTCCAGAAGACCATGAACATCGGCGGCGCTCTCGGGCTCGGGGCCTCGACGACGATATTCCTCGGCATGGTCGAAGCGCCGCTCGTCATCAAACCGTATCTCAAGAACATGACCAGGAGCGAGCTCTTCTCGCTCATGACCGTGGGCATGGCCTGCATCGCCGGGACCGTGATGGTCCTCTATGCGACGATCCTTAAAGGTGTGATACCCGACCCGCTCGGCCACATTCTCGTCGCCTCCTTTATTCACGTGGCCGCAGCCATAACGATCGCACGCATCATGGTCCCCGAGTCCGGGGAGGAGACCTCAGGCAGCTTTATTCCCCAAAGAACGGCCACCAGCTCCATGGACGCCGTGGTCAAGGGGACTATGGACGGCCTTCACCTTCTTCTGAACATCATCGCCATGCTCGTGGTCATGGTCGCCCTGGTGCATCTTACGAATCTGCTCATCGGCCTGCTGCCCGACGCGGGCGGCAAGCCGCTCACGCTTCAACGAATTCTCGGGTTCGTGATGGCGCCCGTCGTGTGGCTCTTCGGGATCCCCTGGCCGCAGGCCCAGACCGCCGGCTACCTCATGGGCACAAAGACGATCTTGAACGAGCTGCTCGCGTTCTTGGAAATGGCCAGGCTTCCGGCCGAGGCGCTCGACCCGCGCAGCAGCCTGATCATGACCTATGCCCTCGCGAGCTTCGCAAACTTCGGAAGTCTCGGCATTCTCATCGGCGGCCTGGGGAGCCTCGCGCCGGAGCGGCGCGACGAGGTCGCGGGACTCGGCATGAAAGCGCTCGTCGCGGGCACGCTCGCCACCTGCATGACCGGCGCGGTGATCGGAATATTTACCTGAATCTTACGGTCCACACGTCAGAGCGTGATGAATATAACTCCAGCAGACATTGCGCGTATTAGCAGGTTGCTGTTCTATCTTGACAAAAAGTAAGTAGTACGCAATAATCTACTTGTCTTTATTATAATGTACTTGGCAGGGTAACGCTATGACCCAGTCAGGAGGAACCCATGGGAAACACTCGAATGAAAACAAGCCCCCTTCCCGGAATCATTGCAGCCCTGAGGGGATTGAAGGAAGAGGCCAGTCGAAAATACAAAGCCGAGCTGAAGGGAATATTCGGTTCTTATGCGCGTGGTGAAGAAAATCCGGGAAGCGATCTTGATGTATTGGTGGAATTTAAAGAAGGCGCAAACCTTATCGATCTGGTCGGCCTTTCCCTTTTCCTCGAAGAAAAGCTGCACTGCTCTGTTGATGTTGTGACGCAAAGCGCTCTCCGGAAGGAATTGAAATCTGATATCCTGAAAGAGATGGTCTCTGTATGAGAGACTACAGGCTTTATGTGAAGGACATCCTTGATTCCGCTGAAGCAATTGAAAAATTCGTGGAAGGCATGGACTTTGAGAAGTTCAAGGCGGATGACAAAACAACGAGCGCTGTGATCAGAAAGTTCGAGATTATCGGCGAGGCGGCAAAACATGTTCCCGAACCGATACGGAATAAATATCCGAGCGTCCCGTGGAAAGAAATGGCGGGCATGAGAGACAAACTCATCCATTTCTACATGGGCGTAAAATATGAATTGGTGTGGCAAACCATTAAGGATGTGATCCCTCAAATAAAGCCGGTCCTTCGGCAGATTATTTAAAATACCCACCTGCATCTGAGGCAGTAAAGGCTTTATATTTTAACTCTGATTGGTCCTCCTAACCCTCTTGTTCATCATTTTCCCGATCCCGCATAGCTCTTTCCGTGATAATAGTAAAGGTTCTTCATCTTCGTAGGCAGCCTTTATAATAAGACATTTATTCTTCTTTGAAAAAGCAAGTGACCATTGGCCCTGCCTTCTGATATCTACCACGTCTTTCGGCTGGTCCGTCTTTAATTTAATCGGTGTCTCAATACCTGCCGTGTTTTCGACAGCCTCTATATACTTTTTCAATCGGCTTAATGGTAATGTTAATGGCCCAGCGTGATAATCTACCGTTCGAATAGAGAGGCAATCCTCCCCATCGACCAACTCAATAGCCCATGAAACATCACTATATATCTCACGCAACCTCTGACGGGATTTCACTAATGTATTATCGTTTTTTCTTTGAACTTGCCCTGCAGGAGAAATTCTTTATCGAAAAGAGATATGATGCCTGCGCTTGGGATTTGGCGCTTGGCTGTAAAGATACCCTTTCTCCTGCTAATCTGATATAATTGCTCTATGCATTTCACCGGATATCGCGGCAGGTTCGTGAAGGGCGTTGCCCTGTTTCTTCGGATCCTTCTGAGCTACAAGTTTCTCGCGCTCAGAAACGCCTTCGCCAACCCTGCCATACGAAAAGAACGGCTCAAACAGCTTCACGCAAAAAACGCCTACATGCTGCGCGAGCGCATGATCGAGATGCGCGGTGTGCTCATCAAGATCGGCCAGTTCCTGTCCTCGCGCGTGGACATCCTCCCCGAGGAGTACACGAACGAACTCTCCAAGCTCCAGGACCAGGTGCCGCCGACGGCCTTTGCTGAAATAGCCCGGCGCGTTACCGAGGAGCTTGGGCCCATAAACGAGGTCTTTTCCTCCTTTGACGAAGTACCGATCGCATCAGCCTCGCTCGGCCAGGTGCACAAAGCCTGTCTCCGGGACGGCGACTGCATCGTGGTCAAGATCCAGTACCCCGGCATTGAAGAGGTGATCGCCGCCGACATCCGCACCCTCCGCTTCGTCATCAGGATCCTTCAAGTGCTCTACCGGCACATCAACCTCGACGTGATCTATTCCGAGTTCTCGCGCATTGTTCACGAGGAGCTTGATTACATACAGGAAGGGAAGAACGCCGAGACCTTTGCGCGGAACTTCGCCAAGAACCCCCGGATCAAGATCCCCATTGTCTACTGGCCCTTCACCACCTCCACGGTGCTGACGCTCGAATACCTCGAAGGCATCAAGATCACGGACTTTGAAAAGATCGGCGCGCAGGGGATCGACCGGAAAGAGGTGGCGCGCACCCTTGCCGAGGCCTATTGCCAGATGTTCTTTGTCGACGGCCTGTTCCATGGCGATCCCCACCCCGGCAATATCTTCGTGCGACCGGGGCCCGAAGTCATTCTCGTGGACTTCGGCATGGTTGACCGCCTCTCCGCTCCGAAAAAAGAAGGGCTCCGGAGCGCCTTTACCGCCATCATGGATCGTGGCGCGCTGGGCCTGGTGCGCGCGCTCGTGGACATGGGCTTCATCCCGCTCACCAGGGACATCCAGCCGCTCGTACAGTTCACCGAGCGGATCCTTCAGAAATACCGTGACATCTCGCCCTCCGAGCTCAAGGCCATGAACATCGAGGAGATCGGCAACGATATCATTGAGGCGCTCCAGCTGAGTCCCTCGATCCAGATCCCGAACGACTTCATCCTCTTCGGCAGGGTCGTGGGCATGCTCAACGGCCTCGCCTCGCAGCTTGACGCCGAGACCAACATCATCGAGATCGCAACGCCCTTTGCCAAACGCTTCATCAAGGCCGAAGAGTTTACGCCCTCCGGGATCCTCAAGCAGACGGCCGCGACCGGAAGAGCGCTTATGAAGCTGCCGAAGCTTCTGGACGACTTTCTCGTGACCACGGGCCGCGGCGAGACGCGGGTAGAGATCACCTCGAAAGACATCGTCGAGGAACTCAGAAATATCTCGCGCATCGGAAGGGGTTTCATACTCGCTATCCTCATTGTCGGACTGGGCATGGCGTCGCTCTTCCTTCGCATCAATCACTTCGACACGGAAAGTTTATGGACGGCGGTCGGCGCAGGAGTGTTGTTTGCATGGCTTGCGATGATTATGAGAAAGGCCTGATCTTTTCGTGACTAATACAAACGAAGTAAATATTGTTACATTTCGGAAAGTCCCCCCTCACCCAACCCTCTCCCCTCTGGGGAGAGGACAAAGCGAAAGGCAAAGCAGTATCTATTCCAAATGCGTTTGTTTTAGTAATGTTATTGTAGCCGGAGGCCCTGTCCGTTCAATATGATTTCATAGCTGTTGACCCCATTTAGAAACGTGGGAATGCGGGTTGGGATTGTTTTGTAACGGTAACGCGGCTTAAACTCCAACACCTGCGGCGCCCCTTCTTTCAGTGATACGTTGACTTCTGTAAAATAAGGTTCTTCAGGGATCCCGAAGAATATTGCATGCGGCCCGGGGGCAAGCCTGACTTTTTTCTCAATAGCATATTTCATTCCCGTGCCCGCATCGGGATCATGGCTCGTCCTTCCTTTCTCATCATAGAGGGGAACCATCTCCTTTTGGCCCTCCACTTTCCACAGCACTGCCTGGCCGTCTATACTGAGCAGGAAGGGGTAACCCGGTTTTCCGCGTGCGGACCCCTTTGGTTCAAGGACGTAATACCCCTCGGGAGGAGTCTTGATGGATGCCTTAATGATCAGATCCACGAATCCGGCCGGCGCCGCTCCTTCAGCCGGGACCTCGGTAAAAACGTCCGTTCTCTCGCTTCGGCTCATCCTCGCTATCTCTTTCGTCGCAGCACCGCAGCCGACAAGGGCGGCCCCCATTGTTGTTGATATCACCAATATCATAAGCTTTTTCATCTTTGTTCCTTCTTTTGAGAAACGGCTTTGATCGCCAGAAGTGCGAAGAACACGAGCGCCAGACCCGCCACGATGACCGGCGCCGTGGGGACATCCAGCTTGTAGGAAAGGGCCAACCCGGCAATCGTAATCAGCACGCCCACAATCCATCCAATCATCAGGACCGCGAAGGGCTTCAGGGAATAGAGGCGGCCGATGAGCGCAGGGATGACCAGGAACGAGAAAACCTGGAGGATGCCCGCCATCCTGACCGATTTCACGAGTACCATCGCGAAGCTGGAGAAGAAAAGGAACTCGAGAACCATGGTCCCTCTTCCTTCATAGGAAAGAGCGAGGAATTGTTTTCGCAGGACGAAATGCAAAAGCCCGACAGCGGCGTACAGGAGGAACGTGGAAAACACCTCCCGGGGAGTCACCCAGATGATGCTGCCGTTCAGGATGGTCTTGAATTCTTCCAGCCCATGAGGTGTCTTGTCGAGGATGAGAATGGCCGCGGATACGGAAAAGATGTAGAGAACGCCGATGAACGCTTCGATGTTCACGAGTCGCGCAACCCTCTTTGAGAGAGACAGGATGAAGGCCCCGATCAAAGCGAATACTAGAGAGAGGAGCGTGCTTTTCTCCTCTCCTAGCAGAAACGAAAGGGCGATCCCGATGCCGATGAACTGGGCCAGGGCCAGGTCCACGAAGATGATCCCCCGCGCCAGAATATGCACGCCGAAATAGGCGTGGATCAAGATCAAGAGCAGGCAGGCCAGAAAGGGCCACGCGAGAAAACTCAGGATTTCCATTGTGCCTCCGTTATTTCAGCGATGTAAGCGCGGCGTCCATGAAGGAGAACCAGTCATCGGTCCCCTTCCTGGCCCCCACGTCATTCGGAAGCAGAATGGCCCGCACGCCGGTCTTTGTTGACAGGGACTCCGCTTCCTTCCTTCCGTACACACCCGTGGTAAGGATGCCGTCAGGCCTCGATTTCTTCATGTCTTCGAACAGGCGCTCGATGTGGGCCGCTGACGGCGGGATGCCGGGCTTGGGCTCAACGTAGCCGATGATCTGAAACCCGAAGTCTGTGGCCAGGTACTCGAACAGCCGGTGATAGGCGATGAAGCGCTTACCGCTGAGCGGCAGGGAGTTCCACTGTTTCTGTTTTTCCCGGAGCTTCGCGGCAAATGCTTCGAAGTTGGCATGGTAAAAGTCTCCGCCTGCCCGATCCAGTTCCGAGAGGGCGGCGGCCATGCCTTCCGCGACCTTCAGAATATTCGCCGGAGAGAAGTGGTAGTGGGGATTGCCCAGGGGATGAACGTCTCCCATGCTCCGGTCGATGTCCCCCCGAGGTTTTTCAATGGGGTTGACGAACTGTGAACAATCCAGGTTCCCCTTTTGCCCCGGCTGTATCCTCGGGTTCCGCGATGACCTGATGATAAGAGGGAGGTAGCCTACTTCGAGATCAAGTCCGTTATACATGATGACATCGGCCCTGCTGGCGGCGAGTATCATGCCGGGCTTGGCCTCGGCATAATGCGGGTCCTGGTTCGGCTTCACCAGCACGGTGATGTTGACCTTGTCCTTGCCGATCTCCTTCGCCATACTACCGATCCATGGAAGGGTGGCAACGACATTTATTCCCGCGAAGGCGGGAGTCGCCAAAACCAAAGACAGCAGAAAGGTAAAAAATAATTTTCTCATTTTTTTGTCCTCCTAAAATGCGTGGGCGGCGTGGGCGCCGTACATGAACTCAAACCCGAGCCAGACTGAATGAGCATCCTTGTCCGCAAGGTGCTCCGCGCGGTCGTAGTTGTACTGGAGACGGATGCGTGAAAATTCCGACGGCATCCAGGTAAGAAGGGGCGAGATTCGTTTCCGGTCGTCCCGGAACGGATCATTGTCCCGGCCTCCGACGCTTTCACCGCTGCCGGTGGCGTGCTCATAGCGCAGTCCGGCGGCCCACCCTGGTTTGAATCCGTAGAGAAGTTGCGCATAAAATCCCCAGTCTCTGAGCGTCTCCGCTGGAAGGCTGTTGAGAGGGTCGCTGTCGGCCTTGTAATCCCTCTTCATGATTTCGGATTCCAGGATCAGAAAGGGCCATCCCCTTTCTGTTTGCGACGGACGCCACTTCACGACGAGGTCGGCTCCATAGATACGGGTTTCGCCTTCGGTTCCCGTGGCATTCGGACCATAAAGCCCTGACAGGCCGATTTTCATGGTCGTATCGTCGGTCACGTCCCAGGCGTTGTCCAGTCGTGCAAGGTAGACCATGTCCTTCGGGGACTTCACTTCACGGGGGACAAAAGTCCGGCCTCCGATTGCACGCTCAACAAAAAACTCATCATTGGCAAGGAAACTCGCCATGGTCTCTCCGTTGGCGTTCTGCATCCCGAAGTGAAGTTCAGAGAACCAGGACAGCGGCATAAGCCATGCAAGCCTGAATCCGGGCCCCCGCATGCCGTCAGGGCCGAAAAGCCGCGTATTGATGACCGCCTGGTCCTGCCAGTGCCACTGGTGTGGATGCTGCGGGTTGATACGGCCGAATTCAGTGAAAAAATGCCCGGCTTCGAGCTGCAGCCCGTAGGGCAGTGAAGTCGTCGTCATGAACGCTTCTTCCAGCTCTATTACCGTCTCGCCGGAGAGGGGGTCGAGGAAATAGATGATATGCGCCTCTCCGGTCAGGTAGGGATCTACCGCGCCGGAAAGCGACAGTTCCACGTTTTGGACGGTGAAGCCCCTTTTGCGCGGGTCATGGCCGCCGCCCTGCAGGTCCTGCAACGACGAATCACTTTCGGTAGACCCCCCGGCCGCAAAAAGGGAATCGAAGGACATGTCGATGAGCCGCAATCTTCCTCCGGTTTGCTGCGATGCCGAGGGTGGCGTATCTGCGGTTTTTTGCAGTTGTTCGATGGTCTTTTCCTGCTTCTTTACGGTTTCTTCGAGTTTGTTCAGCCGTTCGTCCTGGTCCTGAGCGAAGGCCGTGGCGGTAAAGAAAGCGAATACGAGCATGAATATGCCGCAAAAAGGGATAACTGTTTTCATAACTCCTCCATGAAAGAACGTGGATAAGACAGGGCACAGCGAGAGCGCACGTAAAATCCGTCATCAGGAAGTTCGAACAGAGGCGAACTTCCCGCCGTGTGCGTTTCTCACAATATCTGTGCAGGTATTACGTGGGAAGAGAAGTTATGCCGGGGGGCCGCGAGTGCTGAGAGAAAAGAAAAAGAGCTTGTCGGTAAGGGCTGGAACGGAAGCAACAAATGTCGTTTCGGTGAAACAGGGAACGCCGTCAATGGCACTGAAAGAGTGGCTGGTCGCGGGCTGGTGATGGCTTACAACACAGATAGGGCAGTCGCGGTTGTCGGCCGTGTTCACATGGTGGTGCGGCAACGCCACGAACGTGGAAAAGATGAGAAGCAGTATGAGGAATATGGAAAACTGATTACGCCTGCTCGTCATGTCTCCTCCATACATAAATTAGTCCATGCGGTTGGAATTGTCAAGAAGTTGTTTAAAACCAGTTAGGACCATGCCTATCATTTTTAGTCATTCCGTAATTCCAAGGAAAGCGCCCATCGGACTTCAAGCGACTTTCGCAATGCAGACGCCGACGAGTAAGCTGAATCAGCGCTTAAGCCGTATTGCTTTCTGAGGCGTATCATCAGGACAAACTCAGCCACTTTAAATATGATATGATTAATTAGAAAGAAACAACAGCCCCGTCAGCAACGACACAGAGGCATTGTTATGAGAATACAGGGAGACGCACTATGAAAAAATTGACAATGGCGCTGTTCATATTTGTGATGTTTCAGACCTCTCCCGGAACGGCATTTGCCTGTGATTTCTGTCTGTTGTCGCAGGGCATCTCGCCGCTCGACACCATGAAAGGGACAGGCATCAAGATCAGCGAGCGGTACACCGTGCTGGACCAGGTGTACCAGGGAACGAGCGAGAAGGCGAACCCGGGAGCGAAGGAGACGCACTGGACAACGGAGCTTACCGGATTTTACGGCATTACGCCGGAATTCATGGTGCTGGCCGTGGTGCCTTATAAGAGCGGGAAAACATCGGGCGAAGCGGACCTGACGATGGTCCCTCCCATGCTGGATACGGCGATGGCGGGAGATGCGTCGGGGCTGGGCGACGTTGCGCTCTTGGGGCGTTATACCTTTCTCAAGAGCGAAACACCGGAGACCACAACGGTCATGGCCGGCGTTGCCGGTATTAAGTTTTCTACAGGAAAAACAAATGCAAAGACCTCGGACGGCATGAGCTATCTCGACAGCCACATGCAGCCGGGAACAGGCTCGACGGATTATCTGCTCGGGCTCTCCTACAGCCATTCCCTGGAGCGTTTATCCTTCTCGGCCAATCTACTCGGGACGATCACGACGGAAGGAAAGTTCGGGACCACGAAGCACGAGTTCGGCAATGCCCTGAACTATGATGCGAGCGGGAAATACCGCATCGCTCCCGAGGCTTTTTCGCCGATGAAGCCCCAGCTCTTTGCCGCTCTCGGGATCAACGGCGAAGCGCGGCAGCGGGAAAAGGAAGATGGCGTGGCCGTGCCCGATTCGGGCGGGAACGCGGTATATCTTTCTCCGGGACTGCAGCTTGTGCTTGCGCCCCACTGGATCGCGGAAGTTTCGTACCAGCATGCTATTTACCACAAGCTGAACGGCACCCAGCTCGGGGAGACCTATAAGGCGATCACCGGAGTGACGTATTTATTTTAATGATCCGGGTAGAGACAAAATACGAAAGGCCGCTGAGAAATTTCAGCGGCCTTTTTTGCGTCAATTCACAAGCGCACCCTTCTTAAGGGTAATACCGGCCCTTCTCCGAATCTGCTTGATAACCTGAATTAAACTTGACTTTGCTTTAGGTTTGACCTAAATTATACGTTGAATCCTCTCTCAATTATGACCATGAACGACCTCTATAGCAGAACCATCGCGGACGAGATCGAAAAGTATCTGCGCACGGACGACATTATTGTCTTGCATGGCGCACGTCAGGTGGGGAAAACGTCGCTCCTGTATATCCTGGAAAATCGTCTCAAGCAAGCGGGCGAGGCGACGTATTACATCGACCTTGAGGATTCGCGCTATGTGAAACTGCTGAACGCGGGGATCGGAGAGTTCATCAAGCACCTTCAGGAAGAAGGCCTGAAGCCCGCCGGCCAGAGGAAAAAAATTTACGTCTTTATCGACGAGATTCAATATCTGGAGAACCCCTCGTCGTTTCTCAAATTGGCCGCTGATCATCACAAGGGCATCAAGCTCATTGTGTCGGGCTCGTCGAGCTTCGCCATGAAAAGCAAGTTCAAGGACTCGCTGGTCGGCAGGACCGTGGATTTCGAGATCCACAATCTGTCGTTTCAGGAGTTCCTGGCCTTCAAGGAATACCGGTTTGAACCCGGAAAAGTTTTTACACAAAAGAAGATCGATGAACTGAGAAATCAATTCAAGGAATATGCTCTTTACGGAGGCTATCCCAAAATTGTTCTGACGCCTGAGCATGACAAGAAAGAGCGGTATCTTCAGCAGATCATCGACACCTATGTGAAGAAAGACATCCGGGACCTGGCCAATGTCAAGGACCTGGACAAGTTCAATAAGCTCCTTGAAGCGCTTTCGTCCCAGAGCGGTCAACTCCTGAATGTCACGGAGCTTGCCAACACCGTGAACATCGCCAAGCAGACCGTGGAAAAATACCTGTTCATCCTGGAAAATACCTACATCCTCAGGCTTGTCAGGCCCTTCAGCGGCAACCTGCGCTCCGAGCTGTTCAAGACGCCGAAGCTCTTTTTTTACGACACCGGTCTGATGCAAATGCTCTGGCTGCGGTCGCTGCCGAAAGAACTGATGGGGAATGTTTTTGAAACGAGCGTTTTCTCAGAACTGGTGAAAAAATACGGAAAGGATGCGGTTTATTACTGGCGCACCAAGGACAAGAAAGAGATCGACTTCGTGCTCAAAGACCGGAAAGGAACGCTGCCCATCGAGGTGAAGCTCCGGTTCGAGCAATTCAAGCCGGCCGCGATGACATACTTTATGACACAGTACAAGGAGCGCAATTATAAGGTGGTCGGCCTGACCGGCGCACCCAGGGACGAGCATCAGGTGTACCCGTGGGACATTTAGCGAAAGCAATGCCGCAGACGGGGAAGTGCGGCAGCGGGAAAAGGAAGACGGCGTGGCCGTGCCTGATTCAGGCGGGAACACGGTCTATCTTTCATCGGGACTGCAGCTCGTGCCTGCGCCCCACTGGATCGTTGAGCTATCGTACCAGCATGCCATCTACCACAAGCTGAACGGCACTCAGCTCGGCGAGACCTATAAGGCGATCACCGGAGTGACGTATTTATTTTAACGGTCCGGAGTGAGACTGAAATACAAAAGGCCGCTGAGATTTCTCAGCGGCCTTTTTGCGTGAATTCGCAATCGCAAAGGTCTGACAGGTTGCTAAAAAACTTTCGAATTGTCATTGCGAGGAGCGCCTTTTGCGACGCGGCAATCTCGAAGTTATCGATTTCTTTTAAACCGAGATTGCTTCGCTTCGCTCGCAAAGACGGCAAAAAGATTTTTCAGTGACTGGCTAAAGGGTAATGTCGGTTCTCCACCGGCCTGAGAGAGCAATGCATTTTTCAATTCTCCTGCCTGTTGAAAAACATTTGCCTTGCGGCTCGACATGGTGTATATTTGTACACCATAAGGAGGTTTTTATGCCAACGATGCTCAGAAAACAG
>Ga0210377_10001865_pt1 | contig 18838 bp, 21 predicted proteins | sample PLM4_65_b1redo_FD_155480 | JGI IMG/M metagenome (GOLD analysis project Ga0210377, IMG submission 155480) | Groundwater sediment microbial communities from an aquifer in East River, Colorado, USA - PLM4_65_b1 redo | ecosystem: Environmental > Terrestrial > Soil > Riparian zone | place: USA: East...
GAAGAGATATTTTCGTGGAAGTCGACCGCGTAGACGGCATCGCGCTGTTGCTCTCGGTGTAGTGCGCGTGTATAAGATTGGCGAGACGGGCCGCGAAATCACGCTCTATCGCTTCGGATTGGGGGAAAGCTGCATCCTGACCGCCAATGCGATTCTTAGCGATAAATCTTTTCCCGCCATCGCCAGCGTGGAGCAGGATGCCGAAGCTGTGATGATTCCCACCGAGACCTTCCGCGATTGGGTTCGCCGTTACGACATATGGCGCGAGTTCGTGTTTGACCTGTTATCACAGCGTCTGTCCAGTATGATGGAAATCGTGGATGAAGTGGCTTTCCAACGTATGGATGTCAGAGTCGCTGTATGGTTGCTGAATCAGGCGAAGGTCCAGAATCCGATGCGCATCACCCATCAACAAATTGCCGCAGAGCTGGGCAGTTCACGTGAAGTCATTAGTCGTCTGCTTGAGGATTTTGCCAGGGCAGGGTTGATTCGCGCGAGGCGAGGCACAATCGAGATACTGGATTTTGAGGGGTTGAAAGCCCGTTCGGTTGTGTGACTTTGTCACAGACAAAAACAACGGCAACACCTACAATGGGGACATCAATTCAACCTATCCAAGGAGTTTTTTCATGAAACGCAATCTGTCCAATACTGATCGTATCATCCGTGTCGTGGTCGCCGCTTTGTTCGCCTATTTATATTTTGGCGGAATTGTCACCGGATCCCTCGGCATCGTGCTGGTTGTTCTCAGCGCCGTCTTTCTACTCACTGCAGTGGTTGCCTTCTGCCCGCTGTATGCCCCGTTCAAGTTTAGCACATACAAATAGTTGACTATCATCAGAGCGGACAAAGAATCGTCCGCTCTGAAATTATCGACCATGAACACATTTGAATTCCAACAAACTATATCTACCTCAAACAAACTGGTCGTCCTTGATTTTTGGGCGCCCTGGTGTGGACCATGCAGAGTCGCAAGACCAATTCTTGAAAAGCTGGCAAAGGAATATGCTGGTCAAGTCGATTTCCTGCCGATCAATGCTGATAACTCACTAGAAGTTCTTAAACAATTCCACGTGCAGGGTATTTCCACTGTGATTATCCTGCGTAACGGAAAAGAAATCGGGAGGGTCATAGGCGCACAGAACGAAACAAATTATCGCGCCATGTTCGAGGCGTTGTCTGAAGGCCGGGAAATAATGGTTCCCATCGCCCAATTTGATCGTATGCTGCGGCTTGGGACAGGCGCGTTATTCATGATCATTGGAATATCCACCCACAATTTGATTCTGGGCAGCATCGGCAGTGCGCTTGCGTTTCTGGGTATTTATGATCGTTGTCCCATTTGGAAAGCGGTCACTCGGCACTTCAAAAAAAGTTCCGCAAAAATATTGTAAAGTTATTCCCCGCCAAATCCTGCCGAAGGAATGCTCAATTCCCAGATTAGTCGCGCCCAATAATTGGCCCGCACACAATGCGCGCAATGACGTCATATCTTTTAAGGACACCTGTTTATGCTGTGGTATCAAAATGAACGAGGTCGTTCCAGATCTCGTTGTTCAGTTTTTCATATTGTGATTTTGCAAATTCCCAATATAAGGACTGGGCACGGGTGAATGGGGTGCCGATATGGCGTGCCATGTATATTTTTCGACGCAGATCCAACCCTTCTACTTCCACCTTTTTGATGCGCCCCAGGGCGAGTCCGCGGGCCGCCACCATTTCAGAGACAAAGGCTATGCCAACACCGCGTTCGACAGCTACCTCAATGGCTTCCGTGTTGCCAAGCTCCATTACCACGTTGAAGTTGTCGATAGTGATGTTTTTTGGCTTGAGCCCCTCCATTACTGTCTCGCATGTGCCTGAAGTATCTTCGCGTGAAATAAAGGGCTGATCCAGTATATCGGATGGAAAAGCCCGCCCGTACATTGCCCAGGGATGGTCAGGATGTACGATCAGGATGATACGATCATCAAAGAGTGGGACTGACTCGATATCGTGATGTTCGATGCGGCGACTGGAAATGCCGATCGGGATAAGACGGTTGAAGAGTCTATCCATCACCGAATCGCGGCTGATGATCTTGACGCGCGGGTGCACAGCTGGGTAATCGCGTTGAAACTCAGCTAGCAAAGTGGGTAGGATGTATTTCCCGGCCGACGTGGAACACCCAATTAATAATTCCCCGCCCACCTGGCTGTTGACATCCTGCAAGCCGTCTTCGAGCAGGCGTGCAGCGAGTAACACCTCTCTGACCATAGGCAGGATGTTTTGCCCGGCTTCGCTAAGTTCAACGGTCCTGCCGTGCCGGTTGAACAGATCGATCTTATAAGCCCGCTCGATGGTTTGAATATTCTGGCTGATCGCCGATTGTGACATATGCAGCCGTTTGGCGGCTTTGCTAAAATTCCGTTCTTCGGCGGCAACCAGAAAAACACGCAATGCAGAAAGTTCGACCATTTTCCTCTCCGTGATAAGGAACGCTGATGAATCGTTGATATAAGAATAAGCGTTAGTCATGAGTGTGACCAGTGAAAAATGTCAAATTTTGCATGTTAGTGTATGGGGTAAATCACCCAAAAAAGTAAACGTCCCGAAGGCTCTCCTGTGAAGGGCTTTATGAATTTCCCCCAGCCTTCGGGACGATGTTATACAGTGAATTGTTATCCGGTGATGGTTACGGGTAGTTCGGCGTTGATCCAGCCGTTCATGCCGCCGCCCAAATTGCGGACGTTGGTGTAACCGAGGAATTGCAGATACATTTGCACCAGCGCGCCGCGATGACCGGACTGGCAGAGTACTACAATCGGTGCGGCTTTGTCAGCAGGTAATTGCGCCAGGTTGACAGGTACATCAGTGACGTTGATATTGATAGCGCCATTAATGAAGCCTTTATTGAATTCGTCCATTGTGCGAACATCGAGGATGAAGGGGGTGGTTGCGCCAGTCAGTTCGACGTTTAGATCAGTTGCTTTGGTCGCATTGAAGCCATCGGGCAAGGCGGTTAAGTACGCATCCAGGGGCGCAAACCGGGCCGCGTCCACTTCAGGTGTGGATAAAACTTCTGGAGCAGCGGGCAACCCAGGTTCAAAAGCCAGACTCGCTTTTGTCCAAGCGCCGGTGCCGCCGTTCAAGTTAACCACATTTGTGTAGCCCAGCATCCGCAGAGCAAACATACCCAAAGCGCCACGATGACCGGAGCCACAGTAGATTACGATCTTCTGATCCTTGGCGGGAAGTTTATCAAGATTCTTGAGCAGTTCGCGGATCGGGATGTTGATGGCGCCTTTAATGTAGCCAGTTGATTCAATTTCAGATGTTTCCCGAACATCCACAAGGAAGACAGGTTGTTCAGCCAGTAGCGTATTGAGACCATCTGCCTTGATACTATAGAAGCCCTGATCGGCTGGCAGGCTGGTGACGAAATCACCCATGACTGTTGCCCAATCTACATAACCGGCAACGGGCATGCTGGCAGCTTTCCAGGCACCCAGACCACCGTTCAGATTCACGACATTGGTATAGCCAAGCAAGCGCATTGCCATCATTGCCATGCCGCCACGATGTCCGGATGCGCAATACACCAACACAGGAGCATCTTTCTCGGCGGGTAATTTATCTAAATTGCCCAGAAAATCAGCGAATGGGATCAGGGTTGCGCCTTCGATATAACCATCCTTATCGTATTCTGCCTGACTACGAACATCGATGATCATTGGCGATTTTTCGGAAAGCAATGTAGCGGCGGCATCAGCTTTGACGGAATAGAAACCTTCCGGCAGATTGGTCAGGAAATCATTGAGCGATGTGAAGAGCGCTTCATTCTCAACGATGGGTTTGCTGATTGCAGCAGCAGCTTCGGGCAGGCTTCCAGTTACCACAGGCAGTTCAGCCTTGAGCCAGCCATTTAGACCGCCGTTCAAGTTACGAACATTGGTGTAGCCTAACATCTTGAGTGCCATCATGCCGATGCCACCGCGATGACCGGAGGCACAGTAAATGACAATCGGATCATCCAACCCGGGGAGTTTATCCAGATTTTGGAGCAAAGTACGGATCGGAAGATTGATCGCGCCTTCGATATAACCGTTGGCTTCAAGTTCAGCAGTTTCGCGTACATCTACAAGGAAAGGGGCAGCTGTGGCAAGCTCTTCATTTAGGGCAGTTGCCTTGACGGAGCTATAGCCCTTGTCAGCAGGAGTTGCTGCCCAAAACTCAATGAGCAATGCCGAGTAATCCAGTGCGACAGGTTCTTCCGTTACAACGGGTGCCTCGACGACTGGGGCTTCGGTTACAACCGCTTCTTCAACCGGAGCTGGTGACCCACATGCTCCTAAAAGCATGCCGAGGGTCAGTAACAAAACGAATGGCAAGTACAGTTTCTTGTTCATTTCTCAATTCTCCTTAGATTATTGTGAGGTAGTGGGCTCTTCAACTTGAGCCGGAATTTGATCGATAATTACGTCTTGGTTTGCTTGCACCTCCTCAGGTTTTACCTTATCGACGGTCAAAAATATATCGGCATTGCCATGACAGGCATTGCAAGTTTTATTTTGAGGCGTTTCCTTCTGAATATTGTGAGGCGTGGAATATACCCAGGTGGGTTTTAGGTCAAAGGTCGGAAGCAGGTTTTGACCATAAAAGCTATATGCATCTGCCGAAGCAGGTACATGGCGTAGGACAACGTATTCGTAAGGTCGGTGGTAATTCGAGTCTGGATTCTTGCCGATGAAGAAGGACAAATAATCCCCTTCAGTCTCATAGAAGGGATTGCCCGTCTTGTCGCTGATTTCCACATGACAGCCATCGCAGCTTGTATAAGAAACCGAATGACAAACCTGGCAGGCTAATGTATCCTTGTGGAGGAGATGGTTCTGGTTGGTATCATTCCACGCTCCCATTTCAGGATGACAGGATTCACAGGAGGGCGTTTGTTCGCCTGCGTAACGGTGAGCTTCCTGCGTCTTTTCAATGCCTTCATCTTCGGTGTGGCATTGTGTACAAACTGATCCCGGGCTGTGCATCTCTGCACCGGTATGGCAATCGATACAATTCATGCGCTCGAGACGAAAATGTGCATCTCCCGGGATTTCCTCGTGCTTGCCAAGATATTCGCTGCCCACGCGGCTTCCATGACAGGCTGTGCAGTTTTGAGTCATAGAAGGAGTCTTCATGATTACATGCCCTTGAACAAAACCGCCACCCACATTGTTCGGTTGGCTGATGTGACAATCGCCGCAACTTGCGTGGCATGTTGAGCAATGATTGCCGAACATCGTGTGCATGGCTTCCTGATCAGGTGCAGCACGCATGGCTTCAATTTCCGCCAGATGGTCCACCCGTGAAAGTTTTTCATCTACAACATCTTCCTTCACAAGCACGGTCCCCTCTTCTGAATTTGGCGGGAAGTAATGACAATCCTGGCAATTGGTATGACAGGATCCGCAATGTTTATTGTATGTTGCCAGTAAGTTTTCAATGCGGGCCGCATCATGCTCAGGTTGGGATGCGCCACGCTCTTCGAGAGTTGTCCAGTAGCCAGCCAGCGTCGAATGCAGCCCCGATCCTGTCATTGCTGTTTCATAATGACAACTGTCGCAAACCCTTTGGGGCAGCGCACTTGGATCAGCGATCATTCCGCTGTGCGCCGTTTCTTTATTGTTTGAAGTTGTGTCACCGCCATGACACATTGTGCAAGCCAGTTCCCCATGCGGGTCAGCAAGGAAATCATCTCGGTTTACAAGGACTTTCTGCCAGGGCTCCAACGGAGCCACCTCGCCCCCTCAGCCAGCGCCCGTAGATTCTTTCTCAACCACTACCTCTGGTTTGGCTGTATCGATCAGGCGCTGTTTATCGATGTGACAGGCGAGACATTCACCCGCCTCAGACTGTAACTCGACAACTGCTTCTGTTTCAGCGGGCGACTCTGTCACTATGGCGGAGGGAGTGGCGGCAGGCGCGCAGGCTGAGAGAATGAAAACTATAACAACCAGTGTGCTAACAAGTTTTGATTTCACGTTTATCCTTATGATCTGGTTTTTCATAGTTGATTTTCGTTGATTCCCCTTAGTATCGTCAGTGATGGAAGTAACACGCACCTATTCGATTTGCTTATGGATAAGTATTACTTATCATGAAGTGAGATTTTATTGGTGTTTGATGATGATGTTCAGAAAACAAAAAGCCAGCCGAAAGATCGACTGGCTTTTTGCTATAAGCTGTTTGAGAAAACAGCTCCTCAGATTAGATTGTTATTGTTCCCGTGCATAAGAAGTCTGCTTAAGCTCCGATGTGTTTTACAGACGGATGGCTTGAAAAATGTCGCTGAACAGGTTCGCGCGACGCGTTGGGGGTTTGAAGAACCAGAATGAATTTTGCTGCGTCCTCAAATGGATTACGCCAGAGATGGGGAAGCGTGGCTTCGAAGATGAGGATATCCTCCTTTTCCAAGAGGTAAACCTTGCCGTCGATCACATACTCAATTTTTCCTTGAAGGCAGTAGACGAACTCATGTCCCGAGTGGACAACTTGTCTTTCACCACCGCTTCCGGCGTGAGGTTCAAGCGTGATCAAGAACGGCTCCAACTCCTGGAAGGGCAGGGTTTTGCCCATACCCTCGATGATCACGCCTTCACTTTCGATTTTTGGCCGCACACCAGATTTTATATGCAAAATGGAGGTTGGCGATTCCTCCTCGAAAAAATAACTCATGCGGATATTGAGTGCGGTTGCCAAACTTTGCAATGTGGACACACTCGGAGACGTTTCATCACGTTCGATCAGGCTGATTGAGTTGGGAGACAGGCCAGCTAAATGCGCGAGGTCGCGTTGTGAAATGTTTCGCTCGCTGCGCAGTTGGCGTAGTTTTTCGCCGAGAGAGAATGACTCTTCCATGAAATTTATTTCCTTCGATGATAGATGTTCATTTTGAGCTTTGAAGTGAACAGGTGCTCTAATCATACCAGAACGCGGCGAAACACACAATTTTTTGTGACATAACGAATGTTTATCTCTTCTACAGGCAAAGTTATATATAGAAAATGGACTTTTTCAGGGAAAATAGTGTCGAAAATGTTATATTGTGCAAATATTCACAATAATATGGTTCTTTCGTCAATAATAATGTAAATCAACTATAAAATTATGACATTTGTTACTAAAATAATTGACAGAATTAAGTCATAATAAATTATGACAAAAACTCAATCTGAGTATCAACAGACTCCGAGTCAGCGACAAAAAAATAAGGCTCGAAATGCGAAGGGATCAGAGTCACTGCGTGTTACAGAACAAGTGGGGCAAAAACTACGCATGCTGCGGAAAGCCCGCAAGTTATCCATTCGTGCATTGGCAGAACGAAGCAACCTAAGCATAAACACTTTAAGTTTGATCGAAAACGAAAAAACTTCCCCTAGTGTCAACACGCTATCCCGATTGGCGCTAAGTCTAAATGTGCCCATCACCGCCTTTTTTGAAAGTGATGAGCACGAAAGAAGAATTGTTTATCAAAGAGTTGGGGAACGGCAGCAGATCGTGTTTTCGCAAGGTCAGATGGAAAAACTAAACGCAGGCTTGCCGCGTATGGGATCTGAGCCTTTCATTACAAGACTCGAACCTGGTGCCAACAGTGGAAAGATACCGATCGTATTTCCCGGACGGGAGTTTATTTATTGTCTTGAGGGACATATTACCTATACGATCGAAAGCGAAGTCTATCCGCTTGCACCTGGTGATAGTTTGATCTTTGACGCCTATACCCCACACGCGTGGCGCAATACTGCCACCGCAATTTCATGTGCATTACTCGTCCTGTGCCCTGAAGATTCGCTTGAAGATTCTCCAGAACGCTATTTCATGCCGTAAATTTAGCAATTTGTAAAACTCGGAGGTGAGAAATGTCAACAATAACCAATCGCTGGATGTTTGTTTTGAGTGCCTTCCTTTTTGTTGTGTTGCTTGCAATATTGAGTGCGCCGATTAATGCATATGCTGCACCGGTGACCAGCGCAACAGCGAATTCCTGTTTCACATGCCATGAGGATCTGTACTACCTCCACGATACAGGCAAATACTATTGCATCACGGAACACAAGGACCGATGCGTCAACTGCCATAAGGGAAATGCGAATGTGATGAACAAGGATGAGTCTCACTTTGGTTTGCTCGCCCATCCGCAGAAGAACGATGGCGCAAAATGTCAGCAGTGCCATGCGGGGGATACGCAAGAGCGCCTCGCGACATTTGCCTCGTTGGGTGGATATAAGACGGTGATTGAAGCTAAAGCCTACATACCTTCCGCTGAAGTGAAAAGTGGGTTTCCTGAGGTGCCTGAAGAAAATCAACTTGTTGAGAATTGGCCTTGGCTGGCCGGATCGATTGCCCTTTTTGGGCTTTGGCTGGCGTTGGTCTTTTTTTCACCACAAAAGCCTTAAAGGTGGTTTGTAGTCGTGTCAATGTTAGCGACCCGTAATAACCAATTAAATGTGTGAAACTGGTGTTTTTTCTGCAAAAATACAATTTAATTGTTACATTAATCACAATATAAGTGACAGTCTCCACTATTCTCAGTTGGGTTGCAAAACTAAAATGAGTACGGTCGTTTATACGCTTATTTGAATATAGAAGAGAGTCCGTATGCTTATCCAAGCACCTACACAACAGGTTTCCCAGCTCGAGGCGAATTTATGTTCAGCATTCGTTGATGCGACACGTATCCTCATTTTATATGCGCTTAACGACCATCCCTGCACAGTTACAGAATTAATCAACAAACTTGGAACGGCACAATCCAAAATGTCCCGGCACCTCAAGGTTTTGCGCGACCTTGGCTTGGTAAGAACAACTCGCCAAGGCACGAGTATTACCTATGAACTCGCTGACTGCCGATTAATTGAAGCGCTTGATATTTTGCGTGGCGTATTACGCGATACGATCATCGTCAAAGCCAACCTGATCAAAGACACCCAGATCCAGGTTTAATTTTCGCTCAAGAAATCTATCTGAGGAGAAAGCAATGCTATATAAGAAGACCGCTTTTTATTTTCTCTTGGCTGGGATGACCATTGTCATCATCACCGGAATCCTACTGGCGACGGCAACTCCAGCCAGTGCACAGTGCGGTTCGCAGGCATCATCCTGCAAGAATTGTCATGAAGTGCAAGCTGAGATGCCGGTCAATGCCGACGGCACAGGCTGGCATCAATCACACGCCTTCGGTGACTTCTGCTATATCTGCCACGCCGGCAACAATCAGGCGACAGATAAAGCCGCCGCGCACGAAGGGATGGTTGCTCCGCTCTCCGATGTAGCGGCTTCCTGTCAGCAATGCCACGTCGCTGATTTGCAGGACCATGCACAGGTGTACGCAACCACTCTGGGCGTGGAAATAGGCTCGGGTTCTGTCGCGCCAGCCTCGGGGGAGTCTGAAGCGGTGCCAGTCAGCGTAGTATCTGCTCCCGTGGCGGAATCCAATCAATGTAATCAAGTCGTTGTTGATGACCCGAATGTCATCGACTATGCACAGAATTACGACGAGATCGTTTTGGGAAAGAAACCGACCAACTGGGGCAATATGATCTTGATCGGGATGATCGGCATGATCGCAGTGGGTGGCGGTGGATTTGTCGTCACGCGCGAGAAGTTGATCAATGTAAAGTTTGGCGATACGCGCAAAGTGGATGATGAATATCCTGCAGATGTGGTTGAGATGCTGCCGAAGATCGCAAGACTCAAAGCAGATGCACGCAAGTCGCTGAGGAATGTTCTTGAAAACAAAAAAGCGGACAAGGTGCTCGACCTGATGGACGCTGTTGTTAGGAAGGACGAGGAGTAAGCCATGAAATTTGTTTTGAACTACATCCGCAGGGAAGAATGGTCGCCGTACGTGGCGGGCGTGTTGCTCGGCATTGTGGGTGTCGCCGCAGTCTGGCTGAGCGATAGTTTGCTGGGCGCTTCGGGTGCATTTGAAAATATCGCGGGCATGATCGGCAAGGCAGTTGCACCGGCGGCATTCGATAATATGTATTTCAACTTTATCATGCCGCCGGGTCTCACCTGGGGTGTGGTCTTGTTGATTGGCATATTCTTTGGCGGCATGATCGGCGCGGCGACAAGTGGAACTTTGTTGTGGGGCAAAAAAGGCGCAGCCAACTCGGATGCTCAATGGAAGCGTATCTTTGGTCCGCAGGTCTGGAAGCGTTGGGTGCTGGCTTTCGTCGGCGCGATCATTTTGGAATATGCGGCAGGTATCGCGGGTGGCTGCACCAGTGGACTTGCGATCTCGGGCGGCATGTTGCTGGCTCCTGCGGCGTTCCTGTTCATTATGGGCATGTTCGCTTCGGGCATTCTCACTGCGCTCGTTATCTACCGCAAGAATTATTAGGATTGCGAGGAAACTGATATGACAAACTATGTACTCTCACTTGTCCTCGGCGCGTTCTTCGGCTTTTCGTTGAACAAGGCTGGGTTGACAAAATACAACAAGATCGTGAATGTGTTCCGCTTTACTGATATGGCGGTATTGAAATTCATGATGACCGCGTTGGTTGTCGCCATGAGCGGATTGTATGGTCTGCGCGCTCTAGGTTTGATCACCTTCCCGAATATCCCCGCCACTTACATTATTGGGAACCTTGTGGGTGGTCTGATATTTGGCGTAGGCATGGCACTCACAGGATACTGACCGGGTACTTGCGCCGCCGGTGGCGGGGAAGGAAAATTGGATTACATTGTCCCTGGTTTACTCGGTTTTTTGGTTGGTGCAGTAATTTACGGCTTGACCTATGAGCAGGTGTTCCCGAAGATCTCGGCGCTTGCAAATTACGGAAATGCCAACATGCCCGACCTGTGGAATCTCAGTCCGTTCTTATTTATCCTGCTCTTTGGATTGATGTCGCTCTTCCTGTTCTACATGATCGACCGCGCAGGCTGGCAACGGAAAGATAAAAGCGAGTAGATAGTTATTAGTGGACAGTGAAGCCTGATGAGTGAACACTGAACTTATCGTTGACATCGGAGAACTTATGACAAAAACGATCTCAAGAAGAGATTTTCTAAAACTGGGCGCAGCAGGTGCTGGGGCTTTGGCTCTCGGTCAAATGCTTCCGCCCAAGGTGGCGCAGGCGGCGCGTGATGCTGGAACTATCAACGCCGAAGGTAATGGCTTTGTCCATAGCATGTGCGAGATGTGTGTATGGCGCTGTGGTTTGATCGCGAAAGTTGTGGATGGTCGCGTCGTCAAACTGGACGGCAATCCCGAACATCCGCACTCACGCGGGAATCTTTGTCCGCGCGGGCAATCAGGCTTGATGAACACGTACGACCCTGACCGTGTGTTGACTCCGCTGATTCGGGTTGGTAAACGCGGCGAAGGCAAATTCCGCCAGGCGTCGTGGGAAGAAGCGCTTGATCTGGTCGCCAGCAAAATGACAGCGATCAAAGATAAATACGGTGCAGAAGCGATGGTCTTTTCATCCACGCACAATTTGAGCCAGCCGCTGTTTGAGAATCTGCTCTACGCATTCGGTTCTCCAAACTATGGCACGCAACGTTCACTGTGTTTCAACGCCATGATTGTTGCCAACACGATGACCTACGGCATGGAAGAACCCGCCCGCATCTACGACGACGAACTCAAATACATTTTGTTGACGGGACGCAATCTGCTCGAAGCGATCTCAACCTCCGAAACACACGATCTGATCATGGCGATCGACCGCGGCGCAAAAGTGGTCTATCTCGACCCACGCTACACCAAGACTGCCTCAAAAGCGACCGAGTGGCTGCCCATCAAACCCGGAAATGATCTAGCCTTTCATTTGGCTTTGCTCAACATCATCATCGGCGAAAAGTTGTACAACCGCTCGTTTGTTGAAAAGAACACAGTCGGTTTTGACGAACTGAAAAAAGAAGTCAGCCGCTACACCCCCGAATGGGCTGCGCCGTTGACTGGCATTCCCGCCGAAACCATCACACGCATTGCTCACGAATTTGCGGATGCCGCGCCTCATGCACTGGCGCACAATGGCTGGCGCACATCTAATTTTGTAAATTCATTCCATACCCAACGTGCTATTACGATTTTGAACGCACTCATGGGAAATTGGGATGTGGTATTGACGGAAGCAGGCGGCGAAGAAAGCGGCGCGTTGGGCGCTCCCCCACAACCTGCCTACCCGCGCATCTCTGCTTTGCGTCTCGATGGCGTGCCGTGGAAGTATCCGGTTGTGCCATTCAAGATCGGTGTATTCCAGGAACTGCGCGACAACATCGTCAGCGGCGATCCGTATCAGGCACATGGCTGGTTTATTTCACGCCAGAATCCGATCATGTCATTACCTGACCGAGGCAAGACACTCAAAGCTTTTGGGAAACTGGATTTCATCGTCACAGTAGATATCGTCTTGAACGATACCGCCTGGTTCTCAGATGTTGTCCTACCCGAAGCATCTTATCTTGAACGCTATGATCCGCTCATGCCCATGGGCAATAAGGTCTTCCTGCGCCAGCCTGTTATTGAACCGCAAGGTGAAGCCAAATCCGCATTGTGGATTTACAAGCAATTGGGCGAACGTCTCGGACTCGGCGATTTCTTCCAATACGAAGATGAGGAAGATTACATTCGCCAACAACTCAGACCGCTCGGCGTCACTTTGGAAGAGGTCAAAGCGAAAGGCTATGCCGAAGCCCCCGAAGCAGCTCACAGCGGAGAAAGCAGCGAACTCACTTGGAACACTCCGAGTGGAAAGATCGAATTATTCTCCGACACGCTCGCCAAAGTCGGTTTCTCTGGCGTCCCCACATGGGATGAACCACCCCAACCTGCCGAAGATCAATTCTTCCTGTTGACAGGCAAGATCGCGACCTCCACTCAGTTTGGGACTCAGAACAATCAATTACTCCACAAGTATTCAGAAGAACCCCGTCTGTGGATGAACGCTCAAACCGCCGCCGAACTTGGTCTGGCTACCGACGATTGGGTCGAAGTTACAAGCGAAGTCGGACAGATCCACACGCAATTGCTGGCGACCCAAGCCATCCGTCCTGACTGCGTTTATATGACCCCTGGCTACGGACATCTCTCCAAAGGTCTGAAAACAGCCTACGGTGTCGGCGCAAATGACTCGGCGGTGCATGTTACTTATACTGACCCTATCAGCGGTGGACAGGCATTGAGCCAGACCTTCGTCACGGTCAAAAAGGCTTAGAGGTATATCATGACTGAAATCAAACATCACGCTTATCTCTTTGATGCCACACGCTGTATCGATTGTCGCGCTTGCATGGTTGCATGTAGTGTGGAAAATAATATCGATATGGACAAGACCCGCATCTGGGTCGCGGGTGTCGGCATCAAAGGTACCTATCCCGATCTACAACGCGGCACGATGGTTTATCACTGCATGCACTGCAATCATCCTGACTGTATGTCGGCATGTCCTGTTGGAGCATACACAAAAGCCGAAGATGGTCCCGTCACGTACAATCCTGATCTTTGCATCGGCTGTCGCTATTGCATGAACGCTTGTCCATTCAGCGTGCCGCATTTCGACTATGACAAAGGCATCATTGATGGCGCATTCATTGACAAATGCACCTTCTGTCCGCAACGCATCTATAACGGACAGGAACCTGCCTGTGTGCAGACCTGCCCTACCGATGCACTAGAATATGGCGACCGCGATGAACTCATCGCCAAGGCACATGAACGCATCGCGGCACATCCCGATCGCTACATTGACCATGTCTACGGTGAATTCGAGAACGGCGGTACATCCTACCTCATTCTCTCGCACATCCCGTTCAGTGAACTCGGCTTACCCAATCTTCCTGAAACACCCGTCAACGAAGTCAGCGAAAAGGTGATGGAAATGACCATCCCGTTTGCACTCGGTTGGGGCGCAGTACTGAGCGGCGTTGCGGCTGGTGTCGGGCTTTACAACAAGAAACAGGAAGAAAAAGCTGCAATCGCTGAAAAAGCAGAGGCATCCAAATGAAACTCAATCTCACCATTCAACCGAGACTCCGCTTGAACTTCAGTCCGTTGGTGTGGGTGCTCTTAGCCCTCATGGGTATCGCCTTCATCTCTGCCATGGCGCGTTATGCATTCGGCATTGGCGCGATCAGCGACTTGAGTTATTCCTATCCCTGGGGCTTCTGGATCAGCTTCGACCTGTTCACAGGTGTGGTCATCAGCAGTGGTGGTTTCCTCATGGCTGGCACGGTTTACATTCTCGGCATTAAGGAATTCGAACCTCTGCTTCGCCCATCCATTCTCACCGCCTTCCTCGGCTACATCATGGTTGCCATCGCCTTGCTCGTTGATCTCGGTCAACCGCTCCGCATCTGGTACATGATGATCCACTGGAATGGCACATCGGTGCTTCTTGAAATCGGCATCTGCGTGATGACCTATCTCACCGTGCTTGCCATCGAGTTTGCACCCGTCGTATTGGAGCGCTTCCCCAAGTTACAGCATATTGCACATCTCATTCATCGCTTCATCATGCCGTTCGTCATCCTTGGCGTGGTGCTCTCCACCCTACATCAATCTTCCCTCGGCTCGCTCCTGCTCATCCAGCCCACTAAACTGCATCCACTCTGGTGGACGCCTATCCTGCCGATCATGTTCTTCGTCTCCGCCATTTCAGTTGGTTTGGCAATGATCATCCTTGAGTCATCGCTCAGTTCACGTTACTTCCAACGCGGGCTCGAAACTCATCTTCTCGAAAAACTGGCGAAAGCCCTTCCCATCGTCCTCGGCATCTATGCACTGCTCAAATTTGGCGAACTCGCCATCGCTGGCGAACTCGGTTATCTCTTTACCAGTGGAACCATGAGCATCCTCTTCTGGGCAGAGATCTTAATCGGTGTCGTCACCCCTATCGTCTGGTTCTCGATCAAAAAGAATCGCACCAGCCCCAACGCCCTCCTGACAGGCGCGATCATTGTGCTACTCGGCATGATCCTCAACCGCTTCAACGTCAGTTGGTTTGCGGTCAAACATCCCGACCCACTGTTCTACATGCCGACCTTCATGGGCAATGTCAAATATTTCCCAACCCTGCCCGAAGTTTCCGTCTCCATTGGCATCTTCGCCGCTGGCATCCTCGCCTTTGGGTTGCTTGCCAAATATTTCCCCGTCTTTGACGATGAACATCACGTAACTGCTCATGCGGGCGACTAAAAGCACAGCTTCTTTCTGACCCGTACTCTGCCTCCGTTTCGACGGGCATTTGCCCACTCTACAGCCTCCCGCCGATTCCAAGCGGGATGTTTACAATTACTCATGCGCCCATCCTTCTTTCACCACCTGCACCCACCGACCATCCCAGCCACACAGGCGCGCTGGCGACACACGTTAGCCGCAGGCGGGACAGCCATCTTCCTGATACTCATCCTCGGCATAACGGGGATATTGGAAATGTTTTACTACGTTCCTAATCCGCAGGAAGCCGCGCTTTCAGTTCAAACCATCACCTATCACGTCCCCTTTGGTGGGTTCATTCGCAATTTGCATTATTGGGCAGCGCAACTATTGTTAATCGTTTCCGCTATTCATCTACTGCGCGTGGTTTTCACGGCCGCATATGGTCATCCGCGACGTTTCAACTATCTCCTTGGGCTGGGGTTATTCATCCTTGCAATCCTGCTTGATTTCACTGGCTACATCCTGCGCTGGGATGTGGACATTTGCTATCCGCTGTTGACAGGTACAAACCTGCTCAAAACGATTCCGCTCATCGGCGATTTTTTCTTCCGTATCGCAGTTGGTGGTGGAGAAGCCTGCTCCACAGGCTTGCTGCGCTTTTACGTCTGGCACATCTTTGGTTTGACCCTGCCCATCATCATCCTTATCGCCTGGCATGCCTTCCGCGTCCGCCGTGACGGGGGGATCGCCGTCCCGCCGCCTCAACTTCGAACGGACAATACACGCATCTCGCGCAATGTACTGGTGCGCCGTGAAGTACTGACAATGTTCATCGTCAGTATCGTTCTCGTCCTCATGGCAAGTTTTCTGCCCGCGCCTATCGCACCAGCTATGACAGAAAATCCCAGCATCGCCGCCAACGCCCGCGCACCGTGGTTCTTCCTGTGGGTTCAGCAAATGCTCAAATGGGGTGATCCGTTCATTTTCGGCGTTCTCATTCCATTTGGGCTCCTTGTTCTTCTTGCACTCATTCCCTATATTTTTCCCAAACCCGTTGATAGCGATATTGGAAAATGGTTCCCAAAATCCAATCGACTGGCACAGATCGTTGTCAGCGTGATCGCGCTTATTGTTATTGCACTAACTCTTTTATCGTTGATACCAGCGTAAGGCGGGATGGCATCCCGCCCCACGAATAACTTATGAAAAAAATACTTACACTTGCTTCTGGTCTTTTACTTCTCACCCTTGTCTTCGCCTGGTGGCTGAATTCACGTGAACCAAAGCCAGTGAAGTTAATTCCCACGCTTTCTGGTCAGCCTGAATATTGCATTACTTGCCATGCAGATGTTCCAGAGATCAGCGCATCACATCCAGTCGTGACTTTCGGTTGTGTTTCTTGTCATGGTGGCGAACGCCTCGCTCTTGATGAAGATTTAGCTCACAGTACCATGCGCGGCGGTGCGAACCCATCAGACCTCAGCGTGGTCGAAGCCTCCTGCGGCGGAAGCAACTGTCACTCAGGCAGCGAAGCGGATGATCGTCATCATATCCAGCGCGTGATGACCAGTGTCCAATCCACATACGCGGGCGCGATTGCAAATATCCGTTATACATTTGGCGCTCAGACCGATCTAAACGCTCATTATGGCATCAACGCGATAACGGATGATCAAACAAAAACCGATATCACATCACTCTTCGCATTCGATCCAGCAAGCGAAACCAATCCATCCATTCAAAAATTTGGTGAGAACTGTCTGACATGTCACATCAATGCCACGCCGCGTGAAGGTGAAACATACGATCGGCAAACCGGCTGTGCTGCCTGCCATTCAACCGAACAACACACGCTCGCCACGGCAATTCCCTACACTCAATGCAATGCCTGTCACAATCGCGGCAATTACGATCTACGGACGATGACCTTCACCGAACGCACCGACCATCCAACGCAACGCATTGATGATTATTACCAACCCATCGCGCAATTTACGCAATGCGAATACACCCTCGATTGCGTGGATTGTCATACACGTTCTGAAGTGATGGGCGATGGCGATCTGCATGCCAGCCAAAAGGATATTCAATATGTTACATGCAAAACCTGTCATGGCACGTTGACAGAACTTCCATTAACTAAAACACTAACCAACCCTAATGACATTGCTTTTCGTATGTCGTTTCTCAACCCCATTGTGGATTTGAAACCCGGCGATACGATCATCGTCACCGAAAACGGCGAACCACTTTGGAACACACGTGTGCTATCAGACGGAACGTATGAAATGATCGGCAAGGCAACCAGTCAATACTTCACCTTCAAACCTGTGATAGGCAGCAGTTGCACGCAATCGGGCCAAGACCAGTCATCTGCGTATTGCCACGAATGCCACGCAGTGGAGCGATAGATTATGTCAGAAATATCCCGCCGTGATTTTCTCAAACTTGCCCGCGATGGATTTCTCTATCTGAGCGGCGCGCTTACCTTGGGCGGCTTGCTCCGTTTTCTTGACTACGATCCCAATCCCGCGCCTACAACAGAATTTGACCTTGGTCCCGCCTTGAACTATCCGCTGAACTCACGCACGCTTCTCTCTGCCCCTCAGGCTGTATTGCTGCATACTGAAAACGGATTCTCCGCCTTGAGTTTAATCTGCACACACCTGGGTTGCACCGTAGAGCAAAAAACAGACGGCTTCACTTGTCCATGTCATGGCTCACGCTTCGGCTCAAATGGTACGGTAACAAATGGACCTGCGGAAAAGCCTCTGCAATCCCTGCGGGTGGAAGTGACTGACGAAGGCAATTTGAAATTATTTACTGCATAAAAGGTAAAACATGAAAATTACTCAGCTCCTCGAAAAATCCATGCAAGATCACGACCACCTTTGCCCGCGCCAGATACTTGGTGTGCGCATCGGTTTGGCTGGCATGAAAGCGCTTGACTTTGATGAACCACCGACGAAAAAACAACTACTTGTCATCTCTGAGACGGATGGCTGCTTTGTGGATGGCGTCATTGCCGCCACGGATTGCACGGTCGGTCATCGCACTTTACGCGTGGAAGATTACGGCAAAGTCGCCGCAACATTTGTGGATACCAAATCTGGTCGCGCCGTCCGCGTTGCGCCGCGCTTGGATGTTCGCGAACGCGCCTGCATATTTGTCCCTGACGAACCCCGCCATTACTTCGCGCAGATGCAAGCATATCAATCCATGCCAGATAAAGAAATGTTCACCATGCAGGAAGTGATATTAACCATACCCGTGGAACAGATCGTCTCACGCCCCGGCGTACGAGTGAATTGCGATGTGTGTGGTGAGGAGGTCATGAATGAACGCGAGGTTCACCAACATGGGCTCGTGCTTTGCCAGACATGTGCCCATAGGGGGTATTATCAATCAGCACAGGCTAGTATTTTGCAAATGTCACATGTGGCACTATCGTGATCATAAATAATTTTCTCCCATTTACTACCTTTCTTTTCGCTATCGCAAGCGCGGCGCAGTAATAGATTATTAGGGCGGTTGTCTACCATAAGCTTACTGGGTTAATAAACGCGGTTATCTTTACCAAATCTTTACAAGATATTTGAACCTCCTCAACAAACCGAAACTACACTTCGGGCAAGTAAATTTCCCGGAGGTTCGTTATGGTCACTTTGTTCGGCAAACGCATTCGCTTGTTCC
>Ga0210377_10001866_pt1 | contig 18836 bp, 18 predicted proteins | sample PLM4_65_b1redo_FD_155480 | JGI IMG/M metagenome (GOLD analysis project Ga0210377, IMG submission 155480) | Groundwater sediment microbial communities from an aquifer in East River, Colorado, USA - PLM4_65_b1 redo | ecosystem: Environmental > Terrestrial > Soil > Riparian zone | place: USA: East...
CGCGCGGACGCTGCGGACGCCGGTCGCGCTGCGCAGCGCGGAGGGCGCGGCGCGCTACGCCGGGGCCGGATGGTTCGCGGCGATGATCCGACAGGCGAAAAGAGAATTTCCCGACGTGGCCTTCACCGCCTCGCTCGACTGCGGCGACGACGCGGGGTACGCGATGTCCGCCTTCCGCGAGGGCATCGCGCTGGTGCGGGTGCGGACGAGCAAGCAAGTGCGCGACAAGCTCGCCTCGATCGCGCGCAAATCGGGCGCAAAGCTGGACGAGGACCGCGCGCCGGCCCTCGATCTTCTCTCCTTAACCAACCCGGATGCGGCCTTGTGCGACTGGCTTGGCGGACCGATTTAGATTATGGATTTGCGTCCCAGCGGAGACGGAACATGAAGGTTACCCAGCGGGTTAAGCGCATCCTCGCCAATTACGAAAGCGACAATCCGGGCACCAAGGCCAACCTTGCCCGCATCCTGATGCAGGGCAAGCTCGGCGGCACCGGAAAGCTGGTGATCCTACCTGTGGATCAGGGCTTCGAGCACGGCCCGGCGCGGTCCTTCGCGCCCAACGCGGCCGGTTACGACCCGCATTATCACTTCCAGCTCGCGGTCGACGCCGGGCTGTCGGCCTATGCCGCGCCGCTCGGCATGATCGAGGCAGGAGCGGATTCCTTCGCCGGCGCGATCCCGACGATCCTCAAGATCAACTCCGCCAACTCGCTTTCCACCAACAAGGACCAGGCGGTGTACGGCTCGGTGCAGGATGCGCTCAGGCTCGGCTGCGCGGCGATCGGCTTCACCATCTATCCCGGCTCCGAAGACCAGTACGAGATGATGGAGGAGATCCGCGCCGCCGCCGAGGAGGCGAAGGCGAACGGGCTCGCCGTCGTGATGTGGTCGTACCCGCGCGGCGGCAAGCTGACGAAGGAGGGCGAGACGGCGATCGACGTCACCGCCTATGCCGCTCATATGGCGTGCCTGCTCGGCGCACATATCGTGAAGGTGAAGCCGCCGACGGCGCATCTATTCGACGAGAGCGCGAAGAAGGTCTACGAGAGCCAGAGGATTCCGGTCGCGACCTTGTCGGACCGCATCCGCCACATGGTGCAGTCCTGCTTCAACGGGCGGCGCATCGTCGTGTTCTCCGGCGGCGAGGCAAAGGACCTGAGGGGCATCCTCGGCGAGATCGGCGAGCTATACGCCGGCGGCGCGTCGGGCTCGATCATCGGGCGCAACACGTTCCAGCGTCCGCGCGAGGAAGCGCTCGCCATGCTCGACCAGATCATCCAGATCTACCAGGGCAAGGGCGCCGCCAACGCGCACGAGCGCGAGCTGGCCGGCGCGAAGTAATTGGCCGACAAGTCCTGCCGCCTTTACGCGATCACTCCGCCCGACATCGCGTCGGACGGGCGCGACGTCGCGTCCTTCGCCCCGCTTCTCGCCGCCGCGCTCGACGCCGGCGACGTGGCCAGCGTGCAGCTTCGCCTGAAGGACGTGCCGGACGACGCGATCTTGCGCGCCTGCGATGCGCTGCGCGACATCGTCCAATCGCGCGGCGTGGCGCTGATCATGAACGACCGGCCCGATCTCGCCGTCAAAGGCGGTTGCGATGGCGTGCATGTCGGGCGCGAGGATGCAGCCTATGCCGAGGCGCGCAAGCTGGTCGGGCCCGACTCCGTGGTCGGCGTCACCTGCTACGCCTCGCGCCATCTGGCGCTTGAATCGGCCGAGGCAGGCGCCGACTACGTCGCCTTCGGCGGGTTCTTCCGCACCACCACCAAGCAGGTCGCGTTCCGCGACCCGACCGATCCCGAGATCCTCACCTGGTGGCAGGCACTGATGACCGTGCCGGTGGTCGCGATCGGCGGCATCACGGTGGAGAACTGCGCCATGCTGGTGCGGGCCGGGGCCGACTTCCTTGCCGTCACCGCGGGAATTTGGGACTATAAAGACGGTCCCGCCGCCGCGGTGCGGGATTTCAACAAGGCGATCGCCGCGGCTCGAACCGACAGCTAGTTCGCGACCTGGGGCACTTTCGCCCGCCCCCGTGCGTTGTGTGCAGTACCACAAATGCGGAGGAGCACATCATGGCTCAGGTGCATTGGTTGGACCGCCGCGGCAGCCACGTCCTGGTAGAGCGCGACGGATTTTTCGCCGTGATCGAGGAGCGGAACGGCGAGGTCTACAGCCTGCAAGCGAAGCATCGCCACGGCTTTCCCAAGACCGAGGAAGGCGTCTTTGCCGCGACGGGACCGACCGCGTGGCGGAGCGAGATGGCGGCGCGGCGCCTGTTCGACGAGATCACGCTGCGCGCCGAGGATCTGGCCCAGCGGATGCGGTGAGCGCTAGGGCGCCGTGACCGGCGCCCACAGCACGTCCTCGATGCGCGAAGCCCCGGTCGCGAGCATGACCAGCCGGTCGAAGCCCATGGCGACGCCCGCGGCGTTGGGGATGCGCGCGAGCGCGGCCAGCAGCTCCTCGTCGATCGGCGGACCGTCACTGCCGTAGAGCGCCTTGCGCCGCGCGCGGTCCGCCTCGAACCGCGTGCGCTGCTCCACCGGATCGGTCAGCTCGCCGAACCCGTTGGCGAGCTCCACCCCGCACACGTAAAGCTCGAACCGCTCGGCGACGCGATCGTCGCCCGGCTTGAGCCGCGCCAGCGCCGCCATCGACGCCGGGTATTCGGTGAGCAGCGCCGGGCGCCCCACGCCGAGGCGCTTTTCGATGCGGTCGAGGAATATCTTGAAGAACAAGTCTTCCCAATCCGCGCTCTCGCCCGGATCGACGCCGATGCGACGCGCCTCGCGCGCGAGAAGCGCGCCGTCGGGCCGCGCCGGATCGCGCATCGTGGCGAACAGGTCGATATCGGCGAAGCGCTCGAACGCGTCGGCCACCGTAAGACGCAAAGGCGCCACCCCGCCGTCGCAGGTGACGCCGGCGCGCTCGAACTTCCCCCCGCCGGCCGCGAGCAGCGCGATGCAATCCTCCATCGCTTCCTCGTAGCTTGCGCCGGCGCGGTACCATTCGAGCATGGTGAACTCCGGATGGTGCAGCGCGGAGCGCTCGCCGTTGCGGAACACCCGAGCGAGCTGGAACAGCCGCGGCACGCCCGCGGCGAGCAGCTTCTTCATCGCGTATTCCGGCGAGGTGTGGAGGTAGAGCGCGCGCGCCGGTCCGCCGAGCGGGTCTTCCAGCGCGGTCGCGAACGGGCGCAGATGCGGCTCCAGCCCCGGCGAGACGACGAGCGCGGGCGTCTCCACCTCGACGAAGCCGCGCGCGGCGAACTGCACGCGCAGCGCCTCGACGATCGCCGCGCGCGCCTGCAGATAGGGCAGCCGCCGCGCCAGCGCGCGCGGGTCCCACCAAGGTGCCTCGTCATTCATTCTGTGATAATGCCGGGCCGCAAGGAGAAGCGCCATGGATCAGCCCTTCGCGATCACCCCGACCGTCGCCGCGCTCGTCGACGCCGACCCGCACGGACCGGTCGCGCGCCAGTTCGTGCCGGACGCGCGCGAGCACGATTTCGCGCCCGAGGAATTGACCGATCCGATCGGCGACGATCGCTTCAGCCCCGTGAAGGGCGTGGTGCATCGCTACAAGGATCGCGTGCTGCTGAAGCCGTTGCTGTCCTGCCCGGCCTATTGCCGGTTCTGTTTCCGGCGCGAAATGGTGGGCGGCGAAAAAACGACCCTCAATGCGCGCGAGCTCGACGCCGCGTTCGACTACATCGCGGCGCACGACGAGATCTGGGAAGCGATCCTGACCGGCGGCGATCCCTTCGCGCTGTCGCCGCGACGGCTCGGCGCCATCGTGCGTCGGCTCGACGCGATCGCGCATGTGGAGATCATCCGCATCCACACCCGCGTGCCGGTGGTCGACCCGAACCGCGTCACCGCCACGCTGGTCGCCGCGTTGAAATGCGAAAAGCCGGTCTATGTGGTGCTTCACTGCAACCACGCCGACGAGATCACGGCCGAAGCGCGGCGCGCCTGCGCGCGCCTCGTCGACCGCGGAATCCCGATGCTATCGCAGACCGTGCTGCTCAAAGGGGTCAACGACGACGCGGCGACGCTGGAGGCTTTGTTCCGCGCGCTGGTGCGCAACCGCATCAAGCCCTACTACCTGCACCACGCCGACCTGGCGCGCGGCACGTCCCATTTCCGCACCACCATCGCCGACGGCCGCGCGCTGATGGCGGAGTTGCGCGGCAGGGTCTCGGGGCTTTGTCAACCAACCTATGTGCTCGACATTCCGGGCGGACATGGCAAGGTGCCGGTCGGGCCGTGCTATTATGACGGCTCGGTCGTCACCGATCCGCACGGACGCGCGCACCGGTATCCCTGATTTCGCCCGCCGTCCTTCGGGACGGCGGGCGCGGCACGCGGGCGAGATGGTTTTTTGGTACACACCCCGTCTCGCCCCTACCCTCTCCGCCCCAACGGGGCGGAGAGGGAATTAACCGCAGGCACGACACCACCCCTCGGGGCGTTGCCCGGCCGTGACCAAGCTGGTAGTTTCCGCGCCTCTCAATAAAAACACGGCATTTCGCGATGAAGGTCCAGGCCAACACCGTCCGCGCCGGCCACGTGCTGGAGCATAACGGACGCCAATACACCGTTCTCGGGATCGAAATCCTGCAGCCCGGCAAGGGCGGCGCGTTTATCCAGGTCGAGATGCGCGACCTCAAATCGGGCAACAAGACCAACGTGCGCTGGCGCACCCAGGAAACGGTCGAGCGCCTGCACGTCGATGAAAAGGAAGCGACGTATCTTTTCGCCGACGACGATAACGTGACGCTGATGGAAAAGGACACGTTCGAACAGTTCACCGTGGCGCGCGAGCTGCTGGGCAATGCCGGCCGCTTCCTGCAGGACGGCATGGAGGTGACGGTGGACATGGTGGAGGGCGCGCCGGTCGCGGTTCACCTGCCGCAATCCGTGACCATGAAGATCGAGCAGGCGGACCCCGTGGTGCGTGGCCAGACCGCGTCGTCATCGTACAAGCCCGCGATCCTCGAGAACGGCGTGCGCGTCATGGTGCCGCCGCACATCGAGTCCGGCACGCGCGTGGTGGTCTCTACCGCCGACGGTACCTACGTCGAGCGCGCGAAAGATTGAGTCGCGCGGAAAACCAACCCCCCTCCCTATCCCTCCCCCACAAGGGGGGAGGGAACGCTCGGAACGAGCCGAGCCAAATCTCCCTCCCCCTCGATGGGGGAGGGTTGGGGTGGGGGTGAGCAACCGCTCGGTTTCTAGGATCACGCATCGATGCCCTCCGCCCGCCGATCCGCGATCATCAACGTGATGGAGAAAGCCGCGCGCAAGGCGGCGCGCGGTCTGATCCGCGATTTCGGCGAGGTCGAGCACCTTCAAGTCTCCGTCAAGGGTCCGGCGGATTACGCGAGCATCGCCGACCATCGCGCCGAGCGCACGCTGCGCGCGGAGCTGTCGCAGGCGCGGCCGTCGTTCGGCTTCCTCATGGAAGAGGCCGGCGAGAGCGCGGGCGAGGATCCCGAAAGCCGCTGGGTGGTCGATCCGCTCGACGCCACCACGAATTTCCTGCACGGCATCCCGCATTTCTGCATCTCCATCGCGTACGAAAAGAACCGCGAGCCGGTGGCGGGCGTGATCTACGATCCGCTGCGCGACGAGATGTTCTGGGCGGAAAAAGGCATCGGCGCCTATGTCAACGAGCGCCGGCTGCGCGTCTCGGCGCGCAAGCGCCTGGCCGACGCGGTGCTGGCGACCGGGATTCCGTTCGGCGCGCGCGGCGGCAAGGACGAGTTCACCGCCGCGCTGCGCAGGGTGATGGACGAAACCGCCGGGGTGCGCCGCATGGGATCGGCCGCGCTCGACCTCGCTTATGTGGCGGCGGGACGCTATGACGGATTCTGGGAGACGGGGCTGTCGCCGTGGGACGTGGCGGCCGGCGTCGTCCTGGTGCGCGAGGCGGGCGGCTTCGTCAGCGAGATCGAGGGGGGCGACGACATGATCTATGGCGGCTCCATCCTCGCCGCCAATACCGAGCTGCACGAGCCGGTCGGCAAGCTGTTGCGCGCGGCCATGAAACGGCCCTAGCCGCGCCCCAATTCGCGACTGAAACTGTGTTGTCCCGATTCGGCCTTGCGCCTATGGTGAATGCGATGATGCGCGCGGTTTTCACGGTCCTGACGGCGGTCGCCCTGACCGGTTCAGCCTACGCGCAGGATTCCACGGTCGTCATCGGCGGATCGTCCGGCAAATCGAGCGTGACCGTCGACATGAGCGTGCTCGACGCGCTTGGGTCGGAGCCGACCGTTCCCGACATGATGATGACCCCGACGCGGCGCGGCAATTTTCAGCCGACCACCCCGCTCGGCCGCCGCACCCTCGTCCCGACGGAGGAGTTCGAGCAGGCCGCCCCGCCCTCCGGAGGGGTGCACCTACGGCAACCCGGCGGCGCCGCACCGCGGGCCCAGACCTCGCGGCCGAGCGCCGCGCCCAAGGCAAAGACCCAGACCCGCGCCGCGGCCCAGGCGACCCGCTCGCGACCGGCGACCCAGGTCACGCGATCGTCGCCGCTGCGGCCGACCCTTCCGCCCGCGCCGGCGCTGACGCCGCCGCCCGAGGCGCCTTCCGCCCCCGCGGTGAGCGTGCCGAGCCTGTCGTCGCAGCCGCTGCCGGCCGCCGGGCCGACGCAACAAGCGGCCCCAGCGGCGCGGCCCGCACCCACGGCGCCACCGCAGGTCGCGAGCGCACCGCCTTCACCCGCTGCGCCGGCCGCACCGACACGCAACGGTCCGGAATTCGTCGGACCGACCATACCTTCCACTCCGTCTTCACCGATCGACCGATCGACCGCCGCGCCACCCGCACCTACCGCCCAGGCGGCGCCGAGCCGCCCGGCCCCCGCAGCCGCACCATCGAGCCAGACCGCGGCGCTGCCGCCTGCCGCCGGACAGGTCTCCCTGCCCTTCTCGGGCGAGGATGCGACGCTCGCCGAGCCGGCCAAGCGCCAGCTCGATTCCGTGGCGACGCGCGCGGCGCGCGACGAATCGCTGCGGCTGCAGCTTCTCGCCTATGCGAGCGGCACGGGCGACGCGGCGAGCCGGGCGCGGCGCGTATCGCTGTCGCGCGCGCTCGCAGTGCGTTCCTATCTGATCGACAAGGGCGTGCGACCCACGCGGATCGACGTACGCGCCCTCGGCAACCGCGTCGAAGGTGGCGATCCCGACCGTGTGGACGTGATCGTCAGCGGCAGATGACCCACCTTCGCCAAGGCTTCGGTGGGCAGGTCCGCCTTCCCCGAGGCCCACGCGGACGTGTCCGCCGAAGCGCGAAGCGCGAAGGCGGAAGCAATCGATGACACGCCCCAGGCGCTACCTCGTCCGCATGCTGCTCCTGCTGCTCGCCGTCGCCGCCGCCGTGGCCGCGCTCGCGCCGCAGCTCCAAGGCGCCTTCATGGGCAACCCGCCGCTCAACGGGTTGATCCTCGGCATCCTCGTCCTCGGCGTCGCCTACGTGTTCCGCCAGGTGCTGATGCTGAACGCCGAGGTGGCGTGGATCGAAGGGTTCCGCACCGGAAAGCCGGGCGTGTCGTCGCAGGCCTCGCCGCGTCTGCTCGCCCCGATGGCCGCCATGCTGCGCGAGCGCACCGGGCGGCTCTCCCTCTCGGCGACCTCGACACGCTCGCTGCTCGACGGCATCGCCTCGCGGCTCGATGAATCGCGCGACATCTCGCGCTATCTGATCGGGCTGCTGATCTTCCTCGGCCTGCTCGGCACGTTCTGGGGGCTGATCCAGACCGTGCAGTCGATCGCGGGGGTGATCGGCGGGCTGTCGGTGGGCACCGGCGATCTCATCTCCAGCTTCGACAATCTGAAGCGCGGGCTGGAGGCGCCGCTCTCGGGCATGGGCACCGCCTTCTCCGCCTCGCTGTTCGGCCTCGCGGGCTCGCTCGTGCTCGGCTTCCTCGATTTGCAGGCCGGCCAGGCGCAGAACCGTTTCTTCAACGATCTCGAGGACTGGCTGGCGGGGCAGACGCGGCTGTCGTCCGGTGCGCTCGCCATGGAGGGCGACCAGGCGGTGCCGGCCTATGTGCAGGCGCTGCTGGAGCAGACCGCCGACAGCCTGGAGAGCCTGCAGCGCACGCTGACCCGCGGCGAGGAATCGCGCATCGCCTCCAACACCTCGATCAACCAGCTCGCCGAGCGGCTCTCGACGCTGACCGATCAGATGCGCATGGAGCAGTCGCTGATGGTGCGGCTCGCCGAGAACCAGATCGAGCTGAGGCCGATCCTCGCCAAGCTGGCCGAGGGCGGCGCGCGCGGCGGCGGGTTCGGCGACGACGACGGCATCCGCACCCATATCCGCAACATCGACGTCCACATGGCGCGGCTGCTCGAGGAGATGGCGAGCGGGCGCGCCGAGCTGGTCGAAGAGCTGCGCACCGAGATCCGCGTGCTGTCGCGCACCCTGGCCGCGATGTCCGATCGTCCCGCCGGCGGCGGGCTGCGCGCGCCCGCGCGCAGAGAATAGCGCCATGCGCCGTGCTTGCGGTTACCCCCCACCCTATCCCTCCCCCACAAGGGGGGAGGGAATGCGCACAATCACCCCTTCCCCCTTGATGGGGGAGGATTGCTCGGGCTCCCATCGAAGCGAAGCTTCGATGGGTACCCGCGGTGGGGGTGAAGTTACAAACGGGCGGTTCGAGGTCTGATCATGGCGCGCATCCGCCGCCGCGCCCGCAATGTCGATTACTGGCCCGGATTCGTCGACGCGCTGTCGACGATGCTCATCATCATCCTGTTCGTGCTGCTGGTCTTCACCCTGGCGCAGCTGTTCCTGTCGCAGATCCTCGCCGGGCGGAACGAGGCGCTCGCTTCGCTCAACCGGCAAGTGGCCGAGCTCGCCGACCTGCTGAAGATGGAGAAGGCGAGCAGCGAGGATCTGCGCCGCACGATCGGCGCGCTCAGCGCGCAGCTCCAGGCTTCCACCGCCGCGCGCGACCAGCTGAACGCGCAGCTCGCCGATGCGCAGTCGGCGCTCGCCGCGGCGCGCGGGCAGAGCGGCGACGCGCAGGGCGCGCTCGACGCCGAGCGCAAGGTCTCCGCCGAAGCGAAGGCGCAGGTCGATCTGCTGAACCAGCAGATCGCGGCTTTGCGTTCCGAGCTGGCGCGCATCGCCAGGGCGCTGGAGCTCTCCGAGGCGAAGGAGAAGGAGCAGCAGGTGCAGATCGTCGCGCTCGGCGAGCGGCTGAACCGCGCGCTGGCCGGCAAGGTGGAGGAGCTCGCGCGCTACCGCTCCGAGTTCTTCGGAAGGCTGCGCGAGGTGCTGGGCGACCGGCCCGACATCCGCATCGTCGGCGACCGCTTCGTGTTCCAGTCCGAGGTGCTGTTCGATTCCGCCTCCGCCGAGCTCGCCCCTGCGGGGCGCGCGCAGATCGCAGGGCTGGCCCAGACGCTGAAGGAGATCGGCGCCAGGATCCCGAACGACATCAACTGGGTGCTGCGCGTCGACGGCCACACCGACAAGCGCCCGATCAAGAACGCGCAGTTCCCGTCCAACTGGGAGCTGTCGACCGCGCGCGCCATCTCTGTCGTGAAATTCCTGGTCGAATCCGGCATCCCGGCCGACCGCCTCGCCGCCACCGGGTTCGGCGAATATCAGCCGATCGATCCCGGCACCTCCGAAGACGCCTGGCGCAAGAACCGCCGCATCGAGCTGAAGCTGACGGAGCGGTGATTCCCTCTCCGCCCCATTGGGGCGGAGAGGGTTAGGGTGAGGTGGGGCATATTCGGTGCCGCCCTATCACCCACCTCACCCGATCTTCGCTTCGCTCAGACCACCCTCTCCCCCCGCAGGCGGGCGGAGAGGGATTTTGGTGTCGAACTGCAGCGCGGCGAGACGGGCGTAGAGCCCGCCGTCGCGGATCAGCGTCTCGTGTGTGCCCTGCGCCACCACACGGCCCTGGTCCATGACCACGATGCGGTCGGCCTGCTGCACGGTGGCGAGGCGGTGCGCGATCACGATGGTGGTGCGGCCGCGCTTGAGCGACGCGATGGCGCGCTGCACCGCGCGCTCGCTCTCGGCATCCAGCGCGCTGGTCGCCTCGTCGAGCAGCAGCAGCGCCGGGTCGCGCAGTATGGCGCGGGCGATGGCGATGCGCTGGCGTTGCCCGCCCGAGAGCCGCACGCCCTTCTCCCCCAGATGGGTCTGGAAGCCCTGCGGCAGCGCGTCGAGGAATTCGGATGCGTGCGCGGCCTCCGCCGCTTCGCGGATTTCGTCCGCCGTCGCGCTGTCGCGCCCGTAACCGATATTGGTCGCCGCATCGGCGGCGAAGATCACCGGGTCCTGCGGCACGATCCCGATGCGCGCGCGCAGGTCGCTGGGATCGGCATCGCGCAGGTCGATCCCATCGAGGCGGATCGCGCCCGCGCGCGGATCGTAGAAGCGCAGCAGAAGCTGGAACACGGTGGTCTTGCCGGCGCCCGAAGGGCCGACCAGCGCCACCGTCTCGCCCGGCCGCACGCGCAGATCGAAATCCTCCAGCGCCGCGCGGTCGGGACGCGAGGGGTAGTGGAAAACGACGCGCTCGAACGACACCTCCCCGCGCGCCGGTGTGGGCAAAGCGACCGGCTTCGCCGGCACGGCGAGATCGGGCAATGTCGCCAGCAGGTCGAGCAGACGCTCGCTCGCGCCGCTCGCCCGCTGCAGATCGCCCATCACCTCGGACAGCGCGCCGACCGCGCTCGCCACCACGATGGCGTAGAACACGAAGGCCGAGAGCTCGCCCGCCGTGATGCGCCCCGCCACCACGTCGCGCCCGCCGAGCCAGAGGATGAACCCGACGGCGCCGAACACGAGCAGCATCACCAGCCCGGTCATGGCGGCGCGGGCGGCGATGCGCTTGAACGCGGTCGCGAGCGAGCGGTCGACCGCCGCGCCGAAGCGCGCGGCGTCCGCCGCTTCGTGCCCGAAGGCCTGCACGGTGCGCACCGCGTTGAGCGATTCCTCGGCATGCGCGGCGAGGTCGGCGACGCGCTCCTGGCTTTCGCGCGACAGGCGCCGCACCGCGCGGCCGAACAGCACGATGGGCGCGACGACGAGCGGCACGACCAGGAACACGAAACCGGTGAGGCGCGGGCTGGTGACGGCCAGCATCACCGTGCCGCCGATGAACAGCAGCGTGTTGCGCAGCGCCACCGAGACCGACGAGCCGATTACCTGTTGCAGAAGCGTCGTGTCGGTCGCGAGCCGTGAAAGAATCTCGCCGGTGCGCGTCACCTCGAAGAAGGCGGGCGAAAGATGCAGCACGTGGGCGTAGACGGCGCGGCGGATATCGGCGACGACCCGCTCCCCGATCCAGGACACGAGGAAGAACCGGCCATAGGTCGCCGCCGCCAGCACCACCACGACCCCGAGCAGCCCCATGAGGGCGTGGTCGAGCAATGCCGGGTCGCCGGAGCGGAACCCTTCGTCGATCAAGGTGCGCAGCCCGAGGCCGATCACCAGCACCGCGCCGGCGGCGAAGGTCAGCGCGATGCCGGCGCCGACGATCGACAGCCGATAGGGCGCGAGGAACGGGGCCAGGCGCCGCAGGGCGCCGAGCCGCGCGGCCGGCCGATCGGGGGTGGGTTGGCGCGCCATCTTGCCTCGCGGGGTCCGGGCGGCTATATAGCGGCCGCGACAGGAGACGCGCGATGAAAAAGGACATTCACCCCGATTATCACGAGATCAACATCGTGATGACCGACGGGACCAGCTACAAGACCCGCTCAACCTGGGGTAAGCCGGGCGATACGCTGCGCCTCGACATCGACTCCAAGTCGCACCCGGCCTGGACCGGCCAGCACCGGCTGGTGGATTCGGGCGGGCAGGTGGCCAAGTTCAACAAGCGGTTCCAGAATCTCGGCCTGAAGTCCTAGCCGCCTCAGGCGATAACACCGCTTCGGTCGAATCCAATAAAATCAATGCGTTGCGGGGCGCACCGCCACGGTGCCGCGCGCACAAGAAAAGAGCGCCGCCCGAGGGCGGCGCTAAGTTCAACAGGGAGGCGTCAAAAGGATTGGATGAGGATCCAATGACAATTCGGCTCACCGAACTGTCAAGTATCAAATTACACCGGGAAGGTTAACGGAGGGTAAAGAAAAAGCAGTCTTTTAGTGGTGTTTGACAGTCTTCGCGCGGACCCGCAGATTCCCGTTAACCAGCTGATAAAAATGATTTTTTCGCGAAATTAGGCGAATGGGATGGGAATCCATACAGTAAGTTTTTTCGAATCACCTGCGAATTTTTTGCGTTCTTGATGCGGCTACTTGCGGAACAGTGACGCCGCCCCATCGCGAATCTTTTGCTTCTTGGTAATCTCGCCGCGGATGCGCGCGATCTCGCTTTCGAGCTCGCCGATATAGGCCTCCAACTCGTCGATCGACATGGGATCGAGGTTCTTCGGCTGCGGCTTCACCTTACGCGGCAGAAAGTCTTCTTCATCCATGGCCATCTTGTCAGTCTGCGACCGAAGGGCTATGCCTGCAAGCGTCTCCCCACCCCATTTGTCAAACCATGACCGGTGCCGTCCCCGAGACCATGACCGCGATCGAAATCGCCACGCCCGGCGGGCCGGAGATGCTGCGCATGACGCAGCGCCCGACGCCTAAGCCGGGGCCGGGGGAGGTTTTGATCAAGGTCGAGGCGGCCGGGGTCAACCGGCCCGACGTGGTGCAGCGCCAGGGCAACTATCCGCCGCCCCCGGGCGTGACCGATATTCCGGGGCTCGAAGTGGCAGGCAGCGTGATCGCCGTGGGCGCGCAGCCGAACGGGATCAAGGAAGGCGACAAGGTCTGCGCGCTGCTCGCGGGCGGCGGCTACGCCGAATATGCCGCGGCGCCGGCGGCGCAGTGCCTGAAGCTGCCGCGCGGGGTGAGCATGCTCGAAGCGGCGGCGATCCCCGAAACCTATTTCACGGTGTGGGACAATTTGTTCACCCGTGGCCGTCTCGCCAAGGGCGAGACCGTACTGATCCACGGCGGGTCGAGCGGCATCGGCACCACGGCGATCCAGCTGGCGCACGCGATCGGGGCGCGCGTATTTGCAACCGCCGGCAGCAAGGAAAAATGCGCGGCGTGCGAAAAGCTCGGCGCGGCGCGCGCGTTCAACTATCGCGAGCAGGATTTCCTGGAAGAGGTGAAGCGCGAGACCAACGGGCGCGGCGTCGATGTGGTGCTCGACATCGTGGGCGGCGCCTATTTCGCGAAGAACCTGGACGCGCTCGCCACCGAAGGGCGGCTCATCATCATCGCCACCCAGCAGGGCGCGAAGGCGGAGCTGCCCATCTTCAAGATGATGGTCAAGCGCCTCACCGTCGCCGGATCGACGCTGCGCGCACGCACGGTCGCCGAGAAAGGCGTCATCGCGCGCGCTTTGAAGGAAAAGGCGTGGCCGCTGATCGAGGCGGGCGCCAAGCCCCGAATCTACGCTACGTTTCCGCTCGCGCAGGCGGCGGAGGCGCACAAGCTCATGGAGTCGAGCGCGCACATCGGCAAGATCGTGCTGACGCTGTAAAAGAATGAACGAGGAGGAGTGATGAACCGACCGTTGATGCCCAAGGCGACCGCCGTGTGGCTGATCGATCATACGACGCTGTCGTTCGACCAGATCGCCGATTTCTGCGGCCTGCATACGCTCGAGGTCCAATCGATCGCCGACGGCGAGGTGGCGCTGCACATGGTGGGGTTCGATCCGGTGGCCAACGGCCAGCTCACCCGCGACGAGATCAAGCGCGCCGAGGCCGATCCCGCCGTGCGGCTCAGGCCGGAGAAGCCGGAGGTGGAGCTGGTGACGCGCGCCAAGGGTCCGCGCTACACCCCGGTGGCGCGGCGCCAGGACCGGCCGGACGCGATCGCGTGGCTGCTGCGCCATTTCCCGCAGCTGACCGACGGGCAGGTGGCGCGGCTGGTCGGCACCACCAAGCCGACCATCAAGGCGATCCGCGACCGCAGCCATTGGAACATCACCAACATCAAGCCGCAGGATCCGGTGGCGCTCGGGCTGTGCACGCGCGAGGAGCTGCAATCGGCGATCGATAAGGCGAACCGCGCCGTGGCGCGCGCCGAGAAGGCTGCCGAGCGCGAAACGCGTCGCAAGGAGCGCGAAGCCGCCATCGCGGCGGGACGAAGCGATGCCGCCGTCGAGCCGGCGGAAGACGACGCGCCGGCGACCGCCGGCGAGGCGCCGGGCGAGGAATCGTCCGACGCGCCGACGGAGAGTTTCGAGGGATCGACTCACGACACGGCCCCGGTCCAGTCCGACGCGCCGGAGCGGCCCGATCCGTGGAACAAGGATCGGCAGTAGATACGGACGCGCGGCGCGCTTCGCGTCGCTTCGTATACCCCCTCCCCAACCCTCCCCCTCAAGGGGGGAGGGAATAAGGAAGTCGATGCAGGGGTCCCCTCTCCCCTTGAGGGAGAGGGGCAGGGAGAGGGGTTAGATAGAAGTGTCAGGACTTTTCCGACCGTCCCTTCGCGCATTGCGCTTGACGGGTTGGGTCTCGCGAACTAAGGAACTGCTCTAGCTTGAAGTATCGCGCCCGGGACCCGTGAGGGTCGACCGGGCGCTTTTCGTTTCCGGCCGCGCGCTCGCGCTGCCGCCTTGTTCCACACCCTGTTGAACCCACCAAACCCAAGGAGAACCCGCATGGGCGGACTTTTCACCGGCCCCCCGAAGCTTCCTTTGTCTGGATCATCTTCCGACGTCGCGAGCTGGCGTCGCCCCGGCCGCCAATCGACGGTCTTGGCCATGCTGGAGCCGCCGGATGCGGAGGGCGGCGCGGCACATCTGCCGCCGCCTTCGCCGCCTGCAAACCAGTCGAGTCGCGGCTATGTTCAGCTCGCGTCCAACACCACGACGGCCACGGATGGCTACGAGGTCGCTGAAGACAATGCGCGCACCAATCCGCCGGGCGCCGCTACGCGCAACATGAGACTGAGCCCGAGCGGGGCGGATTTCATCAAGGGCTATGAAAAGGGGCCGGACCTGCGGGGGCCGGGCTTGGAGCCGTATACCGCCGTTAAGGGTGGGGTGCCCACCATTGGCTGGGGGCACCAGATTACGAAAGAAGACAACGACAAGGGCAAATTTAAGCAGCCCATCACGCGGCGGGAAGCCGACGAGCTTTTCCAAAAGGACGTCGCCCCGGCCGAGCGGGACGTGAACCGGCTGACCAAGGTCCCACTAAGCCAAGAGCAATTTGATGCGCTGGTGTCACTCCGTTACAATCTTTCGCCGCGCGACTTCGGGAATTCGCGCGCCTTGAAATATTTGAATGCGGGCGATTTTGAACGGGCATTCTCGGAGTGGGCCGAGTTTCGGCTGGGCGGCGACCCACGTGTACCATTGGAAGGCCTCAAGAAAAGGCGCGAGGCCGAGATCGAAATATTCCGCGGCGGGATGGGCAAGAACTAGGCACAGGGCGGCGCGCGGCGCGTTCGTCCTGCTGCTCGCGATCTTCGTCACGCTGCTGCGCGCCAGCGCGCCGTCCGCCGCCGAGGCGCCAAGCAATCCGTTTTCGGTTGCCGGAATCGACGACCCGAACGAGGTCCGGTCGTTTCTCGCCACGTTCCAGGATGCACTGCGGCGCGGCGACCGGGCGGCGGTCGTCAGGCTGGTGCCATTTCCGAGAATGACAATCTTTTCCCGCGGGGCGCTGATGCTCAAGTCGCGCCAGGAGTTGCTCGACAATTTCGACGACGTGTTCGATCCCTACCTTACGCGCGTCATCCTGGAGACGAAGTACGAGGATCTGTGGGCGAATTGGCAAGGGGTATTCATCGGCGGACGCGGTGTGATCATCTTTGGACATGTCTTCCATGGCCGCTTAATGGATTACGATGCGGAGCAAGACGAGGCCAAGCGCCGCCGTTATTGGAAGATGGGTATCCAGTTGATCAACGGCGGCGAAGCCGCGCGGGAAGAACTGTTCCTTTCACACACGCCGCACGACGTGCGTTTATTCGATCTGGAGCGAGGCGTTTACGAAACCGAGCAATATCTGTTCCGGTTTATCGCACCCGAGGGCGTCACGGCGTGCGTGCTCAGCCCTCCCGGCATTCCCGCGTTCGGCCCGGTCTACATACCGCAGGATCGTGCGACGCCCTGCACGAGCCTCAAAGATGAGACGAGTGTCGTTTGGGTGGCTGCAGACTTCTCCAAGAAGGAGCGCGCCAGTTTTCGTACCAACGCCTCTTATTTTTGCCGACCGCAACCGGACCGTTCCGGTCCCTCGGCTATCGTATCGGCACGGCTGAGCAATAGCGACATTCGACTCGGTGGAAGATTGCCCGTCGCCATCTGCCGCTTCGAATATGGGGACGGCAAGGTGAGGCAAATCGCAATGGCACGGCGGCAGGTTCCGGGTTGGGAGGACTTCCAGATCAACTACAGCGTCTCCGCCGATTTGCAGACCGGCAGTCGCGCCAACGCAGACGAGCTTCAACGGTCGGCGCTGCGCTCGTTCCAGCTGCTGCCGGACCCGGTGCCGCGCCGAACGCAAAAGTGACTGCGCGCGGCGCGCTGGCCCCATCGGCAGATCAAGACGATCCGCAGCAGGGCGGAGCTAGTCCACACACCGCGCTTTGCAGTTCGAATTCCGCGCCTCGACGACATCCGACCCGACCGTGACATGTCCGGATGTCGACGTGCCTTTCCGGTTGTCCGAAGTACGAAGCATGGAGGAGGGAAAACGGATTGGAATAAGCAATCAGCCGGTCTTGCCGTACCCGAGCGCCTTCAGCGCCGCGGCGATCTCGTCGAGGATAACGGGGTCGTCGATCGTGGCGGGCATACGCCAGTCCTCACCGTTGGCGATCTTCTGCATCGTGCCGCGGAGAATTTTTCCCGAGCGAGTCTTGGGCAGGCGCGCCACTACCGCGCCCTGGCGGAACGAAGCGACCGGTCCGATCTCGTCGCGCATCTTGCCCACCGCCTCGGCGACCACCTCGGCGTGCGCGCGGTTGGTGCCCGCCTTCAAGACCATGAACCCGAGCGGGACCTGGCCTTTCAGCTGATCGTTGACGCCGATGACGGCGCATTCGGCGACGTCGGGATGCGCGGCCAGCACCTCCTCCATCGCGCCGGTCGAAAGGCGGTGGCCGGCGACGTTGATCACGTCGTCGGTGCGGCCCATGACGAAGACGTAGCCGTCTTCGTCGATGTGCCCGGCATCGGCCGTCTTGTAGTAGCCGGGAAACTCCTTCAGATACGAATCCACGAAGCGCGCATCGGCGTTCCAGAGCGTGGGCAGGGCGCCCGGCGGCAGCGGCAGTTTCACGGCGAGCGCGCCGGTTGTGCCGCGCTTCGCCTCGCGCCCGTGCTCGTCGAGCACGCGCACGTCCCAGCCTGGCGCCGGCTTGGTCGGCGAGCCGTGCTTCACCGGCAGGCGCCCGAGACCGACGCAGTTGGCGCAGATCGCCCAGCCGGTCTCCGTCTGCCACCAGTGATCGATCACCGGCTTGCCGAGCTGAAGCTCCGCCCATTTCACGGTGTCCGGATCAGCGTGCTCCCCGGCGAGGAACAGGCTCGCCAGGTTGGACAGGTCGTGGCGCCTGATGTGCTCGCCCTTCGGATCGTCGCGGCGGATCGCGCGGAACGCGGTGGGCGCGGTGAACAACACCCTCACCTTGTGCTGCGCGCAGACGCGCCAATAGGCGCCGGCATCGGGGGTGCCGACCGGCTTGCCCTCGTACAGCACGGTCGTGTTGCCGGCGAATAGCGGCGCATAGACGATGTAGGAGTGGCCGACCACCCAACCGATGTCCGATCCGGCCCAGAACACCTCGCCCGGCTCGACGCCGTAGATGTTCTTCATCGACCAGTTGAGCGCGACCAGATGCCCGCCATGGTCGCGCACGATGCCCTTGGGCTGGCCGGTCGTGCCCGAGGTGTAGAGGATATAAAGTGGGTCGGTTGCCGCCACCGGGACGCAATCGACCGGGGAGGCGGCGTCCATCGCCTCGTGCCAATCGACGTCGCGCCCCTGCAGCATCGTCGCGCGCTCCATCGGGCGCTGCAGCACGATGCAGTGCGTGGGCTTGTGCCGGGCGAGCTCGATGGCGCGATCGAGCAGCGGCTTGTAGGCGACGACGCGGCCGGGCTCGACGCCGCAGGACGCGGACACCACGACCTTGGGCGCGGCGTCGTCGATGCGCGTCGCGAGCTCGTGGCTCGCAAAGCCGCCGAACACCACCGAGTGGACCGCGCCGATGCGGGCACAGGCGAGCATGGCGATCACCGCCTCCGGCACCATCGGCATGTAGACGATGACGCGGTCGCCCTTGCCGACGCCGAGCTTGGCAAGCGCGCCGGCGCAGCGCGCGACGTGGTCGCGCAGCTCACGATAGGTGAACGACTGCACGGTCGCGGTGACTGGGCTGTCGTAGATCAGCGCCGTCTGGCCGGCGCGCCCGTTCTCGACGTGGCGATCGAGCGCGTTGTGGCAGGTATTGACGATGCCGCCGGCGAACCAGCGCGCAAAGGGCGGACGCGAATTGTCGAACACCTTGTCCCAGCGCTTGAACCAGTGGACGCCCTCGGCCGCCTCGGCCCAGAAGGCTTCCGGGTCGCTCAAGGAACGGCGATAGGCGTCGTCGTAGCGCGAGGACATTGCGGATCGATCATAGCGCGATTGACGCCGCTTGACGCCACGGGACCCGCGAACTCAGGGTATTGCCCGGCCTAGATCACTGCGCCCGGGACCCGCGAGAGTCGGCCGGGCGCTTTTCGTTTGCGGCCGCGAGATCGCGCCGCCGCCCTATCCACCCCCTGTTGAACCCACCAAACCCAAGGAGAACCCGTATGGGCGGACTTTTC
>Ga0210377_10001867_pt1 | contig 18834 bp, 16 predicted proteins | sample PLM4_65_b1redo_FD_155480 | JGI IMG/M metagenome (GOLD analysis project Ga0210377, IMG submission 155480) | Groundwater sediment microbial communities from an aquifer in East River, Colorado, USA - PLM4_65_b1 redo | ecosystem: Environmental > Terrestrial > Soil > Riparian zone | place: USA: East...
TCTGTCAAAATCGGGCCTCATTGAGCCTATAATGGATGTCCGAAGCCGAGGGAGCGCCAACCCATGGCAATCTCACTTCGATCCAGCCTGTGAATTCGAGAAAAAATGCTTACAACGCAAATGGCTCATTTTGTTAAAAACTGTACAATTACCGCTGGATGTTATAGAAAGGAGATAGCCATGATCGAAAACTTCGAAAAAATGAAAAAGCAACTTTCTGAACTTGCAGGGGTGATCAACTCATTCAAGTCAGAAGCCGTACAGCTCAGGATCATCGAGTTGATTCTTGGTGACGTAACAGAGGCAGAAGAAACAACCGACGGAAAGAAACCGAAGCGAAAGAAAGTCACTCGGCATCAGAAGTCCACAGAGAAGAAAGCCGACAGAACACAAGCCGCGACTAAGAAGAGACAGGTGGCAGGTGGCGGAGCCGTCGCGACCTTGACGCAACTCTTCGAGAGTGATTTCTTCAAGCAGCCGCGAACTATCAATAACATAATCGAGCACTGCAAACACAACCTAGCACGTACCTTCAAGGCTAATGAGTTTTCAGGAAAACTTGGACGCATGGTCCGTGGCAAGCAACTGTCCAGAAGAAAGAACAAAGATAAGCAATATGAGTACAAAAAGCCATAGCCCGGTTCTGGATTCTGCACTTGCCAATGTTCCGAACAAATTTCGGTCGAGATTGATTACAACTTATTTCGATCTTAAGCGAAACTGGGTGGAGTCTCGTCATGAAGCCGCTGGCCTATCAGCCGGGAAGTTCTGCGAGGTAGTTCTACGGCTCCTGCAGAATACCGTACATGGAACCCACGCTGATTTTGGCACGAAGATTGAGAACTTCGCCGACGAGTGCAGGAAACTGATCACTGCCTCCAGTACCGCTGGTAATGAGTCCGAACGTGTGGTGCTCCCTCGTGCTCTGGTCTTCCTTTACACTATGCGCAACAAGAGAGGTATTGGCCACGTTGGCGGAGACGTCGATGCCAATGCCATCGACATAGCGGCCATGGCAAAGACTGCCGACTGGATCGTTTGCGAATTGATCAGAATCAACCATGGCATGTCCATCGAGGAAGCGCAGGACATCGTCGATGGTATTTCAGTGCGGCAACTTCCAACGATATGGGAGGTTGCAGGGAAGAAACGCGTGTTGAAAGAGGGATTGAAGGTGAGAGATCAAGCGTTGTTGCTTCTTTATTCAAGTCAAGGCTCAGCCGTTCTTGTCGAGGACCTTTGTGAGTGGATTGAGTATTCCAATTTTCACAAGTTCAAGAACGTAATCATCCAAGAATTGCATAAGCAGCGTTTTCTGGAATTCGATAGGGAAACCGACTCAGTTGTTCTTTCCCCTAAAGGGGTAGAACACGTCGAAACGAATTTGATTTAAGACCCAACAATCAGATGGGGCGCACACAGCCCAGCACCCACGTTACTCACCTTGCTTGTTGGGCAGCGAAAGGAGTATTCATGCAAGCGATCTATTCTCGAAACGGCCAGACTGCAGGATGGCTGAATCATGGCGTGATCTATGATCGCAATAACAGGTACCGTGCGTTTATCAGTGGTGGGGTTGTATACACATACCAAGGACGCCACCTTGGCAGATTGGATCGTGGTTTCTTCCGCGATCGGCAAGGCCACGCTGTAGCATTCATGCATGGCGCGGAAGGTGGCCCGCTACCACCTATTCAAGAAATTGCGCCGATTCCCCCCATTCCTCCGATCCCGCCGATCCCACCCATTCCGCCTATTGCTCCACTTGAACCGATTGGTTCGCTCAGTTGGTCTATGCTTGATTGGGAAGCATTCCTCAGTGCATAGCGTGCCTAACATTGCGTGCAAGTTCGGGGGACATCTATGAGCATAGATCGGCAAGGGGTCACATCTTAAATATTAACTATTGCCGATAGCGGGGTCGGTGCGGTCAAGTGAATTCAGGGATCCTGTAATTGACTATTTGCGATTGACTATTGAAGATGAGATTCTTCGGCTTCGCCTCAGAATGACAAACAAACGCGCCTGCCGTGTTAATCCGTCTGCGTCCTATGGGGCTACGCCGGACAAGTCTGTGCCTAAGTATTGTTCTCATCCCACTTCGCGCTGTCCGCGATGGATTCCGCATCAAGTGCGGAATGACAAGTATCGAGTCCGTCGCGCTGAACGGCCGGATCTACGCTTCGCTCCGACATCCAGAATCGCGTATCGAATCCTTTCTTTCAGAAATCCGTCAGCTTCAGGACATCCTCGATGGTGCCTTCTTTGGTGGTCCGGCGGCCCGGCGTGGCGAGGGCATCTTGCCCTTGTTGTTGCGCAGCCGGTTTGTCAAAGACCAGATACTCCTTCTTCGCCTGGATGGGAAGGGAGAGTTTGTAGGGCTGACATTTCGGGATGGCGGCTATGGCTCGGCGGGCGCCTTCGTAAAGGGCCTGGCGAGTCTCGTCGAAGGGATAAAGCTCCGCTGCTTCGCGTGAGATGCCCCGTTTGACGGCCACGGTGACGCAATCAGGCCCGAAGAATTTCGCCGCCTCCCGGCAGGCCGCCACGTCGCCCGTCACCATAATAGTCGGGACGCCATAGTGTCCTGCGATGGCCGCACACTGCGCCAGCTCGCCGGACTCGATCCCGTTGTACCAGTAGCGGTTTTCCGTTCGCGACGACTGCGTGTGGCACAGTACGCCGTCGGCCGTGCCCATCATGGCGTGAGCGCCTAATTGGACCATGCCGGCGAACGACTCATCGAGGCTCGTGAGCGGACCCGGACGCGGCTTGCCGGTGATGTACTTGGCGCCCGGCGCCATCAGGTGCGGGACAAACGCTCCCGACCCATGGCCATCCAACACCACAACATCAGTCGCACCGCCGGCCCGCAGGCCGCGGACGACCGCCGCAATGTCGCCCATCAAGTACTCCTTCGCTTTATCGTTCAGCGGGCCCGGCTCGCGCGACTGCGCGAACTGGTACACGCCGCTTGCGCCTTCCAGGTCAGTGACGATGTAGATGCGAATCGGCTTTGTAGCTGTTTCAGTCTTGGCCGCAAAGCATGCGTGCGGAACGAGACACGCGAGTATGAGCAGCCAAACGACAAAATGGGTAGAGATAAATCCTTTTTTCATTGTTCGTACCTTTACAGTTTGGTTTTCATAGCATGATCTTCGCCTCACTTGGCGTAAGATTCCAATGTTAATGTGCCTTTTTCCACCTCGTGGGCCTGACTTATATATAGATTATCGTATTGTGCCATCGATTTCAACGTTCGTTCGCGCGGCAATTGAGTATCAATAGGGTCACATCTTAATTGCTACATACCTGCTTCTCCAGCGTTTTCACGCAGAGCGGCGAGTTGGCTGGGAGTCTCATAGCAGATTCAAGTCCATCGGATGAGTCTTCGTATGCTATGGCATTTGCAGCCCGGTGATGCGGAAGACGTAAGGGCCATTGCCGGGGTCTTGCCGTGGCAGTTCGATCTTGAGACCTTCGGCGTCCTGGCTGAACTCAAGCTTGGTTTCGCTGCCCAACAGGCTAACCGCGGTCGGCTTGCCGGTCGGCGCATCGACCGGCAGCGAAGTCACGACCGCCTGACCTCCTTCGGGCCAGGCCATCATGATCGCATAGAGGACTCGATCCTTGGTCGTAAATCGGATCTCCTTGGCCGAGTAGCGCTGGCCGCGTCCGAGACGCAGGGCGCCCTCGCCGGACTTGACCCAGGCCCGTGTCCCGTAGATCGCCTCGCCATTGACCTTTAACCATCGGCCGATCGCACGAAGGCACTCCTGCTGATCCTCCGGAATGGAGCCATCGCCCCTGGGCGCGACGTTCAGCGCCAGAATGCCGTTTTTGCTGACTATTTCGACCAGCCATTCGAGCATCGTGCGGGGACTGCCGGCCCGCGTCTTGCCCTCGACATAGCCCCAGCTCCCGGCGAGGGAGTCGTGCACCATCCAGGTGAAGTCCGTGAGCTCTCGGGCGACCCGACCCATCCCCTCGAAGTCCTGAACGCCGCCGGCAATGAAGCAGGTTCCCTTGCCGGTAAACGTGACCTGTTTACCCCACTGGCGGGCCCTGTTGAAGTAATAGGAAGCGACCTTCAGCTTGAGCGGGTCGAAGACGCGGTGGTTCAAGCCGTTGTCGTACCAGATCAGGTCGGGCTGGTACTGGTCGATCAGCTCGATGTTCTTGGCGATCCACTGGGCCATGAACTGCGTTAATCGCTCGTCGCTGTGGTTCGTCCAATAGAAATCCTCGTACCCCGGCGTGTCCAGATCGGTTTTCATGCCGGCGGGGATATTGCGGGGCTCGATGAAGTCATAATGCTCGATTGTGTGGTTGGTGACACCGAACTTCATCCCGCGGCTGCGCACCGCTTTGCACAGCTCGCCGATGAAATCGCGATGCGGCCCGGTCCGGACACTGTTGAAAGGGTTGGCCTTGCTGTCCCAAAGAGAGTAGCCGTCGTGGTGCTCAGCCGTGGGCATTACCCAGGCTGCCCCGCTCTGCCTGAAAACTTCGGCCCACTGGTTCGGATCGAAATTGGGCAGTGTAAACTTCGGGATGAAATCCTTGTAGCCGAACTGATCGAGCGGCCCAAAATTCTGGATGTGCCAATTGCGAATGGCAGAGTCGCCGTACATGTGCTTCTGGTACCATTCGCTGCCGTGAGCGGGGATTGAATACAACCCGAAGTGAATGAAGATGCCCAACTTGCCGTTCACCATCCAGTCCGGAATCCTGTAGTTGTCGTGTACGGATTGCCAGGTTGCCTCGACCGGTCCGGGCACGTCGGGGACCTTGGCCATCTCCAGCGCGGCCCTGACCTGCTCGGGCGTCGCATGGGGGCTCATGCCCCAGTTGCCTTGGCTCTCCACGGGCAGGCCGCCGGCGGTGGCTCTTTTGACGGCTTGAGATCCAAGATCGGCAGGGATATCCACGCCGGGTGTCGGCGTCTCCCCCAAGTCGGCCAGCGATTTTGGCCTGGCGTCGCCAGCAGACTGTGCCTCACCAACGCAAGGTGCCCACACAATCGGGATCGACAAAGTCAGCAATGCGGCGATCCGCGTCACGCCATGGAGGTACGGAACAAGTCTCATGATAGATGATCTCCAGGAAGAATCAGGTCGTGAGATTCGCCGTCCATGCGGCGGCCCAAAACGAAAGTATAGACCGCACAGCGGCCGGCGTCAAGGCAATGGAGGAGACTGTCTGCCGAAATTTCGAGTTCGGGAGCAGACAAAGCGGCCCCCGTTTCCAGAACCCAAAGTCTGAAAACAACAGGAGCTGTGACTATGACTGCTACGTGCACCCCACCTCGACCTGCGACTGCCGGGCAGGCGGTTTGGCGAAGAGACCTGGAACGGCAGCCCTTGTGTGACCAACAGGGCTTTCGTTTTAATTGCAGGAGCTTGAGATTGATGGTATGATACGTTAGCAGCCAAGTGTGCTTGACTGTCGTGCTGCTGAGTGAAAGGATAGCTCAATATGCGGGAGGATATATGAAACGTACGGGGATTTATGCGAGTGGACTTCTGTTGCTTTTTTCGGCGGGCCTTCTCGGTGCGGCCGAGGCGCGCCGTCAGGCAAGCGGCGATGCCAACAATGTGGATGCGAGCGTACGCCGCCTTATCAACGCGGTTGACCGCGAGCGAATATCGAAGCACGTCTTCTATCTGGCGAAGGACCCGCTGCCCTATCGCAAGCTGAACCTGACCTTGCCGGGCCACCAGAAGAACACGCTCTACGAGGCCGACGATTACCTTGCCGGCCAGTTAGAGGCGTCGGGCTATCGCGTCGAGCGGGAAGGCGTTCAGGTGCAGGCCTTTCGACGCGATACGAGCAAGCCGAAGAGTGCTCAGTACTCCCCGCCCAGGCCGGAAGACCCCTGGTACACCGCGTACAATCTCTACGCCGAGAAAAAAGGCCGCTCTCATCCCGAAAGGATCATCGTCGTGCTCGCTCACAAGGACTCGCAAAGCTGGATCGACTCGCCCGGGGCCAACGACAACGCAATTGGAACCTCTGGCTTATTAGAGATGGCGCGCGTCCTGGCGCAATACTCGCCCGAGAGCACCATCCGGTTTCTCTTGTGCAACGAGGAGCACGCACCCTGGACGAGCAAAACCGCGGCGCAGAAGGCCAAATCGCGTGGAGATAATATTGTTGCCGTCTTTAACATGGACGGCATCGGAGCCAAGACGCCCGAGCAGACCGCCGCGGGCAAGAAGATTAACGTGACCGCCTATACAAAGCCCGAGGGCAAGCGTCTTGCTGAGTTGATGAGCGAGGTGAACGCTCGATATGCCATCGGCCTCGAGCAGCGGAGCGAAGAAAGGCCGCGGCCTGGCGACGACGACGGCTCGTTTGTCTTGGCCGGCTACCCCGCCGCCGTTATCAATATCGGGTCCTGGCCCTACGGGGATCCAAATTACCACGCCGAGGGCGATACGCCGGAGACGTGCGATATTGAGAACGCGGCCATGACCGTGCGGGCGACGGTTGCGGCGGTAGTGACCGTTGACCGGGATTTTGTGCGGCCTGCGCAGCCTTAGCTGCCGCGGCGTTGCGTTGAGCAGCTTGTCAGCCGGAAACCACCGCGGCTATTTTTTTTGTTGTTCAGGGGGATTTCGACGAGGGCGGCGCGGAGCTTGAGTATAAAACGTGCTCGTCTTTTCGAAAGCCGCAGGCCGTGCGTTTGATGGCTTTGATGTTGTCGTTGATACCTTCGACTAAGCGGGCGTGTAAGAGTTCCCTGAAGCGCTCATTTTATCTTTCCGAGGAGTCTGAGCAGCCCATCAAGAATCGTCAATGGGTGAGGCGGGCAGCCCGGAATATACAGGTCAACCGGTACGACTGCGTCGGCGCCATTATGAACCGCAGGAAGATCTACGTATGGGCCGCCTGAGATGGCACAGGCGCCGACCGCAATGACTATCCTGGGGTCGGGGACGGCGTCATACGTCTTTTCCAGCGCCAGTTTCATATTCTCGGTGACGGGACCCGTGATAAGCAAGCCATCGGCGTGTCTCGGTGAGGCTACAAACTGGACGCCGAATCGGCCCAGGTCGTACACGACGGTGCCCAAAACGTTTGTATCGGCTTCGCACGCGTTGCAGCCCCCGGCGCAGACCTGCCTGAGCTTCAAAGACCGTCCTAAAACGCTCCTTGTCTTTTCGTTCAGAGCTTCGGCCAGGTTCATTTCGTGTCCGCGCAGGATCAGATCCGTTCTTGATCTTGCCGCAAGACGATAATCTTTGCTGAATTCTATAGCACCGGCGGAACAATCGCCGGCGCATTGCCCGCAGAACAGGCATCGTCCCAGGTCGATCGTCAGTCCATCGGCGTCATTCCTGAGAGCATCGGTCGGACAGCGGCCGAAAAGCTCGTCCCTCGTCTTTTCGTCCATCGTCCTTTCGTCCGTCAGGATGGGTCTGCCGCGGAATCGCTCCGGAAGGCCGGGATCGGTTTTAGGGAACCGAACCGTTCGATGCCCCTGTTGTAATCTTGCAAGCAGCGCCTTTATCATTTTCTTGCCTTAGAGATCATGGCCACAATAAGACAGATTGAAACTCTTGTTACAAAGCGGAAAATCGGAGATCTGCTGATCCCTCATCGCCATAGCCAGTCCCGTCCAGTTATGAAAGGACGGGTCAACGATCTTGTAATGGCACAAAGAGCCGTCGGGACCGGTCATGGCGACGTGGCATATTTCTCCACGCCAGCCTTCCACCAGGCTTACGCCGAACTTATGGGGTGAAAGCGGTTTTGTCTGCGTCCTTACCCGCCCGTCGGGCAGGGCTTCAAGCTGATCGCGTATAAAAGCAATCGACCTTTGCACTTCCAGCCAGCGGACGTATGCTCTTGCAAAAACGTCGCCCGTGTTTCCGGTGGAAACATGTATCTGAGCGAAACGATATATGCCGGCGGGAAAATTAAACCGGCAATCTGTTTCCACGCCGCAGGCCCTGGCGGGGACGCCTACCATGCCAAGCTCCCTGCACACCTGTGCCTGGAGCGTGCCGGTATCTTCGAAGCGAGCCAGCACGGAGGGCGTGTTCCACAACAGGTCGGCGGCGACTGTCAAATCCTTTAGCGAGCGGGCAAGCCTTTCGGCCAGGAGGTCAGAATCCTCGCTGGTCATATCGAAGCCCACGCCTCCCGGAAGGACTTGTCCCCTGCCGAAACGGCTGCCGCACATCAGGGCCGTCATGTTGAGAAAATCGCCGCGTATCCGGCCGCAGAAAGAAGAGGTCGGCAGATAACCCACGTCGCCGGCCAGCGCCCCGAGATCGCCGGTATGATTGGCGACTCTTTCCAGCTCCATCGCTATTCCGCGGAGCGATTGAGCGCGAGGCGATACGGTGTCGCCGGACAGCGACTCGGCAAGCTGGCAATACGCCGTCGTATGGCCGATAGTGGTATCTCCGGCGATAGTCTGCATGTAATGCAGGGTCCTCTTATCGGGACCGCCCAGCAGGGCACGTTCTATTCCGCGATACTGATAACCGAGCGATATTTCCAGGTTTAGTACACGTTCTCCATGGCACTGAAAGCGAAAATGCCCCGGTTCAATTATGCCGGCGTGCACGGGACCGACGGCGACTTCGTGCACCTGCTCGCCGGTGACCTTGAAGAAGTCCATTACGGATGGAGCTGCGTGAGCTTCGCTCTTTCGGCCCCGGGCGTCCGGACCTGCGAGGTACGGAGAATGAAAACGAACCGGCTTAAGCCACGGGTGCCCTTCGGGGACGACCGGCCATTGCTCGGCTATTTCGCGTTCGAACAAATGGGCCTGCGTGCAGTCCGGGGTGAGGGCGGGATACTTATCCGCGACATCCGACGACAGTACGGAAAGGCTTCCGGCGTTGTCATCGGCCAGGACGGCGAAAAGGCGCAGGTGATCGTGGTTGGAGGGGGCGGCAAAAAGCGACGCTATTCTCATGCCCGATTTAACGGCGTCGATGACGGAATTCCTGAACGCATTGACCTTCAGTACTGGAATCTGTTCAACGTCAACAGCCTGGCCGTTATGGAGCGGAATGGAGTTTGAAGCAGGCATCAGTACCCTCCTATGGCCGCTGCGGCACCATGGAGTAAGTCGCTCAGCACGGTCGGGATGTATAATCCAAGCATCAGCGTCAAAGCTCCAAGCGCCATAGGCGGAAGAATTGCAAGAACAGATTCCGAAAGACGAACCGTCTCTCGTCTCTCGTCTCTCATCCCTCGTCCCTCGTCTGACCCTCCCTGGGCCATATTCAGAAAGGCGACCGACATGCCGACAAAAATCAAGGCGAGCATCGCAAGGAAAGCAACGGCAATGCCGATCTTTCCCTGCTCAATCATTGCTTTCAAAATGGTGAATTCGCTGACGAACGCACCAAAGGGCGGCGTGCCCGTAATGGCAATGAAACCGGCTATCCACAGTACGCCGGTCGCCGGCAGGACTTTCAGAACGCCGCGGACTTCGGTCGTTGTTTTGGTCTTATAGACGGCAAGGATATTTCCGGCGGCCATGAACAGCATGGCTTTGGCCAGAGAATGATTGACCGCATGAAGCATCGCCCCGAACGTAGCGCCTGCTCCGATGCCTATACCCAGAGCCAATATCCCGACGTGCTCAACGCTCGAATAGGCAAGCATCCGTTTGTAGTCGGTCTGGCCCAAAATGAAAATAGCCGCCCAGCCCATTGACACTAACCCAAACAACACGAGCAAGTCCCGGCAAAACTCCGATTGGCCCGCCGCACAACAAATTTGATAGCTTCTCAATATTCCCAGAAAAGCACAGTTCAGAAGTGCACCGGACAGCAGCGCCGAAATTACCGAAGGCGATTCGCTGTGCGCATCCGGCAGCCAGGTGTGCAGCGGCGCCAGGCCCATCTTCGTCCCGTAGCCGACAAGGAAGAACAGGAAAGCCGCTTTGAGCCATGGGATATTCAAGGTCGGCCCTCTCCGGACCAGGAGATCCACAACAATAGGCGTACCTTCGGATCCGGGCTTTGAAGCGGCAATAGCCATGAAAAAGTTGCCGAGCAAAGCAAGGGCTATCCCCACCGAACAGATCAGCAGGTACTTCCACGTCGCTTCGAGGGAACGGTGATGACGGTGAAAGTATATCAGAGGTGCGCTGGCAAGAGTCGTAGCCTCCATGGCCACCCAGAGCAAGCCGAGGTGCCGGCTTACCGTTACTAAAGTCATGGTCGCAAGGAACAGCTCCAGGCAGGCGCAGAAGACCGCTCCCGGCGCATTGGTGAACAGGACTCCTTCCTCAAAATCCTGTTTTCTCTTGCCGGCCTCACCGGCGAGATAACCGAAGGCATAGAATGAACAAGCCAGGAAAAGTACGCTGGTGATCGTCAGGAACAACAGGCCGGGCTTGTCCAGCATGAGCCATCGGTCCAGCAGCGGCGCCGGATCCGTGTGCCAGGCTGCGATTGTCACCGCCGTATGGCTTACGGCCGTAAGAACGAGGATGATGCGGCGCAAAAGAGCATTGCGTATGACCAGCGACAGAACCGCCGCGACGGCGGGAATCAATAACAAAGCGCGAATCACAGAGCTAACTCCTCAATCCGGACAGCTTGTCCGTGTCAATATCGTCGAATTCGCGGTTAATGTGGAAGATCGCAATACCCATCACAAAGACGGCCACGAAGATATCCAACAAGATACCGAGCTCGACCAGCATCGGCTGTTTGTCCACCAAAGCGACCCCGAAGGTATATATCCCGTTTTCCAGGACCAGATAGCCCAGCACCTGGGTCAGGGCCTTTTTCCTGCTGACGATAAGGAACAGGCCCGACATGATCGTAAAGAAGACCACCGGAACGATGAGCGGGGAGACGGCGGGCTCGGGCAGAGGCAGCCGGGAGCCCAGCCATATACATATCATCAGGATGACGGTCCCCAGCACAAGCGAGATGCCGTATCCGATGAAAGGCTCGATTTCCCGCTGGGTCTTCAGCTCTCTCAACGTTCCATTGAGCAGCCACGGGAAAACGATTCCCTTCAGAGCAATTATGGCAGCGGAGAATATGACCAGGTGCAGCTCCAGGCTCCAGCCATTCAACTGAAGCGGCAGAAGGCCCAGAACAATCCCCTGGGCGGCCACGGTCCGGATGCACGCGCTCAATCTGCTTGAGCCCAGAAGCACCAGGTTTGTAAGCACCAGAAAGATCATGACAATATCTGTCGTGTTGTTCATTGAAGTTTTACCTCGGCAACAGTACCAGGGCCAGGATTGAAAGGGTAGTGGCGCCGACGAGAAGCTGAGGCACGTGCAGCAGTCTCAGCCTGGCCATCGAGGATTCAATCACCCCGACGAGAATCGCAAGAAGCACCATGCCAATCAGGGACGCTGAGGTGTCAAGCCATGGATTGCCGCTGCGGACGGGGACGGCAATACCGACCAGTATCTGGCCCAGCAGCCACATCTTCAGTGCTGCTGCATAGAGAATGAATCCGAAATCCGGACCGCTGTGATCAAGCACCATCACCTCGTGGATCATGGTCAGCTCAAGATGGGTATTTGGATCATCAACGGGTATCCTGCAATTCTCCGCCAGCAAGACGATCAAAAGGGCGAAACCAACCAATACGGAAACCGGCCCCCATACCAGCCACGTGTCGGACGTGGTCGACGAAAACATCTGTGAAAGACAGATACAGTCTGTATGTCTTGCGATTGCCGCCAGGCCGATGAGCAAGGCCGGCTCAGACAGCGCGGAGAATGTCACTTCCCTGCTGGCTCCCATCCCTTCGAAACTTGAGCCCGTATCCAGAGCGCATAAGACAATGAAGAATCGTGAGAGCCCAAGAAGGTAAACAAGCAGCAGAAAATCCCCCTTGAAGGCAACCAGGGCGGGCCGCGATCCGAAGGGAATCAACGTCGCCGCGGCAACGGTCGCGCCGAGCCCAATCAACGGGCCGGCCGTGAAGATCCATGAGGTCGAGCGGCTGTACACGGCCCCCTTATGGAACAGTTTCCAAATATCGTAATAGGGTTGCAGCAAGGGCTGGCCGGTTCTGCCTGCAAAGCCCGCTTTCGTCTTGTTTATGATCCCCAGCAAGAGCGGCGCTGCGATGAGCCCAAGAATCGGATTGATCAGTCTTAGCACGATTGCCATGCTACATCAGCTTCCATATCAGAAGTATCCACAGTGTTAGGGCGATGTACAGGATATACACCTGAAGCCGGCCATGTTGAAGCCATCGCAACTTCGAAAGCACTGAGCTTATCCCCTTGAAGACGGGCTGATACACATATTTTTCACAGACGTCCGCCGTTTCCGTATCCAGAGTCGATGCGCGGGGGAATACGCCTTTCGGGGGCGAAATGCTCTTGTGGGTCCGCAGGAAGAACCCAAAGAGGTCTGTAAGAGGCTGAGCAAAGGACGTAGCCGTGTACTGCATTTGGGGGCCGGGCTGGGCATAGCCGCAGTCCCAGGTTACCGCCTGTCTGACGCTGCGGCCGCGAAGGAGCCGCTTGCGCAGAAGGATAAGAAACACTACTGCTCCCAGCAGAATCAATGATGCGATAACGACGTGAATCAATACGTCTGATATACTCGCAAGCTCGGTGCGAACCTGATCCGGCGGAAGCGCCGTTATCTCTGAGACGACGCTCGCGGCCGACCTGACAACCAGCGGACTGAGCACTCCCAGGAGGATACAAAAGGCCGCCAGAATCAGCAGGGAAGATTTCATGCCCCATCCGCACTCCTGAGCCTGCTCGGCATGGGCGCTGCGCGGCTGGCCGAGAAAAACTATGCCGAAAGCCTTCGCGAAACACGCCAGCGCCAAGCCGCCGATCAGGGCAAGGCTGCCTATTACAATCAGGGCGGAAATGACCGCTTCGGGGCCCCCGGTCAGTCCGGCTTTGAAGACCCCGAGGTAGATCAGGAATTCGCTGACAAAACCGTTCAAGGGAGGTAATCCTGAGATGGCTATTGACCCGATGAGAAAAGTAAAAGCGGTCCACGGCATACGTTTGACGAGCCCGCCGAGCAGGTCGAGCTGGCCCGTTCCGGTGCTGCGAAGAACGCTGCCGGCGCCCAGGAAGAGCAGTCCCTTGAAGACGGCGTGATTTATTACGTGAAACAGGCCGCCCCCAAAACCGAGGATGGAAAGCGTCGGCGAATTCATATTGACGCCTAACAAGCCGACGCCCAGCCCCATCGTGATAATGCCGATATTCTCCACGCTGTGATAAGCCAGCAGGCGTTTCAAATCATGCTGCGCCAGCGCGAAGAGCACTCCTAAAATGCCGGAGGCGGCGCCGATTGCAATCAGCAGCCAGCACCACCACGCAGGAGGCGTCCCCAGAATGGTCAACGCCCTGACCAGTCCGTAGATGCCGGTCTTGATCATCACGCCGCTCATGATTGCCGAGACGTGGCTGGGAGCGGCCGGGTGGGCGTAAGGCAGCCAAACATGAAAAGGCATGAGTCCGGCCTTCGTGCCGAAACCGACCACGGCCAGCAGGAATAACACCCCGGCCACAGAAGACGGCATGGATGGAATCGCGTCAAAATCCAGGGAGCCGGCCTGACAGCCAAGCAAGATAAAGAATGCGATAAGAAATGCTGTTCCTATGTGCATTGCGATAAGATAAACACAACCGGCCCGACAGACCGTCTGCCGTTCATACTCGAAGGTAACCAGGAAGAACGAAGCCAGTGACATGACCTCCCATGCGATCAGAAACAGCACGCCGTTCCTGGCAACGACAACCAGCGCCATCCCAATCACGAGCAGGTTGTAAAAGAGCCACGGAACCCCGAGATTCCTCTGGTGCCGGTAGATAAACAAATACTCGGCCCCGTAAACGGCGGCGATAGCGGACAGGCCGAAAATCGGTATCAGGAATAGAGCCGATAGCGGGTCTATCTCGATAAAAAAGGAGCCGATCGGCATGTTCCATCTTAACTGCAATGACTCGGTAAGGCCGTTTGAAAGTATCCTGAAGGCTGGGATTACAGCGACCACGCTTCCCAAGACCGCACTGCCGGCGCCCAGAGAAGATGCCAAACCGGGCCTGCGGCCGGCGAGAAACGAAGCAAAACCACCAACAAGGAGGACGATCAAGCCCACGAGAAAAAGTGTCATTTAGATATTTCCTCCGCTCGTGAGCTGGGACTGATTCTCTTGCAGAGCGGATTCGACCCGAGCTATGTCGGAGAGAATCTTTTCGCGGCTGCCCTGCTTCTCGATGAGGTCCCGGAAGCTCCTGTCGCGCAGAGCGTAAGCCAGTCTTGAAAGCAGGTACAGATGCGTCTTGACAGTGGGGCTGACAAGGGTAAAGAGGCAATGTACCGGCCTGCCGTCCAGAGAATTGAAATCAATAGGCTCTTCAAGAAAACACAGGCAGACCATCGGCTCGGTTACGTGCAAGACGATGGGATTGCGGACGTGTGGAATCGCTATTCCGTCGCCAATGGCGGTGGAAGCCAGAGCTTCTCTGGCCAGCAGGACCTGCAAAAGAAAATCCCGATCCACATCCTGAGGCAGCCTCATCAATCCGACGACGTTTCGCAGTGCAGATTCCTTGTTATGCCCCTCAACGCGATAGTGAATCCCGCCCACGGACAGCGCCTCGTAAAGACTATGTAAGGGAACCTGGGCATTGGTCGGCTCGCGGAAAAGATCCGCAGAGACGTTGATCTGGCGGGAAGTCGCCCATTCGAGCAGCTCCGCTCGATTGAAACGGTAATGATTGTTGACGCGGTAAGCGGGCAGAGAACCTTGTTTCAACCATCTATAAATGGTCTTCTCCGTTACAACCAGGAGATTTGCCACATCTTTTACCGTAAGTTCCATAAAGGCCACCGTTTGGTACAATCATGTCATACATTGGACAAAAGTGGACAAAATATATGAGTAGTTACACTTTGTCCAGACTATTTTCTGCATTTTCGGGTACTTTTTGTGCTCCGACGGCCAAAAGGCGTACGATTCCAGATTAGCCTGCATATTTCACAAGCGACTGTTCTGACCTGCTGCAGGGCCGCCCCGCCGTGGCCGCTGAGCTCACAATGAATGTTCTTTAAGAGGCAGGCATCTGAGGCAGGAGTACAGGCGGCTGATGGGGGCTGAGATTGAGAGCTCGGCGAGGAGGTAGAAGCGGGAGTTGTAGATGGACACGGGATGAAAGCGGCGCGGCCTCAAGTTTCCAGGCTGGGGGTTATTCAACAGATAAGGAATGCGCCGCTGGTGGCGGAAGAACCGTCAGAGGACAGGGTTCCGGCCTGGGCGTGCGATGAGGCCGGCTTGACTGTTGAGAAAACACCACCCGGCCCGGCTCTGCGCTACGGCTGAGCGGCGGCGCCCTGCGCGGGCGGATTATCGAGAATATGGCCGATGTCGAGGATGTACATCTGCCGGCCCAGGCTTTCGTGGGTGGCATCGATGGAAACGATCCTGCGGTCGCGGCTGAGTCTCGGATGCAGATCGACCCGATAGGTGTTAGTCGGGACGGTGGACTTCAGCTTAGCCAATGGGACGAACCGTTTGGTTGGCAGGTGGTACAGGAACAGATATTGGCAGCCCTTGATCGCGTATGTATCGGAGATAATCCAGTCGCCGCCGGGACCAGGGATGTAGCTGACATGGCCGTTGTAAGAGGATTCGAAGAGCCTGCCTTTTGCCTTGCCGGTGCCGTCATCCTCATAGAGATGGTAGCCTCTGCCATCCAGGATGCACCGATCGTCGCGCCATTCGTGATGACTCGGCAGGTCATAGAAATAGCGAACGTCTGTGCCGTCCGGGGCCATGGAGAAGGCTTTGTCAGACTTGTTGTCGGGGTCCTTTAGAAAGGCGATGAATCGCGAGCCGGACGGGTTCCATCCCTCACGGAAGATATAAAGACAGCCGGAGGAAGGCGGCCCCTGCGGGTAGGCGATCCGGGCCATTTTCTCCAGGCTCATAATGAGCGTCGCATCGCCCGTACTCAGGTTCATTCGCCAGATGCCCGTCTCTTTGGGTGCGTACTGGCCCGCGTACTTGTCCTCGATGCCGACGTAGGGGGTCCCTCCATGCTTCATCCGCTCGAAATCATGCGTCAGGGCGGTGGCTCCGTCGGGTGACGGGGTATAGATCGGCCGGGGCAAAGTGCGTCTGGCACCCGTCTTGAAGTTGTACACCCGGCACACGTACTGCGTACCGTCATCCGAGCGGTCGTTCCACAGGATCTCGTCCGACCCGGGCCTCCATTGCAGCCGGGCGCCCTGCTGCCAGTTCCAGGCCGTCGTTTCCCCGATCTGGGTCCATTTGTACCCATCTCGCAAATCGACGAGTCCAATCTCGGCGCGGTCGATCGGCCGGACGTCGCGGTTTTGACAATGGACTCTCGTGCCCAGGATGTAGCGGTCCGTAGGATCGAACTGCTCGCACTGGTAGAAGAAAAATCCAGTGTAGTTCGGATTTTCACTCGTTCCAGGCTCAGAGACTCGAACGAGCTTTGGATACCGGGCGTCCTCCCCCGCCATCAACTCCGCGAAACTCGCGTATGTCGTGTACGGAGGGTCGTTCTGTGCTCCAGCGTGGGCTGGCGGGATAAAAATTGCCAGCACGGCCATGAGGACGAGTTGTTCAGTCCTCCGTGCGGCTCGAAGCTCTAACGTAGTATCATGCGTGGATGCCATCGCTTTAGCGAAATAAAACAGCTTTATGTACAATTCACGTGGAAAGACTACCATTGCCTCAGACACAGGTCAATGGGAGAATGAAATACGCGTAAGAACTGAAACCGAAACGGTGTTGAGAGAGGATTTTGGCTGTTTGCGAGATATTTCGGTTGACAGCGCTTTCGACAACCGACTATACTACAACAGCTTAGATGTCCCTGCGCCTGTAGCTCAATTGGATAGAGCGTCGGTCTACGGAACCGAAGGTCACAAGTTCGAATCTTGTCAGGCGCATTTCGCAATCCACCGAAAAAGCTATACTTATGACCATGGTCAATTCAAACGATAAGGTCCACGAGACAAATCTTGTTGGAATCTTGTTTTCCGAAATGCATATTGACGCGGATTTGAAGCTGATTATTAAGCTATGGGGGAGCTTTCTGTTGAACTGCGCCAAGCCATCATTAGAGTGGCGAGGTGAGATTTGCGAAAGACCGTCTGAAAGGATAGACTATGAGCGATTCTGAAAAACCGAGAAGCTGGACAGAGCACAAACAGTCAATTAAACACAAGTGGCTCGTGCCGTTCACGCTCCCAAGATGGCTCTGCAAACAACTCTCGTATTTTTTAGGCCAGTGGGCTTTTCTTCACATCTTAGGGCACATCGGTCGCCTCACAATTTTTATTGCTGTGATCTCCTACTTCATGGGAGCCGACGAACGACGAATGCAAGCTGAAGACCAGCGAAAAGCGAAACACTATCAGGCCTGGCAGGTTATCAATACTGCCTATGGAAAACCAGGCAATGGTGGCAGAGTAGATGCCCTGCACGATTTGCACAGAGATGGGATTTCGTTAGTTGGCGTGGACATGTCCAACGCATTCCTTCCGGAGTTGCGCCTCACCAGAGCAAACCTGCGGCAGGTGAACTTCGCCGGAGCAAACCTCTATCGCGCGAACCTCGCCGGGGCAGACCTCCGGCAGGCGAACCTCACCGGAGCAAACCTCAGCGGCGTGAACCTCACCGGAGCAAACCTCCGCGACGTGAACCTCGCCGGAGCAGACCTCGGTGGCGTGGACCTCGCCGGGGCAGACCTCTGGGGCGCTGACCTCACCGGAGCATACCTCCACGGCGTGAACCTCACTGGAGCAGACCTCCGCGCCGTGGACCTCGCCGGAACATACCTCTGTGGTGCGGACTTCTCCGGAGCAAACCTCTGGGGTGCGGACCTCTCCGGAGCAGCACTCAGTGAAGTGAACCTCGAAGATATCCGAAACTGGCGAGCCATCAAGAGCATAAAACAAGCAAAATTGTACGCTGTCGAGAATCCGCCCGAAGGATTCATAGTATGGGCTACAGCCCCCGAGCAAGGTGCAGTCCTCATTCAAAATGAAGATGAATGGAAGATGCTGATAGACAAAAAAAGGCAGGAACAGACGAAGTGACATATACTGTCCATGCCTATGGATTTGGTTGAAATGCAGTACCTATCAGTTGAACTGCTGGCGGTGAATTGTTAGAATGGTGAAGTGAGATTTCACCCTTGAAGGCGGCAACCATCTTCCGTGCGGTCTTTGGAATATATTAAGAGCCTATCCGAATAACCCATAACAGCGGAACGTAATGATAGCACAGACAAAATGAACCAGAGCAAAGTAGTTCTGCGGTTTCTTCTCCCAACGGATCAAGATACGCCGGAAGCGATTCATCCAATTGTGCGTTCGTTCCGCCACCCAGCGGCGTGCTTTGAAGCCCACCTGATGCTTGATCGCTTGAGCTTCTTCGCCCCGCGAGCGAATAGGAGCGGTATAGGCAAATTCCTTCACCAGAGCTCTGACCTCACCGGAATCATAAGCCTTATCCAAACACATCCCTTGCGGGTCCTCCTGCGTCGGTTGTGGGCGGGCGACCGGGATACTCTCCAGCGTCGCCTCGACCATTTGACTGTCATGGCAATTCGCTCCGGCAATCGCCACGCCAATCGGGATACCGTTGGCTTCCGTCAACAGACTGCGTTTAACGCCTTTCTTGGCCCGATCCGTAGGGTTGGGGCCGGTTTTTTCCCCCGCCCAGCGGGGCCTTGGTCATGGCCCCATCCGTCGACTGCCAAGACCAATCAATCCCTTTCAGCCCGTCATAGTCTTCCAGAGCCAAGGCCCAGAGTTTCAGAAAGACTCCGGCTTGCGTCCATTCCTGAAATCGCGAATGAGCCGTGCT
>Ga0210377_10001868_pt1 | contig 18834 bp, 11 predicted proteins | sample PLM4_65_b1redo_FD_155480 | JGI IMG/M metagenome (GOLD analysis project Ga0210377, IMG submission 155480) | Groundwater sediment microbial communities from an aquifer in East River, Colorado, USA - PLM4_65_b1 redo | ecosystem: Environmental > Terrestrial > Soil > Riparian zone | place: USA: East...
ACGTAGGACATGCGGAACCGGCGGTACCCGGTGGCGTCGGCCCGCGCCATGAACTCCTCGAGCCAGCCGGTCCGGCCCGGCCGCGCGCGGGCGGGCGGCGTCTGGAGGGTGAAGACTTCGCTGGCCCCGGCCGCCGCCATGATGCGGGCGCCGGCCTCGATGGCCTTCCGCATGTGCGCCGCGTCGTACCGCGACACGTCGTAGTGCGCCCGGGGCCGCCCGTCCTTCCCGACGGCGACGCGCCCGGCGTCGCGGTCGCGGAGCAGGATGCCCACGTGTCCCATGTGGGCCAGCCGGCCCACGTCCTCGCGGATGGCGCGGGCGCTCTCCCAGCCGAAGGCGCTGGCGGGCAACGCGAAGTGGATGGGCCCGGTCTCGAATCGCGCGCCGTACCCCCGGCCGTCCAAGTCGGCGAGTTGGGTCGAGTAGCGGGTCTGGAGCGCGCCGGACCACGGCTCGATCCGCTCCGGGAAAAAGGCGCCCACGGCGCTCACCGGATGGAGGTGCAGGTTCCGGCCCAGCCGCGGGTGCGACAGGCCCGAGCGGGCGAGCAGGGCGGGCGTTTGCAGCGCGCCGCACGACGCCACCACCGCGCGCGCCCGCACCGTCACCGTATGGGCCCGTCCGTCGGCGCCGGGCACGCGACCCACCACGCCCCGGGCCCGCCCCCCCTCCACCACCACGCGCTCCACCTCGCAGTGCGCCACCAGCCGGGCGCCGGCGCCCACGGCGTCGGCCAGGTAGGTCCGGGCGGTGCTGTTCTTGGCACCGTGGCGACAGCCGTACCCGCAGTAGCCGCACTCCAGGCCTTCGCGGCAGTCGGTCACGTTCCGCGGGATGGCTGCCACCGGCCAGCCGAGCGCCTTGAGGCCGCGCTCGAACGCCACGTCGCGCGGGCCGGGCGCGGTCCATTCGATGCCGATGTTCACCCGGTCGCGCACCCGGTCGAACGACTCCTGGAAACCGGACGACGTGAACAGCCCGAGCCCCGAGCGGCGGTCCCATTCCTCGCGCAGTCGCTCGGGGAGCTGGAAGCTGGTGGTCCAGTTGATCGTGGTGCCGCCGCCCACGCAGCTGCCGGCCAGGATGGGCATGGACCCGCTGTGCGTCATCACCATGCCGTGATCGAGGTAGAGCTCGTGGAACATCTCTCCCTCGATCTGGGAGAAATCGCGCGAGGCCGGGTTCCCGCCTTTCTCGAGCACGATCACGTCGCGGCCGGCCGCCGCCAGCACGCCGGCCACGACGCCACCGCCCGCCCCCGACCCCACCACCACCACGTCGCAGTCGAGCGTCGTGTCCCGGTCCACCCGGAGCGCGGGCAGGGCCTCGCACCCGCCCGGGGGATGGGGCAGCGGCCCGGGGTAGCCGGTGGCGGTCCAGGCGGGATGCGGCCGCCCGTCGGGCGGCCAGCAGAAGTACGCCACCTGCACCAGGCGCTTCAGCGCCTGGAACCCCGCGCGCCGGAGCGCCAGCCGCGAAAACGCCCAGGCGCGGAGCAGGGCTTCGCGCCGCTCGGGCGGGAGATCGCGGAACGAAGCGAAGCCGACCCCGGTCGCGAGATTCGCGACCGGCGAGTCGAGCACCCGCAGCAGCAGGCGCAGGCGATTGCGGTCCCCGCTGGCAAGGTGGCTCAGCATGTTTTCGACCCGGGCGGGCGTGCCGGCGGCGAGCGCGCCGGTGGCGAAGTAGCCGCCGGGGTCGGGGTCGCGGGCGAGTGCGGGAATCAGCGTATCACAGACGGCCGCCAGGATGGCGCGCTCGCGATCGGTGAGGGCAGCGTTCACGGGTCGGTCCCGGTGGGGGACACCGTAACGTAACCCGCCCTCGCTCGAGCGGCGGGAAAAAGGAAAGCGATGGCGTCGTGATTTCCGGTGGCGCCTTGCCGATGCCGGGCGGCTCCAGGCATCCTTGACGCGGGGGGACCAGTCCAGCGTCATGCCCAAACCGTCGTCATCGGTCGCCGTCCTCTTCAATCACGTGGGCGAGGACGAGTACGAGAAGCTGCGCGAGGTGGATCCCGCGACGCTCTCCTTCGAGCCGCAATACGACATCCACGTCGCCACGGTCATGGAGGAGTACCGGGCCGTGGTGCGGGGCTTGAAGCGCGCCGGCTATCGCGCCCGCGCCGTGAACCTGCGCAACGACCTGGGGGTGCTCGAGCGGCTGCTCCGGCGCCCGCCGGACGTCGTGTTCAACCTGGTCGAGCACCTCCACGACGAGCCGGAGCACGAGTCGCACGTCGCCGCGCTGCTGGACCTGCACGGCGTTCCCTATACCGGGGCCACGCCCTTCTGCCTGTCGCTGTGCCGCCGCAAGGGCCTCACCAAGCTGGTGCTGCTGGCCAACGGCGTGCCGACCCCCCGGTACCGCCTGCTGCACGAACCCCGGATTCCCCGGCGCCACGGCCTGCGCTATCCGGTCATCGTGAAGCCGTCGCGGGAGGACGCCAGCGCCGGGGTGGCGCGCGAGTCGGTGGTGACCGACCACGCCGCGCTCCGGGCGCGGCTCGAGGTGGTGTTCGGGGAGTACGGCGGGCCGGTGCTGGTCGAGGAGTTCATCGAGGGCCGCGAGCTGCACGTGGCCGTCTGGGGGAACGAGCCGCCCGAGGTGCTGCCCATCGTCGAGTTCGATTTCTCCGACCTGCCGGCCGATCACCCCAACATCATCAGCTACGACGCGAAGTGGAATCCGCTCGAGGAGGTGTACCACCAGGTCTTCACCGTCTGCCCGGCGCGGCTCTCCCGGCGCGCGCTGCGGCGGGTGCAATCGGCCGCGCTGGCCGCCTACCGGGCCACGGGCTGCCGCGACTACGCCCGGCTCGACCTCAGGCTCACCCGGGCCGAGCATCCCTTCATCCTCGAGGTGAACCCCAATCCCGACCTCACCGAGGGCGTGTCGTTCATGGAGTCCGCGGAGCAGGCGGGCTACGAGTTCGAGGACGCGCTGCGGGTGATCACCGAGCTGGCGCTCACCCGCCGCCGGGGACCCAGCGGCGCGGGGACGGAGATCTAGTCCGTGAGGCCGGCAGGCGTGTTAAGTTCCCCGCCGTGTCGACGATGATCGAGCGCCTGCGCGCGGCGCTGGCCGACCGCTACGAGGTCCTCGAGCAGGTGGGCGAGGGCGGGATGGCGGTGGTCTATCTGGCGCGCGACCGCAAGCACGACCGCCGGGTGGCCCTCAAGGTCCTCCGGCCCGAGTTGGCCGCCGCGGTGGGCGCCGAGCGGTTCCTCCGCGAGATCGAGGTCTCGGCGGCGCTGCGTCACCCCCACATCGTGCCCCTGTTCGATTCGGGCGAGGCCGCGGGATTCCTGTTCTACGTCATGCCGTACGTCGAGGGGGAGTCGCTGCGGGCGCGGGTGCAGCGGGAGCGGCAGCTCCCGCTGGACGACGCGGTGCGGATCACGCTCCAGGTGGCGGATGCCCTGACCTACGCGCACAGCCGGGGCGTGGTCCATCGCGACATCAAGCCCGAGAACATCCTGCTCGAGTCCGGTCACGCGGTGGTGGCGGACTTCGGGGTGTCCCGCGCCATCGCCGACGGACCGGGCGGCCGGCTGACCGGGACCGGGCTGGCGCTGGGAACGCCGGCCTACATGAGCCCGGAGCAGGCCAGCGGGGATGGGGTCATCGACGGGCGCACCGATCTCTACGCGCTGGGCTGCGTGCTGTACGAGCTGCTGGCGGGCGAGCCACCCCACACCGGCCCGACGCCCCAGTCCATCCTGGCGCGGAGCCTGACCACCGACGTCCGCCCGCTGCAGCCGGTGCGCCCGACTGTGACGCCGGCGCTCGAGGCCGTGGTGAAGAAGGCGCTGGCGCCCAACGCGGCCGACCGCTACGCCACCTGTCACGAGTTCGCCGAAGCGCTGCGCGCCGCCCACGCCGGCGCCGCCGCCGCCGTCCCGGCCGCGGTCCGGCCCGTGTCCGCGGCCCAGCGCACCCGCCGGCTGCTCGGCCCGCTGCTGGCCGTGGTCGACCTGGCCGGGCTCATCGTACTGGTGGCGCGGGTCATCGGACCGACCAGCGCGGTGGCGGTGGGGCGTCCCGCGCTCGCGGTGTTTCCGTTCCGTGCCACCACCGCCGGCGCCGAGGAGTGGTCCGAGGCGCTGGGGGACCTGCTGGCGACGGCGCTCGACGGCACGCCGGGACTGAGCGTCGCCGACCCCTGGGCCCTCTGGCGGCCGCTCCGGCCCGAGCGCACCGCGCGGGCCGCCGCGCCCGATGCGCTGGAAGCCAACCGGCTGGCCCGGAACGCGGGCGCCCGCCGGTTCGTGCTGGGGAGCGCGGTGGAGACCGGAGGACGGCTGGCCGTCACGGTGCGGATCTACTCGGTGGGCGAAGGCGAGCCGGCGCCGCCGTTCCTGCTGACCGACTCGGCCGCGGTCGGCGATCTGCCCGCGCTGGTCCAGCGCCTCGCCGTCGCCGTGATCCGGCGCGTCGTCGAGGAAGAGCAAATGCCCGACGTCCGCGACGTGCGCGGCTACACCACCGGCTCGGCCGACGCGCTCAAAGCCTACCTCGACGCCCGCGGGGCGCTGCGGCGCGGCCTGATCGACAGCGCGGAGCGAGCCATCGACCGCGCCATCGCGCAGGACTCCGGATTCACGCTCGCGCTGGTGGAGGGCGTGCGGATCAAGTCGTGGGCCCAGTTCCTGCGCGGCGAGCCGTTCCGCGGGCTCTTGGAGCTCACCGAGCGCGCCATCCGGCAGACCGATTCGCTGAGCGAGCGGAACCGGCAGCGGGTGATCGGGACCCATGCCCTGGTTCACACCGACGGGCCCGCGGCGGCGGCCGCGGCCCGGCGCATCCTCGAGCTGGACAACACGGACATCGAGGCCTGGGACCTGCTGAGCTACACGCACGAGGCCTACGGCTGGCAGTACGGCGCGCGCCCGGACGCCCTGCGGGAAGCGACGGAGCGGGTCGTGGAGCTGGACGGGACCTACCTGCCCGTGCTGGTGCGGCGCGGGTGGATCGCCGCGTCGGGCGGGGACCCCGTGGACGTGGACCGGCAAATAGAGCGGCTGGCCCGGTCCGACACCACCGTGCCGCTCGTCGCCGCGACGTTGGCCGGGCTCCGGGCCGTCGCGGCCGACGACTCGGGCTTCGCGGCCATGCTGCCCGGGTTCCGGGGGCGCCCCTCGTCATACTGGATCGCCGTCCTCCGCGGCCTGCGCAACAGCCGGCCCGCGCGGGCCGAGCGGCTCCTGGAGATGCTCATCGAGGCGGCGCCCGGCCCGGAGCGCGCGCTCCCGATGGGGGCGCTGGTGCAGCTGCGGCTGGCTGAAGGGCGGGCCCGCTATGTGGACTCCATCCGCGCGAGCGGAACCTTCGGTCCGCTGGGGCTCGCGCGCCTGGTCCAGGTCCACCTGGTGGCCGCGCAGCTCGCCGGCGTGGGCGACCGGGCCGTGGCCGACCGGGCGGTGGCCGACCTCATGACCTGGCTGCCCGTGGACTCGGCCATCGCGCTGTTCGAGCAACGGCCCGTGTGGTGGGCCGGCTGGCTCATCGGCGCGTATCACGCCACGTTCGGCGACACGCTGGTGACGCGCCGCTGGCACCAGGTGCTGGACCCGCTCCCCCGCGACCAGGGCAACCCGCCTAACTGGGTGGGCGCCATCCAGGCCGATTTCGCGGCGCGCCTCGCCGCCCGCCGCGGCGATCTCCCGGCGGCGCTGCGACACGCCGAGCAGGCGTTCGCGCTCTGGAACGTGCATAGCGACAATCAGCAGGAAGGAATGCCGGAGCCCGCGATCCGGTTCCACCTGGGCATGCTGCTGGCCGCCAACGGCCAGCCCGACAGCGCGGCGACCGTACTCGGGTCGCTGGTGCCGCCGACCACCTGGATGGGGTTCCTCTCGGCCCGGGCCTGGTTCGAGCTGGGGCAGCTGGCCGAGCGCCGCCGGGATTTCGAGGAGGCGACCCGCAACTACGCCCGGGCGCTGGAGCTCTGGGACCTGGGAGGAGACGAGATCGGGGAGTGGCGCGAGCGGGCGCGCGCGGCGCTCGCCCGGGTGACCGAACGAGCCGGATGAGGCGTGAAACGTGAAACGTGAAACGTGAAACGGCGACTCCTCACTCGTTTCACGCTTCACGTTTCACGTTTCACGGATACAATCGCACCGCCCTCCACCCACCGCGCTCGCGCTCGAATCGGAGTCGGTCATGCAACCGGTCCAGCCGGCCCTGCCAGAACTCGATCCGCTCAGGCACCAGCCGGAACCCTCCCCAGAAGGGCGGCAGCGGCACCTCGCCGCCGGCGAAGCGGGCGTCGTGCTCCCGCACCCGGGCCTCGAGCTCCGCCCGGTCGGGCAGCGGGCGGCTTTGCTTCGAGGCCCACGCCCCTATGCGGCTCCCGCGCGGCCGGGTGCGGAAATAAACCTCCGACTCGACGGGCGACAGTCGCTCGACCTTCCCCTCCACCCGCACCTGCCGCTCCAGCACGGCCCAGTGGAATACCAGGGCCGCCCGGGAGTTGGCCGCGAGCTCAGCCGCCTTGCGGGACTCATAGTTGGTGAAGAAGACGAAGCCGCCGGCCTCCACGCCCTTGAGCAGCATCATCCGCGCCGAGGGCGCGCCTTCGGGCGTCGCCGTGGCCACCGTCATGGCCTCCGGCAGGAAGATGCCGGCCCGCGAGGCGGCCGCGAACCACTCGCGGAACAGCTCGATCGGGTCGCGATCGGCGGTGGCGTCGGGCAGGCCCCGGACGACGCCCTGACCGACGGTCAGAAGGGTGCGCAGCTTGGCCAGCAGCGACATGGGGCGGCGAAAGGCCGGGTAGGGACGGCGGAAAACAACGCGGCCCGGCGGGGCGCCGCAAGCGCTCCGCCGGGCCGCCTCCGATCGGCGACGCCGCTACGGTTGTCCGGACGGCGGCCGGTCGAACACGAGGGCGCGACCGCAACCCTCGCACCGCACCAGCCACACGCTCGAGCTGGACCGTTCGCCCAGCACGTCCCGCATTCGGCCGCCGCACGTCGGGCATTCGAGCCGGGTGCCCGGTGAGCTGGCGCGGTACAGCCGCGCCGCCTCATCGAGAGAGAACCCGCCCGAGAACCGGACCCTGCGCGAATCCCTCATCATCGTCCCCATTCGGCCCAACCGTATCATCGCCGGTATGAGAAAAGATGCAAGTTCCCATGAATCCATCCTGTGCGCGAAGCGGCGTGGCGCGGCCCCGCCCGCGCGGGAGGCGCGGAGCGGCTCCCGGCACTAATTTCCTGCCACCATGACACACGCCGAGATACGCCTGCCCGGCCTGCCAGACCGAATCGCCGGCCTCGCGTTCATCGCGACGAACCTCTGGTGGAGCTGGAGCCGCGAAGCCCGGGCGTTGTTCCACTCCATCGACGAAGTCCTCTGGCACAGCACCCGGCACAATCCCATCGCGCTGCTGCAACGGGTTTCGCCCGACCGGCTGGAGGCCTGCGCCCGGGAGCCCGGGTTCGTCGCCCTGCATGACCGCGTGCTCGCGGAGCTCGAGCGGGCGCTGGCCCGGGCGGGCACGTGGTTCCCCGAGCATTTTCCCGAGTACGGCGACGTGCCCATCGCCTACTTCTGCGCCGAGTTCGCCGTGCACAACTCCGTCCCCATCTACTCGGGCGGACTCGGGATTCTCGCGGGCGATCACTGCAAGGCCGCCTCGGACCTCGGCGTGCCGCTGGTGGGTGTGGGACTCATGTACACCAAGGGCTACTTCGACCAGCGGCTCCGCCTGGATGGCTGGCAGGAGGACATCGACGACCCGGTGGATCCCGGCCAGGCGCCGCTGGTGCCGGTGCTGGACGAGGCCGGCAGCCCGTACCTCGTCACCGTGCCGTGCGCCGATCACCCGGTGTACGTGGGCGCCTGGCGGATCCGCGTGGGCGCCGTCCCCCTCTATCTCCTCGACACCGACCTGGAACGAAACCGGCCGGACGACCGGGCCCTGTCGCACAAGCTGTACGCGGGCGGCGCGGAGCTGCGGCTTCGGCAGGAGTGGATCCTGGGCGTCGGCGGCGTGCGGCTGCTTCGGAAGCTGGGCATTCAGCCAGCGGTCTGGCACGCCAACGAGGGCCACGCGGCGTTCATGCTGGTCGAGCGGCTGCGCGAGGCGCTCGCGGCGGGCCGGAGCGTCCCCGACGCGGTGCAGGACATCCGGGCCCACAGCGTGTTCACGACCCACACCCCGGTGCCCGCGGGCCATGACCGGTTCTCGCGCGATCAGGTTCGTACCTGTGTCGGGCCGTTCTGGGAATCCATGGGCCTCGATCCGGGTGCCTTCTACGGGCTGGGCCGGCATCCGGTGGATGACCACGGACTCTTCCACATGACCGCGCTCGCCATCCGGTTGTCGGGGCGGGTGAACGGCGTGTCGGCGCTGCACGGGGAGGAGACCCGCCGCCTCTGGCACGTGCTCTGGCCGGATCGGGAGCGGGGCGCGGTGCCGATCGGCCACGTGACCAACGGCGCGCACCTCGCCACCTGGATGGCGTGGCAGATCATGGACCTGTTGGAGTCGCACCTGGGGACGGATTGGGGCGCGCGCCTGGACCAGCCCGCGCTGTGGGAGCGGATCCTGACCATGGACGACGCCCGGCTGTGGCAGGTCCACGTTGGGCTCAAGACCCGCCTGATCGACTTCGTGCGCGAAGAGGCGCGCGGCCGCTGGCGGGACCGCTGGCGCGAGCCGGCGTACCTGGCGGCCGCGGGGACCCTGCTCAGCCCCGAAGCGCTCACCATCGGCTTCGCCCGCCGGTTCGCGACCTACAAGCGCGCCGACCTCATCTTGCGCGATCCGGACCGGCTGCGCCGGCTCTTGACCGAGCCGCACCGCCCGGTGCAGATCATCTTCGCGGGCAAGGCGCATCCGGCCGACGAGCCGGCCAAGCAGGTGCTCCAGCGGGTCTACGCCCTTGCTCGGGACCCGAGCTTCGAGGGCCGGATCACGTTTCTCGAGGACTACGAAATGCACCTGGCCCACCGGCTGGTGCAGAGCGTGGATCTCTGGCTCAACGTCCCGCGCGTGCCCATGGAAGCCTGCGGCACCAGCGGCATGAAAGCCGCGCTCAACGCCGTGCCACAGCTCGGGACGCCCGACGGCTGGTGGGCCGAGGGGGCCACGGGCAAGAACGGCTGGACCATCCCGCGGGCCACGAGCGACGATCCGGACGCACAGGACGCCGACCGCCTGTACCACCTGCTGGAGACCGAGATCGTTCCGCTGTATTACACGCGCGACTCGCGCGGCGTCCCGACCGGGTGGACGGAACGGATGAAGCACGCGCTGCGCGAGGCTGCGGAGCGCTTCAGCGCCCGGCGCATGACCCAGGCGTACGTGCGGGAGTACTACGTCCCCGCGATGCGCGGCGGCCCGCCCCCCGCCAACCCCCCCACGGCGTAGCCGGAACCATGCGGCTCGACCGGGTCCTCAAGCCTCCCAAGGCCCAACGCCCGCTTCCTCTCCTGCCGGGCGGCGGCGGCGTGGTCCATCTCGCCGCCGAGTATTGGCCCTTCGCGCGGACCGGCGGGCTGGCCGAGGCCGTACGCGGGCTGGCCGAATACCAGAAGGCGGCGGGCCTGCCGGTGACGGTCATCCTTCCGCTGCACCGGCAGGTGCGCGCCCGGGGCACGGAGATGGAGCCTGTGGGCGAGCCGTTCGCGGTGAGCGTGGGCGGGCGGCTGGAGCCGGCGCGCCTCTGGCGCGCGACCGGGGGCGAGGCCCGCCCCGACGTGTACTTCATCGAGCACCCGGGCTTTTTCGACCGCTCGGAGATCTACGGCCAAGGAGCGGACTACCCGGACAACGCCCGGCGCTTCGCCTTCTTTTCGCTGGCGGCGCTGGACGTGCTGCCGGCCGTGGCGCCGCGCGCGGCCGTGCTGCACACCCACGACTGGCACACCTCGTTCGCGGTGATCTACCTGCGCCAGACCCACGCCGGGCGCCAGCCGTACGATCGGATCGGCGGGATCATCACCGTCCACAACTCCGCGTTCCAGGGCCACTACACGCTCCCGCTGCTGGCCGAGGTGGGGTTGCCCGCCAGCCTGTACGACTGGCGGTACATGGAGTGGTACGGGCACGTGAACGTGCTCAAGGGTGGCCTGGCGTTCGCCGATGCCGCCACCACGGTGAGCCCGAGCCACGCCGCGGAGCTGCGGACGCCGGAAGGCGGCTTCGGCCTCCACGATCACTACCGCGCCATGGGCGACCGTTTCGTGGGCATTCTCAACGGGATCGACGACGAGTTCTGGAACCCGGCCACCGACCCGTTCCTCACGGTGCATTTCGATCCCGGCGACCTCGAGCCCAAGGCCCGGTGCAAGCGGGCGGCGCAGCGCACCTACGGCCTGCGGCAGCGGATGCGGACCCCGCTGGTGGCGATGAGCGCGCGGCTGGTGGAGCAGAAGGGCCTGGACCTGATCCTCGGAACCGACGCACTCCTCGACGTGGACGCCCAGTACGTGTTCCTGGGCCGCGGGGAGCGGCGCTACGAGCAGGCGCTCTCGGCGCTGGCCCAGCGCGCGCCCGACCGCATCGCGGTACCACTGGCCTTCGCCGAGCGGGCCGAGCACCGCCTGCTCGCCGGCGCCGACATCCTGCTCATGCCGTCGCTGTACGAGCCGTGCGGCCTGACCCAGATGCGGGCGCAGCGCTACGGCGCGCTGCCCGTCGCCCGGAGCGTGGGCGGGCTCAACGACACCATCGTGGACGGCGTCAGCGGCTTCCTGTTCGACGAATACCGCCCGGAGCCGTTCTTCGCCGCGCTGTGGCGGGCCATCTCCTGCTACTACGAGCGACCGGTCTGGCTGGACATCGTTCGCAACGCCATGCGCATCGATCACGGCTGGGGCCCGTCCGCGCAACGATACCAGGCGCTCTACCAAAGGGCCTGCGCCCGCCGGGCGGCCGGCTGACTATGGACTTCGTTCTCACGTTGCACAGTCACTTGCCCTGGATGCTCCACCACGGGCGCTGGCCCCACGGCAGCGACTGGCTGTGCGAAGCGGCGCTGGACACCTACCTCCCGCTGATCGAGGAGCTGCGCCGGCTCGAGGCGGACCACACGCCCGCGCCGGTCACGCTGGGCGTCACGCCCGTATTGGCCAACCAGCTGGCGCACCCGTCCTTCCAGACCGAGATGGCGTTCTTCCTGGAGGAGCGGCTGTCGGCCGCGCGCCGCGCACCCGCCGACCTCGCGGCCAGCGGCGACGAGGACCTGGTCCCCATCGCCGCCTATTGGCGGACCCGGCTCGAGCGGCTGAACGATCTCCTGGCCGAGTTGGGGGGCGACCTCGTGGGCGAGCTGCGCCGGCTGGCCGACGCCGGCCGGCTCGAGATCATCTCGGCCGCCGCCACGCACGGCTACCTGCCGCTGCTGGGCCGCGACGAGAGCATCCGGCTCCAGCTCCTCACCGGGCGGCGCGAGCACGAACGGCTCTTCGGACGCCCGCCCCAGGGCTGCTGGGTGCCCGAGTGCGCCTACCGGCCGCGCGGCCTGTGGCAGCCGCTCCCGGGCGCCCGCGCCCGCGAGCGCGCCGGCGTGGACGAGCATCTGGGCGCCACCGGGTTCGGGTATTTCTTCGTGGACGCGCACCTCGCGGCGGCGGGGCAACCCCTGGGCGCCTACGCCGACGTGCCGTTGGGCGCGGAGCGGTTCGACGCCGAACGACACGATCCGGCCGGCGGCGCCCCGGAGTCGAACGCGCACACGCCGTATCGCGCCTACCAGGTGAGCCGGGCCGGAGACCCGCCGGTCCTGGCGTTCGTCCGCGATCCCCGCTCCTCCATGCAGGTGTGGAGCCGGCACCAGGGCTACCCCGGCGACGAGTGGTATCTCGAGTTCCACAAGATCCGGTGGCCGGGCGGCCTCAAGCTCTGGCGCGTGACCGGTCCGGACGTGGACCTCGGAGGCAAGCGCCCCTACGACCCGGCCCGCGCCGTCGAGCGCGCCGAAACCCACGCGGGCCACTTCGCCGGCCTGCTCGGCGCCATCGCCGCCGACACGCGGGCTGAGGGGGACGTGGTGGTGGCACCCTTCGACACCGAGCTGTTCGGGCACTGGTGGTTCGAGGGGGTCCACTTCCTGGGCGAGATGTACCGCCGGCTGGCGGGGACCAACGGCCCGGTGCGGCCGGTGACCGCGGGCGACCACACGCGGGCCCACCGGCGCGCGCCGCGCATCCTGCTGGCCGAGGGCTCCTGGGGCGCGCGCGGCGACCACCACATGTGGCTGAATCCGGAAACCGAATGGACCTGGCGCCGTCTGTGGGCCCTGGAAGACGCCTTCTGGGACGCCGTTCCGCGCGCCCTCGGATCCGCCTGGGCCCGCCCCCTCCTGGCGCAGGCCGCGCGCGAGCTGCTGCTGGCGCAGGCGTCCGACTGGCAGTTCATCATCTCGACCGGCGCCGCCGGCGACTACGCCATCCGGCGGTTCGCCGGCCACTGCGATGATCTCGACGCGCTGCTGACCGGCCTCGCGCCCTCGGCCCCGGAGGCGGAGCGCGACGCGGCGGCGCGGCAGCTGCCCGAGATCGCGCGGCGGGACGCGCTGTTCCCCGACGTGCTGGCGGCGGTGGAAGCCGCCGCGCGCTCCGCATGACCGCGATCCGGTCGGTAGTGCGTCACGCGCACTTCTATCAACCACCCCGTGAGGATCCCTGGCTCGAGGAAGTGCCGCGGGAACCGAACGCCGCGCCGTTCCACGACTGGAACGAGCGGATCGAGCGGGAGTGCTACCGCGCCGTGGTCGCCGCCCGCGTTCCGGGTCCGGAGGGCCGCATCGGGCGCATCGTGAATACGCTCGAGCATATCAGCTTCGACTTCGGCCCCACGCTGCTGGCCTGGATGGAGTACGCCGCGCCCGACACCTACCGCGCCCTGCTCGAGGCCGACCGCGCGAGCGCCGACCGGCACCAGGGCCACGGCAACGCCATCGCCGCCCCCTATCATCACGTCATTCTCCCGCTGGCCTCCGCCCGAGACAAACGGACCGAAGTGCTGTGGGGGATCGCCGACTTCGAGCGGCGCTTCGGGCGCCGGCCCGAGGGCCTGTGGCTCCCGGAGACGGCGGTGGACCCGGAGACGCTGGACGTCCTGGCCGACGCGGGCATCGCCTTCACCATTCTCGCGCCTCACCAGGTGAGGGTACCGCCCCCGCAGGGGCTTCCGGGGCGGTATCGGACCACCGGCGGGAGGGACGTCGTCCTGTTTCTGTACGACGGGCCCATCTCGCACGACGTCGCCTTCGGGCCGCTCATCCGGGACGCGCGCGCCTGGGCCGACCGGCTGACGGCGCCGGGCGACCGGCGCCTGGTGGCCGTGGCCACCGACGGCGAGACCTTCGGCCACCACCACCCGTTCGGCGAAATGGCCCTGGCCGCGGTGCTGGCCGAGCTCGAGCGCCGCCCCGGGGTGCGGATCGACAACTTCGCCGCCTTTCTGGCCCGCGAGCCGGGTGTCGCCCGCCCGGTGGAGCTGGTGGCCCCCAGCTCGTGGAGCTGCCCCCACGGGGTGAGCCGCTGGCGCACCGACTGCGGCTGCCGGGTCGCCCCCGAGCGGAACACCAGCCAGGCGTGGCGCGCCCCGCTTCGCACCGCGCTGACCGCGCTGGCTGCGGGCCTGCACCGGCTGTTCGAGACCGAGAGCGAGCCCCTGCTGGGCGATCCCTGGGCCGCGCGCGACGCCTACGGCGCGGTGGTCACCGGAACGGCCGCGCTCGACGCGTTTCTCACCGAGCGGTGCCGCGTATCCGACGCCGCTGGCCGCCGACGGGCGGCCGAGTTGCTCGAAATGGAGCGCCACGCGCTCGGCATGTTCACCTCGTGCGGCTGGTTCTTCGACGACCTGGGTGGGCTCGAAGGCCGGCAGGTCCTCGGCTACGCCGCCCGCGCCATCGAGCTGGCCGGCGGGGCCGGCGCGGCCCTCGAGGAAGAGCTGCGCACCGGGCTGGCCGCGGCCCGCAGCAACGACCCCGCGCTGGGGACGGGACGCGACATCTACGATCGCCTGGTGCGGCCGGCCGTTCCCACCGCGCCGCGGGTGGCGGGAGGGTACGCCGCGGCCCGCGCGGTCGGGGCGCCGGCGGCCGACGCCGTGCCGCGGGCCTACCGCGTGACGCCGGCCCCGCCGGACGACCAGCTGGCGGTCGAGCACCGGCGGACTGGCGCCACCGAGCGGGTGGCGGTCGCCGTCGAGCGGCCGCGGCCCGGCGCGCTCGCCATCACCGTCCGGCCGGCCGGGGCGGAACGGGCCTGGCCCCTGGTCGTGGGTGACCTCCCCGAGCGCGCCGCGCGGCTGGTGGTGCCGGAGCTGGCGCGGGAGGTCGCCGACCTCTGGTTCACCGATGCGGAAGCCGCCGCCGCCTGCGCCGGGACCCCCTTCGGCGCGGTGGCGGCCGGCGCGCTCCTGCGGGCGGTGCGGGCGCTGGCCGACGACGCGTCCCCCATCGCCCTCGCCGAAGTGACCGACCTGGTGGACCTGCTCGGGTTGCTGGAGGCGCCGGTGCCGTTCGACGTCCAGACCACGTTCTACCGCCTCCGTACCGCCGCACCCCCCGAGCGCGCCGCCCCGCTCGGGGTGGTGGGCCGTCGCCTGGGCTTCGTCTGATGGCGCCCGTCCGGTTCGTATTCGGGGTGCACGTCCACCAGCCGGTGGGGAACTTCGATCACGTCTTCGCCCAGCACGTGGAAGAGGTCTATCTCCCCTTCCTCACGGCGCTGGCCGAGCGGGACGTCTTCCCCATCGCGCTGCACGTGTCGGGTCCCCTGCTCGAGTGGCTGGCGGGGCACGACGCCCGCTACCTGGACCTGATCGCGCCGCTGGCGGCCGGCGGGAAGGTCGAGCTGCTACTGGCGGGGTTCTACGAGCCGATCCTGGCGGCGCTCCCGCGCCCCGACCGGGTGGAGCAGCTGGGCTGGATGCGCGAGTGGCTGCGGTCCCGGTTCGGCGTGGAGGCCCGGTCCGCCTGGCTCACCGAGCGCGTCTGGGAGCCGGAGCTGGCGGCGGATCTGGCGGAGGCCGGCGTCGAATCGGTGCTGGTGGACGACCGGCACTTCCTGGTGAGCGGGTTCGAGCGCGACCGGCTGCACGCGCCGTACCGGACCGAGAGCGGCGGGCGGACCGTCGCGGTCATGCCGATCGACGAGCGGCTGCGCTACCTGGTGCCGTTCCGCCCGCCCGCCGAGACCGCGGCCTACTTCCGCTATCTGGCCGAGCGGGGGCACGCCCTGGCCGTGTTCGCGGACGACGGCGAGAAGTTCGGGGGCTGGCCCGGCACGCGCGAATGGGTGTACGACCGCGGCTGGCTGGCGCAGTTCCTCGACATGCTGCTCGACCTGCGGGGCCGAGGCGAGATCGCCCTGGCGACCCCGTCGGAGGCGGTGCGCACGGTGCCGAGCGCGGGCCTGGCCTACCTGCCGACCGCATCCTACCGCGAGATGGAAGCCTGGGCCCTGTGGCCGGCGGCGGCCGCCCGCATGCAGCAGCTCGAGCGCGAGCTGGGCGAAGAGCGCCTGGCGGGTCCGGACGGCGCGCTGATCCGGGGCGCCCACTGGCGGAACTTCCTGGTCAAGTACCCGGAGAGCGCGCGGATGCACAAGAAGATGGTGCGGCTCTCCGCGCTGTGCCGCGAGCGGGGCGACCCGCCGTCCGCCCGCCGCGCCCTGGGCCGGGCGCAGTGCAACGACGCCTACTGGCACGGCGTGTTCGGTGGCCTGTACCTGCCGCATCTCCGCGCCGCCATCTGGCGCGAGCTGGCCGGGGCGGAGGCGTTCCTCCGCCGGGGCGAGCCGCTGGCGCACGCGGTGAGCGACGTGGACGCCGACGGCCACGAGGAGATCGCGCTCCACTCGGACCGCTTCGCGGCCGTGGTGTCGCCCCGTCGCGGCGGCGTGCTGGAAGAGCTGACCGTCTTCGCCGGCGGCTTTAATCTGGTGGACGTGCTGACCCGGCGCTGGGAAGCCTACCATCAGGTCGCGGCGCCGGTCGAGGTGCATGGGCAGGCCGAGAGCGAGCCGGAGACGGGTATCCGGTTGACCGCCCTGCCGCCCCGCGATCACGACACCCGCGCCCTGTTTCTGGATCGGGTACTCGAAGGCGACGTGAGCCAGACGTTCTTCGCGCTGGGCAACTACCTCCCCATCGCGTCCTGGGTGGCGGCGCCCTTCGGCTGGGAGATCGTGCGGGCGCCCGACGGCGTGTCCGTCACGCTCCGGCCGTTCAGCCCGCACGGCCTCGAGCGCAAGACCTTCCGGTTCGCCCCCGACGGGCACGTCACGGTGGAATACCGGTGGGCGCCGGAGGCCTTCCCCCGCGACGCCTGGTTCACGACGGAGCTGTCGGTGTCCCGGCCAGTCCACGTGACCGGTGATCCGGATCCGGTGCGCTGGACCTATCCGATCACCACGGTCGCCAAATCGGAGCGGGGGCTGGAGGAGACCGTACAGGGGACCGCGATCCTGCTGCGGTGGCCCGCCGGCGCGGGTCAGGCCACGGTCACGCTCGATCCCGCCGCGCCGTAGGGCGCGCCGCCGCCGGTCATTCGGTCGCGCCGCGCGCCAGCGCGAGCACCCGGCCGAACCAGACCGTGAACCGCGCCGGCGCCTCGGCCAGCTCCGCGGCGGCCGCCGCCGGGTCCACCCAGCGCCACTCCTCGACCTCGCTCGCCGCCGGACGGGGCGCGCCGTCGAACCAGCCCACCACGACGTGATCGTATTCGTGCTCTTCCAGGTCGCCGATCCGGGCGCGGTAGGTGAAGGCGCCCACCGGCCGGAGGTCGCAGGACACGCCCATCTCCTCGGCCAGCCGGCGCCGCGCCGCCGCCACCAGCGTTTCGTCGGGACGCGGATGCCCGCAGCAGGTGTTGGTCCAGAGACCGCCGCTGTGATACTTGGAACGTGCCCGCCGCTGCAACAGCATCCGGCCGCGCCCGTCGAACAGCACCACCGAAAACGCGCGGTGCAGCATGCCCGACTCATGGACGACGAGCTTGGGCGCCGTGCCGAGGGCGCGGTCCTGTGCATCCACCAGGACGAGGAGCTCTTCCATGGGGGCGGCGGCGCCGCCCGGCGCTAGGCTGGGGGGCGCTGGGTGAGAAACGCCAGGCGGGAGGACAGCTCGGCCTGGGCGAGGTGATCGAGCCCGTCGGACACGGCCGAGAGGAGCGCCGCGAGACCCGGGCTGGCGAACGAAAAGCCCCGCCGGTGCTCCGACCCGGGCGGTCGGACGCTGCCCCGGGCGCGGAGCCGCATACCCACCAGGCGCCGGTCCACCCGCCCCTGGCCGAACCGGTCTTCCCAGCTCCCGACCAGGGCTTCCATGTTGGCTGCGGCGCGGGGCTGCATCCGCCCGAGGCCCGCGAAGCTCACCGCGTTCTGCAGGACCGTGAGCCGCTGGGCCGCCCCGTTGCCGCCGACGAAGAGGTCGAGGAACGGGATGTCGTCCACGTCCTCCGACGCGGCCACCGCCGATCCGCCCTCGCGTACCCGGTCGGTGTAGGAGAAGAAGCTGCTGCTCCGGCGGAAACGCGGGGCCGAGTTGCGCTCCGCGCCCTCGCGGGGGCGGCAGAACACGGCGACCACCGGGTCTTGATACGAGAGCGTCACGTCGCCGTCGTCCAGATGGGCCACGAATCCGCCGGCGTCGAACGAGAAGGCCCGGATGCGCCGCCGCGTGGGGAACCGGGCCAGCGTCTCCGCCGGGACCACCTGGATCCGACAGCCCGCGTCGCGGAGCGCCGTGGCGGTCTCCCGCACGCGGGTGGCGTCCGGATGGGCGAACCAGATCTCGGGGATTGGATACGCGGCCTTGCCGAGGAACTGCTCGGGGGTAAGCCCCAAGTGTCGGGCCGCGTCGTCGGCATTCGCGCCCTGCTGCGGCGGATCCGAGACGACGAGCTGGTAGCGCGTCATACTCGGCGGCAAGCTAAGGCCGTCGGGACGAACGCGCTAGAGCGAACCGGCCCGGCGGCGGGAGCGGCGGGATGCTCCGGGTATAATTCCGTCAGATGCGATCGCACTCCCAACCCCCCGCGGTGAGCCTCCCCCTCCCCCCGGCGGAGCCCCACTGGGCCCTATTCCTCGACGTGGACGGCACGCTGCTCGAGCTGGCCGAGACGCCCCACGGGGTTCGGGTTCCGCCGGAGCTGCCCGGTCTGCTGGCCGCGCTGGGGAACGCGCTGCACGGGGCGGTCGGGCTGGTGAGCGGCCGGCCCATCGCCGTGCTCGACCGCCTGTTCCATCCGCTGGTCCTTCCGGCGGTCGGGCTGCACGGGGCGGAGTGGCGCGGGCGGGCCGGCGGCGCCATCGTTGGCGCGACCCAGCCGCCATCCCCCCAATGGCCCCAGGCCCGCGCGGCGCTCGAGCGCTTCGCCGCCCAGCACCCCGGAGTGCTGGTGGAAGACAAGGGCGCGAGCCTGGCACTGCACTACCGGCGCCGGCCGGCGGTGCGGCGCGCGGCGGTCGCGGCGGCCGCCAACGCGGCCGAGGTCCTGGGCGACCGCTATCACGTGCTTCCGGGAAAACTGATGCTGGAGATCAAGCCGCACGACGTGGACAAGGGCACGGCGCTGCGCCGCGCGATGGCCGAGCCGCCCTTCGCCGGGCGCCTGCCGGTCTTCGTGGGCGACGACGTCACGGACGAAGACGCGTTCGCCGCCGTCAACGCCCTCGGGGGGCATTCGGCCCGGGTGGGGCTCGACGGCCACACCGCCGCCCGCTACCGCCTGCCCGACGTCGCCGCGGTGCACGACTGGCTGCGGTCCATCGCCCGCCGCCTGGGTCGCGAGCCGGCCGGATGAGCGACCTCGCCCTCGCCGCGATCGGTCGGAGGCGAGTGCGATCTTCGACCGCCTA
>Ga0210377_10001869_pt1 | contig 18834 bp, 7 predicted proteins | sample PLM4_65_b1redo_FD_155480 | JGI IMG/M metagenome (GOLD analysis project Ga0210377, IMG submission 155480) | Groundwater sediment microbial communities from an aquifer in East River, Colorado, USA - PLM4_65_b1 redo | ecosystem: Environmental > Terrestrial > Soil > Riparian zone | place: USA: East...
GGGTTCCTATCCCCTCTACGACTTCACGTCCTCACCCTTCACCGCGGGGCTCTCCGTCGAACCGACCGAAGCGGACAATCCCCTTCGCGTGCCCGGAACGCTCATCAACGACGCCCACAACTTCGGAATTCTGAAATTCGGCGGCCGGTGCAACGAGCGGACTCTCACGATGGAGGCCTGGGACGAGAACGGCAAGCTCCGGTGGACGCAGACCGTCCGAGGGAGCGAGCTCACGCCGCCGCCCCGCGAAGGCGCGGCGCCGCTGAACTACCGCGGTCACCCGGCGTGCGCGAGCCTGAAACCGTCGAGCTAGAAGACCAGACTGGTCCGCGGCGTTCGCTTCGCGAACGGCGGACAGAGATTTCAAACGAGAGCTTGCTGTTCGGCGAAATAGACCGAGGGGTTCAGAACACGAGACCGATCGAAACCGGAACGAACTTGAAGCGGCTCCCCGACGTGCCGATGCTGTGGTACCGCGCCTCGACGATCAGGTCGATTTTGCGCAGGCTGATCGAAACTCCCGCTCCCGCGTTCCAACCCGTCTCGTTCTGAGTGTCGTCGTTCGAGGTGGATGGGAACGAGGAATCGGAAAAGTCGAGCCGATAGTAGCCGACCCCTCCGAAGAAGTACGGCTTCAGGAGGATCGCGCGGAATCCCACGACGACGTCCGCGGTCCCCGCGAGGATCTTGGCGCTGCCGATCGAACCGGCGTTGTCGGACGCGTCGAGTTTGTGGTACGAGCCGTCGACGCGCAGGCCCACGGGAAAGACCGGCGGATTCCAGACCAGGAGCGCGCCGCCGTTCCAACCCTGGTCGAAGAAGTCCTTCGTGTCCCCCTGAGGATACGAAATCCCCCCCTCGAACCCGACGTGGAGTCCGCTCGTGCCCTGAGCGTGCGCACCGGCGGCGAGAAGACAGAACAGGACACCGAGAAGGGGAAGCCGAAGCCGCCTCACGGCTGCCCGGCCCCGACCGCCGCGAGCGCCTTCTTGCGCGCCGCCTCGAATTCGTCGCCGCGATTCCACTCGGGCATCCGTTCGGCGTTGGCCACCCGAACCCCGAGCCAGAAGTCGAGCCGAACGTCCTCAACCGCGCCGCCGAGGTCCCAGTCGTCGCGCAGCTCGTCTGAAGGCTGGTGATAGTCCTTCTCTTCCCACTCCTCGATCCTCTGCTTCCCCCAGCCGGCGGGCTTTCCGATGACCTCGGTGCCGCCGTCGAAGTACGCGGCGGGAACTCCCACCTTCGCCAGGTTGAACTGGTCGGAACGGTAGAAGAACCCGCGATCCGGAAACTGGTCGGGCTTGACGACGCGCCCCTGCATCTTCGCGAGCGACACGATGATCGGGTCGAGGGATGACTTGCCGAGACCGACCATCGTCAGATCCTTGGTCCGCCCGAAGATGGCGACTCCATCGATGTTGATGTTGGCGGCGATGCGCCCCGGCTCGATCGGCGGATGCTTCGCGAGGTACTCCGACCCCAGCAGACCCTGCTCCTCGGCGGTGACCGACGCGAAGTAGACCGTCCGGCGGGGCCGCTTCGGGAGCTCCGAGAACGCCTTCGCGATCGCGAGCATGGCGGAGACGCCCGACGCGTTGTCGAGGGCGCCGTTGTAGATCGCGTCCTCGGCCGGCTTCGGGTCGGTCTTCACGCCGAGGTGGTCGTGGTGCGCTGTGTAGACGACGGCCTCGCGGGCGAGACGGGAGTCGCTACCCGGAAGCCGGCCGATGATGTTCGCGCTCTCCTTGGTCTGGACCGTGTTCTCGATCGCCATCGAGAAGTTGACGCCGAGCGGGACGGGTCGGAAGTCCCTCTTCAGCGCCGCCGCGCGAAGCCGGTCGAGGTCCTGTCCGCCGAGAGCCGCGATCTTCTTCGACGCGTCCTCGGTGAACCAGCCCTTGATCTCGACGCGCGGCTCGCCCTCGTAGGGCAGCTCGAACCTCTCGCGCGACCACGAGCTCGTTACGACCTGCCACGGGTATCCCGCGGAGGGCTGGGTGTGGATGATGAACGCCCCGACCGCCCCCTTCTGCGCGGCGATCATGTACTTGTAGTCCCAGCGGCCGTACCAGAGCCGGGTCTTCCCCGCGAAGACTTTCGGGTCGTCCTCCGGGTCGTTGTTCATCATGAGGAGGACTTTTCCCTTGACGTCGACGTCCTTGTAGTCGTCCCACTGGAACTCCGGCGCGACGATCCCGTAGCCGACGAAGACCAGCTCGGCGCCCGGGATGCTCGACTGCGGCTTCTGAGGTCCGGAGAACGCCACGTAGTCGTCCATCTTCGTGAACTCGACCTTCTGGCTCCCTTTGACGACGGTCGTCTTCTGGGGGATGTTGCCCGCGATCCCGACGAGAGGAACCTTCTGGAGCCAACCGCCGCCGGGCGCGCCGGGCTCGAGGCCGAGCCCCTCCATCTGCGCCTGGATGTACTGCTGGGCGAGCAGGTCCCCGCGCGACGCGGGCGCCCGGCCTTCCAGGAGGTCCGAGCCGAGGAACCGGACGTGCCCGCGCAGCACGTTCTCGGTGATCGCCTGTGCGGCGGTCTTTTCCGCGGGGGAGACCACGGAGGACGCGGCCGGCGTGGCGGCGCGCGCCAGAGCGGGAACTAATAAAAGAGCGAGGGCCTTGTTCATTGATTGGTTCCTTTGTGTCTGTGTTCCCGGTTTTTCAGTTCGGAGCGGAGCACTGAGAACTGCCATCTGAGAACGTCCTAGTTCAACCTGCCGGCGACGTCGAAAACTTCCCGCTTTCCGGCCGATGCGACCGGCGTGTCCCGGTCATTCCGCGACGAAGAGTGTCAGCGCGAAACGCGCTTCGGGATCGGTCCACTGCGCGTGGCTACGGAAGCCGGCGGCGCTCACGAGCTCGACGACCTCGCGCGGCTCGTACTTGTAGGAGCTCTCGGTCCAGATGGACTCGCTCTCCTCGAAGCTCACGGTGACGTCCGAACGCGGAATGTGCACGGTCTGCCGGGTGAGCGAGACGAGGTGCATCTCGACGCGCCGCTCGCCCGGATTCCAGATCGCGCGGTGCGCGAAGGCGGTGAGGTCGAAGTTCGCGCCGAGCTCGCGGTTCATCCGCACGAGCACGTTCTTGTTGAAGGCGGCGGTCACCCCGAGGGGATCGTCGTAGGCCAGGAGAAGATCGTCGACGGGCTTGACGAGGTCCGTGCCGAGCAGGAGTCCGTCATCGGGTCGGAGGGCGGCGCGGATCTCGGAGAGGAATTCGAGGGAGGCCGGCGGGTCGAAGTTGCCGATGTTCGACCCCAGGAAAAGAACGAGGAGTCCTCCCCGCGGAGAACGCTCGCGCGCGGCGTGGCGGAGCCCCTCCTCGTAAGTCGCGCGGTGTCCGACGACGGAGACGTGTTCGAGCGCGCCGAGCGTCCGCTCCGAGAGCTCCAGAGCGGTCGGCGAGATGTCGATCAGGTGGATCGCGACGCGCCGGCGTCGGCTGCGGAGCGCCTCCGCCAGGAGCGCGACCTTCTCCCCGCTGCCGCATCCCAGCTCGAGCAGCGTCACGGGATCCTGGAGCGGAGCGACCATCTCCGAGGCCCACCGGGTCAGCAGCCGCGCTTCGGCGCGCGTGATCCGGTACCACGGCAGCCGGCTGATCGACTCGAAGAGAGAGGATCCGAGCGCGTCGTAGAGGTACTTCGACTGGATCTGCCGGGGGGTCATCGCGAGGTCGCGCGCAACCTCGCGCGCGAAGTCGCGGATCGTTTCGGGAGGAGCCGTCGCGGGGAGGATCAAGCCATCAGCTCTCGGTGCTCCTCACCGTGCGGAAAGTCGCATAAGGATACGGATAGTTGCCGCGAAACCAGTTGCGCAGGCTCCGGCGCAGGAGCGGCTTCGCGGTCGCGAAGGAGCCGCCCTTCATCACCCAGTGCTTTCCGTCGAAGAAGTCAACGGAGTAGACGGGGTAGGAGGCCATCGGCTCGAACCCCGGAAACGGCGCGAAGACCGTCGACGTCCACTCCCAGCCGTTGCCGAGGAGGTCGTGAACGCCCCACGCGCTCGCCCCCGCCGGATGGGACCCGACCGGTACCGGATCCCACCGCGCGAAGTCGAAGTTCCCCCGGGATCGATCCGGGGGCTCGTCCCCCCAGGGATAGGAGTGCTCCGCGCCCGACGGCGTTCCATAGGCGGCGCGGTGGAACTCCGGCTCGGTCATGAGGCGCGAATCGCGCCAGCGGGCGTACGCCGACGCCTCCGCGTGGCTCACGAAGACGGGCCAGGCGGGCGGGAGCGGGACGCCTTCGAACATGCCGCGCCACATCCACTCGTTCCCCCGCCGCTCCCAGGAAATGGGGTGCCGCGCATCGCTGTCGACCCTCCAGCGCCACCCCTCCTCCGACCACAGCTCCTCGCGATCGTAGCCGCCCTCGCGCCCGAACTCGAGGAAGTCGCGGTTGGTGACGTCGTACACGTCGATCTCGAACCCGGGAACCTCGACGACGTGTTCGGAGAACTCGTTGTCCCAGCCGAACGGGATCTTCTCCTTCTTCGCTCCGAGCGCGGCGGGTCCGGCCGGAATCCGCGCGGTCGCGCGCGCGGGAGCCTGGCCGCCGAGGAGCGGCCGCGGGGCCCCAGCGGGAGCGCGCTTCTTCTCGTACGGCAAGCGGTGCCACATGTAGAGGAGCGTCTCCTGGTGTATCTCCTCGTGCTCGAGGATCGTGTAGGCGGCGAGACCACGCGCGAGAACCGGCCGGTCCTCGCGGGTGACGTCCTTCGTCTCGAAGGCCTCCACGATCGCCCGGTCGGCTCGCTGACCATACGCTTGGATCAATTCGCGCGGTGGCCAGCCCGCCGGCGAGCCCGGCACGGCCGCGACGTCCTCCGGGTCGATCCCGCGCTCGAACAGGACCTCGAACCTCGGGTCGATGCCCGGCTCCTCGAGCCCCTTCTTGAGCAGCGTGTTCACCGAGAACGCCGGGAGATGCCCCTCGTAGAAAACAATCGGGTTTCGTAGCGGGATCGGCCGGTCGTGGTACGCCTCCGGCGCGAGCACGTCGAAGATCCCGGCCGTTCTCCGCCGGCCCGCGCGAAAGCGGTCCACCGCCGCGGTTCTGTCGAGATATCGCTCGATATCGGTTCCTGCGGTCGCCATGGGCTTCATCCGGGGCATGCTAAACCTACGCCACGTCAGAAATGCTAGATTCCCGAGGATGCGCAAATCGAGACTCGCTGCCGCATTCCTCGGGGCCGGGGCCCTCGCCGCCGGCTGCTCCCGCGAACCGACGTCCATGAGCTCCGCCCCCCCGGGGACGACCGGGGCCAGGACTTCCTCCGGACTCACCTTCGCCCCGGACATCCGGGAGCGCCTCTCGAAGCTTCCCCGTACCCCCATCGACTTCGACCGCTCGCTTCTCGACGCGAAAGAAACGCAGGTCGTCCAGAAACTGGTCGAGGCGTCGCGCTACATGAACGACATCTTCCTGACGCAGGTCTCCGAGTCGAACCCCGATCTGTTCGTCCGCCTCTCGGAGGCGAGCCAGGGCGATCCCTCGGCGCGCTGGGCGCGCGCGCTCTTCGACGTCCACAAGGGTCCCTGGGACCGGCTGAGGGAGAACGAGCCCTTCATCGGGAAGGACCGCAAGCCCCCCGGCGCGGGCTTCTACCCGACGGACATGCCGAAGGAGGAGTTCGATCGCTGGATTGAGAAGCACCCCGCCGACAAGGAAGCGTTCCAGGGACTCTTCACCATCATCCGGAGGCAGGGCCAGAACCTCGTCGCCGTCCCGTACTCGAAGGCATACAGCGCGGCGCTCGACGGGGCCGCGAAGAAGCTGCGCGAGGCGGCCGGGCTTACGGGCAACGCCAGCCTTCGTGACTACCTGAACAAGCGGGCGGACGCTTTTCTCTCCGACGACTACTTCGCTTCGGACGTCGCGTGGATGGACCTGGACTCGGCCGTGGAGGTCGTGATCGGCCCCTACGAGGTGTACGAGGACGCCCTCTTCAACTACAAGGCGGCGTTCGAGTCGTTCGTTGCCGCGCGCGACCCGGTTGAGAGCGGGAAGCTGGCCGCCTACGCTCAGCACCTCCCCGACATGGAGAGAAACCTGCCGATCGCAGACGAGCACAAGAACCTGAAGCGGAAGTTCGAGTCGCCGATTCGGGTCGTGCAGGAGATCTACACCGCGGGGGACGCGCGGCGCGGGGTCCAGACGTCGGCGTTCAACCTTCCGAACGACGAGAAGGTGCGCGAGGCGAAGGGCTCCAAGAAGGTTCTGCTCAAGAACGTGATGGACGCGAAGTTCAAGCAGAGCGGGCGCCCGATCGCCGAGAGGACGCTCGTGCCCGGCGAGGTCGGGAACATCTCCTTCGACGCCTACTTCAACCACACGCTCTTCCACGAGTTGTCTCACGGTCTCGGGCCGGGCATCATCCGCGGACCGGACGGCAAGCGCGTCGACTCGCGTCTTCTGCTGAAGGAGATCTACTCGACGATCGAGGAGTGCAAGGCGGACGTCACCGGGTTGTGGAACATCCTGTTCGCGATGGACCGAAAGTGGCTCTCGGGATTCGGGGAACCGCAGCTCTTCTCGACGTACGCGGGCCTCATGTTTCGCGGAATGCGGTTCGGGATCGACGATGCGCACGGCCAGGGGACGGCCATCCAGTGGAACTGGTTCCGCGAAAAGGGCGCGATCGTCCCGGCAGCGGACGGCCGCTTCCGGACCGACGCCGCGAAGTCCCGCGAAGCGATCCGATCGCTGGCGAACGAGCTCCTCATGATCGAGGCGACCGGAGACCACGCACGCGGGAAAGCGCTCCTCGACAAGTACGGCCGCTCGACGCCGGAAATCCAGTCGGTGATCGGGCGGCTCTCCGACATCCCCGTGGACATCACTCCCGTCTTCGTGGCGGCCGGGGAACGATGAGTCCCGGGACCTGGGACTGTTTCTTGCTATGCAATCCGAAACGGAGGTCAGCATGACGGAATCCGAAGGTACGACTCAGGGCGGCTCCCCTTCCTCCTCGGGCGGTTCATCGGCGTCGGGCGGCTCGGGGACGACGCCGCGCCGGCGCTCGACCGGCGCTCGCCGCAAGACGGCCCCCCGCAAGAAGGCGGGTACGAGCCGGACGGACGCCGCCTCGCGCAAGGCCGCGCCGCGCCGCCGTCGCCGCGTGTCCCGGGACATGGGACTCCAGAGTTTCCTGAACGACCTGGCCAGGAGGGCGAACCTCGCCGGCTCGACGATTGCCGATCTCTCGGAGAAGGGCGCCGACGCGGCGCGCGGGACGATCGGCAAGGTGAGCACGACCTCCCGGCAGACGATCGCGCGGGTCAAGCGGGAGTGGAACCGGATGGACACCACCCGGAAGGCTCAATTCGTGGCCGGCCTCCTGGGCGCGCTCGCGGCGACGGCCGCCGGTGTCCGGAAGGCGACCCGCAAGTAGGCGCGATCGCTCGAGAAGCTCGCCGCTTTTCGGAGGCCGTGAGCGCGGCGGGATCGCGGCCGCCGTCCCGAAAATGACTGGGATCACTGGGGAGTCCTCGATACTCTCTTTCCCCGGCCTCGAGGAGCCGATTCGCGCCGAGCTCTACTCGACCGAGAGGCTGGAGGAATTCGCCCGCGCTCTCGGCGCGGAACACCGGCTCGCGCACGGATTCCGGAAGGGACGGCCGCTCCTCCCCCGCCTCCGGGAGAACGGCCGCGTCCTCCTCGCGTCCTATCGGGCGGTCGCCGAGGCGATCCGGGAGGAGCGCACGATCTCGCCCGCCGCCGAGTGGCTCGTCGACAACTTCCACATCGTCGAAGAGCAGCTCCGTGAGATCCGCGAGGACCTGCCCCCCCGCTACTACCACGAGCTTCCGAAGCTCGACACCGGTCCGCTCGAAGGCTATCCGCGCGTCTACGCGCTGACGTTCGGCTTCGTCGCTCACACCGACAGCCGCTTCGACCCCGAGACGCTGAGGCGCTTCGTGGGCGCCTATCAGACCTCGCAGCCCTTGACCATGGGGGAGCTCTGGGCCGTCGCGATCACGCTGCGCCTCGTGCTGGTCGAGAACCTGCGACGGCTGGCGCAGCGAATCGTCCGCCGCCGGATCGCCCGCGAGGACGCGGAGGCGCTCGCCGACTCCATTCTCGGCATCCGGGAAGGGTCGGGAGAGTTCCGGGAAGAGACGCTCTCGGCGCTGGATCGCAAGCCTCTCGCGGCTCCGTTCGCGGTTCACCTGCTGCAGAGGTTGCGCGAAAGCGATCCCGAACAGACCCCGGCTCTGGCGTGGCTCACGAAGCGAATCGAGCAGCAGGGACTCACCCCGGACGAGATCGTGCGGCTCGAGCAGCAGGAACAGGTCGCGACCCACGTGACGGTCCGCAACGTGATCACGAGCATGCGGCACATTTCGTCGGTCGACTGGGCGGACTTCTTCGAGTCGGTCAGTCTCGTCGAACAGACCCTGCGCAAAGGAACGCGGCTCGCCGAAATGGACTTCCCGACACGGGACCGCTATCGCCACGCGATCGAGGACCTCTCCCGCCGATCCCCGATGTCCGAGATCGAGATTGCCGAACGCGTCGTAAAACGCGCGCAGTCCGCCGAGGCTCTCGGCGACGAACGGCAGAGCGATCCGGGCTACTCGCTGATCGCCCGCGGGCGAGCGGAGTTCGAACGGCAGGTCGGGTACCGCGTCCCGCTCACCCACTGGCTGCGGCGCGCGTACGTCGCCGCGGCGACTCCCGGTTACATCGGCACGATCGTCGTCGCGACCGTCGCGCTCCTCTCCGTCCCTCTCACGCTCTCGGCGGTCAACGGCGCCGCCCCGTGGGAGCTCGTCGTCCTCGCTCTGCTCGCGCTCGTCCCGGCGTCCGACGTCGCGATCGAGGTGGTCAATCGCGACGTGACCGAGCTCGTGGGGCCCCGCCGGCTTCCGAAGCTCGAGCTGGCCAGGGGCGTGCCGCCCGACCTCCAGACGCTCGTCGTCGTACCCGCCCTTCTCGAGAGCGAGTCGGAGGTCCGCGAGCTCGCCGAACGGCTCGAGGTGCACTGCCTCGCGAACTCGGAAGTGCACGTCCAGTTCGCACTGCTTTCCGACTTCGTGGACGCGCCCGAAGAGACGATGCCGGACGACGAACGACTCCTCGCCGCGGCGCGTGACGCGATCGAGACGCTCAACCGCCGCCACGGGACGACGCCCGGCGGCGCCCGACGGTTCCTCTTTCTCCAGCGGCGGCGCGTGTGGAACGCGAAGGAGGGGCTGTGGATGGGGTGGGAGCGCAAGCGGGGAAAGCTTCACGAACTCGACCTCCTCCTGCGCGGCGCCGGAGCGACGACCTACCTTCCCATCGACGAGCGGGACCGGATGGCGCTCCAGGGCGTCCGCTACGTGCTGACCCTCGATGCGGATACCCGCCTTCCCCGCGGCGCCGTGCGCCAGCTCGTCGGAACGCTCGCGCACGCGCTCAACCGTCCCGTCTACGACGCAAAGACCGGCCGGGTCGTCGATGGGTACGCGCTCCTCCAGCCGCGCGTCACGCCGACTCTTCCCCTGTCGGGATCGGGAACGCTGTACCAGAGGATGTCGTCGGGTCCGGCCGGAATCGATCCGTACGCCGCGGCGGTGTCCGACGTCTACCAGGACCTCTTCGGAGAAGGCATCTACACGGGGAAGGGGATCTACGAGGTCGATACGTTCGAGAAGGCCCTGAGAGGTCGGATCCCCGACGACACGCTCCTGTCGCACGACCTCTTCGAAGGCCTCTTCGCGCGGGCGGGTCTCGTCAGCGACGTGGAGCTCTTCGAGAATTTCCCCGCGCACTACGGCTTTGCCGCGTCGCGGCAGCATCGCTGGGTGCGCGGCGACTGGCAGCTCCTCCCGTGGCTCCTCCCCCGGGTGCCGGGCGCGTCGCGACGGAAGATCCGGAACCCGATTCCGGCGATCGGCCGCTGGAAGATCATCGACAACCTGAGGCGCTCGCTGTCGGCGCCCGCGGCGTTCCTGACGCTCACTCTCGGCTGGATGCTGCCGGGCGTTTCGCCGGCGGTCTGGACGGCCGCGGTGCTCGCGTCGTTCGTCCTGCCCGGACTCTTCTCGATCCTGGCGGGTCTTCTGCCGCCGCGCCGCGGCATCGCGAAGAGAAGCTTCCTGCGCGGGCTGGGAGAGGACCTCGCGACGACGCTCGGTCGCGCGGCGTTTTCCATCGCGGTCCTCGCGCACCAGGCCGTCCTGATGGGCGACGCCATCCTGCGCACCCTCTTCCGGATTCTGGTCACGAGGCGCCGCCTCCTCGAATGGGTGACGGCCGCGCAGGCGCAGAGCGCGCTCGACCTCGAGCTCTCCGGCTTCTACCGGAGAATGTGGAGCGGGGTCGCGGTCGGAATCGCCGCCGGAGCCGCCGCGATCCTCGCCGGATCTACTCCGGCGCTCATTGTTCCGTTGGTCGCCGTGTGGACCGCTGCGCCCTGGATCGCGTGGAGGGCGAGCCTGCCGCCGCGCGCGGCCGAGGCGGAGGCCCTTTCGGAGAAGGATCGGCGGCTCCTCCACTCGATCGCGCGCCGCACCTTCCGGTTCTTCGAGGCATTCGTGGGAACCGAAGACAACAACCTTCCGCCCGACAACTTCCAGGAAGACCCCCGGCCGGCCGTTGCGCACCGCACCTCTCCGACCAACATCGGGCTGTCCCTCCTGTCGACGGTCGCGGCGCGCGATTTCGGCTGGATCGGAACAGTCGAGATGGTCGAGCGGCTCGAAGCGACTTTCTCGGCGATCGACCGGCTCGAGAAGTACCGGGGTCACCTCTACAACTGGTATGGAACGAACCGGCTCGAGCCGCTGGAGCCCCGGTACGTCTCGACGGTCGACAGCGGGAACTTCGTCGGGCACCTGATCGCTCTCGAGCACGCCTGCCGGGAGCGCCTCGAAGCTCCCGTACTGGATCCGCGCGCGCTCGCGGGAATCGGGGACTCTCTCACTCTCGCACGGAAGTCGATCGCCGCGGCGCCTGTGCGTCCGCGCGGTGACACGGTCACGCCGGGAGATCTCGAGGCCGCGCTCCGCGAGGTCGAGCAGCTCCTGTCACCGGCGCCGGCGACCGCCCGGGACTGGGGGGAACGGCTCGCCGCTCTCCGCGAACGCGCCGAGGTCCTCGCGGACGTCACCGAAGCCCTCGCCCACGAGAGCCCGGACGACGCCCACCGGGAGCTCCACGTGTGGGCGAAGGCGACGCTGGCCTCGATCGTAAGTCACGAGCGCGACTTCGGAGCGACTCTGGGGTGGATGCGGGCCGACGGGAAAGGAGCGGCGGGGATCCCTTCTCTCAGTTCCATTCCCGACCTCTGCGAGAGCGCGCTCGGCGACCTCGGGCGTCCCGGAGGTGGAAGTTTCCCCGGGGAGGGTTCTTCCTCCACGCCACCGGCCGCGAGGTCCGCGCTCCGCGAGTCGCTCAGACGCGCGAGCGAGACGGCGGCCTCGCTCACCCGCCGGCTGGCCGCGCTGTCCCGGACCGCCGCGGGTCTCGTGCAGGGGACGGACTTCCGCTTTCTCTACGACGAGGAGCGCAAGCTCTTCTCGATCGGATACCGGCTCTCCGACGGACGACACGACCCGGGCTACTACGACCTGCTCGCGTCGGAAGCGCGCCTCGCGAGCTTCATCGCGATCGCGCGGGGCGACGCTCCGCCGGAGCACTGGTTCCACCTCTCGCGGCCGCTGACGCCGGTCGGGAAGGGCTCCGCCCTCGTGTCCTGGTTCGGCTCGATGTTCGAGTACCTCATGCCGGATCTCGTCCTGAACGTCCCGACCGGCAGCCTGCTCGAACAGACGGACCGCCTCGTCGTCGCGCGCCAGATCGAATACGGCAGAGAGCGCAACGCGCCCTGGGGCGTTTCCGAGTCCGCCTTCGCCGCCCGGGACGTCGACCTGACGTACCAGTACTCGAACTTCGGCGTCGGCGGGCTCGGCTTGAAACGCGGGCTCTCCGAAGACTACGTGGTCGCGCCTTACGCGACGGCGCTCGCCTCCATGGTCGATCCGGCGGCGGCGGCGCAGAACTTCGAGAGGCTCGCGAAAGAGGGGGCGGTCGGGCCGTACGGCTACTACGAGTCGCTCGACTACACGGCCAGCCGGCTGCCGGCGGGGAAGACTCACGCCGTCGTGCGGGCGTTCATGGCCCACCACCAGGGGATGACGGTCGTGGCGCTGGCGAACGCGCTTCTGGACGAAGTCATGCGGCGCCGCTTCCACGCCGAGCCCATGGTCCAGGCGACCGAGCTCCTCCTGCAGGAGCGGACTCCCCGCGCCGTCGCGGTCTCCCGGCCGCGGGCGGAGGAGGTGGCGAGCCAGCTTCACGTCCGCGACTACGTACCACCCGTCCTGCGCCGCTTCAGCTCCCCGCACGATCTCGTACCGCGAACCCACCTGCTCTCCAACGGCCGCTACTCGGTGATGGTGACCGCGGCGGGCTCCGGATACAGCCGCTGGCTCGGCCGGGACGTCACCCGCTGGCGAGAGGATGCGACCCGGGATCCGTGGGGGACCTACGTGTTTCTCCGGGACGTGCAGAGCGGGCAGATCTGGTCGGCCGGATATCAGCCGAGCGGCGTGGTGCCGGACACCTACGAGGTCGTGTTTTCCGAGGACCGCGCCGAAATCCGGCGGCGCGACGGGCCGATCTCGACGACTCTCGAAATCATCGTGTCCGCGGAAGACGACTCCGAGGTCCGACAGGTGTCCGTCACGAACCTGGGAACCCGGCCGCGCCAGATCGAGCTGACGTCCTACGCCGAGGTCGTGCTCGCCCCCGCCGCGGCTGACGAGGCCCACCCGGTCTTCTCGAACCTCTTCGTCGAGACGGAGTTCGTTCCGCGCCTGGAGGCCCTTCTTGCGACCCGCCGGCCGAGGTCCTCCGAGGAGAAGCGACTCTGGCTGGCGCACGTCTCGACCGTCGAAGGACCGACGCTCGGAGGCGTGCAGTTCGAAACGGACCGCGGGCGGTTCCTCGGCCGGGGCCGCGAGATCCGCACTGCGGGCTCGGTCGTCGACGGCCGACCGCTCTCGAACACGGTCGGACCGGTCCTCGATCCCATCGTGTCGCTGCGCCGGAGGATCCGGCTCGAGCCCGGCGCGACCGCACGCGTGACTTTCGTGACGGTCGTTGCGGAGACGCGCGAAGAAGCGCTGAATCTGGCCGACAAGTACCGCGACCCGGCCGCCTTCGAGCGCACGACGACGCTCGCGTGGACGCAGGCGCAGGTGCAGCTTCGACACTTGAACATCGACGCGGATGAGGCCCATCTCTTCCAGCGCGTCGCGAACCGCGTCCTCTACTCCGACCCTTCGCTTCGCTCGTCGCCGGAGGTCCTTCAGAGGAACAAGCTCGGCAAGTCGGCTCTCTGGAGGCACGGCATCTCGGGAGACCTTCCCATCGTTCTCGTGCGAATCGACTTCTCGGACGACCGCGAGATCGTGCGCCAGCTCCTGCGAGCGCACGAGTACTGGAAGATGAAAGGTCTCGAGGTCGACCTGGTGATCGTCAACGAGCAGGGTCCGTCCTACGGCCAGGACCTGCAGTCCGCTCTGGAAGCTCTCGCTCGCACGAGCCAGACCTCTTCGCACCCCGACGAGCCGGCTCCGCGCGGCGGGATCTTCCTCCTGCGCGGGGACCTTCTCTCCGACCCGGACCGCGACCTGCTGCGGACCGTGGCTCGCGCGGTCCTCCTCTCGCGACAGGGCACGCTCGCCGAGCAGGTCGTCCGGCACCTCCTCGCCGCGCCCGCCCCCGAGCCGCCGCGGCCGGTGCAGCCCATCCCGCCCAAGGTCGACATCCCCCCGCCCAGACCCGCGCTCGAGTTCTTCAACGGGCTCGGGGGGTTCGCGAAGGAGGGCTGCGAGTACGTCACGATCCTGGGCGCGGGACAGTGGACCCCGGCGCCGTGGATCAACGTCATTGCGAACCGGTCGTTCGGGTTTCAGGTATCCGAGTCCGGTTCGGGGTTCACGTGGGCGGGCAACAGCCGGGAGAACCAGCTGACGCCGTGGTCGAACGACCCGATCTCCGACCCGGCCGGAGAGGCGATTTTCCTGCGCGACGAAACGACCGGCGAGGTCTGGAGCCCCACGCCGCTGCCGGTCCGCCAGGACTGGCCGTACGTCTCCCGACACGGGCAGGGGTACAGCCGGTTCGAGCACGAGAGTCACGGCATTGCGCTCGAGCTCCTCCAGTACGTTCCGAAAGACGATCCGGTGAAGATCTCGCGCCTGCGGATCGAGAACCGCTCCGGAGTCGCGCGCCGCCTCTCCGTGACGGCGTACATCGAGTGGACCCTGGGCTCGTCGCGGAGCCGCTCGGCGCCCTTCGTGGTGACGACTCTCGACGGTGAGACCGGAGCGATCTTTGCGCGCAACCCCTGGAACGAGGACTTCGCGGCCCGGGTTGCCTTCGCCGACCTCGGGGGGAAGCAGACAGGGTGGACCGGGGACCGGACGGAGTTTCTCGGAAGGAACGGCACGCTCGAGAGACCCGCGGCGCTCGCCCGGGGCGCCACTCTTTCGCGGCGCGTCGGCGCCGGGCTCGACCCGTGCGCCGCTCTCCAGACGTTAGTCGAGCTGCCGGCGGGCGCGAGCGCGGAAGTCGTCTTCTTCCTCGGCCAGGGAGCGGACGAGACCGCGGCGCGGGAGCTCGTGCGCCGGTACCGCAGCGCGGACCTCGACGCCGTCCTGCGCGAGGTCACCGTCGGCTGGGAGGACATCGCCGGCGCGCTGCAGGTAAAGACGCCCGACCGATCACTCGACGTCCTGCTGAATCGCTGGCTCCTCTACCAGGCGCTGTCCTGCCGCGTCCGGGCGCGTTCCGCGTTCTACCAGGCGGGCGGCGCGTTCGGATTCCGGGACCAGCTGCAGGACGTCATGGCGCTGACGGTCGCGGCGCGCGAGGTCACGCGCGAGCACATTTTGACGGCGGCATCGCGCCAGTTCGTCGAGGGGGACGTCCAGCACTGGTGGCACCCCCCCTCGGGACGCGGCGTGCGCACGCGGATCACCGACGACCTCCTGTGGCTTCCCTATGCCGCTCTCCACTACCGGGAGGTGACCGGCGACGAGAGCGTGCTGGACGAAGTCGTGCCCTTCCTGGAGGGAGCTCCCCTGGAGCCGGACGAGGTCCAGCGCTACTTCCAGCCGACGGTTTCGAAGGAGACGGCAACTCTCTTCGAGCACTGCGCCCGGGCGCTCGACCGCAGCCTGGCCGTCGGCAAACACGGACTCCCGCTGATGGGATCGGGAGACTGGAACGACGGGATGAACCGCGTCGGCTTCCGCGGCGAAGGGGAGAGCGTCTGGCTCGCCTGGTTCCTCCACACGAACCTCTGGGAGTTCGCCAAGGTCGCGGATCGGCGCGGCGAAAGGGCGCGAGGAGAGCGGTGGCGCGCGCACGTCGACAGGCTGAAGTCCGCGGTGGAGACCGCCGGCTGGGACGGCGACTGGTACCGGCGCGCGTTCTTCGACGACGGAACGCCGCTCGGCTCGGCCTCCAACGAAGAGTGCCGGATCGACTCGATCGCACAGTCGTGGGGCGTCATCTCCGGCGCCGCCGATCCGGTCCGGGCGGCGCGCGCGATGGCAGCCGTCGAGGAGTACCTCGTCAAGCGCGGCGACGGGCTCGTCCTCCTCTTCACGCCCCCCTTCGACCGCACCGCGCTCGATCCCGGATACATCAAGGGCTATTTGCCCGGCGTGCGGGAGAACGGCGGCCAGTACACGCACGGGGCGCTCTGGTCCGTGATCGCGTTCGCCGCTCTCGGCGAGGGCGACAAGGCGACCGAGCTCTTCTCGATCCTGAACCCCATCAACCACGCGGGCTCGCGCGCCGGCCTCTACCGGTACAAGGTCGAGCCGTACGTGGCCGCGGCGGACGTGTACGCCGAGCCGCCGCACGTGGGGCGCGGCGGCTGGACCTGGTACACGGGCTCGGCCGGCTGGATGTATCGCGCGGGCGTCGAGTGGATCCTCGGATTCCGTTTCCGCGGCGCGACGCTCCACGTCGACCCGTGCATTCCGCGCTCCTGGCCCGGCTACAAGATCACGTTCCGCTACCACTCCGCGCGCTACGAGCTGTCCGTCGAGAACCCGCACGGCGCGACGCGCGGCGTCTCCCGCGTCGTCGTGGACGGAAAGGAGCAGCCGAAGGACGGCCGCGGCATTTCTCTCACCGACGACGGGGCGACGCACTCGATCGAGGTGCTGCTCGGCTGAGGCCGTGCCGTAGACTCTCCTCCCGATGAAGAAGGCGTTGTTCGCGCTTTTCCTGTTCTGTCTTTGTTTGCGCGTGCCGGCTCAGACCTCACCGGCTCCCGCTCCGGGATACGCGCTCGAGCCGCCGTCTTCGGGCGGCTTCGTGGCGCTCGACCGGCTGCTGCAGCGGCTATCCGCCCACAAGCGCCTGCTCGTCGTGGGAGCGCACCCGGACGACGAGGACAACCGTCTCCTGACGCTCGCGTCCCGGCAGATGGGCGCCGAGGTCGCGTACCTGTCACTCTCGCGCGGCGAGGGGGGACAGAACCTCCTCGGGCCCGACCTCGGCGTCGCGCTCGGCCTCATCCGGACGCAGGAGCTCCTGGGCGCCCGGCGGGTCGACGGAGGCCGCCAGTTCTTCACCCGCGCCTATGACTTCGGCTACACGCGGTCGCTCGACGAGACCTGGCGCCTCTGGCCGAAGGACGTGCTGATGGAGGACGCGCTGCGGATCGTCCGGCGGTTCCGTCCGCAGATCGTCAACGTCGTCTTTACCGGCACGCCCCGCGACGGACACGGACAGCACCAGGCGTCCGGCCTGACCGGAAGGGCTCTCTTTTCCGCGGATCCGTCGGCGTACCCGGCGCTGGCGAAGGAGGGTCTTCCCCCCTGGAAGATCCAGGCGGTCTATCGCTCCACCTACTTCGACCCCGAAGCCGCAAGCCTCGTGCTGCCGACGGGGGTCGTGGACCCGCTCACCGGACGCTCCTTCCACCAGATCGCGGCGGCGAGCCGCAGCAACCATCGCTCGCAGGACATGGGGGCTCTGCAGCCGGCGGGTCCGAACGAGACGCGCGTCTCCTGGGTCGAGGGCGCCGGCGGGCCCGGGTCGAAGGACCTCTTTTCCGGAATCGACACGCGGCTCACCGCGATGGCGGCGGGGATGCCGGACCCGGCGCGCCGCGTGCAGGTCGAGCAGAAGCTCGCGCGCGCCGGGTCGCTCGTCTCCGACACCCGCGCGAAGCTGCTTCCGATCGCGCTCGGACAGGCGGCGGCTCCGCTCGCGACCGCCGTCACCGAGCTGCGGGCGGCGCGGGCGATCGTCCCGGCGGACGGAGACGGAGGCGACGCGGCGGCCGCAGCTCTCATCGACGAAAAGATCGCCCTCGCGGAGACCGCTCTCGCGACGGCCGCGGAAATCACGGTCGACGCGCTCGCCGACCGTGAGACCGCAGCTCCGGCAGATCCGCTCGAGGTGAAAGTCGGCGTCTGGAACGCCGGGAACCAGCCGGTCTCCGTCGAGTCGGTGGAGCTCTTCAGCCCGGACGGCTGGGAAATCCCGGCGCCCCCGGCGGAACCCCGCGACGTCGCCCCCAACACGCTGTCGGAGTGGACGCGTAAGGCGTCGCCCGCGGGAGCCGTTCCGACGCTCCCCTACTTCCTGCAGCGTCCGCTCGTGGGAGCGCTCTACGACTGGAGTGACGTGCCTGCGCCGATCCGGGGCGAACCGTTCCAGCCGGCGGCGCTCTCGGCGGTGGCGCGGCTTCGGGTGGCCGGAGTTCCGCTCCTCCTGAAGAGAGACGTCGCCTGGCGATTCCGCGACCAGGCGCAGGGTGAGGTCCGCCGTCCGGTCCGGGCCGTTCCCCCTCTCGAGGTCTCCGTCGATCCCGACCGGATCGTGTGGCCGACCGCTCAGAAGGGCGAGAGGCGGCTCGAGGTCACCCTGACCTCGAACGTCCCCGGGCCCCAGTCGGGCCGGGTCGAGGTGACGGCGCCGCCGGGGTGGCCGGCGATCGCTCCGGTCGCGTTCTCGACGAGCGGCCGCGGCGACCGGCGTTTCTTCGAGGTTTCGCTCCGGCCGCCGACCCCCTTCTCCGCGGGCCGGGGAATGCTCCGGGTCACGGCCATCGCGGGGGACGGAACGAGGTCCTCGTCGAGCGTGCGGGTGCTCGACTATCCTCACATCCCCGCGACGCCGATGGGCGACGAGGCGACCGTCGATCTCGTCGCGGCGGACATCCGACTGCCCGCCGTGAAGCGGGTGGGATACGTCCGCGGCGCCTCGGATCGCGTCCCCGAGGCGTTGACCGCGATCGGCGTTCCGCTCGAAATCCTCGACGCGAAGTACCTGCAGTCGGGGGACCTCTCCCGCTTCGACGCCATCGTGGTCGGAAGCCGCGCGTACGAGACCGACCCCGCGCTCGCGCGGGCCAACAGCCGGCTCCTCGATTACGCGCGCGGGGGCGGCCTCGTGATCGTCCAGTACCAGCAGTACCAGTTCGTCGAGGGTAACTACGCGCCGTACAAGATCGAGATCGCGCGCCCGCATGACCGCGTGACCGACGAGACGGCTCCCGTGCGGCTGCTCCATCCGGAGAGCCCGGCCTTCCGGACGCCGAATCCGATCACGGACGCCGACTGGTCGGGCTGGGTGCAGGAGCGCGGGCTGTACTTCGCCGGGAAGTGGGACCCCGCGTACACCCCGCTCCTCGCCATGGCCGATCCCGGCCAGCCGGAGCAGCAGGGCTCGCTGCTCGTCGCGCCCGTCGGCAAGGGCCTCTATGTGTACACCGGGCTCGCCTTTTTCCGGCAGCTCCCCAACGGCGTCCCCGGTGCGTACCGTCTTTTCGCGAACCTGCTGGGTCTGACAGCGGCGAAC